>ENA-UONT01000540-UONT01000540.1-human-gut-metagenome-genome-assembly--contig:-CS20-NODE-540-length-43873-cov-14.809051_pt1 | contig 43873 bp, 39 predicted proteins | sample MGYA00242459_ERZ724006 | MGnify/ENA metagenome assembly ERZ724006 | reverse complement strand
TTTTGGGGGGGTTGGGGGGGCGTGGGGGTTGGGGCCCCCCCCCCCCCCCCCCAATGGATACCCCAATAAGCGAGAAAGAAAATGCCCAAACTGGCCGCAGCGCTTACTCCAAAATCTTTGAAGGGCGCGATTGATAGGTTCGAAAAATCCAGTTCTCAGAAAAAACGCATAGCCGATGGCGGATGCACCGGGCTTGAGTTGCTTCTCAAAAGGACCAATGACGGCATAAGCAAGCGCTGGACGTTCCGGGCCAAAGTTGAGGGCCGAGCGTATGATCGTTCGCTTTATGGTCTAACCTATCCGGAATGCGGCATTAAGGAAGCTAGAGACAGGGCCCGGGAGTATCTGGATGCATTGAGGGCCGGCGTCGATCCTCTGGAGGAAAAAGCACGCATTCAACGGGAAGAGGCTGAGGCCAAAAGAGAGGCTGCGAGAAGCGCCTACACATTCGGCAATGCCGCCTCCGATTGGATGGAGGTCGCTAGGCGGGCTGATCGTTGGGTGAACAATTCGCAGGGCGAACGAAAGGTAGAGGGCTATTTGCGCCGGTCCATTCTCCCGGTAGTCGGAGAGGTACCCATTAACGATTTTCAATGGACTCACGTTTACGACGTGATGATGACGGACGACTTGTACAAAGAGCATTCCGAAGATGCGAAAAAATGCCGGGTCATCATCAATGCTGTATGTACGGCGGCCCATGCTAATGGATTCAGAGAGGCCAACGATGAGCCGGCCCGGCTGATTGGGGCGCTTAAGGCTAAGTTGGATTTGGTGGTACCCAACAAGAAAGCGAAGGGCCATGAGGGCAGAGTAGAGCCAGATGAAATACCGGAGTTTTTTTCTCAGATTGGCGACTTCTCCGGCATGAGCGCTAGGATGCTTGAATTCTGCATTTTGACGGCCTCACGTCCCGGGATGGTTCAGAAGTCAACACACAAGGACCCGTTAACGCGGCTGCCATTCGTTGCGGCGGCTCAGTGGAAAGACATTGACCTAGAGGCCGGCACTTGGACCGTATCTCCTATCGTTATGAAGATGAAAGGCCGGGAGCCGTTTACGGTGTTTCTGTCTAGCTATGCCGTTAAGTTGCTGAGGGCCCTGCCGCGTTTTGAGGGCTGCCCGTGGGTGTTTACTCGTAACGGCGTGAATCCTATCGGGCCGGGGGCTATGGCCGGCGTCATTGACTCAATGAACGCAAAGAGAAGGGCTGCAGGCTTGCACGAGTGGATTGATGAGACTCAAAGCCGGAGGGTTGGACGGCCGGTAAATGCAAGCCCGCACGGAACTGCCCGATCATCTTTCCGGACATGGCTTACTACCGATAAGCATAAGAACTACCAACGGTTTAACCGTGAGGCCGCTGAGTTGTGTTTAGCTCATTTTGTCGGTGACGATTACGGCGGCGGCTACAATCGGCCGGACCTAGTAGACGCTAGGCGCGAATGTATGGAGGCATGGGGCCGCTATTGCGTTACCGGCCTCTATCCTGACGAATAACCCTGAACCCCGTTCCGGACGATGACCGGCGCGGGGTTTTTCTTTGCCTGTAGCCGGCGCTGGTGGTTCGATGCGCGTAAATCTGTGGCCCGGGAAAGTGTGAAAACTACGGTTTATTTTGGCCTTTTCGGTTTGTGACACTGTGGGACAGGGAAAGACGGGGAGCGGGTTCGGTTTGGGTGCGGTTTAGGAGTGGTTTAGGATGGTTGGAGAAGTAATAAATAATAAGAGAGAGAATAACCAATACATATCTATATCTATACCTAGGAAGTCTTAACCTATTGCCCATGAGCACGCCTCCCGGCTGGTCTTACTCGCTCATGTGGCCGGATTGCGTGAAGGGGTGAGCATGGAAAAGCGAGAGAGAGGCACCGGGAGCCGAAGGCAGAAGGGACGACGCCGGGAGCCTGAGAAAGGGCCTTCCTTGTCGGCGTGGTTGCGTTGCTATGCGCAGGATGAGCAATCGGCAGAGGAGGCAGTGAGGCGCGCTCAGGAAGCGCGAGAGGGCCCGCAGGAAGGGCAGGTAGTGCATGCGGTCGGGCAGAGAAAATGAACAATTTGAGAGGGCCATAAAAAAGGGTGACGCCGGCCGGCTGGCTTGAGTGATTGGCCGGGGCCGTGGTCCTTCCGGCTTGATGGAATGCTAAAAAATGTTAAGGGTGCTGCCTGATTATCAGGGCGGCCGGAGCTCCGACGGGCTGTAGGTGAATGTTGAAAAATGTTGAGGGCTCTGCCTGAAAAACGGGGGGGCGGCCGGCGTCCCGGCTGGCATTGGCCCAGCGTTGAAAGGTGAGAGAATTTGAAGATATTGAAGGGCTTAAAAGGAGGATGACGATGAGAACAAAGCCGCGAAAGGCGTTCGATCTGGCAGAGGTTGAACGGCTGGCCTCTCTGGGGTTGACTAGGGAGCAGATTGCCGCAGCGCTTGGGGCGTCTATAACCGGTTGCGTGATGATGAGGAATTCTCTGAGGCCGTGAAGCGTGGAGAGGCGCTAGGTCTTCGGCGTCGTGAGGCGCGTTGTGGAGGGCGGGCAATGCTGAGACAAGAACAAAGTCAGGCCGCTGTGAGTGTCATCGTTCCGAAGTTTGGCGACAGAGAGAACGACGGCGCTCGGGGCGGCGGCCTGAACGTGAAGAATAGCCGGACGCAGGGGCCTTGTGCAATCGGCCGTTGGCGTGCTATCCTGTCCGTACTCGTTCGCAAGAAGAACGGGCGCGGGCGTGGAAACCCGCTGATTAGCAACAGGCGAACTATCGCCGGGCCTCGTTTGATGCGCGGATTTTCTTTTGACGGTAGTAGCAATCATGGCGTTATTGCGTCCGTATTCATGGGCGCATTGTATCCCCAGTTTTTGACGGGTAGCCGTGCGGGAGGCCTTCGGGCCTGCCGTCACCTGTTGCGCGGTATTTCCACCCCGCACGGCCTGCCCTCCCCGTGGAAAGGGAGAGCAGTTCCAAATCCAGCAACAGGAATATCCGCCATGATGCGAACTCTAAGCAGTAATGTATCCACGGCATTCCCCTCCACACCTGAACCTATCTTCCTGCCCGTCCAGTCGTGCCACAAGCGCGTCGAGGAGCGTCCGCAGGTCAACACCTTTGCCGATGTAGCCGATGGCGTCGAGGGCATTTTCCAGCGCGCTCAGGTCGCCTACCGTGAAGCCGCCTTTCTGCCGTCCGCTGCAGCCCGTGCCGAGCTTCGCGCCCGGGTCTCCGACTACCTGGCCGAACTGATCGCCTTCTGTCGTGAGGTCGAAAGCCTTCCCGTCGGTCAAAACCTGAAGGAGGCGCGTCATGGCTGAACTCAATCAACATGATGAGATCGCCGGGGGCGTAGACCGTGGCGCATTCTATGCCGTGATGAGCGCAATGGCTTCTCGTGATCCCAAGCGTGTGGCCCTCGCCGAGTGTGATGCGTTTACCGCCCTCCAGTCGATCGGCTCGATGCTCAATGTCGTGGCGGATTATCTCTATCTTCGTGCACAGAATCCGAATGGCGTTTTGTATGCCACTGAGGCAGAGATTGCCGATGCGGTGTATTCGCTTTCGGATTTGACCTCATGCGTGCATTCGTCACTGAATGAAGCTGAGAACGCCCGGTACATGCTTCGGCACCCGCGCAAGAGCGAAGGCAAAACCCCTGTGAATACGTCTAAGGAGGGCTGATATGAGTCCTATCAAAGACCGAAGTGTATCCACTGAAAACGAACGTTGTGCGCTGGTGACTGAGTACCAACGATATGAGGAAAGCGTTCTACGCGAAAAGTCCTACGCGCTGAATATGGCCGACCGTGAACTCATTCGGCTGGCCGTGTTTGATCCTCATGGCGTAAATGACGCTCGGGAACTCATTGCCACGATCATGGCGGCCATTGATGAGGCGGTCGAGATCAAGACGATCGAACGCTTGAGCCGCTGGGAAGAATCCGAACGCCAAAAGGAGGGGAACCATGATTAACCATTCCGGACATTTTGACCGGGTAGGCGGGCCGGGATTTTTCTTCCCGTCATTGGCTGAGGCGGCGCAGGCCGTGGAGGTCGACGCATCCCGCCTTCCGAACGCGAGAAGCGGTAGCCATTACCTCCCGGCAAGCGTGCTGGGAGGCGGTCGCAATGATGCCGGTCGTGTGAGTTTTCACAGTGACGGGCGCGGCGGTCGGGTGTTCAATTTCAAAACATCCATGATGGCCGTATGGCGTGAAGACGCCGGGCAGCGCCTTTCGGCTGTTGAGCGTCGTCGGCTCCAGTACCAACGAGAGATTGCCGAGGCGGCTGAAGCTGAGGCCGAGAAGGCGCGGGCCATTGAAGGCCATTACACGGCGGAATTGATCCTTAAGGCTTGTGCCCGTGTTGACGATCATCCCTACCTGACGCGAAAGCGTGTGAGGCCCGTCGGGCCCATGTATGAGGCTGATGTAGCTGTAGCTAATGCCGTTCTAGCCGATAGGGGGGTATCGCACTGCCTTCGGCTTCCAGCGCATTGGATACCGCTCCCCTGAATGGCACCCGATGACGGGCCACGTGCTGGTGGTGCCTATGTGGAATGAAGGCCAATTAGGCACGCTTGAATTTATAGACGCAGCCGGGCACAAGTCCTTTCTTCCGAAGGCTCCGACGGCCGGGGCGTGGTGGTCTACCCGCCTCATTGGGGAGTCCATGACTATCGGCATTGCTGAGGGCGTGGCCACGGCGTTAAGCATTGACCTTGTGAGGGGCATTCCATGCGTAGCTGCTATGAGCTGCGGGAACATGCCGCGCGTTGCAGGATGGTTCGCCCGGCATTGGCCCGGACGACAATTCGTCGTTTTCTCTGATGTGGGCAATGGTGAGAAGGATGCCCGGAAGGCAGCCGCAGTGTGCGGCGGCAGGCTTGAGCTTCCGGCCTTCGCCGGCGAATTGCTTGAGGCATTCAAGGAAAGGACGGGGACGGATAAGGATCCAACCGATTGGAATGATTACTACGTAGCTACGGGAGAATTGCCGTGACGCTGATCGAAAAAAATCAGGCCGACACTCAGAAGAATGCGGCCTGCGAAGCGGAAAAATTTCCAATTCCTGTTGATGACATTGTACCCGGCTGGAGCATTGATCCTGTGACGGGGGAGCGTTTTTTTACCTCTCCGAAGGGAACTACGTTTTTCGCCGGCTCCGGCGGCCTGAGGGCGGCCATTGGCGATAAGGCCCCGGCCCCGGTCTGCGGGTGGATTGAAGTCGTGTCCGAAGGGTGCAACCGTGACGGGAAGGGCTTCAAGCGTCTAGTCCGATTCAAGGATAGGCGCGGCATCATGCATAGGCTCATGCTTGACCTATCGGACATTGGCGGCAATCCCGGCGCGGTATGCAAGCGCCTTCTTGATGACGGGTTGCCTCTCTACAGCGTCACGCAGCAGGGCGGCAACGCCCAGTTGGTCGACTTCCTGTTGAATGCGCCGGTGCAGCATCAATTCACTGCGGCAGATTCGTATGGATGGTTCGAGCGTGGAGGCGTGTTTGTTCTGCCTGCGGGGGCCGTCGGTATCCCTTCCGACGGCGTGAAGGTGGAGCCGCCGGGCGACGATACCGGAGCGCCCATGTATTCGCAGGCGGGGACGCTTGAGCAATGGAAAGCAACCATTGGCATGGATGCCCGGCATTCGTCCCGTATTGCCTTCGCTATCTGCATAGCGTTTGCGGCCCCGTTGCTGGCCTTCACTGATGAGGGCAGTGGCGGCTTTCACTTCGTGGGGAAATCCTCTCAAGGCAAATCAACGGCAATGAAGGCGTTGTGTTCCGTGTGGGCGCAGGCCGTTGAGGGCTGCGGGGAGTTGGCTTCGTGGAGGTCTACCGATAACGGCTTGGAAGCCGTGGCAGCCGCCCATACCGATTTGCCGTTGATCCTTGATGAGCTGAAACAGGCCGAGAGAAGCGTCGAGCAGGCGTTGTACATGCTTGCCAACGGCGCAGGAAAGCGCAGACAAACGCGCGGCCTGAAGGCTCAAAAGCCGCTGACGTGGCGCACGCTTTACGCGAGTACCGGGGAGCTGACGGCCGATGAGCTTGCGGCTCAATATGGCAAAGAGGTTGCCACTGGGGCTAATGTCAGAATGGCGAACATTCCGGCGGTGCCGGAGGGAGGCGCCTTCGGCGTGTTTGAGACTGTTCCGCAGGGCATGACGCCGGAGGCGTTGGCGGAGTCGTTCGCACACAATGCGGCCCGCGTCTATGGAACGGCGGGCCCGGCTTTCCTAGCTAGGTTGGTGGAGCGCGTCCAGTCTCTCGGCGGGGCCGAGCGCATGTCCGAGGAGTTGCGTCGAATGATGAAAGAGTGGATTGATGCCAATGGGGCGGATGTCCTTTCCTCTCAAACCCGGCGAGTAGCAAAACGCTTCGCGCTTGTGGCGGCAGCCGGGGAGCTGGCTGCAGCCTTCGGCGTCCTTCCGTGGAATCAGGGCGAGGCGTCACAGTATGCGGCCGCATGCTTCCGGTCATTCCTTGCGGACTTTGAAACGAGCGAGGATCGGGCCTTGCGTCTTTGTGAAATACCCTTCCAGCTCATTGACTCCTATCCGGAGAACTTCTCCTATCACATGCCGGACGGCGGCAGGACTGAGGCCAAATACACAACGCCATTCTATGGGGATGTGGTCTCAGATATGCCGGTAGATGGCGGGGAGGGGCGCGGGGCTCCCGCGCTGGTGCTCATGAGGGGCGAAGGATGGAAAAAGGCGTGCGGCCGGAATGCTGCGGAAATCGGACGGGCAATGATGGCCATGGGCTATTTGCTTTCCAACAATGGCCGGAAATTCCAGCATAACGGCAGTGCTGATACCTTTCTCGGTATTCCTATCCACGGAAGATACATTTTTATTCGTGAGGGTTCATACTCGGCGAAGGTGGCGGATTTCCTAGCCGAAACCTATTTTTCAAAGGGTGCGGTTTGTGAAATGCGCAAAAAAGCCATGAGGAGAATCGTGCAATCGACTGTGGCACAGCCTTGTAACCTGATAAACCGGTCGAAAAATGGCACGCTTCCTCGAAAGGCCTGTGCCACAGGCCTTCAAACCGATAAACCGGATAAACCGAAAAAATGACAAAGACCTAGGGTGTAAGGGGTAAAAAAGTGGTGCCTCTCGGCTTGATAGCTGAGAGGCATTTTTTATGTATCGGTTAACGGACGGTCCATGTATCCACGGCCTGACGGTTTGAACGTCCGCATGGCGTAGGAGGTGACGCCGGGGCCTTCTGGTGATTCGGCATTGATGACGATGAGTGCCGGGAGGTTGATGAGCAATAGACGGCAGGGGCCGGAGTGTGAGAGGCCGGCAGGGAATGACGCCGGCCATTATGTGAAGGATGGCGTTAAACTGGTGAGGCGATGGAGAGAGGCGGCGGCCCTCAAATACCCCTAGCAAAAAATTTATTGGGGTGTTTTGCGGGGTGTTTTTGAGAAAACTAAAATTTGTATCTGTCTTGCAACGGTTTTTGGTCCCCTCTCTGGCCATCAAAAGCTAAGGTCGATGCAGTCGTTGCACCGGCCTTTTCTTTTATCCTGCAAGCGGCAAAGCCTGCGCGGAAGTCCGCACAGGCTTTGCGTAATGAGAGTTGGGTCCTGTCTCAGAGATGTTGGCGGAGGAACTGTGCCAGCGCCGCGAGCTCGTCCTGACAGATTTCGTGGTCCATGTCGAACGGAAGCCAGCGGAAGTCGGGGTTGATCTCCTGAATGACCTGAGCGCTGCGCTTGGCGGTCAGTGGCGAAATAACGGAGTCGAAGAGACCGTGCGCCATGAAGACGGGCGTCTTGCGGCCGGCGGGCGTGATTTCTGAGAACAGAGTGCCCGCGAGCGGCAGGTAGCCCGAAAGGGCCACGATGCCCGCGACAGGTTCTTCTTCACGAAGTCCCGCGTAGAGTGCGGCGGCCGCGCCCTGAGAGAAGCCTCCGAGGAAGATGCGGCTGCGGGGGATGCCCGCCTTTTCGACGTCCGTGATGAGAAGACTGATGCGGGCTGCGGTTTCCCTGATGCCTGCACGGTCCTCGTTGTCGTCGATCTTGTCCGAGCGCACGTCGTACCAGGCGCGGAGCGGATAGCCCGGATGCGCGGAGATTTCACGCACGGGGGCGTTGGGCAGAATGAATCGGCAGACGGGACCGCCGAAGTCAAGGATCTCGTCAGGGAAGGGCGCGAAGTCGTTGTTGTCGACGCCCATGCCGTGGAGCCAGATGACGGCGGCTTCAGGCGCATTCTGCGCGCGCCGCGGGGAGACCATCAGGATGTCCTTCGGATCGAAGGGCTTGACGGCGGGTTCCGCAGGCTTGGCGGGTTGGGAGGGTTGGACCGGTTCGGCCTGCTTCTCCTCTGCGGGCTTCAGGCGCTGAGCGCTCTTGGGGCGGAAGGCCCTGACGACTTCCTCGCGGGTCTCGACGTAGGGACCGCCGATGAGGTCGATGCAGTAGGGCACGGCTGCAAAGATGCCGTTGACGACGGACTTGCCGTCCTTGCCCCTGAGGCCCTCAAGCGTTTCAGCAATGGCCTTTGGCTGGCCGGGAAGATTGATGATGAGCGCCGCATGATCGGGCGTTTCGCGAAGCACGGCCGTCTGGCGCGACAGAATGGCGGTCGGGACGAAGTGGCCTGAGATCGCTCGCATCTGTTCGCCGAAGCCCGGCATCTCGCGCGTACCGACGGCAAGCGTCGCTTCGGGCGTGACGTCGCGGCGCGAGGGGCCCGTTCCGCCCGTCGTGAGGACGAGGTCGCAGCCGATGATGTCGACGAGCTCGCGCAACGTTTTCTCGATCTCGAAGCGCTCGTCGGGGATGAGGCGCTTGTGCACGGCCATCGGGTTGATGATGGCCTTCCTGCACCAGGCTTCGAGCTCGGGAATGCCGCGGTCGTCATAGACGCCCTTGCTGGCGCGGTCAGACACGGACACGAGGCCCAGAATCAGTTCGTTTTCACTTTTGCGAGGCGGCTTCATCGAAATCGTCCTTTGGCCTGATGGTTATTCTTCGTTCTCGTCGTCTTCGGCGAAGAGGCTGATGGGCTCTTCGAGAAGATCATGAAGGTAGCGGTAGAGCTCGCGGGCGCTCTTGGGCGGCTTCTGTGCCTCGCGCTCCTTGCGAGCTGTACGCACAAGCGTCCGAAGGCGTGGGATGTCAGCTTCGGGATGCTCGCTGATGAATTTGGTGAGCGCTTCGTCGCCTGCAAGCATTTGGTCGCGCAGCGTCTCGCAGCGGTGAAGCAGGGCGACGGCGGCGCGGGATTCGCCCGTGACGCGGTCGATCGCTTCGCGAACGGCGACGGGATCCATGTTGCGCATCTTCTTGCCGATGAGCTGGAGCTGGCGTCGCTGCGCGCCGAAGCTTCTCATGCGGCGGAATTCGACGATTTCCACGAGAACCTCGTCGGGAAGGCCGATGCGCTTGAGCTGCTCGTCGCCGAGCTTCGTCATCTCGCGTCCGAGATCCTGGAGCGCGTTCTGCTCGCGCTTGAGCTGGGATTTGGAGGGGCCGCGGTAGCCGTTTTCGTCAACGTCGTCTTCGTAGATCTGTTCCTGGCGCATGGCAAAGCTCTTGCGTTAAAAAGTCATCAAAACCCTTATGATAGCGGGATCGCGGGCAGGACGTCGGATGTCCGAAGGCCCGTGAAGGCGGAGGAAGGAGAGTGAAAATGCAGGATGAAGTCGAAATGCGCACGGAGGAGCTCGCCCGATGGACGGTGGAGCGTTCGAAGTCGCTTGGGGCGGACTGCGCAAGCGCCGAGGTGAGCCACGACAAGGGGCTGAGCGTGACGGTGCGCATGGGGGAGGTCGACGCCGTAGAGCACACCGAGGAGCGTGTCCTGACGCTCAACGCGTGGATCGGAGGGCGAAAAGGCTGCGCAAGCACGGCGGACTTTTCCGAACGCTCGCTCGAGGCGGCCGTGCAGGCCGCCGTCGACATCGCCCGCGTCTCGGCGGAGGACCCTGCTGCGGGACTTCCCGAGGCGGAGGATCTGCAGGCCGACATGCGTGACCTGTCGCTCTGGCATCCGTTCGAGGGAGGCGTCCAGGAGGCCGTAAGGCTGGCCTCGGCCGTAGAGGAGGCCGTCTTCGAGGCGGACGAGCGGATCGTCAACTCCGATGGCACGAACTTCTCGACCTCGTCGGGGGAGTTCACGCTGGCCAATTCGCTCGGGTTCTGCGCTGGCTACAGGTATTCGCGTCACGACATGGACGCTGCGCCCATTGCCGAGGACGACTCCGGCATGCAGCGCGACGGCTGGTGGACGCAGGGGCGCGCCGTCGAGGATCTTCTGGACCCCGCCGAACTCGGACGCACGGCTGCCGGGCGCACGGTCGCTCGCCTTGGCGCAAGGCCGCTGTCGAGCCGTCGTGCGCGGGTGCTCTTTGATGCGCCCGTGGCGACGGGACTTCTGGACATTCTTGAAGAACTCCTCAACGGGCGCGCCTGGTACAGGCATGCGAGCTGTCTCGAGGGAAGGCTTGGCGAGCGGATTCTTCCTGCTCATGTCTTCGTGGAGGAGGATCCCTATCTCATGAGGGCGCTCGGTTCCGGAGTCTTCGACGACGAAGGGTGCGCGGGACGAAGACGCATGATCGTGTCGGACGGACGGATTGAGGGGATCTTCCTCTCCAGCTATTCCGCCCGAAGGCTCGGAATGAGGACGACGGGAAATCTCGGCGGAGCCTACAACCTGAGGCTTTCCAGCACCGAGACTCGACCTGAGGACACGAGGCGGGCGATGCTCGAGCGCCTTGGCACGGGATTCCTCGTGACGGAGCTGATCGGGCAGGGGCTCAACGCGGTCTCGGGAGACTATTCGAGGGGAGCCTCGGGCTTCTGGGTCGAGAACGGGCGGATCGTCGCCCCCGTCGAAGGGGTGACCATTGCCTCGAACATTCTCACGATGATGAAGACGATCGAGGCGATCGGAGCCGACGAACACGACACGGGCGTGCGTCGATCGGGAAGCCTGCTGATTCCCGATCTGATGCTCGCGGGCGAATGAGCTCTGACGAATGAGCCTCGAAGGGGCTTCTTCGCAACGAGGTGCAAAGTCAGGCGTCTTTGTCGAGACAGTCGCGGGCAAAGCGGGTAGAATGCCGCTTTTCTCAAATTCCCACTGGCCTGTCAAGCCATGCAAGAACAGCACTTATCCGATTTCGATTTCGAGCTCCCGCCGGAGCTCATCGCCCAGTATCCCCTTGAAAACCGCACTGCATCTCGTCTTCTGCACATCACGAAGGACGTGATCGAGGACTGCACGTTCACGGACATCGAGGGCTTTCTTCACGAAGGCGACCTGCTTGTCGCCAACAACACCAAGGTCATCAAGGCCCGCCTGCTCGGCCGCAAGGCCACGGGCGGCAACGTCGAGGCCCTGATTGAGCGCGTCACGGGCGAGCGCACCGCTATCTCCATGGTTCGCGCCAGCAAGTCCCCGAAGCCGGGCACTGTCCTCTACTTCGAGGCCGACGGCATCGAGGAGCCCGTCATGGTGACGGGCCGTCAGGGCCAGTTCTTCGAACTTGAGTTCGAGCGTCCCGTACTCGACGTTCTCGAGGCGTTCGGTCGCGTTCCGCTTCCTCCCTACATCACGCATGCGGCGCAGAAGTCCGACGAGAGCCGCTATCAGACGGTCTATGCCCGCTATCCCGGCGCCGTGGCCGCTCCAACGGCCGGCCTTCACTTCACCGAGGATCTTCTCGGCAGGCTTGCGGCCAAGGGGGTCGACATCGAGTATGTCACGCTTCACGTCGGCGCGGGGACCTTTCAGCCCGTTCGCGTCGAGAATCTTTCTGAACACCAGATGCATTCGGAATGGTTCAACATGCCCGAGGACGTGGCCGCGCGCATCAATCGTGCGAAGGCCGAGGGCCGCCGCGTGATCGCCGTCGGCACGACGTCGCTGCGCACGATCGAGAGCGCGGCCGACGCCGTCGGGCACGTGGCCGCGGGCGCCCGCGACACCTCGCTCTTCATCATGCCCGACTATCGCTTCCGCATCATCGACGCGCTCATCACGAACTTCCATCTTCCGAAGTCGACGCTCGTCATGCTGGTCTCCGCCCTTGCGGGCCGCGAGCGCATTCTGGAGGCCTACCGCCATGCCGTTGAGGAGAAGTACCGCTTCTTCAGCTACGGCGACGCATGCTTCATCGAAAACGCCCGTCTTGCAGGCTGATCCGGCCAGCAGGACCTGTACACAAGACAAGGACACAAGAGAAACATGGCTTTTGATTTCAAGGTCAAGGCGACGTGCGGCAGAGCCCGTCGCGGCGAACTGACGCTCAATCACGGCGTCGTTCAGACGCCGATCTTCATGCCGGTCGGCACCTACGGTTCCGTGAAGGCGATGGCGCCCTATGAACTCAAGGAGATCGGCTCCCAGATCATCCTCGGCAACACCTTCCACCTGTGGCTGCGTCCCGGCCTCGAGGTGATCGGGGCCCACAACGGTCTTCACGACTTCATGCAGTGGGACAAGCCCATCCTGACCGACTCGGGCGGCTTTCAGGTCTTCAGCCTTGGCGAACTGAGGAAGATCACCGAGGAAGGCGTGAAGTTCAGCAATCCGATCAACGGCGACAAGCTCTTCCTGTCGCCCGAAGTGTCGATGAAGATCCAGCGCGTGCTCAACTCCGACGTGGTGATGGTGCTCGACGAGTGCACGCCCTACAAGATCGGCGACCGTCCCGCCACCGAACTCGAGGCCGCCAAGTCGATGCGCATGAGCCTTCGCTGGGCGAAGCGCTCGCGTGACGAGTTCGATCGTCTCGAGAACCCGAACGCACTCTTCGGCATCGTCCAGGGCGGCATGTTCGAGCACCTGCGTGAGGAGTCGCTCGAGGGCCTCAAGGGCATCGGCTTCCACGGCTATGCCGTGGGCGGCCTTTCCGTCGGCGAGCCCAAGGAGGACATGCTCCGCATCATGGACCACATCGTGCACAAGCTCCCCGACGACCGTCCGCGCTACCTGATGGGCGTGGGCACGCCCGAGGACCTCGTGGCAGGCGTCTCCCAGGGCATCGACATGTTCGACTGCGTGATGCCCACCCGCAATGCGCGCAACGGCTGGCTCTTCACCCGTTTCGGCGACGTGAAGCTCAAGAACAGTCGTTACCGCAACGACCTGCGCCCGCTTGATCCGAGCTGCAACTGCTACACGTGCCGCAACTTCACGCGCGCCTATCTGCATCATCTCCACAAGGTAGGCGAGATCCTCGGCGCGCGCCTCAACACGATCCACAACCTCTCCTTCTACCTTCAGATCATGCAGGAGATGCGCGACTCGCTTGAGGCAGGGACGTTCGAGGCCTGGAAGAAGCAGTTCGCCGAGGATCGCGCCCGCGGGGTGGAGTAAATCCTCCCGGAGTTTCTCAGTCAGAGATAAGGCAAGATCCTTATAATGTCTCAAATCTCCTTCGGCGGGACTCGCTTCCGCCGAAGGTTCCGATTTCACACATTCCTGAATCACTGGAGTTCAAATGTTTTTTGTTAGCGATGCCATGGCTGCCGGCGAGGCCGCCGCTCAGGTGGGCGGCATGGAAGGCTTCCTCATGCAGGTCGTTCCGCTCGTCGTCATCTTTGCCGTGTTCTGGTTCTTCCTGATCCGTCCTCAGCAGAAGCGCCAGAAGGAACACATGCAGATGTGCGAAGGCCTGACGCGCGGCGATGAAGTCACCACGCTCGGCGGCATTTCCGGCCGCATCGAGTCCGTCGATGAACAGACGATCGGCCTTCAGGTGGCTTCCGTCGACGGCAAGCCCGTCGTGATCCGCATGCAGCGCACCTCGGTCAGCGTCGTCCTCCCGAAGGGCACGCTGAAGATCTGAGCAGCATCAACGTGCACGCACTGAAGTGCACGAAGCGCTGAGAGCAGATGCTCTTGGCGCTTTTTTAAGCCCGGACGAGCGTCCGGGCTTAAACCCATTTTCGAACCCCACTTTCTTCAAGTGGTTTTCACAACGGTTGCGCCTGAGGAAAAATCCTGCGGCGCAACGGAGTAACATGCGATGAACCGCTATCCTCTCTGGAAATACATCGTCATCGTTGTCGCCCTTGTGATCGGTCTGGTCTACACCCTGCCGAACTTCTACGGCGAGTCTCCTGCAGTGCAGGTCTCGTCCGGCAAGGCGACGGTGAAGGTGACGGAGCAGACCCTGAAGACGGTCGAGGATCTTCTGCGCAATGCAGACCTGCATCCCAACGGCATCTTCTTCGAACAGGGCGCCCAGCAGAACACCGTGCGCGTACGCTTCGAGCCGACTGAGGCCGAAAAGCAGCTTCAGGCCCGCGAGGTCCTTGAAAAGGCGCTCAACCCGAACCGTGAGGACCCCGCCTACGTGGTGGCCCTGAACCTCACCCCGAACACCCCGCAGTGGCTGCTTTCGATCAGGGCGCTGCCGATGTATCTCGGCCTTGACCTTCGCGGCGGCGTGCACTTCCTGCTTCAGGTCGACATGCGCGCGGCCATTACGAAGCGCGCCGAAGCGACGCTCGCCGACCTTCGCACGCAGCTTCGCGACAAGCGCATCCGCCACACGGGCATGAACCGCGTGGGCAACGTGGTTGAAGTGAGCTTCGCTTCCGAAGAGGAACGCGCCCGCGCCAATGACCTGCTGCGCAACACGCAGCCTGATCTGGTGCTCTCGCTCCCCGAGGCTTCCGCCGCTCCGTACCTCCTGCGCGCCGAACTCTCCCAGAAGGCCGTCCAAAACGTCCAGTCCTACGCCCTGAAGCAGAACATCTCGACCCTGCACAACCGAATCAACGAACTCGGCGTTGCCGAGCCGGTGATCGCCCAGCAGGGTGCGGACCGCATCGTGGTTCAGCTTCCCGGCGTGCAGGATACGGCCAAGGCCAAGGACATTCTCGGCCGCACCGCTACGCTTGAAGTCCGTCTTGTCGACGACTCTCCTGAGGCGCTCGCCCAGCTTGCACAGGGCAACGTGCCCTTCGGCGATGAGAAGTTCATGGACCGCGAGGGCAACGTGCTTCTCGTCAAGCGCCGCGTGATCCTCACGGGTGAAAACCTCAACGACGCCCAGCCCGGCTTTGACAGCCAGACGCAGGAGCCGACCGTCAACCTCGAGCTTGACAGCCGCGGCGCCCGCATCTTCCAGGACGTGACCCGCGACAACGTCGGCAAGCGAATCGCCATCATCCTCTTTGAAAAGGGCAAGGGCGAAGTCGTGACGGCTCCCGTCGTCCGTCAGGAAATCGGCGGCGGCCGCGTGCAGATCTCCGGTCGCATGTCGACGGTCGAGGCGACCGACACGGCCCTGCTGCTGCGCGCCGGCTCGCTGGCTGCTCCGATGGAAATCGTCGAAGAACGCCTGATCGGTCCGTCGCTCGGCGAAGCCAACATTTCCGCGGGCTTCAAGTCCACGCTCTACGGCTTCATCGTGATCGCGATCTTCATGGCCGTCTACTATCAGGTCTTTGGTCTTGTGAGCGCCGCCTCGCTCGTGTGTAACGTGATGATGCTCATCGCGCTCCTGTCCATGCTTCAGGCTACGCTGACGCTGCCCGGCATCGCCGCCATCGCGCTGACGCTCGGCATGGCCGTTGACTCGAACGTGCTGATCAACGAACGCATCCGCGAGGAACTGCGTCTCGGTCGTCTGCCTCAGACCGCCATCAGCGAAGGCTACGATCGTGCCTTTGCGACGATTCTTGACTCGAACATCACGAGTCTCATCGCCGGTCTGGCGCTTCTGATCTTCGGTTCCGGTCCCGTCCGCGGCTTTGCCGTGGTGCACTGTCTGGGCATCATGACCTCGATCTTCACGTCGGTCGTGGTCTCCCGCTCGATGATCAATCTGATCTACGGCCGCCAGAAGAAGCTGACGAAGGTTCACATCGGTCAGATCTGGCGTCCGGACGCAGAGAAGACTGCTCGCTGATGAGGGGATAACATCATGGAATTTTTCCGCATTCACAAGACGATTCCGTTCATGCACTACAGGCATGTGCTGAATCTGATCTCTCTGGTGAGCTTCATCGTCGCCGTCTTCTGGATCTTTACGCACGGCCTTGCGTTCTCGATCGAGTTCACCGGCGGCACGCAGATGGAGGTCCGCTATCCGTCCGCGGCCAACACCGAACAGGTTCGACAGGACCTCAAGGCCGTCTCCAACGAAGTGCTCGTCCAGACCTTCGGCACGGCCTCCGACATCGTGATCCGCGTGCCGACCAAGCAGGGCTACACCTCGGGCCAGGTGGCCGAGGAGGTCATGAAGGTCATTCACCAGAAGACCCCTGAAGCCCAGCTCACCCGTACCGAATACGTCGGTCCCCAGGTGGGCGAGGAGCTTGCCCGCGACGGCGGCACGGCGCTTGCGCTCGTCGTGGCTGGCATCATGATCTACCTTGCCTTCCGATTCGAATGGAAGTTCTCGGTGGCGGCCATCATCGCCAACCTGCACGACATCTTCATCGTGCTGGGCATCTTCTCGGTGATGCAGTGGGAGTTCTCGCTTCCTGTGCTCGCTGCGGTGCTGGCGGTCCTCGGCTACTCCGTGAACGAGTCGGTGATCATTTTCGACCGCGTCCGCGAGCACTTCCGCACGATGCGTCGCGCCGACACGATGGAGGTCATCAACTCGGCCATTACGGCGACGATTTCGCGTACCGTGATCACGCATACGTCGACGCTCTGCATGACGCTCTCGATGTTCTTCTTCGGCGGTCCGGCGCTGCACTACTTCTCGCTCGCCCTGACGATCGGCATTCTGCTCGGCGTCTACTCCTCCGTCTTCGTCGCGGCGGCCATTGCGCTCTATCTTGGCGTGAAGCGCGAGGACCTCGTGCGTCCGGTCAAGAAGGACGAGGTTGAGGAAATGGTGCCGTAAGGTTGCTGCATCCTGCACCTCAAAATGAACAATGCCGTCCGGGCTTCGTGTTCGGGCGGCATTGTTCGTTATGGCGTTGATGAGATGCCGATCTGAGCCCTTACTTCATGAAGACGAAATAGACGGCCGCCACCAGACAGGCGAAGGCGGCGAAGTGGTTCCAGGCCAGATGCTGCTGAAAGGCGATGACGGAGAAGAGCGTGAAGACTGTCAGGGTGATGACCTCCTGAATGATCTTGAGCTGAATGAGCGAGAAGGGACCGCCGTTGCCCTCGAAGCCGATTCTGTTGGCGGGCACCATGAAGCTGTATTCAAGAAGCGCGATCGCCCAGGAAAAGAGCACGACGGTGTAGAGCGGCCAGTTGCTGATGAGTTTGGCGCTCTGGAGCTTGAGATGGGCGTACCAGGCGAGCGTCATGAAGACGTTCGAGACGAGCAGAAGCCCGACGGTTGCAAAGCCTTTGGAGAGCATGTCGGTCAGATGCTCCGTTCATAGAGTTGCATGAAGACGCCCCTCAGCAGGGAGTCCGTCATGCGGGTGAGCTGTTCGACACCCTCTTCGGGCGTGAGCTTGCGGATGGCCTGAAAGCTCACCTTCTGTTCGGTCATGGCGTCCTGCACGGCTTTCTTCCAGAATTCGGGGCTTTCGCCTTCCTGCCAGTCGCCGCGGCCGCGCCCAAAGTGGGCGACGGCCAGATAAAGGAGCAGGCTTTCCAGCATGAAGTCCTGAGCGGCACGTTCGCTCCAGGAGATGTCGATGCCCTCCTTGCGGTGGCGGGAGTTGTAGATGGTGGCCGCGCCGACGCCGCCGATGGCACCGATGATGCCGCCGAGCAGCGTGCCGAGTCCGAGCGAGAGTCCTGCGCTCGCCATGTCGGCTGCGGCTCCCGCTGCAGCGCCGCCCGCTACGCCCACGCTAGCGCCGACAGCGGCGGCGGGGCCGGGGGAGATGCTGTGCGAGGCCATCTGCCAGTCGGTCTTCATGCGGCGCAGGATTTCGCGAGAAACGCCGCTTCCCGTGAGACCGTTGATTCCGATGAGCTTGTCCGTGAGCGAGCACAGGCTGTCGGCGGCCATGGCCGAGAGTGCGGTCTGGGCGTCCTCAAGCGCCTCGTTGCGCGTCTTGATGAGGCCGATCTGTGAGCCGAAGGAGCGCAGATGGTCCTTGAGCGTGGGAGTCGGGACGAGTTCGTGGGCCTGAAGCAGACGCCACATGTGGCGGGCCATGGCGTCGACGGAGGAGAGGTAGAGGGCGCGGCGGCTGCGTGTCCAGATGTCCCGAAGCGTGTCGAACGTCGAGTGCATCTGAGCGGGCAGCGCCCTGCCGATCGAATCGAACAGCGCCGTTTCCTGCACCCAGCAGCGGGCGAAGGCGTCCATTGGAAGGATGTCCTTCACGAAGGGGTACGGAGCCATGGCCTCTCGCCAAGTGGCGACGTCTGCCTGTTCCTCAGCATGCGTTCTGGGCTTGCCCATTTGGTTGAGCAGCACGATGACGGGTTTGTCTATCCAGGATAGGATCTGCATCTCCGCCGTGATGTATGGGGCTGTCTTGGGCAGGTCCGAGGCGTTGACGAGGTAGAGCACGACGCTGGAGATGTCGCGCACGTGCTTGATGGCCCTCTGGTTGAGCCAGAAGGCCTTGTTTGTCATGCGGTCCCAGATTTCGGAGAGGAACCATCCGATCGGGTTGCTTCGACCTGCAAGGCGCTTGGCGAGCGCGACGGAGTTGCCGAATCCCGGGGTGTCCCAGAGAACAAGCTCGCAGCCTGCCGAATCGCGGGCGAGCACGTAGTCGTCTGTCGTCTCCGTCACGTGGGCGCGGTCGGCGACCTCGCCCACGTCCCGCATCAGCAGGGTGCGGGCAAGCGTGGTCTTGCCGATGTTGGTGTGGCTCACGAGGCTGAGGTGAATGCGGAACTGATCGTGATCGGACATGTTTTCTTCTGCGCGTTTTCGGACTGTTCCTGAATTATCGCACCTGACCTGAAAGGAGCGTGCAGATTCGGTCGACGTCTTCAGGAATGCTCATGTCGGTGGCCAGCGTTCTGAGGCCCCGCTCTGCGGCAAAGGTCTGCCAGAGGGCCGTGCGACTGCCTGCGGCGGGGCTGTCCCTGCCGAAGCGCCTGTTGATGCGTGAAAGATCAAGCACGACGACGGGGGCGGGACTCTGCTTCGAGGTGCACCAAGAGGCTGCCGCATCCATCATGGCCCCGTGCACCTCCACTTCTGGAGTGGAGGACGGGTCGAAGGCAAGAAGCAGGCGGTGGATGATCGCGGGTTTGATGGCGGCGAGAACTTCACTCGTTGTGCCGTCCCAGGCACTGTCGGCCAGCAGGTCGACGTCTCCTGAGCCGGGCTCGGCAGTCTTGAGCTTTGCCTTGAAGTCATGCCAGCGTGCGGGAAGGCCGTCGACCGAATCCGTGCTGTCGACGATGACGGTGGTTCTGACAGCGGGAGCGTCGGATACCGAGAGAATGGAACGGTAGTAGGGAGACTCAAGGTCGATGCGGACGCGACGACGGCTTGCTGCGAGCCCGACGGTGCACTTCAGGACGAGCAACAGGCGGGGAAGAATGATTGCGAGTGCAAGCAGGCACATTAGGCGCAGAAGCCATGGTGCGGCGTCGACTGCGGAGGCGGTCTGCGCGTCGAAGGCGAGCGCGGCGACCGCGCTGACGTCGGGCACTGGCGGGCAGAAAGGAAGATGACCGTAAATCGTATTAAGGACGGTGTGGACGGCCTCGGGGTTGTCGGCGAGCCAGGTGCTTTCCCAGCCGACGTGGTAGGCGGTGCCGATGCCGCGTACGGCCATGCCTGCGAGAAGGCCTGAGGCGAACAGGATGGCTGCAATGTGCAGGGCGCGGGCGACAAGCCAGCGGCATTGGGGCAGGAACAGCGCAGTTCCTGCTTCAACGGAGACGGCGGAGGAGCCTGCGGCCTTCAGAAGGCTTCTGGAGAGGAACTCCCTGACGGACAGAGGCCGTCGGGAGATGCCGCTCGGCATCAGGGGCTTGAGAATGATCAGCAGGTAGACCGCAAGGTTCCAGACGATGAGAAGAAGGAGAGGCGGCGAGAGAAGGTTGATCCTTGCACCCTCGGTGGCGAGGTGGTCGGTGAGCATTCCGCTCATCAGGGCGGCAAGACCGAGAATGACGGTCAGCGCGAGGCTTGCGCGGCGAAACGACGTTGTCCCGAACGCATTGGCGGGATCCTCGTGCAGGCGGGCGGCCACAAGCCTGGCTCTCAGGGGGAGAAAGTCTCTTGCGCATACCCCCTCGCCCGCGAGCCTTTTGGCGTCGCGCGTGGCCGCATCCCGGGTTCCGGCACTCCAGCGTCCGTCGCCTCCCGCCCTTTTCTCGAGCATTTCGGCAAAAAGGACGTCGCGGGCATCGCTTTCGGAGAGGTGAACGAATTTTGGGGTGGAGTCGGACATGGTCGGAACTGCTTAGGCAAGGGACAGTGCGGGCCCCGGAGGAACGCTCCGAAAAAGGGCCCGCTTCTGCAGTCATCATGCCACGTCTCGAGGATCGGCGGACGTGGGGAAAGGTCAGGACGGCATGGCGTCGAGAAGCGCCTTGACGGAGGCGGGGATGTCGGGCGTACCGCAGATGGCGGAGACGACGGCGACGCCGTCGACGCCCGACTGCATGACGCTGCCGACGTCGGCAGCCTTGATGCCGCCGATGGCGACCGAGGGACAGGGCGCACGGCTGACGATGTCCGTCAGGCCCGAAAGACCGATTTCGGCAGCCGCATCCTTCTTGGTGGGCGTAGCCCTGTAGGGACCGATGCCGATGTAGTCGACGAGCGCGGGATCCACGCCGAGGCATTCCGACACGTTGGAGACCGAAAGCCCGAGCATCATGTCGGGCGTCATCAGGCGATGGCAGTCTTCAGGCGAGAGATCCGACTGGCCGACATGCACGCCGTGAGCGCCGATGGCGACGGCGACGTCCGCGTGGTCGTTGATGAAGAGCGGCACGTCGTACGGGGCGAGCACCTTGAGGAGCTCCCTGCCGCATTCGGCATAAAGGCGCTTCTTCCAGTTGGGAGCCCTGAGCTGCACGGCCGTGACGCCTGCCGCGGCAGCGGCTTGCGCCGTGCGGACCAAGCCCTCGGAGCCGCCGCAGAGACCGGGATCAAGCACCAGATAAAGACGAAGAGCGCGAAGAACCCTGTAGTTGTCGGACATGACGGACCTCATTCGGCGGATGTGAAGTCGGCGGGCTTGATTAGATGGAGCCCGTCGAGGTAGGCGTTGTGGAAGCTGCCGGGGCCTTCGGACCTTCGGCGGGCTGCTTCGGCGGCCTTCTTCGCCAGAGCACAGGCTGTGGCCGAGGCGGTCAGGCGGTCATCGGAGACGGCACAGAAGGCGGCGACAAGCGCTGAGAGCGAGCAGCCTGTGCCGACGACAAGCGTGGCCATGGGGTCGCCCCCCGTCACGCGTAGCGTACGGACGCCGTCAGTGACGTAGTCCGTTTCGCCCGTGACGACGACGATCGAGCCCGAACTGCCGGCGAGTCGCATGGCACCCTCGACGGCTGCGTCGGACGAGTCCGTGCTGTCGACGCCCTTGCCGCCGGACTTTTCGCCCGCAAGAGCGAGGATTTCGCTGGCGTTGCCGCGAATGACCGTCGGCTGCTTCTCGACGAATTCGCGGATGATGCCGTCGCGCCAGGGAATGCCGCCAGCGGCGACGGGATCGAGCACCCAGGGGCGGCCTGCGGCACGTGCGGCATCAGCCGAGGCATGCATGGCGCGCAGACGTGATGGGTAGGGCGTGCCGATGTTGATCAGGACGCCTCCTGCAATGCCCGCGAAGAAGCCTGCCTCCTCCTCGGCGACCACCATGGCCGGCGAGGCGCCTGCGGCGAGCAGGACGTTGGCGGTGATTTCCTGCACGACTTCGTTCGTGAGGCAGTGAACGAGCGGGCGGGCCGTGCGCAGAAGCTCGAGATGGCGGGCGGCGTCGACGCCCGAAAGCAGGGGTGCGGTCATTTTGCTGAAAAGGCCTAAGCCAAAAGGTTCTGAAGGCTTCATAATACCTGCTTATCCCCAAGCGGATGCCCTTCACAACATTTCGCCAAACAAACGCCCATGCTCATTCATCCTCAGTTCGATCCCGTTGCCTTCAGCCTAGGACCGCTTGCCGTACGCTGGTACGGCCTCATGTATCTGGCGGGCTTCTTCTGCTTCTGGCTTCTCGGCAGGCGCAGAAGTTCCGAACCGTGGCGCGGGATTTCGGGCGAGGATCTGGAGAACCTGCTTTTCTACGGCATCTTCGGCGTCATTCTGGGCGGCCGCCTCGGCTACTGCCTTTTCTATCAGCCTGAGTTCTACCTGTCGCATCCCATGCAGATCCTGCATGTCTGGGAGGGAGGCATGAGCGCTCACGGCGGTCTTCTCGGCGTCATTGCCGTCATGATTCTCTACGGCCGTCTGCATGGAATTTCGTTCTGGACGATTTCGGACTTCGTTGCACCGCTCGCGCCGCTCGGCCTCATGCTTGGGCGCATCGGCAACTTCATCAACGGAGAGCTCTGGGGGCGTCCCGCTGATGCATCGCTTCCATGGGCGATGATCTTCCCTCAGGCGGGCGACGGCGTGCCGCGTCACCCCTCGCAGCTCTACGAAGCCCTCGGAGAGGGGCTTCTGCTTTTCATCCTGCTCTGGTGGGCCTCCTCCAGACCGAGGGCTGCAGGCTTTGTGTCGGGGCTTTTCTGTGCAGGCTACGCCGTGGCGCGCTTTGTGGTCGAATGGTTCCGAGAGCCTGATGCTTTCTTGGGACTGCAGGCGCTGGACCTTTCCAGAGGACAGTGGCTCACGCTCCCGCTCATCGTCCTCGGCATTACCGTGATGGTGTGGGCGGGAAGAAGGAACAGGGCCTGAACGGGCACCAGCATCCTCCATGTCTGAAAACGAAGCAGCCGCCCGGATTCCATTGGAATACGGGCGGCTTGCTACAGGATTGCCACAGGAGGGACTGTGAATGTCACGTTCACGATAATTCTGGTGATCTAGCTCCAACGAATGGGACGGGTGCGCCAATCAGCGTGAACAACTTGCGGCGATTCTTCGTGATCTCTCGAGATGCTCAGTTCGAGCAGGATGCCTTCAGGCTAAAGAAGGTTTCTGACGATGAAGGCAAATTCCTCCTTCTCGACGGGCGTGATCGAGAGGCGATTGCCCTTCTGAAGCACTCGCATGCCCGCCAGCTCGGGCTCTTCCCGAAGACGTCCGATTTCGACGACGGGGCACTTGAAGAGGGCTTCGACATCAAGCGTGAGCCAGCGGGGATTCTCCTTCGTGCTCTTGGGGTCGTAGTACTCGCTTTCAGGATCGAACTGCAGCTCGTCAGGGTAGACGTCCGAGGCAATTCTGGCGATGCCCGCAATGCCAGGCTTGGCACAGCTCGAGTGGTAGAAGAGCACAGCGTCGCCGATCGTCATGTCGTCGCGCATGAAGTTCCTGGCCTGATAGTTTCGGATGCCGAACCAGGAGACCCTGCGGCCGGGAGCGGCGAGCGCGTCGTCGATGGAGCACTCGCCGGGTTCGCTTTTCATGAGCCAGAAGCGACTGGCGGTGCGCAGGAGGTCTTCCGTAACGGTCGTGTTGTTCATGGGGGATCTGCCTAGCAAAACGGGCAGTCCCTTCGAGAAGGACTGCCCGTGAAAAAAGGGACCTGCAGCGGGGCTGGACTACGTTACCTGAACCGGAAGTTCAGGGCGGTCGGCTCCGGAGCGGAACGGGCAGGACAACGCGTGTTCTGCACACTATCGGCTCTCGAGTCTGCCAACCTAATGGGTTTAGCATTGGTTCTAGGAACATTGGAGCCCGGTGCTCACCGCTACAGGGTTGAATTCATTGTAGCGGATTTGAGCTGCAGCGTGGGAGGTCGTTGCAATTTGATAAGCGGGTGTCAGAGGACGGCGCCGCGGCTCATGTTTGCGTAGATGGCCTGCTCGCACTGGCGGCAGAGGCGCTCGATTGCCTCCGTGGTCTCCGCGTCCGGCCCCGAGGCCTGCAGGGGTGCCGCAACGGGAGCGGGACGGGACTCAAGTTCCGCTATGCGGGCCTTGAGACGGGCAATCTCGGCGTCCTTTTCCGCTGCGGAACGCTGGGCGTCCGTGGAGTTCTTCTGGACGTTCTTGTTGGCCTCGTAAGCGACTTCAAGCGCCGCGAGCACGGCGATCTGATCCTGATTGATCACCTTTCCCCCCTCCCGGATGGCCTTCATCTGCTTGTCGACGATGTCGGCGCAGCGCTGGATGAGGGCCTCCTCGCCCGTGCTGACGGCAAGGCGGTAGGAGCGGCTGTAGATGTTGACGGTTACTTCAGGCATGACGTTCTCCTTCAGAGCCGCGGATCGCCGCTGCGGGAGGCGCTGAAGAGCGCCTCGACCTTGCGCCGCATGTCTTCAAGGCGGTGCTTCGTCTGGGCGAGCTCGGCCTCGCGGGAGGCGAGTTGGGAGGCCAGACGCCTGCTTTCCGATCTTTCGTGCTCGAGGCGCGCAATGAGCTGCGCCACGAGGGCCTGCAGGCGTTCAATCTGAGGATTCATGATGATGCTCCTCGTGAAAACGGATCAGTGCTGGGCGGCGACGCCGGGATCAACCTGAGGGGCGCGGGGCTCGAACGTATCCGTCGTGCCGAGGATCATCTGGTCGGCCTGCTCCTCGTCGGGCATCGGGTCGGATGTCCAGTGGTCCACGCGGCCGTCTTCATTGAACCAGACGGTGAGCTTGCGCAACTGGCGGTCGTCGTTGCCGCGAAGCAGATAGTAGATGTAGTCCCAACGGTAGGGGTGGAACTGGTCGCGCAGAAGCGGAATGCCAAGGAGGAACTGCACCTGCGGCTGGGTCATGCCCTTTTCAAGCTGCAGAACCATTTCACTCGTGATCAGGTTGCCCTGATGAACGTCGGCACGATAGGGCTGCAGGAATTCAGGGACGACGCTGCGGGGGCTGTCCCAAGCTTCGGAAACCGTATTGCAGCCGGTCAGGACCAGCGCTGCAGTCATCCCCAGAGCAGCAAGAGAGAATCTGTTGGCAAGCATAAAAAATCCAGTGAACGGTGTTGCGGTGTGCAGAAGTTACACCAACCTCGTATGATAACGGGTAAATGAACTTTTGAAGGGACGGACTAACGTGAACGATACGTCTGGAAACCAAACCTCGGAACTGAAGAACGCCGGCCTCAAGGCCACGGCGGCCAGGCTCAGGATTCTTGAGCTCTTTCAAAAGCGTGCCGAGGAAAAGAACGGTGAACGCCGTCACATCTCCGCCGAAGACCTTTACAAGGAGCTGGTGAGCACAGGAGTGGACATCGGTCTTGCGACCGTCTACCGCGTTCTCGCCCAGTTCGAGCAGGCGGGTCTCATCGTCAGACACCATTTTGACACGGATCGGGCCGCGTACGAGCTTGAGGACGGCGGGCATCATGACCATCTCGTCTGCCTGCAGTGCGGAAAGGTGGTGGAGTTTGTTGCTCCCTCCATTGAGAAGGAGCAGGCCGCCGTCGCCAAGCGCTATGGGTACGAGCTCAGCGACCATACGATGGTGCTCTACGGACTTTGCGCGGACTGCCGCAAGAAAAGTGCGGGCTGACGCAGCATCCGTTGGTGCGCAGGCCTTGAGCGGACCTTCCTGAGAGGGTCCGCTTTTTGCGTTTGCTGGACCAGAATGCGAAAAAGCCCTTGAAAACGTCGTTTTCAAGGGCTTTGGAATTCTGGTGCGCGATACTGGTTTCGAACCAGTGACCCCTGCCGTGTGAAGGCAGTGCTCTACCGCTGAGCTAACCGCGCGTCGAGAATTTGAATTATACGGATTTTTCCGGGTTTTGCAAGAGTGGCTGGAAAAGAAATACCGCAAATGTGGTATACGGGTGCTCAATAGCTCGGAGCGGGGCGCGTGCCGGCCGCGACTTCGCAGCCCATGTTCGCAAGCTCGTCCGCCTTTTCGTTGCCCGGGTCGCCCGCGTGTCCCTTCACCCAGCGCCATTCGATGTCGAACTGCGAGGTAAGTTCGTCAAGCTGCTGCCAGAGCTCCGCATTCTTGACTGGCTTCTTGTCGGCGGTTCGCCAGCCGTTGCGCTTCCAGCCGTGGATCCACTTCGTGATGCCGTCCTTCACGTAGGAACTGTCGGTGTGGATGATGATCGGGCACTTGCGGCGCAGAGCCGAGAGCGCCGAGATGACGGCCGTGAGTTCCATCTGGTTGTTGGTCGTGAGCTTGCTGCCGCCGTACATTTCCCGGGTATGCGCGCCCCAGACCATGTAGGCGCCCCAGCCTCCGATGCCGGGGTTGCACTTGCAGGCGCCGTCGGTCCAGATTTCCAGTGTCTTTTCGGTTTGCTGTGCCATGTGAGGATGTTGCGGAACGGTTGAGAAAGCAGACAGTGTACCGTCAGTTGCCGTGTCCCGCCTGCCGTCTGGCCTCCTTGGGAACGGGGAGCGGCGAGCCCGCCGTCAGGATGTCGAGCGGACTCTTCATCGGCAGGCGTCCGACGAGCTTCATGCCTGGCAGGCGCTTGACGGCGCAGAGCACGATCAGGTTGGCGCAGTGCGGCGCCCAGCGGTCACCCGCCTTGTCAAGCCATTTCCAGCGTTCGAAGTTCCTGAGGCTATGGCAGCTCGGTGAATAGACGCCGAAGCGCCCACGGTCGATTTCGAATCCCAGAAGCGTGAGCCAGTCCTTGAGGCGGTAGAGCGGAACGGGTGAGGTGTGTGTCGGCAGGTAGGGCCTCAGGCCTGCGCCGACGGCCTTCTGGCGCATCCACCAGAGGCTCAGGGGATTGAAGACCGTCAGGATAAGCCTGCCTTCGGGCACTAGCACGCGAGCCGCTTCGCGAAGTGTCTGGTGTGCGGAGGGCGCGAAGTCAAGCGCATGAGGAAGCGTCACCAGATCAAGCGATTCGGCGGGAAAGGGTAGCCATCCGCTTTCGGCCTGCACGGTTTGCAGGGTGGGACGAAGAAGCCTGTTGTCGAGTTCGTCGTAGCTTTCACTCGTGAGCCACTGCGAAGTGATGCCGTTCGCTCTCAGCGTGTCGAGCTGAGGTGCGCCGACTTGCAGGGCCTCTCTGCCGAAGGCGTCGGCCGAAAACTCGTCGTACTGGGAGGACTCCCACGCATGCAGGGTCTCGCCCTGCGGCGTCTTCAGAAAGTCGGCAAAGGAAAAGCTGTTCATGGCTGCTGTGCGGATCGGGCGCATCTCTGCGTGAATGTGTATCTCATTGTGCCTGAAGAGGCGCTCCGGCATTGTAAATTCAATACGATTGATAAAATCGACTAATTGTCGATGCAAGACACGCTCCTGCCCATTTTTTTGCGCCATGATCAGACCGCTTCAGATTCGTCCGTTTCTGCTGAAAACGCTGCCCCTTCTTAGTCTCGGATTCACCTTTCTGCTTTTCGAGCCCGCAGCGGGCATTCCGAAGGCGGCTGCGGCTGCAGGCGTGCCTGCGGCCGACGAGGCTGCGACCGTTGCGCAGGCGGCTTCGGACGAGCCTGTCGGCACGGTTGAGGCACTCGGTCCTCCTGTTGACGTCTGGGACCGCATCCGTCGAGGCTATGCCATGCCTGCCCTTGAGAACGACAAGGTCGATCGCTGGCTCGAGTACTACCGCCGCAAGCCTGACTATTTGAACCGCATGTTCGAGCGCTCGGGGCGCTACCTCTATCACATTCTTGAGGAGGTCGAGAATCGTGGCATGCCCACGGAGCTTGCGCTCCTGCCGTTCGTGGAAAGCGCATTCCAGCCCGAGGCGCTTTCGCGCGCCAAGGCTGCAGGCCTCTGGCAGTTCATGCCTGCGACGGGCACGCACTACTCTCTGGAGCAGAATCTCTGGCGTGACGACAGGCGCGACGTGCTTGAGAGCACGCGCGCAGCGCTCGACTACTTCGAATATCTTTACGGTATGTTCAGTGACTGGCATCTGGCGCTCGCCGCCTACAATTGGGGCGAGGGAAGCGTGCAGCGTGCCATTCGCCGCCAGCAGGCGAGGAAGCGCCCTGCCGACTACCAGCATCTCCGCATGCCCAATGAAACGGCCAACTATGTACCCAAGCTCGAGGCCATCAAGCGCATTGTGACCGATCCCTCGAAGTACGGCGTGAAGTTGCCCGACGTGGGCAACGAGCCCTTCTTCGTCACGGTGACGAAGCCGCGCGACATTGACACCGAAACGGCCGCCGAGCTCGCGGGAATGCCGCTCAAGGAGTTCCGCCAGCTCAATCCCAGTTTCAAGCTGCCCGTGATCGTTGCCTCGCACAACAACGTGATGCTGCTTCCTGCCGACAAGGTCGACGAGTTCATCGACAATCTTGCAAGCTGGATGGACGGTGGCCAGCCGCTCTCGCGTTGGACGACCTACAAGTTGCAGGAGGGCGAGACGCTTGCCTCAGTCGCCGAAGCTGCAGGGATGACCGAGGACGAGCTTCGGGATGTGAACGGCATTCCGAAGGGCCGTCGCGTGCTCGCCAACTCCACGCTTCTTGTGAGGGCGAACGCAGATGATCAGACGGACATTGCGGCCGAGACAGCCGATGCAAAGCTCCGCCTGTCGCCTCTCACCACCTGGCGTCGCGTGACCTACCGCGTGCGAAAGGGAGACACGCTCTCGGGCATCGCTCGTCGCTGGCACATCACGAAGAAGTCCATCGTTCAGGCCAACCGCCTGCGTTCGCAGAACCTGCGCGTTGGCCAGCGCCTGATCCTGACGGTGCCCAACGTCGAGCGTGCGCCGATCCGCACCGTGAGCACGGACAGTGGTGCCAAGCATGTCATTCATGCCGTGAAGGCAGGCGAGACGCTCGGATCCATCTCGCGCCGGTACGGGGTGTCGACGGCCATCCTTAGAGCCACAAACCGCATCAGCGGCAACACCATCAGGGCGGGCCAGCGCCTGCGCATCCCGACCGTGGCATCGGTTGAGGAGTCCGATGTCCGCGTGCACACCGTGCGAAAGGGTGACACTCTCTCCGAAATCGCCGATCACTACGACGTGTCCGTGGTTCGCCTCAAGCGTGCCAACCGCCTGACGGGCAATGCACTCCGAGTGGGGCAGAGGCTTGAGATTCCAACGGGTTCCGAGCCCAAGGCGCCTGCAGTGCAGCCGAGCCGCGCCGACGAGTCGCCCGAGGCTGGACTTTATCGGGTGAAGTCCGGCGACACGCTCTATGAAATCGCGGGCCGCTTCGGCGTCTCCGTCAATGCCCTCAAGGCCGTGAACGGGCTTTCGGGCTCCTCGCTTCGCGCGGGGCAGAAGCTCGTCATTCCCGCAACTGCGAAAACCCAGCCCTCCAGAGCTGATTCTCAGCCCGCAGGTTCTGCTCAGGCTCAGGACACGGTCTATCGCGTGAAGTCGGGCGACACGCTTTCGAGCATAGCGAGCCGCTTCGGAACTTCGGTGCGGATCCTGAAGGATCTCAACGGCCTTCGTTCCAACAGGTTGAGCGTCGGACAGCGCATCAGACTGCCGTAGGCGAGGACCGAACGGCCTACCCAACGCAGGGGAGGGCGCGGTTCTTTTCGAGCCGCCCGAAAGTCCCTACAATAACCGCACTCCCGTTCCGGCTAGGCAAACGTGCCGGAAACGATGCTTGAACCCCGTCGTCCGTCCCTCTTGAGGAGCGGACGGCCCTGAAGAAGTGAGACTGATTATGGGATTTCTGAACGGCAAGAAGCTTCTGATCACTGGCGTGATCTCCAACCGCTCGATTGCGTACGGCATTGCCAAGGCCTGCCGCCGCGAGGGCGCCGAGCTCGCCTTCACCTATGCCAACGAACGCTATCGCGAGCGCATCGAGGGGCTGGCCGCTGACTTTGACAGTAAGCTCGTCTATCGCATGGATGTCGGCAGCGACGAGGACATCGCTGCGGTCGTTGAAGAACTCGGCAAGGCCTGGGGCGGCCTTGACGGCTTTGTGCACTCGATCGGCTTTGCGCCGCGCGAGGCCATCGCGGGCGACTTCCTCGAGGGCCTCTCCCGCGAGTCCTTCAAGATCGCCATGGACATCTCGGCCTACTCCTATCCTGCGATGGCCAAGGCCTTCCTGCCGCTCATGAAGGGCCGTCAGGCATCCGTCCTCACGCTGACCTACCTCGGCAGCGAGCGCGTCGTTCCCAACTACAACACGATGGGCCTTGCCAAGGCGGCACTCGAGTCGAGCACCCGCTATCTGGCCGCCAGCCTCGGCAGGGAGGGCATTCGCGCGAACGCCATCTCCGCAGGTCCCATCAAGACGCTTGCCGCTTCCGGCATTCAGGACTTCGGCAAGCTTCTGCACGTGATGGAGCAGGCAGCGCCGCTCGGCCGCACTGTGACGACGGAGGAAGTCGGCAACACGGCCGCCTTCCTGCTGTCCGACCTCGCAAGCGGTCTGACGGGCGACGTCGTCTACGTCGATGCGGGCTTCCATGCCATGGGCGCCGCGATGATCGAAGTGGAAAAGTAAGCGCAGTTTATTGACAGTGCACCTGAGCGGGGATCGATCCAGAGTCGGTTCCCGCTTTTTGTGCTTTATTTTTGATCACATGCAGGGTTATAGTGCTTCTGATTGTGGTCCCAATTTACGCATTCCCATGCCCATGACATCTGCATTCAAGAAAGTAGCGGTCTTCGTCAAGCCGACCGAGATCATGGTCGTGCCGCTTCAGGCGCTGATCAAGGTGATCGAGGCCTGCGGCGCGGAGGTCTTCCTCTGCGAGCGCAGCGCCGCATCGCTGAAGGGACGGAGCAACCGTCCCGGTCATCCGAGGGCCGAACTCGGCGCCATGTGCGACCTTGCGATCGTGCTCGGCGGCGACGGTACGATGTTGGGCGTTGCTCGTGATCTGGCGGGCTTCGACATTCCGATCATCGGTGTCAACGCGGGGCGTCTCGGCTTCATCACGGACATCGTGCTTGAGGACATGGAGACGATTCTGCCACAGGTGCTAGCGGGACGCTACACGCGCGACGTGCGCCGCATGCTCGCGGGCGAGGTCGTGCGCAAGGGCAAGTCGATCTTCTCGGGCATTGCCGTCAACGACGTCGGCATCAGCCACGGCCGTGCAGGCGGCATGGTCGAGTTCGTGATCTACGTGAACGGGCAGCAGATGTCGAGCCAGTCGGCCGACGGCATCATCTGCTCGACTTCGACGGGGTCCACGGCCTATTCGCTCGCCGCAGGCGGTCCGATCCTGCATCCGTCTCTTCAGGGGCTGTGCCTCGTGCCCGTCGCGCCGCACACGCTCTCGAACCGCCCCATCGTGCTCCCAGCAAACGTGGCGATCGACATCGAGCTCACGAACGCGCGAGATGCAGTCGCCTACTGCGACATGCAGGAGTTCTTCGACGTGCAGCCCGGCGACGTACTCAAGATCCGTCCGACCGAGATGACCATGACGATGCTTCATCCTGCGGGATACGACTACTTCGATCTGCTGCGCCGCAAGCTCAAGTGGAACTTCATGCCCACGAGCGTGAAGAGGCGCACGAATTCCTCGGGAAGCTGATAGAGTAGCTCCTTCAATACTGCTTCCGGAGATACGCCTTCATGCTGACTGCCTTGAGTCTTAGAGACTTTGTGATCGTCGAGTCCCTGAGTCTGGATGTCCGGCGGGGCTTTACAGTCCTGACGGGTGAAACCGGCGCCGGCAAGTCCATTCTCATCGACGCCCTGCAGCTGATTCTTGGTGGTCGGGCGGATGCCGGCGTCGTCCGTGAGGGTGCTGAGCGCACGAACATCGTGGCGGAGTTTCAGCCGCCTGAGAGCGCCCGAAAATGGCTTGCGGCCAACGAGCTTGAAACGGGCGACGACATGCTGATGATCCGCAGGACGGTCGACGTCAAGGGACGCTCCCGCGCCTGGGTGAACGGCGTCTCGGTGGCGGCTTCCCAGCTGAGGGAACTCGGCGAAACGCTCATTGACGTACATGGGCAGCATGCGCATCAGTCGCTTCTGAAGCCCGCCTATCAGCTCAAGCTTCTGGACGATCATGCAGGTACGTTCGTGGAACTCTCTGCCGTCAGAGAGGCCTTCAACGTCTGGCAGAAGGCCCGGCGCGCTCTTGATGACGCGACGGCCAACGCCGATGCGATTGCGGAAAAGGCCGAGCGCCTCGCCTGGATGATCGAGGATCTGGAGGCACTGTCGCCAAGAGGCGGCGAATGGGAGTCCCTCAATGAGGACCACAGGCGCCTTTCGCATGGCGTTGCGATTGCCGAGGGTTTGAACGAGGTGCTCGGAACCCTGACGGAGGATGGAGAGTCCGCTTCCGCCATGCTTTCCTCGGCACACGCAAAGCTCTCTTCGCTGAGCCGCTACGATGCCAAGCTTGCTTCAGTTGCTGAAACGCTCTCGACGGGCATAGACCTCATTGAGGAGGCGGCACGTGACGCCGCCCGTTATCTCGACCGTGCCGATCTGGACGGCGAACGCTTTGCCGAGGTTGATCGCCGCGTCTCCCACTACTACGAGCTTGCCCGTAAGTTCAGGACGGAGCCAGAAAGCCTGCACGAGCTGCTCGAAAAAAGCCGGTCGGAACTCAAGGTGCTGACGGGCGCCAAGGACGTCGAGGCTCTGCGAAAGGCGGAGGCATCGGCGCGCGGTTCTTATGACGTTGCGGCGGCAAGGCTGTCTGAAGCGCGCAGGCACGGCGCGCTGGCGCTGGGCGAGGCTGTGACGGCTCAAATGCAGCGTCTGGCGATGAAGGGGGCCCGTCTGGAGATCGCGCTTGTGAATCAGCCACCTAGTGCATCGGGGTCGGAGCATTGCGAGTTTCTCATTGCCGGCCACGCAGGCGTTCAGACTCGGCCCCTGATCAAGGTCGCTTCCGGCGGCGAGCTTGCCCGTATCAGCCTTGCCATTGCCGTGATCACGGCGGCCGCCATGCCCGTCCCCACGCTCATTTTCGACGAGGTCGACAGCGGCATTGGCGGCGCAACCGCCGAGGTGGTGGGACAGCTTCTGCACAGACTCGGCGAAAGCCGTCAGGTCCTCTGTGTGACGCATCTGCCTCAGGTGGCTGCGTGCGGTGACAATCACTGGCGCGTGGAGAAACAGTTTACGGGCGAGACCACTCGAAGCAGTCTGCGCGTTCTGACGGCACGGGAGCGCGTGGAGGAGGTGGCCCGCATGCTGGCAGGCATCTCGATTTCCGACAATACGCGTGCTGTTGCGCAGGAAATGCTGCGCGGAGGTGGACATGAATCCTGATGCAACCTTGTCGGCTGTTGTTCTGACCAGAAACAGTTCAGCTCTGCTGGAGAGATGCCTCCAATCTCTGAAGTTCGCCGACGAGCTGATCGTCATTGACGACTTCAGCACGGATGAAACAGCTGAAATATCCGCTCGCTGTGGTGCGAAGGTGGTCAAACATGCCATGAACGGCGACTTTGCGGCTCAGCGTCGGTTCGGGATCGAGCAGTGCGGATGCAAATGGGTTCTGTTCATTGATTCTGATGAGTTGGTATCGGATGAGCTCGCTGAGGAGATCAAGCATGTTCTGCAAGGCGGAGAGAAGGCAGCGTATCTTCTCAAGCGTGAAAACAGTTTTCCACATTACGACATTACTCACGGATCGATGAGGAGCGATTGCGTGCTTCGGCTGTTCCCGAAGGAGGGGCTGAAGGTTGAGGGTCGTGTGCACGAAAAGGTGTCGAGTCCGTTTCCTCACAAAAAACTGCAGGGGACTTTGCTCCATCATCCGTATGAAAACTGGAGCGCGACAATCCGAAAGCTTGACGTCTATACCGAATATCTTGCTGTTCAGCAGGTTGAGAAAAGAAGGAAGACGGGCTTTTTCACGGGCGTCTTCATCAAGCCGACCTGGGCTTTCATTAAGGTCTATTTCTTCAACAAGGGCTTTCTGGACGGGCGCATGGGGGTGATGTTTGCAGTTCACCACGCGTACTACACGTTCATGAAATATGCCAAATACTATCTGTTGGTCAACAGCGGGGGGAAATTTTGATGGATGAGTTGATCTCCATCGTCGTGTCGACTTACAACTGGCCTGAAGCGTTGGACTTGTCCTTGAAGTCACTTTCGGCTCAGACTGATTCGAATTTCGAGATTATTGTCGCTGACGACGGCTCGGGGTGCGAAACTGCTCGGGTTGTTGAGGAATGGTGTCGCAAAAGTCCTGTGAAGGTCATTCATTCCTGGCAGGAGGACAAGGGATTCAGACTGGCTCGTTCCAGAAATGTGGCTGTCACTCGCAGCGCAGGGAAATATCTGATTTTCATGGATGGAGACTGCATCGTCAGGAGCGACTTTGTTGCGATGCACAGAATGCTTGCGGAACGGCATTCTGTTCTGGCCGGACAGCGGATTCTGCTTGCCGAGGCGTTTTCACAGGAATGCCTGATTTCTGGAAATCTGGCGTGGTGTGAGTCGATTTCGAAGCTGAGAGAGCTTGCGCGGAATAGAGCTGTCAACCGCTGGCAATCAGCCGTATCTTTGCCTCTTGGTTTCTTTAGAAAGGCTCGTCCGAATCGCTGGCAATTGCTTCGCGGATGCAATTGGTCGCTTCACCGAGAGGATTTTCTCGCCGTGAAGGGACAGGACGAGGCATTTGAAGGCTGGGGTTACGAAGACTCCGACATGGCGATACGCCTCATCAACAACGGTTGCTTGATCAAGTGGGCGGGATTTACCTCTCCCTGCTTCCATCTGTGGCACAAGAATGCCGACAGAACGATGTCGCCGGAGAACCTATCCCGTCTCGAAACAGTCAAAAGAATGAAAAAAGTCCTTCCTAACAAGCCGATGCAGGAAAGCTACGACTGATAGGCAGATGTGGTCAGTGATTAAGACTGCGTGTCAACGCTGACAGAACTTCGTCAAGCGAGGGCCATCCGTCCGTATTGTTGCCAAGGCAGACGGCCTTGCTGTTCCAAGGACGGGTTCGGGCGGGGTCGGTGACGCCGAGGAGCGTGATCTGATTGGCGCTGACGGCGGCAGCGACATGGCTGATGCCCGAGTCATTGGCAATGACGATGCGGGCGCGCTTTGCCAGAGCCGCATAATTGCCCAGCGTGGTGGGCGGAAGAATTCTGGCGTTCGGACAGGCCGCATGGTTGGCTTCCTCTTCACGCACGGAGGGGAAGACGATGGGTTCTATGCCCATGTCGCGAAGCGGTCCGCAGAGTTCGTTGAAGTGCTTCCACTGCTTTTCCTTGCCATGATGCAGGCCGCGGGCAATCGGAGCGAGCAGTGCGAAGTTTTCGGGAATGTCGTGTTCGGCCATCAGGTTGCGTGCGGCGGCCTCGTGGCGGGCAAGCAGTCTCATGCCGAGTTCTTCAGGAACGGAATCCCAGGCAGGGGTGCCGCCCCAAGCCTTGATTGCTCCGTGGGCAAGACGGAAAAACCGCTCCACTTCATGCATGGTGCCGGGCTCTTCAACGACTTTGTCCAACAGAAAGCGGCGGCCATCCGTAGGAAAGCCCGCGTTGCGCACGCGCCCGATGGAGAAAAGCAGGGCCGAACTGAAGGAATTCGGAAAAAGCAGCCCCAGAGGACGCGGACCGAGATGATTGCTGATGTAGCGGATTCGATGCAGATCCTCGGTGACGTGCCCCTCAATGGGGTCGAACCTCCAGCCCATGCCGGACATCAGGTCCTCCGCCCAACGCTTGCCCGTCAGCATGGGTGTGAAGCCGCTGGCCTCCAGAAGGCGAAGGGCGGGGAGAGTCATGCAGCAGTCACCAACATGATTGGGCAGACGGCAGAGAACGTTAGGCATTTGCGTAAAACCCGAATTGAGAAAATACAATGAGCGTAGTTATTGTATATGGTCAGCCTGTATGATGAGATCCTTGCGCGGTATTCTCCCGAAGCGGGAGTGCGGACGGTTGAGGATGCCGCGGGCGTTAGTCCGAAGCCTTTCTTGCGGAGAGGCTTTGTCCCTTTTCGGAATTTGAGTTTCAGTTAAAAATGGCAGTCAGTGTTTTCGACATGTTCAAGGTGGGCATCGGCCCCTCGTCTTCGCATACGGTGGGACCGATGCGTGCGGGGCATGCCTTTGTCAAGGTGCTCAGGGATCACGGGATGCTGGAGCAGGCAACGTCGCTCAAAATCGAGCTGATGGGAAGTCTCGCTGCGACAGGCAAGGGGCATGGTACGGACACGGCAGCACAGCTGGGACTTCTGGGACGCATTCCCGAAACCATGGATCCAGACGAGGTGTCCGTGCTGATTGGTGACATTCGAGCCTCCCGTCAGCTGAAGCTTGACGGCATGCATGCGGTGGCGTTCGATCCTGAAGCCGACATTGCTTTTCATGCCGACAAGGTTCCCGCCTTTCACACCAATGCCATGGAGTTTTCGGTGTTCGCGGGCGACTCTCTCCTCTATCGGCGCCGTTACTATTCCGTGGGCGGCGGTTTCATCGTGGCCGCCAGAGAGGATGATCCCGAGCAGCCTGTAACGCCCAAGGCGTTTCAGGGCGTGAAGACGAAGCCTTATCCCTATCGTACGGGCGACGAGCTGATGAAGATCGCCAGAGACAACAATCTGACCATTGCCGAGCTGGTGTACCGAAACGAGTGCGTTGACCGCATGCCCGAGGAGGTGGATCGCAGGCTCGACGAGATCTGGCAGGTGATGCACGCCGCCGTCGAGCGCGGCATGCGTCAGACGGAGGTCCTGCCCGGTCCCTTCCGGATTGCTCGTCGAGCGAATGCCCTCATGCAGGACGTGATGCAGCGCACCGATGACCCGCTCGCCGTACTGGACTGGGTGAACGTCTATGCGATGGCCGTGGCCGAGGAAAATGCGGCAGGCGGTCGTGTCGTGACGGCGCCGACCAACGGTGCGGCCGGCGTGATCCCTGCCGTCATCGAGTACTATCTGCGTCACGTTTCGGGCAGTACCATGGAGGGCGTCAGGACCTTCCTGTTGACGGCAGGCGCTGTCGGCATGCTCTACAAGGAAAACGCCTCCATTTCCGGTGCTGAGGTCGGTTGTCAGGGCGAGGTTGGTGTGGCCTGCTCCATGGCGGCTGCGGGTCTGGCGGCCGTCTGCGGCGGCACGGTCGAGCAGATCGAGAATGCGGCTGAAATCGGCATGGAGCACAACCTCGGTCTGACCTGCGATCCCGTGGCCGGTCAGGTGCAGATTCCCTGCATTGAGCGCAACGCCATTGCGGCCGTCAAGGCCATCAACGCGGCTCGCATGGCACTTCGCGGCAACGGTTCCCACTACATCAGCCTCGATCAGGTGATTCGCACCATGATGGCGACCGGACGCGACATGCAGAGCAAGTACAAGGAAACGAGTCTCGGCGGTCTGGCCGTTTCGATCGTCGAGTGCTGATGCATCGAAACTGACTTTCAGGGATATTGACCGCCATGCTGATCGGCGTTTTCTTCGGCATTGCCGCGTGCATGATCTGGGGGTGCGTTTACGTGGCCCCGCTGATCCTGCCGGACTACAGTCCTGTGCACATCGCGATGATGCGCTATCTGGTCTTCGGCATGCTTGCCGCAGGCCTGGCGGTCCCTGAGTGGCGCGAGTTGAAGTCTTATTCGGCGGCGGACTGGCGTAGGGCGCTTGCACTCGGTATTGTCGGAAACATCTTCTACTACTGGTTGCTGGCCGAGGCCTGCCAACGCGCAGGAGCGCCGATTGCAGGCGCCTTCACGGCGCTGATTCCCATCATGGTGGGCGTCATCGGCAACATGAGGGCGGGTGAGAGCGCCGTGCCTTGGCGGCGCATCGTGCCGCCACTGTGCCTGAGCTTCGCAGGGATGGTCTGTCTCAACTGGACGGAGTTCATCTATCTGGTGGGGGACGGACGCGTGACCTCGGGCAACTTCTGGCTTGGCGTAGGCTTTGCGTTCTTCTCCTCAGTGGTCTGGACCTGGTATCCGCTCAGCAACGCCGAATGGCTGCTGTCGCATCCCGGCAAGTCGCCCAAGACGTGGTCGACCGCTCAGGGGCTTGCACTCCTGCCATGCGTCGCCGTCGGGATGGCTCTGCTTGCGGGAGACGGGACGCAGGGGGGCATTCTCGGGCCCAGACCGTGGATGTTCATTGCAACGGTGGTGTTTCTGGGCGTCTGCGCCTCCTGGATCGGCATCGTGCTCTGGAGTTTGATGAGCCAGAGACTACCGCCTGCGCTGGGCGGCCAGATGATCATCTTCGAGACGATCTTTGCCGTGACCTACGCCCACTTGTGGCGAAGCGAATGGCCGACGCCGCTCATGCTGGTCGGTCTGGGGCTTCTTCTGATGGGGGTTACAGCTTCCCTCAAGGTTTTCAGAAAGCCGAGACACACTGCTTCAGGTACCACCTGACCGTAGCGCGCAGCCCTTCGTCAAAGGGGATCATGGGCTTCCATTCCAGCGTTTGACGCAGGCGTCCTGCGTCCAATGCGTAGCGGCGGTCGTGTCCCGGACGGTCGTGGACATGCACGATCGCATCTGCGTGAGGACGGCCGTCGTCGCGCGGCGAGAGTTCGTCGAGCACCGACATCGCGCTCTGCAGGAACTTCAGGTTGCTCATTTCATTGGAGGCGCCGACGTTGTATATGTCTCCCGGTGCCGCCTTTTCCAGAATCATTCGCAGTGCTCGACAGAAGTCGTGTACATGGATCCAGTCGCGGATCTGCTCGCCGTCGCCGTAAACGGGGAGCGTCTTGCCCGCTAGAGCGCGCGTCAGCATGAAGGGCAGAAGTTTTTCCGGGTACTGTCTGGGACCGTAGTTGTTGGTGCATCTCACCGTGACGACGGGCAGGCCGTAGGTTCTGAAGTAGGCGCGTCCGAACTGGTCGGCCGCCGCCTTGCTCGCGGAGTACGGACTGCTTGGATCGAAGGGCGTGGCCTCCGTGTTGGGCGGCGTGTCCACGGTCATGGAGCCGTAGACCTCGTCGGTGGAGATGTTGATGAAGCGGAAGGCGGCCTTCTCCTCATCGTCGAGCGTCAGCCAGTACCGGTGTGCAACACCTAGAAGAACCGTCGTTCCCCTGACGTTCGTGTCGACGAACACCTGAGGGCCGGAAATTGAACGGTCGACGTGGCTTTCGGCGGCGAAGTGTACGACGGCGCGAGGACGGAAGCGGTCGAAAAGATCGGCCACCAGCGCTTCGTCCAGAATGTTTCCTTCGACAAAGCGATGTCTGGGGTCGTGTTCGACGTCTCTGAGGTTGGCCTTGTTTCCTGCATAGGTCAGGGCGTCGAGCGTCAGAATGCTTTCGTCGTGTGACCTGAACCATTCCGTGATGAAGTTTGAGCCGATGAAGCCGGCTCCGCCTGTGACCAACAGCATGTGTGAAAATCCGAGAGAAGAGCGCCGGCTTTTAAAGCGGGTGCGGCAAACCCACTACAATGTGAGCAGTCAATTTTGAGCGCAACGTCGCAGGCAGGCAAGGAGCCGCCATCGTGGAACATATTCTCATCAACTGCACGCCCCGTGAAGTGCGTGTCGCCATTGTAGTGGATGGCGTTCTTCAGGATCTCTTCATCGAGCGCGACTGTGCGCGCGGCCTCGTGGGGAATGTTTATCTCGGCAAGGTCGTCCGTGTGCTGCCCGGCATGCAGAGCGCCTTCGTGGACGTGGGGCTCGAACGAACGGCCTTCCTTCACGTGGCCGACATTGCGGAGGCGCATTGCGAGGGCGAGAAGCCCGCGCCCATCGAGACGATCCTTCACGAAGGCCAGTCCCTCATGGTGCAGGTCGCAAAGGATCCCATCGGCACCAAGGGCGCCAGACTGACGACGACCGTTTCGCTCGCGGGTCGCAAGCTCGTCTATCTGCCCAGAGACAACCACATCGGCGTTTCCCAACGCATTGAGGACGCAGAACTTCGCGAATCACTTCGCGCCATGATGACGGAGCTTCGTCCTGAAACCGAAAAGGGCGGCTACATCATCCGCACGAGTGCCGAAGAGGGCGCGACCGAGCAGGAGTTCAAGGATGACATGGCCTATCTCGGCCGTCTGTGGACCGACATTCACGAGCTCGCAGGGCGAAGCACCGGACCGAAGCTCCTCTATCAGGATCTGTCGCTTGCCCAGCGCGTGCTCCGCGACATGGTTCATCAGGACACGCAGACCGTCGAGGTCGACAGCCGCGAGAACTACGAGGCCCTGCTGAACTTTGCAAGCCGCTTTGTGCCTGCGGCTAAGGACAGGCTCACCCTCTACAGGGGCGAGAGGCCGCTTTTCGAGTTGCACGGCATTGAGACCGAAATCGAGCATGCGCTTGAGCGCAGGGTAGACCTGAAGAGCGGCGGCTATCTGGTCTTCGATCAGACGGAGGCCATGACGACGATCGACGTCAATACGGGCGGCTACGTCGGCAAGCGTGACTTCAGCGACACGGTCTTCAAGACGAACCTCGAGGCTGCGCAGACCATCGCGCGCCAGCTGCGCCTGAGAAATCTCGGCGGCATCATCATCGTCGACTTCATCGACATGAGCTGCGACGAGCACCGCGAGGCGGTTCTTGCCGAACTTCGCCGTTCGGTCTCAACCGACCGCACCCGCATGACGGTGAGCAACTTCACCGAGCTCGGCCTCGTCGAGATGACACGAAAGCGCACCCGCGAGTCGCTTGCACACGTCCTCTGCGAACCTTGTCCCATGTGCGGCGGCAGGGGAGAGGTCCGCACGGCACGCACCGTCTGCTACTCGATCATGCGTGAGATCGTGAGGCTCTGCAAGCAGTATCAGGAGACGAAGGAGTTTCACATTCAGGCGAGCCAGACCGTCATCGACATGCTGCTCGAGGAGGAGTCGCAGGCGCTCGAGCTTCTGCAGGCCTTCGTCGAAAAGCCTGTGCATCTTGAGGTGGAGCCGAGCTACACCCAGGAACAGTTTGACGTGATTCTCGCCTGAGGACCTTCGCATGACGGAAAGCACTACCTTCTACTGGTATGACTTCGAAACCTTCGGCCTCGACTGCCGCAGGGACAGGCCCGCGCAGTTTGCAGGCATTCGGACGGACATGGACCTTAATCCGCAGGGAGATGGGGACGTGTTTTATTCCAGGCCTTCGGGAGACTATCTGCCCAGCCCCGAGAGCTGTCTTCTGACGGGGATGACGCCGCAGATCTGCGAGGAAAGGGGCATTCCCGAGAGTAAGTTTGCGGGTGAAGTCTGGAGTCGTCTCAACAGGCCCGGAACGATCAGCATCGGGTACAACGCGTCCGGCTTCGACAACGAGGTCGCGCGCTTCCTTTTCTGGCGCAATTTTCTCGATCCGTATTCCCATCAGCACCGGAACGGATGTTCATGCTGGGACCTGTACCCGCTTGTCTGCGCCGTCTGGGCGCTTCGGGGGGATGGCATCAAGTGGCCGCTCAGAAAGGATGTGGACCCCGAAAGCAATGATGAAAAGAGCGTCAGCTTCAGGCTGGAGTGTCTGAGCAAGGCCAACGGGATCGTGCACGCACATTCGCATGAGGCCTTGAGTGACGCAATGGCCACGCTGGGACTGGCGGTGCTCATCCGCAAAACGGAACCCAGACTTTGGAAGTGGGCGCTGGAAAACCGCAGCAGGGAGGCTGTGAAGGCGGCCGTGACGAAGGGGCCTGTCGTCTGGATCTCTCCGAAGTTCGGGCAGGCAAGAGGCTTTCTGCGCATAGCCGCCAGAATTCCGTTCCCCGGCGAGAGCGGCAATTCCGCGCTGATGTGGGACTTGTCCGTGGATCCGCTGATCGTGACGAAGCTGAGCGACGAAGAGATCAAGTCACGCCTTTTCGCCCGCAGGGAGGACCTTGCGGACGGCGAGGAGCCATTGCCGGTCTACAGGCTCGCGATGAACAACTCTCCCTTTGTCTGCGCAAACCTCAAGGTGCTTTCTCCCGAGCGCATGGACAGGTTCGGTGTGAAGCCGCAGGAGATTCTTGCCAACTGGGAGCGCTTCAAGGAGCTCGGCAACGTGATTGCGGGAAGGCTGGCCGGACTGATGGGCAGGCGTGAAAGGCCTGCGCCGAAGGACGTTGACTTCGGACTTTATGACGGCGGCTTTGCCAGCGGACATGATGTGGAGATGATGGCTCGGGTGCGCGGAATGACGCCTGAGAGTCTTGCGAAGGGCGGCATTCATTTTGACGATGAGCGCTTCAACCAGCTGCTCGTGCGCTACCGTGCCCGAAACTGGCAGGAGACGCTCAATGATGAAGAACGCAGCCAGTGGACGTTTTTTTGCCGATCCAGATTGATGGACGGAGCCGACGGCGCTCTGACCGTTTCGGCCTATTTTGATGAAATCGACCGCCTGCAGGAGAGCACTTTGGAAGATGAAGAAAAGCAGCTCGTGTTGGAGGCGCTTTACGAATGGGGCGAGCGTGCGGGTGAAGCCTGCGCGTTCTGACTCTGTTGAAGAAGGAGGCGGTTATGAAGATGGACAAGACTTATGCGTGCGTTCCCTCTCTCAAGGTGGCGTTTGTCGGCCTAGGCGTCATGGGATTTCCGATGGCGGGGCATCTGAAGCTTGCCGGACATGACGTATGTGTCTACAACCGTACTACGGCCAAGGCAGAGAAGTGGGTTGAGACGTTCGGAGGCCGCATGGCGGCGACGCCGGCTGAAGCGGTCCGCGGAGCAGGTATCGTCTTCGCCTGCGTGGGCAACGACGACGATCTGAGAAGCGTCGTGCTTGGAGAAACGGGGGCGTTTGCCGGCATGGAGCCGGGGACGGTCTTCGTCGATCATACGACGGCAAGCGCCGCCGTGGCGCGCGAGCTTGAGGCCGAAGGAGCAAAGAGGGGAATTGCCTTTATCGACGCACCTGTCTCCGGTGGTCAGGCGGGCGCTGAAAACGGGTGCCTGACAGTGCTCTGCGGCGGAGGCGAAGCAGCATTCAGGAGCGTCGAGCCCGTGCTTGACGCATATGCGGGCGCGGTGACCTACTTCGGACCATCTGGCTCAGGTCAGCTCGCCAAGATGGTCAACCAGATCTGCATTGCAGGCTGTGTACAGGGACTCTCTGAAGCCATCGCCTTTGGCATGAATGCCGGGCTTGATATGCCGAAGGTCATCGAGGCTCTGAGTTCAGGAGCTGCATCTTCCTGGCAGATGGTGAACCGTGGCAGGACGATGGTGAAGGGTGAGTTCGACTTCGGGTTCGCCGTCGACTGGATGCGCAAGGATCTTGGCATTGTCAAGGATGAGGCAGCCCGCAACGGCTCGGAGATTCCCGTCACGAGGATGGTCGACAGCTTCTACGAAGAGGTGCAGAAGGCGGGTGGTGCCCGCTGGGATACTTCAAGCTTAATAACACGTTTGAACAGGACGATGAAATGAAGGGCTTCTTGATTAACTTGGATTCCTCAGAAGACAGATTGAGGCAGGTCGAAGGTAGATTGTTTGCGACGGGCTTTGTCAGAGTTTCAGACTCTCCCGTACGTTGGAGACGAGAAGCTCTGGTTATTGAACGAATTCCTGCTGTTGACGGTCGTAAGCTGTCCGAAAGCGAACTGCTGAAGTGGCGTCAGAGAGAAAGACCCTTTTGGGATTGGACTACGCATGAGCTGACCCCTGGTGAGATCGGATGCTTTCTTTCGCATAGGGAGTTTTGGCAGAAGGTGGTAGACGAGCGACTGTCTCATGCGTTTGTTCTGGAGGATGACATTCTTCTTGCGGATGACTGTTTCAAGATTTTGTCTTCAGCAGACTGGATTCCGTCAGATGCAGATTTTGTGAAGCTGAACTTGTTTCCTACGAACTCCACGCATACGTACCCTGTGAGCAAGCCCGTAGGACTTGTCGAGGGACGTGAAATACGCAGAACAGCAGGGAGAATCTACGGGACAGGTTGTTATGTGATTACGGAAGCTGCAGCTCGGGAGTGTCTGGAGCACTCGGGAAAACTGAGCCTTCCTGTGGATCTGTTCATGTTTGATTCAAGATTCAGCTTTGCCACAGAAAAAAAGATTTATACGATTCTGCCGGGGCTTGCTGTTGATGCTGGCGCGGCTTCAACCATTGAGGGAGGGCGCAACAAGGACAGACTCAACGCCTGCCAACATTTGTTGAAAGGATTTTATTCGGTGGCGAGAGCGTCAGAAATTTTGTGTCCATGGGATAATCGGAGCCCGCCAAACGGG
>ENA-UONT01000526-UONT01000526.1-human-gut-metagenome-genome-assembly--contig:-CS20-NODE-526-length-44713-cov-55.887120_pt1 | contig 44713 bp, 40 predicted proteins | sample MGYA00242459_ERZ724006 | MGnify/ENA metagenome assembly ERZ724006 | reverse complement strand
GAGCACAACCTTGCCAAGGTTGGGGTCGCGGGTTCAAGTCCCGTTTGCCGCTCTTCTATCCTTATATTTTAAGAATGTTATTTTTGAAAAACAAAAAAACACGACATTAATGAATTTATATCTCCGATATTTTGACAAAGAGACATTGGTATATAATGTTGAAGAAGCATTAGACTTTTTGCGCTCTATACCAGAAATAGGTATGACACCTAATCTCGAAGCTGATGTACGCGATTACGCAAATAGCGAAGTGTACTATCCTAAAAGATATAAAATCCGTCCACGCGTTTATTTTATCATAATCAAGACAACTGCTGCTACAATGCTCGACTTCAAACAAAAGAAAGCATTGCACTCTGCACCACAGAATAGTCCTGCTGCAGAAAAGCACGAAATGGTGGCAACTGTCACAACAAAGCTCAACGAGGAACGTCCTGGTTGGTACGAAGGCGAACTCGACTTCAAGCGTGTTGTTCTTGTGCCTACAACTGGCAAGCACGAGTACCGCGACACTCACTTCGTTGTGAGATGCAAGGCAAACTCTGGTCAGGACTGCTACAACAGAATGGTCGATCACCTGCGCGGACGCGTTGATAGCCGTTCACAATTCCCTTCTGCAAAGGGAAAGAACTTCCACTACAAATATCTTGGTATGTGGAAATAGGGCTACGCTGATTAATATTGCAAACAAAGAATAAAAGAATATAGAGAAACAAGATAAAGGGTGTCTGTTTGTATAGCAGAACACCCTTATTTGCTTTAAACGGAACAATACTACTATGAACAAAGTAATGCTTATAGGAAATGTCGGAAAAGACCCCGATGTGAAATACTACGATGCCGACCAGGCTGTAGCACAGTTTCCACTTGCTACAACAGAACGTGGCTATCAACTACAAAACGGCACACGTGTGCCCGATCGCACCGATTGGCATAACATAGTAATGTGGGGAAATCTTGCAAAGATAGCAGAGAGATACGTACACAAAGGCGACAGACTCTACGTGGAAGGCAAGATACGTTACCGTTATTACGACGACAAAAAAGGTCAGCGACGCTTCATAACCGAGGTGTATGCCGACAACATGGAACTCCTCACACCACGCCCTACTACAAACAGTGCAACCGAAACAGCCACTACTACATCATCGTCAAACACAACAATGGCGACAAGCGATGATGAAGACAAATTGCCATTCTAAACAATAAAAACGAACAAACAACAACGCTTTGGAAACTTATATCAATCTTATACACGAGTCGTTGGCAGACGTTTACTTCGTCCCTCCAACAATGGGTGTCATCATAGCAGCTATACTGACAATTGTGCTCATGGGACTCTCTGCATTCGCAAGTGGCTCAGAGATTGCATTCTTCAGTCTCTCACCATCAGACATGGCTGAGGTGAACGAAGCCAAGACTGCAAGCGATCGTAACATTAAGTTGCTGCGCGAAGACAGCGAACGCACACTCGCCACGATACTCATCACAAACAACTTCGTGAATGTGACGATTATCATGCTCTGCAACTACATTTTCTCTCACCTCATACACTTCGGCGAGAAAGCATATTGGTTGCAATTTCTGTCGCTCACCGTACTCTTAACCTTCCTTCTGTTACTCTTTGGCGAGATTATGCCAAAAGTGTACAGTCGTCAAAACCCGTTGGGATTCTGCCGTAAGTTTGTAGGTGGCATCATGGTATTCCGTAAGTTGTTTTGGTTTATGGAGAACATATTGCTGCGTAGTGGCATATTAGCAGAGAAGGTGGTACAAAAGGAGAGTCATGTACTCAGTGTTGACGATTTGGAACAGGCTCTTGAGTTGACCGATAAGGAGGATATTAAGGACGAACAGAGTATGTTGAAGGGTATTATACGCTTCAGCGACGAGACAGCAAAGGAGGTGATGACAAGTCGTCAGGACATCGTAGCACTCGATATTCACTCCAACTATCAAGATGTACTGAAGAGCATCGTGGAGAATAACTATAGTCGCATTCCTATCTATCAGGACAATGCCGACAATATTCGTGGCATTCTCTACATTAAGGATCTCCTGCCTCACCTCTCAAAGCCTGCCAACTTTCGCTGGCAAAGCCTCATCCGCCCACCCTACTTCGTACCAGAGACGAAGAAGATTGACGACTTGATGCGCGAGTTTCAAGAGAATAAGATACACATTGCTATCGTTGTGGACGAGTTTGGTGGCACAAGCGGACTCGTAACTCTTGAAGATATCCTCGAGGAAATCGTAGGAGAGATTAACGACGAATACGACGAAGAGAACAAGTACTACTCAAAGCTCAACTACAACACGTATCTGTTTGAAGGCAAAACTTTACTCACTGACTTCTGCAAGATTTTAAACATCGATGACGAAGAGTTTGCAGACGTTGAGGGCGACGCTGATACACTCGCAGGATTGCTGCTCGAAATAAAGGGCGACTTCCTATCTATCCACGAAAAGATCGACTACAAGAACTATACGTTCGAGATTGTAGGCATTGAGGAACGCCGTATAAGCAAGATAAAGGTTGTGATACACGAGCAGAAGAACAACACAACAGATAAAGAGAAGTAGAAATTATGCCATTAGTATTCATAAAGAATATAGACAACGACACACGGCTCGGGCTGTGGAAGATTGCGGACGAACTTCATACTGATGAGGTTTGTCCGCAAATGGTATGTAACGAACTAAAACAGAAGTGCGCAAGAAGACAGACAGAAACCGTGGCTGTATATGCTCTACTCCATGCCATAACAGGCAGAACCGACCTCGTTATAGGTCACAATGCAGACGGTAAACCTACGATTGATGGCTACAACATCAGCATCAGCCACACCATAGGCTATGCAAGCATCATAATATCGAAGAGAAAGAACATAGCTGTTGATATTGAATATCGCAACAATCGCGTGTTCAGAATCGTTGACAAGTTTCTTACGAAGCAGGAACAAGATATGCTGAAGGAATTGATAAAGACGAGCAATCCATCATCACCTCAAACAAATATAGCATCGCAGACAGACTGTTACGATACACAAACAGCGTTATTGCTCTGCTGGTGTGCAAAGGAAACTCTATATAAGTACTTCTCAGAAGAGAAACTGATGTTTAACGAAATGCAAACCAAACTGAAGACAATATCATCGGAGGGCTCGTTTGAAAACTTCAATCTTAAACGAGGCACACTGAAAGACATAATGTATATGCAGAACGAAAAATTCGTCCTCACCTACACATTATAATAAAATCAAAGAAATAAAAAACGTGTATGACATAACTGCCATACACGTTTTTTATTTTTGATAATCATAGTAATACCAATAAGTATTGCCAAACATACACCGTAGTGCATTCTTCTTATCGTGTTCGTTGTCGAACTTACGCTCCAAGAGCTGATAGTCCTCATAGTCAGTTGCTCCTACATTATCCTTATATATTATAGCAGGCGCAGTGTGCGTATGCATATACAGCGTAAGTGCCTCACGATAATGGCGTGGCAACGTTACCGAGTCGTTCACCTCATAATACTTCTTTAAGTCAGCAACGAAAGCATCCAGATTGCGATCGAACAGATGCGCACACAACACATAGTCGGCCATTGGTTTGTTGACACGATTAATGCGACGCTGGAAATTAATATACTGACGTGCATTCATTGTCTGCTTGTAGCGTCCTCCGAGATATACGTAAAGCTGGTATTCGGGATAAAGCTCGAACTTGATATCCTTACCGTTTGGAAGCATTGCGTCAACGCCCACAACCGGATAATCGAACATGTGTTCAGCAAGTTCTCCTTTTTTAGCCAGTGCATACGTGGCAAGCATAGAGATATTGCGGTCGCTCACATCGTATCGACGCAAAGTCTTTAAGGCTGCGTCATAATCGCCATCAAGAAGACATTGCTCAGCATGAATACGTGCATGAAAATACTTATCGTCGTTGCTGACAAAGCAGATTGTGAGCATCAGTATGGTCAAAATCAGAAGATTTAACCATAACTCTCTTATTGGATTGCTCCAAACTCGTGGCAACGAATCGAGCACACCGCTATTGTTCACCACAAATACAATCAAGAAAAAAACAACTATCAGCACTGGCGCAATATATCGCCACACACCAAACGCGAGCGTTCCGCTGTCGGGAGACACCCCAATATTGGTAAGCATTATCAGACAAAGAGCGGAAGGTACGAACGTCAGTGCCCATGCCAACCGTTTCCGTTGTAATATTCTAACAACACCAATTTGTATGAGCAACACAACAAGCATTATCAGGACAGCCCCCACAAAATGGTTGTAGTGGGTCTGTCCTTGTGATAATACGTGCTGCATCACCGTAAGCAAATCGGCTTGATAGCAGTAAAGATAGTAAAAGCAGAATAGTGTGAACATAAACGTACACATCACGCGTGTCAACAATCCTTGATTTTTCATTAACCCTCTCCTCTGCCTTATTCTAATTCTTTTTCAATACAACAGCCGAACGTGCTGGGATGTACAGCTTCAGCCATTCCTTATGCTCAGATACGTAAGCTGGATCATAGTTGGTGAGATGAGTAATGCTATCGTCTGAGAGTCCGTTACCACCGAACTTCTTCGCATCGGTGTTCAAAACCACGTCATAAGAACCTGTCGGCACGAGGAATCCGTAGTCGGTGAACGAGCGTGTCGGACTAAAGTTGAACACGAAGATGAGATCGCCACGCATGTAAGCGAGAATCTGATCGCCATCGTTGTGCCATATTTCCTGCACAGGAGTCTTCTGGAAGTTCTTCTCAAGCTTCAGTGTTTGCAGCATATCGTGATCGAAGTCACCGAGGAACTTGTAATCGAGGTCAGGATTATCCACGAGGTTCCACTGGCGGCGTGCATACTTATGACTCCAACCATTGCCTTCGCGTGGGAAATCTATCCACTCTGGGTGTCCAAACTCGTTGCCCATGAAGTTGAGGTAGCCGCCATTGATAGTAGAAGCCGTAACGAGGCGAATCATCTTATGCAGTGCGATGCCGCGATGCACGCGATCGTTTTCGTCGCCACGACGGAAGTGCCAGTACATATCAGCGTCGATAAGTCGGAAGATTATAGTCTTATCACCAACGAGTGCCTGATCGTGACTCTCACAGTAGCTGATAGTCTTCTCGTCCGAGCGACGATTTGTTGTCTCCCAGAAGATAGAACTTGGCTTCCATGCCTCGTCGGGAAGTTCCTTGATGGTCTTTATCCAGAAGTCAGGTATATTCATCGCCATTCGATAATCGAAGCCGTAGCCACCGTCCTTAAACTTGGCTGCAAGACCCGGCATACCACTCACCTCCTCAGCGATAGTGATAGCCTGTGGGTTCACCTCGTGGATAAGCAGGTTGGCAAGAGTGAGATAGCAGATGGCGTTATCGTCCTGATGTCCGTTAAAGTAGTCGCCGTAGTTGCAGAACGCCTCGCCTAAACCATGACTGTAGTAGAGCATTGAAGTCACGCCATCAAAGCGGAAACCGTCGAAGTGGAACTCCTCCATCCAGTACTTGCAGTTAGAAAGCAAGAAATGCATCACCTCGTCCTTGCCATAATCGAAGCAGAGCGAGTCCCAAGCCGGATGCTCATGGCGCTCGCCAGGATAGAAGTACTGGTTAGGGTCGCCTGCTAAGTTGCCTAAGCCTTCTGTTTCGTTCTTCACAGCGTGCGAGTGAACGATATCCATGATTACGGTGATGCCGTCCTTATGTGCTTGGTCGATGAGTGCCTTTAGTTCCTCGGGGGTTCCGAAGCGCGAAGAAGCGGCGAAGAACGAACTTACGTGATAGCCGAACGATCCGTAGTAAGGATGTTCCTGAATAGCCATTATTTGTATGCAGTTGTAGCCGTCTGCCTTGACTCGTGGCAGCACGTTCTCGCGGAACTCGTTATATGTGCCAACCTTTTCAGCATCCTGCGACATACCTATATGACACTCGTAGATGAGCAGTGGCGACTTGTTCGGTTTGAATGTCTTCTTCTTCCATTCGTATGGCTCTGGGTTCCACACCTGCGCCGAGAATATCTTTGTCTCCTCATCCTGCACCACACGTGTTGCCCATGCAGGGATGCGTTCGCCCATACCACCATTCCAATAAACGTGCATCTTGAAAAGGTCACCGTGTTTCATTGCCTTTGTTGGCAGTTTAAGTTCCCAGTTACCTGCCTCATCAATGCGTTTAGCCTTATATTTATCGTTTTCCTCCCAATTATTGAAGTCGCCCACGAGATAGATAGCTGTAGCGTTTGGTGCCCACTCACGGAAGACCCAACCGCGTGTTGTCTTATGCAAGCCATAATATTTATGTCCGTTGGCAAAATCTGTCAACTTCGTTTTTCCATTGTTGGTCAATACATTCAATTTCCACAAGGCATGGTCATGTCTGCCACGTATAGCATCCTCATAAGGCTGTAGATAGGCATCATTCTTCACAAGTCCGATGTGTTTTACAGCCGGTTTTTTAGCCACCTTTGTGCTTTTTGTTTTTGTTGCCATAGTTGAGTGATTTATTGTATTTTAAGATAATCCATGTATTTGTTATAATCAGCGATATGCACCATTACTTGTCAACGTATCGTCGTCCATGTTCATAGTGTCCGCGTGCTGTCACCTTTCCGTTGCGATCTTTCTCTACGAAATTGCCGTCTCGATTATCGTTAGCGTAGGTTCCTTCAAACCTTATGCCGTCTTTTGTCTCCTCGATGGCAGCTCCATTACGCTTACCATTGCGATATATGCCTTTAAACTTGGCTCCATTGGCGTAGTGTATTATCACCTGTCCGTCCATCATTCCGTTTTTGAAGGTTCCTTCGTACACATCGCCATTGCGCTTTGTCAGCTTGCCATGTCCATTCTGATTGTTCTTCTTCCACTGACCTACATAGATGTCACCATTCTTCCATGCGAATGTTCCCTGACCATCCTTGTCGCCTTCGAGGAAGTGTCCTGTGTACTTGTCTCCATTCTTGTAGCGGAATATGCCCATACCGGTGCGTTCGCCCTGGACATAGTCGCCTTCGTACACATCGCCGTTCTGAAAGCGGTAGATACCTTTACCGTTCTGTATGTCATTAAGCCATTCGCCCGTGTACACATCTCCATCAGCGTATTTGTTTACGCCTTTTCCTGAACGTTGGTTGTTGAGCCACATACCATCGTATGTTGTGCCGTCGCCCCAAGCAAAGAATCCCTTACCCGACTTCTGGTCGTCTTTCCAGTTGCCTTCGTAATAGGCACCACCAGCAAAAGTGTACTTGCCCTTGCCTTGGCGCTTGTCCTGCTGCCAATAGCCATCATACTTATCACCATTGTAGTAGTACATTACACCATGACCTTGCTGATAGTCGCGATACCACATACCGACGTACTTGTTGTTATTTATAAACCAAAATGTACCGTATCCGTGCTGCTGATCCTGAAACCATTCGCCGTCGTATTTTTCACCATCAGAAAAGGTGTAAATGCCTTCACCCTGGCGCTTACCTTTCACGTACTCGCCTTCGTAGGTATCGCCGTTCTCGAACAGAGCAGAGCCTTTTCCGTGGGGTTTTCCTGCTTGCAACTGTCCTTTATACTGTGCGCCATCATGCGTGACACATGAGCCAAGCGTAATCTTTTGGGCGTTCGCAGCAAACGACAACGAACAAGCAAGAATAGATGCAAATATATATTTCTTCACTTTTATGCTTATAATATTAGTAATTAACGCCAAAATTATCAAATAAATATGAGAATACAAAATGAATTAAGACTTTTTCACCCGAGTTTGTAAAAAAGGAGGGTGTGCATTCAATGTTTGCGTAGAAACATTGAATGCACACCCTCCAGATAGTTTAATTTCTCAACTGAGTAACCTCTGACTATTTAGAAGCCGTAGTTGAAGCCGAGCGAAATAAATTCCTTCATCTGCATATAGCCATGCTTGCCACGCTTTGCTCCGTCGTCGAAGCGCGGATAGATAAATATGTTGCTCGATATGTATTTGTTAAAGATGAACGTTACGGTGTTCTCCCACTCTACCAGCACACGCTTATATGAGGTGTATCCGTATAGACGTGTCTTCCACGAAATGTTATTAGCAATATTCCAAGCCAAGTCGAGCGTCACCTCCGAACCGAAGTCGTACTTCGTATGCTTGCCTTCATCCACACCGAAGCGCGATGCCATCTTGCTGTCCTTGATATATGTAAGGTTATAAGCAATTGGAGCCAAGTGAATAGAACCTGTCAGTTTACCTTTCAGCGCGTCTACGCTGTAGTCCATACCAAGAGAGGGGTTAATGTAGAGCGGTGAGAGAAAATTGGAGTAAACAGTGTGGTCGTTGCTCTTCAAACCACGCATAAACTGTGTGCTTGCAATGAGCTGGAAGGTGTAATACCAACGCTTCGTTGCCTGCAAGCCCACCTTGCCGGTGTAGCGAATGAGGTCTTCCGAAGCACGCACAGTGTGCAGTGTATCGCCCTTCGAGTTCTGCAGACCGAGGCGCAACTCCAGCTTATTCTCCCAACGGAAACGCTGTTTGTTGTTGTAGTTAGCTTGTAGCGTGACAGTTCCGAGCATAGAGTAGTTGCTTTCGCCGCCCTTGTACCAGTTATCCGAAACGTAGTTCTGGAACAACTGCAACGAGTAGTTACCACTTAGCTTCCAAAAGTTCGGCTTTGCCACGAAGATATCCACTGGTGCTTCTATGTCGGCATCATCAGCCTTAGCCACCACCTTATGGGCGAGTTCCGTCTCTGGAGTAACGCTCTCAGGATACGGGTTTACCACCGGGCCTACGAGATCAAGTTGCCTCTGTGTGTTGCGCACCAAGTCGGGACGATTAAGGTATATATTAGCGAGCGTACGATCCTGTTCGTCGCTATTCTTCTCCAATGCAAACATATTTTCTGACACTCCATGATAGAATGTGAGCGGTGCGAACAGACGGTAATACTTGCCATCGTTAGTGTTTGCCTCCACCACAGCCGAATCAATATTCGCCTTAGTCACCTTGAGCGAATCCATATACTGCTTCACCAATGCGGGGAGGGTATCTGTATTATGAACTCTTGTACTGCGCAAACGCGACTGAGCATCCATTGGCAGTGCGAAAACCGTAGACACTGCGAGCAAGAACAATTTCAATTTCATGTATCGGTTTGTTGTTAATATTACGATATTTATAAAGATGGTGCAAAGGTAAGAATAATAATTTAAAAACTTTGTGCATTTCGCTTTTTTATACTAACTTTGCATCTTGTATTGTTGGATAATTTAGAATTTAATTCTTAACAAATAATATCACCGTGGCTGAAACAAAGTACATATTTGTGACTGGCGGCGTTGTGTCTTCGCTTGGTAAAGGCATCATTTCGGCGTCAATCGGTAAACTCTTGCAGGCAAGAGGTTACAACATCACTATCCAAAAATTTGACCCTTACATCAACATCGACCCTGGAACACTCAACCCCTACGAGCACGGAGAATGCTACGTCACCGTTGACGGCATGGAAACCGACCTCGACCTCGGTCACTACGAACGCTTTACAGGCATACAGACCACTAAAGCCAACTCGCTGACCACAGGACGTATCTACAAGGCAGTTATAGACAAGGAACGTCGTGGAGACTATCTGGGCAAGACAATCCAGGTTGTGCCGCACATCACCGACGAGATCAAGCGCAACGTGAAGCTGCTCGGACAGAAGTATCATTACGACTTCGTGATAACCGAGATAGGTGGCACTATTGGCGACATTGAGAGTGCACCATTCATGGAGGCAATCAGACAGATGAAATGGGAGATGGGCAAGAACGCCATCAACGTTCATCTTACATACGTGCCCTACTTGAAGGCTGCCGGCGAGTTGAAGACAAAGCCAACACAGCACTCCGTGAAGGAACTGCAGAGCGTGGGCATACAGCCCGATATCCTCATCCTGCGCACCGAGAAGCACCTCGAAGAGGGTATTCTGAAGAAGGTGGCAAGCTTCTGCAACGTCGACCTCGACTGCGTGATACAGAGCGAAGACCTGCCAAGCATCTATGAGGTGCCTGTAAACATGCAGAACCAGGGCCTCGACACAGCCATACTGCGCAAGATGGACGTACCCGTCGGCGAGACTCCGTCGCTGGGTCCGTGGCGTTCGTTCCTCGAGCGTCGCAAGAACGCCACGCAGACTGTCAACATCGGACTTGTGGGCAAGTACGACCTGCAGGACGCATACAAGTCGATACGCGAGAGTCTCTCTCACGCTGGCACATACAATGACTACAAAGTGAACATCTCGTTCGTCAACTCAGAGTTCCTCACCGAGGAGAACGTAGCTGAAAAGCTCGCTGGTCTTGACGGCGTGATGATATGCCCGGGCTTCGGACAGCGTGGCATCGAGGGCAAGATTGTAGCGGCTCACTACACTCGCACGCACAACATACCCACATTCGGTATTTGCCTCGGTATGCAGATGATGGTTATCGAATTCGCACGCAACGTGCTCGGTTATGCCGACGCCAACAGCCGCGAGATGGACGAGAAGACTCCACACAATGTCATCGACATCATGGAAGAACAGAAGAACATCACGAACATGGGTGGCACAATGCGTCTCGGTGCATACGAGTGCGTGCTGCGTCAGAATTCGCGCGTGTTCAGTATATATAAAAAGGAGCACATACAGGAGCGCCACCGCCACCGCTACGAGTTCAACAACGACTTTCAAAAGGAGTTCGAACGCAACGGAATGCAGTGCGTGGGACGCAACCCTGAGAGCGACCTCGTGGAGATCGTAGAGATTCCGGGCCTCAAGTGGTACATCGGAACGCAGTTCCACCCCGAGTACCAGAGTACAGTACTCCATCCGCACCCACTCTTTGTCGACTTCGTGAAGACTGCTATAGAGAACAAGGTTGCGGCAGAGAAGAAATAATATTAATCAAATAACAATTTTAAAAGTGAACAAAAACAACATCATCGGTGCCGTGCTTATGGCTGCGGTCTTCATCGGATACAGTATCTACAGCCAGCCCTCTGCTGAGGAGAAAGCGGCTACAGCACGTCAGGATTCGATAGAGAACGTGGCTCGCAAGAACGCCGAAAATGCTGCAAAACTGGCAGCTCAACAGAAGATTGCCCAAGCCCAAGCGGCTGCAGAGGCTGACACAGCCGCACTTTTCCATTCCGCACTCAAAGGCAAAGCCACAAACGTGGTGCTGAAGAACAGCAGTGTAGAGCTTACTCTTAACACCAAGGGTGGCGTAGTGTCAAAGGCGGTTATCAAGAACTTCACCGACTACAATGGTAACAGTAACGTGACGCTCTTCGACAGCTCTTCGCAGAGCCTCAACTTCGCACTGGCTGCCAAGGAGGTGAACATCAACACTGCCGACCTCTACTTCACACCGTCTAACCAGACCGATTCTACTGTCACGATGACCGCTACAGCCGGCGACGGCAAGGAACTCGTCATCAACTATGTGCTCGGCAGCGACTATATGCTGCACGCCAAGCTACAGACCGTAGGCATGGCTAACGATTTCGCACCGTCTGCAAGCCAGATGGACGTACAGTGGAAGGAGATGTGCCGTCAGCAGGAGCGCGGCTTCACATTCGAGAACCGCTACGCTTCGCTCACCTATCACAAGGTAGACGGCGGCACCGACTATTTGTCGGAGGCCAAGAGCATAACCGACGAGAACATCGAGAAGAAGATCGACTGGGTGGCTTTCAAGAACCAGTTCTTCTCGGCTGTGATGATCGCCAAGAACAACTTCGCCGAGAACTCGCTTATGACAAGCGTGCCGCAGGAGAAGGGCTCGGGCAACCTCAAGCAGTACGAGGCAAAGATGAAGACATTCTTCGACCCGAGCGGAAAGACTCCGTCTGAGTTCGACTTCTACTTCGGTCCGAACGACTTCCGCTTGCTCAAGCGCGTCGAGGCTGAGTCTACATTCGGCAAGGACCTCGAAATGCAGCGCCTCGTCTACCTCGGATGGCCGCTCTTCCGCATCATCAACCGTTGGTTTACTATCTATGTCTTCGACTTCCTCACCGGTCTGAACATCAACATGGGTATCGTGCTCATCCTTATCACGATGCTTCTGAAGTTCATCACCTATCCTATGGTGAAGAAGAGCTACATGTCGTCAGCAAAGATGCGTGTGCTGAAGCCGAAACTCGAAGAGGCTACCAAGCACCTCAACAAGCCTGAGGACCAGATGCAGAAACAGCAGGCAATGATGATGGAGTACTCGAAGTACGGTGTCAGTCCGATGGCGGGCTGTCTACCGATGCTCATACAGATGCCTATCTGGATTGCGATGTTCAACTTCGTGCCTAACGCAATCCAGCTGCGCGGCGAGAGCTTCCTCTGGATTAACGACCTCTCTACATACGACCCCATCATCGAGTGGAACACGAACCTCTGGCTCATCGGCGATCACCTCTCGCTCACATGTATCCTTTTCTGCGTGGCCAACATCCTCTACTCGTGGATGACAATGCGCCAGCAGCGCGACCAGATGGTAGGCCAGCAGGCTGAACAGATGAAGATGATGCAGTGGATGATGTTCCTCATGCCGGTTATGTTCTTCTTCATGTTCAACGACTACTCGGCAGGTCTTAACTTCTACTACTTCATCTCGCTCTTCTTCAGCGCTGCTATCATGTGGATTCTCCGCAAGACTACCAACGACGAGAAGCTCCTCGCTATCCTTGAGGCTAAGTACAAGGAGAACAAGGACAACCCGAAGAAGATGAGCGGTCTCGCTGCACGCCTCCAGGCTATGCAGGAGCAGCAGATGGAGCTGCAGCGCAAGCGCGAAGAACTTGAACGCAAGCGCAAAGGACTTTAATATTCTATAATTGAGAGTTGAGAGTTGAGAATTGAGAGTTATGATATACAACAATAATAATGTATAGTATCAATTGTAATCATTGGTAATCATTGGTAATCATAACTCTCAACTTTCAATTCTCAACTCTCAACTTTAATACACACCTCAACACCTCAACATCACATAATCTTAACACCTATCACTTATGAACAAAGCTTTATCACTCGCTGTCGCAGCCACACTCAGTTGCGCCAGCTTGAACTCAGAGGCACAGACTATGATTGGCAAGACTACCGACGTTGCAGCTATCGCCAACGGCGACCGCATGAATGCCGAGACGCTTTGGGCTATGGGACGCATCGGCGGTGCTGCTGCTTCTCCCGATGGCAATACTATTGTCTATCAGGTGGGTTACTACAGCGTGAAGCAGAACAAGAGCCACCAGATGCTCTACACCATAAGCTCCGACGGCAAGAAACAGTGCGCCCTGACAACAACCGCTGCAAGCGAAACCGACGCTACATGGATTGATGGCGGCAAGCGCATCGCGTTCCTCACCGGTGGACAGCTCTGGTCGATGAACGCTGACGGCACAGACCGCCGACAACTCACCAAGTCGGAAATAGATATCGAGGGCTACATCTTCTCGCCCGACGAGAAGAAGGTTATCCTCATCAAGTCGCTCCCCTACCACGAGAGCATCAAGAAGAACCCCGACGACCTGCCTTTGGCTTCGGGCCGACTCGTCACCGACCTCAACTATCGCCACTGGGACCACTACGTGGAGACCATTGCTCACCCCTTCGTGGCTGATGTCACAGCCGACGGCATCGACGATGGTACCGACATCATCGAAGGCGAACCGTTCGAGTGTCCGATGGCTCCGTTCGGAGGTACTGAGCAGCTCGCTTGGAGCCCCGACTCTAAGTCGATTGCATACACATGCCGCAAGAAGACGGGGGGCGACTACGCCACTTCTACCGACTCTGACATCTACCTCTACGATGTCCTCACTGGCAATACAAAGAACCTCTGTAAGCCAGCCGGCTACAAGCCCATCCCCTACAACGCCACAAAAACCATGAAGACTCAGCGTCTTAACAATCAAGGCGCCAACCTCAACATGGGTTACGACACCAACCCACAGTTCTCGCCCGATGGCAAGTACGTGGCATGGCAGTCGATGAAGAACGACGGATACGAGAGCGACCGCAACCGCCTCTGCGTCTATAACCTCCTCACTGGCGAGAAGACTTACGTGGCTGAGCAGTTCGACTCTAACGTAGATGCTTTCTGCTGGGCACCCAACTCACGCAATCTCTACTTCATTGGTTGTTGGCACGCTTGTGTAAACATGTACCAAACCGACCTCAACGGTCAGGTGCGTCAGCTCACCGACGACTGGATGGACTTCGGTTCTCTTCAGATGCTCGGCAACACGGGCAAGATTCTCGCTTCACGCCACAGTATATCGCAGGCGGACGAGCTTTACATCGTCACACCGGGCAAGGACCCGAAGAAGACAAAAGTGCAGCAACTCACCTTCGAAAACAAGGCATTCTACGACCAGCTCGAGATGGGTAAGGTACAGGAGCGCTGGGTGCAGACTACTGACGGCAAGCAGATGCAGGTTTGGGTAATCCTCCCACCTCACTTCGACCCTAACAAGAAGTATCCTACGCTGCTCTTCTGCGAGGGCGGACCGCAAAGCCCCGTAAGCCAGTTCTGGAGCTACCGTTGGAACTTCCAGATTATGGCAGCTCACGACTATATCGTCATCGCTCCTAACCGCCGCGGTCTGCCAGGCTACGGCTCTGAGTGGAACGAGGCTGTATCGGGCGACTGGACAGGTCAGTGCATGGACGACTACCTCTCGGCTATCGACGACGCTGCCAACAACCTGCCTTACGTAGACAAGGATCGTCTCGGCTGCGTTGGTGCCAGCTTCGGCGGTTTCTCGGTCTACTATCTTGCAAGTCACCACGACAAGCGCTTCAAGGCGTTCATCGCCCACGACGGAGCCTTCAACCTTGAGTCGATGTACACCGACACCGAGGAGGCATGGTTCTCCAACTGGGAGTACGACGACGCTTACTGGAACAAGGATATGACCGACCGCGCACGCCGCACCTACGAGAACTCGCCGCATAAGTTCGTCGACAAGTGGGATACGCCTATCCTCTGCATCCACGGCGAGATGGACTACCGCATCAACGCCAACCAGGGCTTCGGCGCATTCAACGCAGCACGTCTGCGCGGCATTCCTGCCGAACTTCTCATCTTCCCCGACGAGAACCACTGGGTACTCAAACCGCAGAACGGCGTGCTCTGGCAGCGCACCTTCTTCGGATGGCTCGACAAGTGGCTTAAATAAATTATTAATTCTTCATTATTAATTATTAATTGTTGGGTGTTCCGCACTCTTTGGTATTCAGCAATACTTATATCTAATGAATGACGCTGGTTTAAAGTTGAGCGACAAGGCGATGGCTTTTGCTGTAAGGATTGTAAATCTTTACAAGTGGCTGTGCGAAGAGAAAAAGGAGTATGTGCTTAGCAAACAACTCCTACGCTCCGGCACAAGCATCGGAGCTAACATTGCCGAATCAAAATCGGCAATAAGCCGAGCCGACTTCGTTTCGAAGATATACATAGCTTCGAAAGAATGCAGAGAGACCCAATACTGGATAGAGCTTCTATACAGGACAGATTATTTAAATGAGAAACAGTATCTGTCTATAAAAGAAGACTCTGAAGAAATCGGAAAATTCCTATCGTCGATAACAAAGACAATGAAACCAGGAAATAATTTGTAATTAGTAATTTGTAATTAGTAATTATTAATTATTAATTATTAATTGGTGATTGCCAGGGACGACGAAATAAAAAATTTAAAAACCAACGAAATTAATAATTAAGAATTAAAAATTAAGAATTTAAAAAGCGCAACGAAATTAAAAATTAAGAATTAAAAATTAATAATTTAAGAAAGCGCAACGAAATTAAAAATTAATAATTAAGAATTTAAGAAATGGTTCAAAAAGTAAATCAACTATTGAACGACAAGGCATGGGCACGCTGGACAGCCCTTGTCCTTATCGCTTCCATGATGTTCTTCGGCTACATGTTCGTCGATGTAATGTCACCAATCCAGGCACTCATCGAAAAGCAGAAGGGATGGGGTCCTGACACCTTCGGCACCTATGCGGCATCCGAGTACATCGTTAACGTCTTCGGCTTCCTCATCATCGCCGGCGTTATCCTCGACAAGATGGGCGTTCGCTTCACCGGCGTGCTCTCTGCTTCGATGATGTTCATCGGCGCCCTCATCAAGTTCATCGGCATCACCGACTGGTTCGCTCAGACCGCCTTTGCCGAGTGGCTCAACTCTTGGTGGGTAGACCTCCCTGCAAGCGCAAAGATGGCTTGCTTCGGCTTCATGCTCTTCGGCTGCGGCTGCGAGATGGCAGGCACAACCGTTTCCAAGGCAATCGCAAAGTGGTTCAAGGGCAAGGAGATGGCTCTCGCTATGGGTCTTGAGATGGCTATCGCACGCGTCGGCGTGTTCGCTATCTTCTCTATCTCGCCAATCATCGCCAACCACTTCGGCACAGTAGTAGCTCCGGTAGCGTTCTGCACCGTGCTCCTCCTCATCGGCCTCATCACCTTCATCGTCTTCACCTTCATGGACAAGGCACTCGACAAGCAGATGGGCGTAACAGAAGAGGCTGCCGACCCAGAGGAAGAGTTCAAGTTCAGCGACCTCGGCAAGATATTCTCTTCTCAGGTGTTCTGGATTGTAGCTCTGCTCTGCGTGCTCTACTATTCTGCCATCTTCCCCTTCCAGCGCTACGGTGCCAACATGCTGCAGTGCAACCTTGACGGCATCTCTGCCGAAGCAGCCTCTAACATCTTCCGTTGGTTCCCGATCGGTGCAGCCGTAATCACTCCGTTCCTCGGCAACTTCCTCGACCGCAAGGGTAAGGGTGCAACGATGCTCATGGGCGGCGCACTGCTCCTAATCTGCTGCCACCTCGTCTTCGCCTTCGTACTCCCGGCAACAAAGAGCCCCGTCATCGCCTACTCTACTATCGTATTGCTCGGCATCTCGTTCGCTCTCGTTCCTGCAGCTCTGTGGCCAAGCGTTCCGAAGATCATCGACGAGAAGATTCTCGGCTCGGCTTACTGCCTCATCTTCTGGGTGCAGAACATCGGTCTCTGCTTCGTTCCAAAGCTCATCGGCAACCTCCTCGCTTCTACCAACGCCGACAACCCTGCGGTTATCGCAGCTAAGGCAGCCGGTGCCGAGTTCATCCCTTACGACTACACCGTGCCTTTGCTCGTCTTCGCAAGCTTCGGTGTTCTTGCTCTCCTCTTCGCCATCTATCTGAAGGCGCTCGACAAGAAGAGAGGCTTCGGTCTTGAGCAGCCGAACATCAAGCAGTAAACGTGTCAGTTGTAATGGTGATGTGTTGATATGGTGATATATTGGTATATTGATATAGATTGTCTATAAAAACAATGTACGTGAAAATATCTACCATATCTCCCAGAATCGCCACAACCAACTCACTATTAACACAATAAAGGCTGGAAGATATCTCAGTTTTGAGGATATCTTCCAGCCTTTCTTCCAGGTTCAAAGGCGTATGAGCAATACGCCCTGAAAAGGACAGCAATAATACTTATAATTTCTGCATTAGTTTGATGGTTTCGGTTAAAGCGTGAACAATATGCAGATAGTGTTTTATATCATCAAACGACATTGTGCGTCCTTTTCGGTCCTTCAACCACTTTTGTGCAGGCTGATAACCTCCAATAAAGAAGTTCCATACAATTTCGGGCACGTTGCCGAAGTATTGTTTCTCGTTAATCCACACTTTATTGTCTTTCCATTTGAGCAGATCTATTAGTTGGGAACCTTCCTCAGGGAATGTAGTACTACACTTCCATCTCTGTGTATCAGTCATAAGATGCAGATCTATGAGTTGCTGACCTATTTGGGCAAGTCTGTCAAACTCTGATTCAGATGCGGGGAGCGGTATGCGTGGGAAATCTATTTTAAGAAACTCCTTATATCTTTCTCTATAGCGTGGAGAGTGAAGCACAGCGTAGATATATGCCAAGAGTTCTTCGGGAGTTGTTGTTCTTCCGATAGCATTGTTGAACTTTTGCCATTCATCTTCATTTAGATTCGCAACCTTTGTCTCTTTGCCAAATTCATCGGTGTAGAGGTAGAGTGGGAAAACATTTGCATTGTCTTTGGATGAAAGTATTGTTTTGTCTGTCATACAAGATGACACTAAAACCTTAAATAATCCATCTGAAGAACTGTTGATTTTAATGAGACATAAAGCAGTATTCTGTTTCTTTAAATGTACCATAATGTTTTCTCTCGCTCTTGCAATCCTTTCCACATCATAGTCAATCCATTGTACATCAAATGGTCTGTAGCAATATGGGAGGTTGTTTTCTGATTTAAATGGCTGCATTGATACCAGTTCTTTGTCACGACCAGTGGTGATACCCATACTGCCAAGTGAGAAAAGTTCGTTTATCTTCACCCCTTTCTCATACTCCTCCATCAGTTCAAAATCCTTTGGCACGAAGAAATACATAGGTGCGATAGGGTTCAGTTCCTTGTATTCAACCTCTGCAAATGGCGTTTTTTCTAAAAAGGCGTACTTATCCTCTCGTTTGCCATAAAGGTCGTAATAGTACACCTTTCCGAGTTCAGTAGCTTTCTTCTCACCAGTCTTTACAAACAGGTTTATGCTGACACCTTGCTGTATATCAAATACATTTTCATCGGGTGAACCGTCAGGGCATACTTCCTTTTTCTTGTTGTTGCCATGCAGATTGATTGTATATATTTTATCAAATGCATTCAGCAAATTCCAACGCATACCACGGAATGTCGGATTGTCCAAGAACCCATGCGGGTTGATAAATCCGATAACGCCACATTTGTTGCGTTCGATGTAGTATTGTGCCAAACGTATAAACTTTACATAGTCGTCGTTTATCCATTTCGGATTACGTTCTTTAAGACCAGTTTTGCCTCCTGGTTCTTTCTTGTAGTCCTCCATGAGTTGCATAATCCATTCGCCTTTGTTTTGACTTTCTCCTGAGTAAGGCGGATTGCCAATCATTACCATTACAGGGCAGTCGCGCTTTATACGATTGGCTGCACTTGCTTCATCGCTGAGCCATTGTACCCATAACGTACCTGTGTCGGGATGGCATTCTTCAAGCGAGTTGGTAAGGTAAATCTTCAAACGTTTCTTATTGTCTGTATGATTGAATCCTGTCTGCTCAAGCAGCATGTCGAGTTTTAGGTGAGCTACAGCATAGCTCGCCATCAATAGCTCAAAACCGTGAATGCGTGGTAGCAAATGTTCGTCGACATATCCCTGCCACATGCCCTGCATACCCTGAAACTTGTCGTATATCTGATTAACAACCTCAGCTAAGAAAGTGCCAGTACCTGTGGCAGGATCAAGAATCTGCACTCGATGCATTTCTTGTTTGATAGTAGGTTTTGTAGACTTTCCCTTAAACCTATCGCCTTTAGAGTATTGTTCGTTCACTACTTCATGTATGAACTTTGAGTGGTCGGCAAGTCCTTCTGCAAGTTCGAAATCGCTCTTCAATATTTCATCTACAGCACGCACGATGAACTGCACTACAGATTGTGGTGTGTACCATACTCCTTTTGATTTACGTAATGCTGGATTGTATGCAGTAAGAAAATCTTCGTAAAAATGAATCATCGGGTCGTGGTGCATTCCTTTCTTGGTATAGTTTTTCATCACTTTCTGCACGTCTGTAGCAAGGAACACATTTACCAAGTCGTCTACTACCCATGCTATTCGCTCGTCAAGGTCGTAGCCGGCTATTTGCTGAAATATATTACGCAAGAAAGGGTTGGTTCTTGGAATCAGATTTGCAGCCTCTTGACGTGAAAAGTCATTAGGCGTATGGTCGTGCAAGCGAGCTGCAAACATTCCGTATGCAACAGTTTGTGCATAGATGTCAGCAAATCCTTCGGGTGTAAGGTCGTTAATCAGCACCTGTCTGAATGCATCAAGTTGTGCCTGTAGTTGTTTGTTTGCCTCGTACGCATCTTCGTTTTCTTCTGCAAGGCGAAACGCATTGTTTATAGTCGATGACAGGATGCGAGCCTTTGCCGCCATCTGTTCTGCAAGGCGCTTTGCCGAAGTGATAGTAGCGGGTCTTGTTGTGGAGATATGACTGATTAACGCATTGAAATCATCTATACGTTCCTTGCATAGACAAATCTTGTCGCCATGCACTTCTGCAAGGCGTACATTCTTCACCCATTCGCCATTTTCATATAGGTGAAAGTCAAGATAGTCGGTAAAAATGATATGGTCGAGACTTTTCTTGTAACGAGAGAATTGCTCCTTATTCTCCTTTCTGCCGTCAAGATCTCTGTCATCAATGTCTTTTGCTTCTATGTAAAAAACAGGAGTATTGGTCTTTTCAGATGATATAATGAAATCGGGAGCTCCGCAATCAATTCGGGCTGGTTCGTTAGTTACAACAAAAGACGGTAATTGCTCATCGAGCAACTGCTGAAGCATAGGTCGATATGAATGTTCACGAGCTATTCCTGTACGAAACTGCTCGTTAATCGCTTTTATGTATTGTTCAATATTCATTTGTTTTACGATTGTAGTCTGAGGTACAAATATAAAGAAAGTTATTCAGATATTAAAAGTTAGGATATATGATTGAGCACTGCGCCCTGTAAGGTAGCGCGTGTCGCTTGCGAGTTTGGACACACCCTCTTTCTTCAATTATATAGAATCTTTCGTTTCGTCTAACAACTTGTCAAGTTGCGCTTGCAGTTCTTCGCGTTTTGGCAAATAGAGTTGGTAGCGTGCCACAAACAACTGATTTGTTATACCCTCCAAGGCATATTCCATCAGAAGTTCATCTTTCCTCGCTCCTAACACTATGCCAATAGGTGGATTGTCGTCTGGTTGGCATACCTCGTTCTTGAAATAGTTAAGGTAGAGGTTCATCTGCCCGATGTCGCCATGCTTTATCTCTGCTCGCTTTAGGTCAATCAGCACATAGCATTTCAAAATACAATGGTAGAACGCTAAATCTACCTTGAACTGTCGGCTACCTATCTGCATGGAGTATTGTCTGCCTACAAATGCAAAACCACGCCCCATTTCCAAAAGGAATTGCTCCATGTGGTCTTTTAAAGCTTTTTCTAAGTCGCTCTCCTTATAGCGTTTCTGTTTTGGAAGTCCTGCAAATTCAAGCACAAAAGGGTCGCGAATAATATCTTGCGGAGTTTGTACTTGATGTCCCTCGTTAGCCAAGGCAAGAACTCCTGCCTTATCTGTGCTTAGTGCAAGCCGCTGAAACAGGCAACTTTTCATCTGTCTTTTCAGTTCCCTAACTTTCCAACATTCCTTGATGGATTCCTTATAATAGAACTGCATTTCAAGCGTATTATCACACTTCAACAGTTCATAATAATGGCTCCATGTCAATTTGTGGGACAGTGTCCCACATTTTGGGAATGCCAAGTATAACTTGCGCATATAGGTAAGGTTTGTACGATTGAATCCTTTTCCGTTTCTTGCTGTCAAATCCTTTGCAAGATTTACAAGTAACCTTTTGCCATATTCGGCTCTTTGTTTACCACCTTGTTCATATTCAACGATATACTTTCCTGTATGCCAGTTGGCATCAAGCAATTCCGTATTGACCGCAGCAATGGCTTTAGACTTTGCCTCACCCCATAGCGTGGTTATGTTGTCTATCAACTTCTGATAGGCAGCATCGTTTATATTTGTCAAATCTTTATTCTCCATGCCAATCTTTTAGTCTTCTTCTGATAATTGTTGTATATCAATCATAAGCAACTTCCGATAAGTATATATTATAGGAACATGTTACAAAGATACTAATTTAAACCGACAAACCACATTCTTCTATTTCAAAAGAATAAAAAAAGCCTTAGATTGTTGTTCTAACCAGTCTTTCTACTACCCTCTCCACAGATACACCGGCGCATTGCTGGCGCCGTCTTTCTGCAGCACGCCGGTGGCGGTGAGATGCTGCAGCCATTTCTTTGCTGCGCTCTCGCGCAAGCCTGCCACACGCTGCAGGATGCGACGGGTGAGGCAGGTGTGGGTGGCGAAATAGTGATGGCAGAAGTCATCGGACGGCGAACGGAATCCGATCGGGTGGCGGACGCTGTATGGTCGCCGAACAACATGTACAGCACGACTCGTACTGCGCTTTTAGTATATTTTCACCAAACTTTTACAAACAGAAATGCAGGGGTTTTAGGGAGAATCTGTATCTTTGCATCAATAATATACAAGCTATGAAACACAACAGAATCGCGATGATGGCGTTTATCCTCATACAGTTGTTCGCCGGAGCAAGCCAACTGAAGGCGCAGTTCAGAATCGTAGACGAGCAGGACGGCAAGCCGATAAGCGGAGCGTACGTCTTCAGCAGCAAAGGCACGCTGCTATGTATAAGCGATGCCGACGGAAATGTGAAGCTGCAGGAAGGTATGGTGACGATCAGCAACCTCGCCTACGAACCGCTGACGGTTGACGCTGCGAAAGAGAAGGGTACGGTCTGCATGAAGCCGAAGGCATACACGCTGCCGGAAGTGGCGGTGGGCAAAGCAGAATATGTGAAGCTGAGCGGTGCCTTCAGGGACATCTGCCGCAACAACGGCAAGACGATTCTATACCGCGAGGGGCTCGCTGACTTCTACATAAACATAAAGACGGGCAAGGCTAAGCGACGCGTGCGTGCTTGCCGACAGTACGAACTGCCTACGCTGCGCCGACTCTTCAACTTCAACATCGCCATACTGGGAGAGGCGCGCTCGTTCGATATCTCGCGCATCCGCTTCATAGAATGCGACTCGGCGAGTGGCACAAGTGGCGACTCCACCTTCTACAAGTCGCACTATAGGGGGACATCTGCCGACAGCGCAATCATATACCTCAACTCTCACCGCGAGGGGGTCTACCGCTTCATCATCGACGGCACGAAATACAACCGACCGTTCAGTCTGCTGTTGAACGTGAAGACGCAGCTATTCGACTGGACGTTCTCAAGTCCCAAGAACTCGTGGAGTTCTCTGCTCTCCTACCGACGCGTGTACAATTACGACTACCGCCCACTACCAACAAAGGCACCCATTGCTACGGAGGAAATCAACGACTTCGTGACGACAGACGTAAAGACCATGACCAAGGAGGAGGCGAAGGCGGAAATGAAAGACCACAGCGAAACCGACCAGTTCACCCTACCCGACTGTCTGCCGGCTATACCATACGACGTGGCTGCGGAGACAAAAGACCTGCTAAAGAAGAGCTTTTGGGAGATGTAGACGTAAAATATAATTAAAAGTAACAATATAGTATACAAATAAAACCGACTTACTCATGAGAATAACAAAGACCTTGGCAGCTGCGCTGCTCTCTATCTGTTGCTCCACAGCCTGCGCACAGCAGGGCGCATGGAGCGGCGACCTCAACGTGATGGGCACGAAGCTGCCGCTGGTATTCAACTTCTCGGCTGACGGCTGCACGCTCGACTCGCCGGCGCAGGGCGCTAAGGATATTCCGGCGCAGAAGAGCGTGGCGGAGGACGGCACGATAAAGGTGACGGTGGCGATGATTGGCGCTACGTTCGAGGGCAAGATGGAGGGCGACTGCATCAACGGCACGTTCGCGCAGGGCGCACTGCAACTGCCGCTCACGCTGAAACGCGGAGCGCAAGAGGTGCGCAGACCGCAGACGCCGGTGGCTCCCTTCCCGTACAAGCAGGAGGAGGTGAGCTTCGAGAACGCCGGCTTCCGCTTCGGCGGTACGCTCTGCACGCCTGCCAACTGCACAAACGATACGCCCGTAGTGCTCCTCGTGACGGGTAGCGGACAGCAGAACCGCGATGAGGAGCTGTTCCAGCACCGACCGTTCGCCGTGATTGCCGACGCTTTAGCGCGCAACGGCATCGCCTCGCTGCGCTACGACGACCGCGGATGGGGCGACAAGACGGTCGACTTCAGCCGTTTCACCACCGACGACTTCAAGCAGGACGCGGCTGCTGCACTACAACTGCTGCGCCAACGCTTCCGCCGTGTGGGCATCGTCGGACACAGCGAGGGTGGCACTATTGCTCTGATGCTCGCAGCCGAGGGCAAGGCTGACTTCATCGTGTCGCTTGCCGGTATGGCGGCGGCGGGCAGAGAGACCCTCCTGCAGCAGAACCGACTCGCGCTGCAGGCGGCTGGCGTGGCACCCAACATGATAGAGAACTACTGCAAACCTATCGCCAAAGCACTCGACGCTCTGGCTGCGGGTAAGACTGTAGAGGAGATTAGCGATGCCGACGTACCCAACGAGATGAAGCCGGTGTTCAGAAAGACGTTGTTGCAGGGCAACTCGCCCTACCTGCGCCATTTTCTAACACTCTGCCCCTCTGCCATACTGCCGAAGATAAAGTGCCCCGTGCTTGCACTCAACGGCACGAAGGACACGCAGGTAGATTGCGCGCAGAACCTCACAACACTTGAGAAGGGGCTCACCAACTGCCAACACGACATCAAGAAGGTGGAGGGCGTGAACCATCTCTTCCAGCATTGCAAGACGGGCATCGTCATGGAGTATCAGCAGATAGAGGAAACGATGGCACCGGAGGTGCTTGGCATAATAACTGAATGGATTAATCGAATTAAGAATTGAAAATTGAGAGTTGAGAATTGAGAATTGAGAGTTATGATTTGCTTTATTGTTAATGTTCGATGCCTATAACTGCATCAATCAGAGGTAATCATAACTCTCAATTCTCAACTCTCAACTAAAAACTCTCAACAAAAAACAGTATGAACGAAACACTAAATGTACTTGAAACCCGCCGCAGCGTGCGCGGTTTCGACCCCGAACGTATGCCGTCCGACGAGCTCATCGAGCAGGTGGTGCGTGCCGGAGAATATGCCCCTACGGGCAGAGGTATGCAGTCGCCACGAATAGTGGTAGTGACAAACAAGGCGGTGCGCGACAAACTTTCGCAGCTCAACGCCGAAGTGATGGGCGTAGAATCGGACCCGTTCTACGGTGCGCCGGTGATAATTCTCGTGCTCGCCGACCGCTCACGCCCTACATATATCTATGATGGTTCACTCGTGATGGGCAACTTGATGAATGCAGCCCACGCCGTAGGATTGGGTAGCTGCTGGATTCACCGCGCTCACGAAGTGTTCGACTCCGTTGAGGGCAAGCTGCTGCTCGCCTCATGGGGCATCGAGGGCGACTACGAGGGCATCGGACACGTAGCGTTGGGCTATGCGCTGAAAGAACCCGCAGAAGCGAAACCAAGAAAGGATGATTATACGATTTGGGTAAAATAAAAAATAACCGAGGGTTATTTTTTACGGTAAAACTAATAATGTGGTCAAAGACGGGCTGAAAGCCCAACAATCACATAGCCCAGGGCAGCGCCCTGGGTAAACATTATACCCCACATCTCCATTCGCCCTGTAAGGGCAAAAGCCTAATTATTAAGGTATTGCCCTTACAGGGCGCATTGCTCATTATATACAAAAATACCCAGGGCGTTGCCCTGGGCTATGTGATTGTTGGGCTTTCAGCCCGCATTAATTGAGTTTCGACATCCTCATTAGCTAAGCTTCTCGTCAGACTCTTCCGACTTCTTAGAAGCAGTCTTGCGAGTAGTAGCACGCTTGCGCTTCGGCTTCTCCTCTGTAGTTTCAGAAACAGTCTTAACGCCTGCCAATTCTGGGTCGATCATGATACGACCGCAGTACTCGCACACGATAATCTTCTTATGCATCTTGATGTCGAGCTGGCGCTGTGGCGGAATCTTGTTGAAGCAGCCACCGCAAGCGTCGCGCTGTACGTAGACGATGCCGAGACCATTGCGTGCATTCTTGCGGATGCGCAGGAAGCTTGAGAGCAGACGCGGCTCAATCTTTGTTTCCAACTCGGCAGCCTTAGCTTTCAGCACTTCCTCCTCCTCACGAGTCTCCTGCATGATCTCGTCAAGCTCATTCTTCTTCTCAACGAGTGCCTGCTGGCGGTCGGCGATGAGGTCGTTGGTGTGAGCGAGCTCGCGCTTCTTGTCCTCAACCTTTACGTTAGCCTCCTTAATCTTCTTGTTGCAAAGCTCTATCTCAAGGCTCTGGAACTCTATCTCCTTGGTCAGTGTGTCGTACTCGCGGTTGTTGCGTACCTCGTCAAGCTGCTTCTTGTAGCGCTCTACGCTCTCCTCAGCCTCTGCTATCTCGCCCTGCTTCTGAGCGACAGCCTGCTGGAAGCTAACGATGTCGCCCTCGATGTGCTCCACACGTGTCTTCAAGCCTGCAATCTCGTCTTCAAGGTCCTGCACCTCAAGAGGCAACTCGCCGCGCAATGCGCGCTTCTCGTCGATAGATGAGAGAGTGGTCTGAAGCTGGTAGAGGGTCTTCAGTCTTTCCTCTACTGAAATTTCTGATTCCTTTTTTGCCATAGTCTTTGATATTTTAAAAATACATTATCGGATTTGTACATGTGTCGGCGATGAAACACTTCACGCCCTCACAACTGTTTTCTATTATCTCGCGGAATATCTCGCTCGTGAACTGCTCGCTCTGATAGTGGCCTATCACCGCTATCTGTATCTGCTGCTCGCGTCCGAAATACTCGTGGTAGTGCATCTCGCCCGTTACGAAGGCATCGATGCCGGCATTCGCTGCGTCGTCGAGAAGGAACGAACCCGAACCGCCGCAGATTGCCACGGTGCGTATCGGGCGGCGCAACAGCTCATTTGCCTGCACACACTCTACGCCGAACACACGCTTAAGCAGGATGATGAAGTCGTCTGCAGCAAGCGGTTCGGCGAAACAGCCTACAACGCCCGAACCATACTCAACACCATTCATCTCCTTTGCACTCATGAAGCGCACGTCCGTAAGCCCTATCTTCTCGGCAATCTTGTAGTTGACACCGCCCTGCGCATTGTCCATGTTGGTATGGAGCGAGAGGATGACGATGCCCTGCGCAAGAGCCTTCATCACGCAACGCTGCACATAGTCCTCACCGGTGAGGCGAGAGAGCTTGCGGAAGATGAGCGGATGGTGCGACACTATGAGGTTGCAGCCCTTCTTGGCAGCCTCGTCGACGATACGTTCAGTAACGTCCAGACACAATAATGCCCCTGATACTTCCGCCTCTGTCAATCCAACTTGCAAGCCAGCATTATCCCAGCTTTCCTGCAAGGGCAGAGGCGCGAAACGTTCAAGGGCTTCAATTACTTCCTTTATTTTCACGCTATTCAGCCTTATGTATGTCGATAGAATATCTATTTAGAGGTACAAAGTTACGACTTTTTTGGCAAAGCAACAGCTCTGTACCCTCTTAATTAGAATATTTTAACGACATACATAGGAGGGTATGGCATCCTGCCATACCCACGCACCATGTTCTTGATTCAGACGGTAACAAGATAATAGGAGGGTATGGCATCCTGCCATACCCACGCACCCTTCACAGCCGCTATACTTAAAAAACAGCGTGACTACGGCAAGGATGCCGTAGCCTCCTACCGTTACAACTGTACGCTCTCGATGCGCAGCTTGACGAGTCCGGCAGGCACGCGCACCTCCACAACGTCGCCAGCCTGCTTGTTGAGCAGTGCCTGGGCTATAGGCGATTTGATTGATATCTTGCCCTCGGTGAGGTTCGCCTCATGCGGATTGACCACCATATACTTCATGGTGCGGTTGTTGGCGATGTTCGTAAGCTCGATGCGGCTGAGCAGTCCGACGCGGTCAGCCTGCAGGCGTGAGCGGTCGATGACGCGTGCGTTCTCAAGCACCTTCTGCTTGAAGCGTATCTGTCCTAACAGTCTGCCCTGCTCGCGCTTGGCAGCATGATATTCAAAGTTCTCGCTAAGGTCGCCCTTGTCGCGTGCCTCTGCAATGGCATCGCGCACGCGCGGCAGTTCAACGAGTTCAAGTTCGCGTAGTTCGGCTACCAGCTTGTCGTAGCCCTCTTGTGACATATATTCCATTATGAGTTTTGAGTTTTATCAAATATTCCAGTCGTCGGGATTGCACGTTGCCTCCACTTTGTTTTCAATATCATCGGGCAGCGCAGGGAAGAAGTCGATGCCCGTGATGCGCTCCACCTCGTCAACCGAGTTGGCATAGTCGCCCTTAGGTCGGTTGCCGTCACCATTCTTATATATAAAGCCGATTGCCTTCGGTTCGCCCGTCATACAGAGCACCACCTTGAAGAAGGCATCGGGCACCGAGACACGGTTCTTGCCGATGTTTTTTTTGCTGTTCTTGTAGAATATCGGACCGCACACGATGTAGAGCGCACCGTCCTGCTTAGCCCACTTGCGGCACGCTTGCTCCATCTCGTTCCAGTCGCCACGGTTGAGCTGCGGTGCCTGCGGACAGATGTTTGTGAGGAGGAACGACTCGTCCATAGCCTGCGCGCTCCATTTGTTGTCGCCTGCCGGACACATATGACCGCGGTCGTAGCCCGAACGCACATAGTCGAAGTCTATAGCGCGCGGCTCGGGCACATCCGTATCCTCATGAAACTTCGCATCGCTACGCTTGCTGTTGCCAGTAAGACGCTCCGCGGTGAGGCACCACGCCACCCAGTTGGGCACACGGCGATTGCTGTTGTACGACACGGTGTAGCCCGTGCGGTGCAGTATCTGTTCGGGTACCGATGTTAGGCGCGCCGGAATCTCCAGGTCCTTGTACTCAGCAGTCGCAGCAGCGGTTGCCGCCGACTTCTTGCTGCAGGAAGAAAGGCTACTCTCGCCCACTCCGTCAGCCTTCGTATTCTCAACTATGCCTATAGCCGCCTTACTCTCGGCAAGCTTTGCGTCCATGCGCTTCGCCACTTCGCCGCAAGAGCAGAACACAGGCAGAAGACAGCACGCAACAAGTATTGTTCTTATTTTGTTCATTTTAGATTTTTGAATTATGAACCCAACATTTCCTTCATACTCTCCACGCGCCACAACCGCTCGTGCTCATACTCCTCTGTCTTTTCGTGCGCCCATATAGTATGAAAAGGCACATGAACAGCGTAGGCACCAATCTGCAATGCAGGAGCGATGTCGCTTCGGAAGCTGTTGCCAACCATAAGCAGTTCGGCAGGCGACACCTGCAGTTCGGTGCAAAGATTATGATAAGCCTCCTCCGTCTTGTCGCTCACGATGCTGACCACATCGAAGAAAGGTGCAAGTCCCGAACGGCGCAACTTGTTCTCCTGATCGAGCAGTTCGCCCTTGGTGAAGACAACCAAGCGGTATCGACGTGCGCCATGTTCATCAGTCTGGTCGTGCAGATAGCGCAGAGTCTGTTCTACCCCCTCAAGCGGTGTGGCATCAATGTGAAGCAGACTCTTTCCCAACTCCACTATTCTGCCAATGATATCGCCAGTTACTGTTCCACGACTCACCCTCACCGCATTCTCTACAAGCGAGATAGTGAAAGCCTTGCAGCCGTAGCCCATGTCAGCCATGTTCGCCGTCTCGGTAGCGAAGAGAGCCGCTGACACCTCCTCCTTGCTTCCCCACGGGGCAAGCAGACGGCAGTACTCGTGTTCCACCGCCTCGAAGTGGTTTTGCAACTCCCAAAGCGTGTCGTCGGCATCGAAAGCAATAGCGCGTATGCCCTGCAGTTTCTCGTGCAGGGTTGCGCAATCAGTATTGTTCATCATTTACCAATTATCGTTCAGCGTTTACTTCGTGTTTTTCATTCGTCCATAAGCGTCGAGCGAATAGCGACGCGCCACTTTCACAGCCACCACCGTAGCCACAATCGACGAGCAGAACACGCCGAACAACAGTAGCACGAAGAGCACTACCGCATCAACTACCGTCATTCCGCCCATAATCATAGCCCACATCATAACCGCACCTGCGCCTACGGACGTGCCGCCTACCATAGCACTTATGCCACGCGTGACTGCCTGTTGCACAGCACGGCGTGTGAGATAGCCCAACGCCTCGTGATGCGTAGCACCGTTACCAAGCATATAATAGTAGAACTGGTTGTGATGACGCAGTCCGGCGTAGTACATAGACAACGCACGAGCCAACACATCAGCCGTGCCTGTGAGCAATATAGCGAATACGGGCAGCATGAAGCGCGCACTGAGAGCTGCCAGCGATGTAATGTTGACGAGCGATATACCCACGCCCGTAAGCATGGTGCCGACGAAGAGTCCGGCTATAGCAGGAAGCACATACGACGTAGAGCGCAGACGCGCCTTCACTTTCACCTCTATTGCCGAGTAGAATAGCATGATGATGACGAACACAATATCGAGTGCGATGCTGTCCCACTGCACGAGCCAATAGAGAATGGAGCCAATGATGCCCACTCGCAGTGCCATAGAGAACAGACCTTTCATCATCTTGCCAACCATGTTCACGCCTGCCATTTCCATCACTACGATGGGTATTATTATGAAAATGACACCGAGTGTCAATGCTATCCAGAGATTTACCATAGCTTAAATTGTTTGGTTTATAAGTTAACCCTTTTATTGCACACAGCGAGCAGAGCCTGATCGCCGGTTGCTACGATCAGCGCAACGCCTTCCGACCGCTTCTGCATGATATAGTCAGCCACGAGTCGGCATCCTGCTTCGTCCTGTCGCGATGTGGGGTTGTCGAGCAACAACAGTTGACGTTCGAACATACCAACGAGCGTAAGCGACGCTCGCTGAGCCACCGCCTCCTCCATCTCGTCGAATCCCTTCTGCATACAGTCGTCAGCAACGCCGAGGCGCATCAATTCAGCTGCCACCGCCTTTGCCGAATAGGCATAGTCGGCATTGACTTTTAGGGCGAACTGACTCTTCGCCACCTCCTGCACGGTGAGCCCCTCAAAGTCGAGCGAGTCGGGCTGATAGGCGATGAACTGGCGGAAGTAGGTGCCCGTAGTGGCTGTGACGGGCTCTCCATCGATGCTCACCCACCCCGATTTAAGCGGTCGCATACCAAGCATAGCGAGCAGCAGAGCCTTGCGCGACTCTGTATTGCCCGTTACGGCAACCGCATCACCTGGCTGAGCCACGAACGAGACATCACTGAAAAGTGCCTCCCCACCCTTCACCGCCGTAGCATTCTTAAATTCAAATATCATCGTTGTTTCGCTTTCTTAGTTTCATTATTAAAGTACAAAAGTACAGAAAACAATTGTAAACTGGAAGCGAATGGACTAAAAAAACGGCATTAGTTTGTGGTTGTCAAAATGAAGAGTTAATTTTGCAACCTAATAATCATGCGTTTTTTAGCAGAAAGAACGTTTTTTCATAGCAGACCAAATCAAAAGTAAGAATGACATTTTCAACACAAGATATAACAAAAAAGTGCGCCTCGCTGCCTGCCTCGCTGATTGCAGGCGACGTGAACAGCGCACTGCAAACGCACCATTCACTTGTCATCACGGCTCCGCCTGGTGCCGGCAAGTCGACATTGCTGCCTCTGACCATCCTCTCCTCGCTCGGCGAGGGCGAGAAGATACTCATGCTCGAGCCGCGCCGACTGGCAGCACGACAGATTGCGGAGCGCATGGCGCAGATATTAGGCGAAACGGTGGGCGAGACGGTGGGCTACAGAGTGAGGTTCGAGAGTAAGGTGTCGAAGCGTACACGCATCGAAGTGCTGACGGAGGGCATCCTCACACGTATGCTCGTAGACGATGCAACGCTCGACGGTGTGAGCATCGTCATCTTCGACGAGTTTCACGAGCGTAGCATCAACTCCGACCTTGCACTCGCACTAACACGCCAGGCACAAGAGATTATACGCCCCGACCTGAAGATTGTTATCATGTCGGCGACTATCGACGCCTGCGGTATCTGCGCAGCGTTGAAGGCTCCGCTAATAGAGAGCGAGGGACGCATGTTCCCCGTAGAGCTGCACTACGCTGACGAAGACACCGACCCACGCGATATAGCCGCCGTAGCAGCCTCAACAACTATCGAAGCGTACAAGAAACACGAAGGCGACATTCTTGTCTTTCTGCCAGGACAGGCAGAGATAGAACGCTGCTTTGAACTTCTCAGCAACTCTCAACACCTCAACACCTCAGGGGGTGCACTTGTCTCAAGTGCACCAACAACATCTCAACCCATCACCACAACAACACCTCACCATCTCACCATACACCCTCTTTACGGCAACCTCTCGCCAGAGAACCAGCGTCGCGCCATCGCCCCATCTGCACCTGGCGAGCGCAAGATTGTGATAGCAACGCCTATCGCCGAGACATCCATCACGATTGAAGGCGTGCGCGTAGTGATTGACTCCGGTCTGTGCCGTCAAGTAGTGTTCGATGCACGCACCGGACTGAGTCATCTTCAGACCGTGCGCATCAGCATGGACATGGCTACACAGCGCATGGGTCGCGCCGGACGTGTGGCAGAGGGCGTGTGCTACCGCCTTTGGACGAAAGCGTCGGAGCATCTGATGGCTGAGCAGCGCAAACCGGAGATTGAGGAAGCCGACCTCGCACCGATGGTGCTCGACACGGCAGCCTTCGGCGAGAGCGACGCAGAAGCCCTTCCGTGGCTCACCATGCCGCCACGTGCCGGTGTGTTCAAGGCGAAAGAACTACTCATGTCGCTCGGTGCTATTGACGAGAACGGAAATATAACGCCTATCGGCAAGCGCATGGCAGCACTACCCTGCCACCCGCGTATCGCAAGAATGATTCTCGCAACAACCTCTCTCACCACCTCACCACCTCAGGGGGTGCACTTGTCTCAAGTGCACCAACAACACCTCACCACCTCAACAACCCAGGGGGTGCACTTGTCTCAAGTGCACCAACAACACCTCACCACCTCAACATCTCAACACTACAACACCTCTTTAGCTTGCGACATAGCCGCTCTGCTCGAAGAAAAAGACCCACTATCCGAGACCGGTGGCACAGATCTTACTCTGCGCCTCTCCGCCCTGCGCGCCGCACGCCGTAAGGGTCAGATGGGCAGATGGCAGCGCATAGCGAAGATTGCAGCCGAATATCGTCGCATGGCACACACCGACGAGGAAAACCGCGACCCTGCACCTATGGAGGTAGGACTGCTCGTGGCTCATGCCTATCCGGAGCGCATCGCACACAGCACGAACAGCATCGGTAGCTACCGCCTTGCAAGTGGTGCCAATGTGCAGTTGGATGCCACCGACCAGCAGTCGGCTCACTCGTGGCTTGCCATAGCATCGCTCCATAGTGCACCTGGAGCTACGGGCAGAGTGTTCCTCGCTGCACCGTTAGACCAAGAGGATCTAAACGCAGAGTTCGTAAAGGAGGTTGACAACATTTCGTGGGACACCAAGCAGGGCTGCGTGGTGATGCAGCGCGAACAGCGCATAGGCAAACTCATGCTCAGCGAGAAGCCGATACACGATGCCGACAAAGAACAAGTGAAGAGCATAGTATGCGAGGCGATGAAGAAGGACGGACTGACGATGATGGCATGGAGCGAGAAAGCCGTGGAGCAGGTGCAGCGACGTGTGGCGCAAGTGGCTGCGTGGCACCCCGAACTGGCGTTGCCCGACGTGTCGACCGAGCACTTGCTGAGCACAGCTGCCGACTGGCTGCCGTTCTATCTTGAAGAAGGAGGACGCGTGAAGTCGAGCGTTCAGGAACTGAGAAAGCTTAACCTTGCAGAGATAATATGGAACCTTCTGCCATACGAAGCACAGCAGGAGGTAGACCGACTGGCACCGACACACATCGAAGTGCCTACGGGGTCGCGCATACGCATCGACTACCGTACTGGAGCCGAAGCACCGGTGCTGAGCGTGCGCCTGCAAGAGTGTTTCGGAATGGAGCGCACGCCATGTGTCGACGACGGCAGGCAACCGCTTCTTATGGAACTTCTGTCGCCGGGCTTCAAGCCCGTGCAGCTCACGCAAGACCTTGCCAGCTTCTGGCAGAGCACTTACTTCGAAGTGCGCAAGGAGCTAAGACGCAGATACCCGAAGCACTACTGGCCCGAAAATCCACTGGAAGCAGAGGCAGTGAGGGGCGTAAAAAGAAAATGAACGCTTATATAGTATCAATAAACGTTCATTGTATAAGATAGTAAAAGTTACGATTAATCCATACGCGTCGGTCGACGCAGATGTCTGCGTCGGTCGATGCGGATGTCTGCGTCGGTCGATGCGGATGTCTGCGTCGGTCGATGCGGATGCCTATATATAGGCAAATATAAGGCGTAATATCTGCAAACGTCCGCCAAACCTTAAATCTACAGGCTTTTTAATAAGCCTTTATGCGATAGATTATACCCAACTCCAAGCGGTCGGTGTTGTAATCGGTGAGCGTGCTGCGACGTGTGTAGTTGTACTTGCGACCTGCATACGAGAGGAAAACACGGAAGTCTTGCTTCTTCACGGGGAAGTACTCCAAGGTGCCAACATAGCCATAGCTGCGACGATAGTTGTGAAACAGCTCGCTGTTGCATACGGTCGTGATGCCATACATGCCCTTCAGCTGAAGGTTCCACGATGGTGCGAACTGCCAGTCGGACTTGGCTGTAAGCGTGTGATACTTCACCTTGCCGAAGTGGGGATTGACCTCGGTTTCATCATCAGCGACATTAAGCAACGGCATCACTTCTGACGTGGCGATGCCGAGCTGGTCGAGGTCGTCGAACGCACCCATATAGTCGAGGTAGCACTGGAACTTGGGCAGATTGAGTTGCTGTCCCAAGGTTATCATCTTGCTGTACTTGCCCTTGGCCTGTGTCTGCACTCCACACGACCAGCGCGTGTTGAGCACTCCGCCGAACATCGATCCGTTCCAGTTGAGGATATATACAAAGGGGGCATTCGACTTCTTCAACGGTGCCACCTTGCTGCCATTCACAATCATGGGAGTCTCGCCATATCGTTCGGAAAACTTCTCCTGATACGTATTGCTCACCTCTACAGCTATCTCATGATTGGGCGTGGGACGATAGCTTGCCATCACACCCGTCATAAAGTCGCCCATATTGCCCACTATGTCCGAATACTCGTAGACATAAATCGGGTTCTCGTCAAACTCATAGCCGCCCCACAACTGCGCCAACTTACCGCCAGCGATAGTGAACTTGTCATTGATGTTGTAACCCACCATCATAATATCGGTAGCCTTAGCAAAGTTGTCAAGGCTCCGACCTGCTGCCGACCTGTTAAGACTGTGGCGCAGACGATAGAAGAGCTTGTCGTTGATGGTGCCTTTGATCTCAAGACGCAACTGACGGTTGGCAAACTTCGAGTCCCACTCGTCGGTGCGACTGTCGTGCTCTGCCCTCACCGAACCGGCAAAGTTGACGTAAACATTGAAGGCATCGTGCTTTTTCTCCAGTTTGGTTATACGCTCGGCGATTGACTGCACACCGTCGTCGTTGCCACCCATAAGCGTGTTATTACCCTGTGCTGCTGCACCTAAAGACACAAAAAGTGACGATATTACAAGTAAGAATTTGTTCATTGTTGTTTAAGTTAATTGTAATACAAAAGTACAAAAAATTATTGAATAACCTTTCTTTTGCAAAAAACAATCGCTCGTTTCAGTTTTTTTCTGTAATTTTACACTCTTAAAAAACAATATAAATTGTGTAAATACAGAAATATGAAGAGCTTACTTATAAATGACACTACCGTCGACGAGCGTATGCAGATTGTGAAGGAAGCACTCGGCGGATTCGGCAACTGCGACTGCGAAGGCATCGACATGGACGATATGTACGATGACTACATCTTCGGAAGACGCGAACTGGCGGACATCAACCGCGAATTCAGCCAACAACACGCCGGTGCGGTGAAGGCGGAAGACCGCGAAAAACAATCGGGATGTGCCATGCACTAATCTTTAAAACAACAACAATCACACAACGAACGATAAGAAAATGGAATTGATACTGAAATACTTCCCTAATCTCAGCGACACTCAGCGCGAACAGTTCGCTGCGCTGAAGGCTCTCTACGAGGACTGGAACAGCAAGATTAACGTCATCTCGCGCAAGGATATGGACAACTTCTACGAGCACCACGTGCTCCACTCGCTTGCCATAGCTCACGAGATACGCTTTCGCGAAGGCACAAAGGTGCTCGACCTCGGCACGGGTGGTGGCTTTCCGGGCATACCACTCGCAATAATGTTCCCCGACAGCCAGTTCAAGCTCATCGACCGCACGGGCAAAAAGATTCGTGTGGTGAACGAGGTGGCACAGGCAATCGGACTGAAGAACGTAGTGGCTGAACAGCTTTCGGGCGAAGAAGAGAAGGCGCAGTACGACTTCGTGGTGAGCCGCGCCGTGATGCCCCTACCCGACCTCGTGAAGATTATTAAGAAGAACGTGAACCGCAAGAACCAGCACAACTCACTGCCTAACGGACTCATCTGTCTTAAAGGTGGCGACCTGCAGGCTGAAACAAAGCCGTTCAAGAACATCGTGAGCCTCACCGAAATACACGATATGTTCAAAGAGGAGTGGTTCAAGGAGAAGTATCTTATCTACCTACCCCTGTAAAAGTAAAAAGGTAAAAGAGTAAAAAGAAAAGAAGAAATGCTCAAGATAGAAACATTCACATGCAACATGCTGCAGGAGAACTGCTATGTTGTTAGCGACGAGACCAAGGAGTGCGTCATCATCGACTGTGGTGCATACACCGAGGCAGAGAAACTCGCCATCGAGAAATACATCAACGAGAACGAGCTGCGCCCGGTACATCTCATTGCTACACACGGACACCTCGACCATAACTTCGGCGATGCCTTCATCACCAGTACCTATGGCTTACCATTGGAGCTCGATGCATCTGACGAGGCTTACGTTCGCGCTGCCGACAAGCAGGCTGCGTTCTTCGGTATAGCTCTTACAGAGCCTATCGCTTCGGACATCAAACCGTTCACAGCAGGTGCCCACCTCAAGTTCGGCTCGCACGACATTGAGGTTATCGAAACACCGGGACACTCTATGGGCAGCGTAGTGCTTTACATCAAAGACGAGCGCGTGGCGTTCACCGGCGACACTCTCTTCCGCGGCTCTATCGGCAGAACCGACTTCGAGGGTGGAAGTATGCTGATGATTATACAGAGTCTGCGCATGTTCGTGCAGTTCCCAGACGACATCACGTTGCTGCCTGGACACGGACCGAAGACCACAATGGGATATGAGCTGGCGCACAACCCGTATTTAGACCGATAGATGAAAGCTGAAAAAATAATTCTCGGCATCGACCCAGGTACGAACGTGATGGGATATGGTGTGCTGCGAGCCGTGGGCAACAAGGCAGAGATGCTGCACATGGGCGTGATAGATATGCGCAAAGACCACGACCCTTACCTGCGTCTTGGCAAGATACACGAGCAGGTGACGGCGATAATCGACCGCTTCCTGCCAGACGAGATGGCTATCGAGGCTCCGTTCTTCGGCAAGAACGTGCAGTCGATGCTCAAGCTCGGACGATCGCAAGGCGTAGCCATAGCAGCTGCTGTGGGACACAGCGTACCCGTACACGAGTATGCACCGATGAAGATAAAGATGGCTATCACAGGGCAAGGTCAGGCTTCGAAGGAACAGGTGGCTACTATGCTGCAACGCTTGCTACGCATCGAAGCCGACGAGATGCCGAAACTGATGGATGCCACCGACGCTCTTGGCGTGGCTTACTGCCACTTCATGCAGCAAGGCAACCCAGTAAGCGACACTCACTATAGCGGTTGGAAGGACTTCATAAACAAAAATCAAGATAAGATAAGCCGCATCGGACACTAAGCAACACACACTACTGTAGCAGCTTTATAGCTGTAAAGAAAAATAAGAACGTATGAAAAAGTTGTTTATAATATTGGCACTTGTATGTATGTCGGTACTGAGCACATCGGCTCAGGAGATATACGACGAAGTGAGAAGAATTGAAAAGGAGGCAAAAGCATTTGCCAACGACACGAAAAACAATTTGGAGGCACGCAAGATAGCTACGTTCAAATACGATGCTATCTACTATCTCGTCGACAAAGCGAGCCAAGAACCTCTCTTCAGCGAGTACGAATTGGGTGTGCAGACAAATGCTATGATTGAATTTGTGAACCTCTTCGTAAGCAAACTCAGCACTTTAAAAAAGAACAAAGACAAGGATATGCTGAAAGCGGTGTTCCGCACAGCTACTATCAACAACTCACTCTTCAACGACGTTGACAAGGAAGTGATATACAGTTATGTGGACAACGAGAACTTTATAACACAGTTCTCTCTTGATACCGACTGGCCAAAAGCATTGGCAGAGGTGCAAAGCAAATAAGCTTTGCACTTTTTTTATCGTCCTACTTCAGGATTTTCGCCAAAGAATTTGAGCGAACAATCCGTCACATCGTCACTCTCCACCGCTATATCATCGATTGCACGCGTGTATAGCATTTGTTCGCCCGACTTTGCCGTTATTCTCAGCTTTAGCTTTCGCGCATCGGCATGTGGAAAGGTGTAGAGTTCGTATGTTGATTTACCTCTATATGCAAGCCTTTCCACGGCATGTGACTCCGTCTGACGCGAACTCACCTTGCCGTATCCCGTTGTGGGGTCGAGCGTACTGCTACCGCCTATGTAGTAAAACGAGAGGGTGTCTATCTCTTGCGGTGTAACGTCGTTAAGCGTCACACGCAACTTGGCTATACAATGTTTCAAGGTGATGTCGTGAGAAGCCTTACCTTTTATGTCTAATTCGCCATAATAACAATAGGTATCGGTAAGTTTGTTCTTCTTGAACGTTACGGTATTTGGCTCCGATATTGTAGGTGCGGCATTGCCGTTCTCCGCAACAAATACAAACGAATACTTGCCTTTGGGTATGGCAAGCGACACTTTTCCAAAATCCTTATCGCTGCTGAGTTGAGTGATTGTGCGATAATTCAGACGCTCTCCTCCTGCATCGAACACCGAAAAACTCAACCGCTTACACTTGCTTTTCAGCGAAGCAGTACCGTTCTGCGCTGATTCTACACCGAGCACATTAAACTTCACGTTGAGTGTAGGTAGTTTATTTCCATTGTCGTCTTTGTTATCAACCACCACATCGCCACCTTCGTTGGTGCTTTCTACGAATTGTTTCTCGCATGAAGCACCAACAAACACAAGGGCAGCAAGGGCAATGTGCACACAAATAGTCTTGATATTCATAGGTAGTAGTAGTTTGAAAGATTTGCATTTAGGCGATTACCACTTCGGCTTTCTACCCTTGTAGCCGCTCTTATTGTTACGATTGTTGCGCCCCTTACGGCTATCGCGAGTGTCCATCTCGTCTCTGCCCTCGCGACGTTCAAACTCTGGGCGACGGTTGTTGCCGAAGTTGCGTCCGTAGTTAGGAGCCGGCACACCAGCGTAGAGTTTCTGTATGAGATCTGCTCTACCTATGCGGCGTAGCTCCTGCTCGATGGCGCGGCGTTCCTCCGGTTTGTACCAGAAGAAGAACTGACGCTGTGCGAGCTTCTCTCGCGGAGTCTTTGCACTGAACACCGGCTCCAGCGTGTAGGGATCATAGCCCGTGTACCATGTCTCCGTGCTCACGGTCATTGGTGTCGGTGTGAAATCCTGCACCTGTTCTAAGTGGAAGTCAAGTTGCTTTGTGAGCACTGCGAGCTCAGCCATGTCCTCTTCTCTACAACCCGGATGCGAACTGATGAAGTAAGGAATTATCTGTTGGTTGAGATGCTCCTCACGGTTTATGCGGTCGAAGATACACTTGAACTCGCCGAACAGCTTGAACGACGGCTTACGCATGAGCTTGAGCACCGCATCCGACGTGTGTTCGGGTGCCACTTTGAGTCGTCCGCTCACGTGTTTGGTGATTAGTTCGCGTGTGTACTGGCGTGCTACGGCATTGATTGCCTCGTCCTTGCTACGATGCAGCAGCAGGTCGTAGCGCACACCGCTACCGATGAAACTCTTCTTTATGCCGGGCAGAGCGTCGACGGCGTGATATATTTCGAGCAGCTTCGAGTGGTCGGTGTTGAGGTTGGGGCACACCTGCGGATGGATACACGACGGACGTTTGCAGACGGCGCACGCCTTTGGGTTGTTGCCGTGCATACCATACATATTAGCTGACGGACCACCGAGGTCGGAGAGGTAGCCCTTGAAGTCGGGCATCTCTATCACCTTCTTCACCTCCTCCACGATGCTGCGCTTAGAACGGCACGCTATGAACTTGCCCTGATGCGCGCTGATTGTGCAGAAGGCGCAACCGCCGAAGCATCCGCGGTGCAGATTGACCGAGAACTTAATCATCTCGTAAGCCGGTATGCGCTTGCCCTTGTACTTGGGATGTGGCAGACGGGTGTAAGGCAGGTCGAACGAGCGGTCGAGTTCGTCAGAGGTCATCGGCGGATAAGGCGGATTGACAACGGCATACTTGTTGTCTACAGCCTGCAGCAGACGCTGTGCGTGCATCTTGTTCGACTCCTCTTCGATGTGCCGGAAATTGTCTGCTTGCGCCTTCTTGTTGCGCAAACACTCCTCGTGGCTATGCAGCACGATGTCGTCGTCGCCAATGCCGTTGGGTATCTCCTTCTCACGGCAGAGGTAGACAGTCTGCGGAATGTCGTGCACTGCGCTTATAGGCAAGCCCTCGGCGAGGTTGCGACAGAGTTCTACAATAGGTTTCTCGCCCATGCCGTAGATTATCATGTCAGCACCCGAGTCGCAGAGTATGCACTTCTGCAGCGAATCCTTCCAGTAGTCGTAGTGCGTCAGACGGCGCAACGAAGCCTCGATGCCACCCAATACGACAGGCACATCAGGGAATAGTTGCTTCAAAATCTTTGTATATACAATGGTAGGATACTCCGGACGACAGTCGTGACGACCATCCGGACTATAAGCATCTTCCGAACGTAGACGTTTGCCAGCTGTGTATTTGTTCACCATCGAGTCCATGCAGCCCGGTGCTATGCCGAAGAACAGATTAGGACGACCCAGCTTCTTGAAGTCGCGGAAGTCGCCATGCCAGTCGGGCTGTGGCACAATAGCCACGGTGTAGCCCGCAGCCTCAAGTGTACGACCAATCACTGCCGCGCCAAACGAGGGATGATCCACATAGGCATCGGCAGAGAAGAGAATGACGTCGACGGAGTCCCATCCACGCAGTTCGATTTCTTTCTTTGTTGTAGGCAACCAGTCGGTAAGACGGTATTCTTTCATTGTATATTCTTTTCGTTATCAAATAGCCTGACTGATTACTTACTCGCCATCAGTCGGTTGGGCTTCTGCATTCTCCTCAACGTGAGACGGAGCCCACTCGCGATAAAGCGCGATGAGGTTCTGCAGTCCGAGAGCCTTCATATTGTTATTGTAAATCACGTCAAGGCAAAGATCGAGCAGAGCCTTATCGTTCTCAACTGTGTTCTCGAGCAACGAGCGCACGTGGAACTTCAATTTGTCGAGCACTGGCTCATCTACAAAGCCATTGCTGTCTACCAGACCATCAAACAAAGAGTATTTACTTATTGTTTGCAGATGTTCGTCACTTATCTCTATACTTCTTGTGCCTGAGGCGTTAGCTTGGATTTTATACATGGCAATTCGTTTTTTTGGTTATTATTACAAAATTAAATAAAACGGACGACATGACCAAAACAATTTGTTTTTTTATCTGTCTAATGCACGATATAACCTAAAGAGGTTTAATTAATGTCAAAAATAACGCCCATTATAGTTCCACATATAATAGTTTTAGTACTTTTGCAACATAATATAAAAGACTATGAAGAAATTTTTTATAATGTCATTCATGCTCATGCTTAGCGTATGCTTCGCCATGGCTCAGGGGAATCAGGCTTCGATTAAGTTCGACAAAGTGGTTCACAATTTCGGCACATTCTCAGAAGATGCGCCTACTCAGAAGTGCGTGTTCACCTTCACAAACACTGGCACAGCACCACTTATCATCAATCAGGCTGTAGCAAGCTGCGGATGCACCATACCTTCATACACAAAGGCTCCTATCAAGCCAGGCGAGAAGGGCGAGATAAAGGTGACATACAACGGTACTGGCGCATTCCCTGGTCACTTCAAAAAGACCATCACTGTGCGCACCAATGGTGTAACAGAGCTCACACGCCTCTACATTGAGGGCGTTATGAGCGAGACTAAGAAATAAGCAAAAACAATCATTACAAACCATACAGGGTGGGGAGAGAAACTGACAGACGTTTGCTCCCCACCTTTTTTATTTCAATACATACACTTATGATATTCTACTTCTCAGGAACCGGCAACACGAAGTGGGCTGCGAGCAAGACTGCCGCTGCCCTCGACGACCAACTCATAGACATAGCAGCCACACTGAAGCACGTCGATAGCGACAGCACATTCAGCTACGAACTGAAGGACGACGAACCCGTGGGCTTCTTCTTCCCCGTACACGGTTGGCGACCACCACTGATAGTGAAGGAGTTCGTGCGCCGCCTACGCATCAATCAAGCTGACAGCTACTGCTACGTCGTATGCACGGCTGGCGACAACGTGGGCGAAGCTGTCGACATTCTGGAAAAAGACTTGGCGGAAGTGGGCATCAAGGTGCACAGTGCAATATCGCTCATCATGCCCGAGTCGTACGTCGGACTGCCATTCATGGACGTGGATAAACCCGAAAAAGAAGCCAAAAAGAAGCGCGAAGCCGACGAGAAACTCTCGAAGTTCATCGACGACATACGCCAACGACGCCACGGCATACGCGACATCCTTATCGGCAACTGGCCACGCATCAACAGCCGACTCATCGGCGATGTGTTCATCCGTTGGATTATCAAAGACACCCCGTTCCGCGTAGACCCCAACCGTTGCATCAGTTGTGGTCTGTGCGTCAACAACTGCCCCGTCAACGACATGGCAATGGACGAGAACAAACACCCAGTATGGCTACACAACGGCAAGTGCCTATCGTGCTTCGCTTGCTATCACCACTGCCCCACCCGAGCCATCGAGTACGGCGGAAGAACAAAAGGAAAAGGACAATACTACTTTGAAAAAGTAAAAGAGTAAAAAAGTAAAAGAGTAAAAAGTAGGAGGTATGGGCATCTTGCCCATACCACGCCACCACAAAAGCATATCTTTAAAGGTAAAAGAGTAAAAAAGTAAAAGGTAAAAAGTAGGAGGTATGGGCATCTTGCCCATACCACGCCACCACAAAAGCATATCTTTAAAGGTAAAAGAGTAAAAAAGTAAAAGGTAAAAAGTTAAAGATTTATCATTCGCGTCGATCGACGCGGATACTCGTAACGACCGACGCAGATACTCGTAACGGTCGATGCGGACGCTATCAGTAGTTTCTTTCTCCGAAGATATACGTACCGACACGCACCATCGTTGAGCGACACTCGACAGCAATGTGGTAGTCGTGGCTCATGCCCCACGAACGCTCGCAGAAAGCATCATCGTCTGCAAAGTAGCGCGCCTTCACCTCGTCGAAGAAGTCGGCGGCAAGCATGAACTCCTTGCGTATGACACTTTCGTCATCCACGTGCGATGCCATCATCATCAGTCCACATATCTGCACGTTCTGCAGCGCACGCCACTCGCCACCCTCAAGCAGCTCGCGACACGCGTCGAGCGACAGTCCGTACTTGGTCTCCTCCTCTGCGATGTGCAACTCCAACAGAACCTTTATCGTGCGTCCATGCGCAGCTGCCTGCTTGTTTATCTCGCGGAGCAACTTCAGCGAGTCGACAGCGTCAATCATCGAGATGTAAGGCGCGATGTACTTCACCTTGTTGGTCTGCAGATGACCAATGAAGTGCCACTCTATATCCTTTGGCAGCACCTCCACCTTACGCGACAACTCCTGCTCACGACTCTCGCCAAACACACGCTGTCCGGCATCATACGCCTCCTTGACGTACTCGGCAGGATGAAACTTACTGACAGCCACAAGTCGTACGCCTTGAGGGAGGCTGTCCGTCACCTCACGAAGTCTGTTTGCAATGCTCATACCTTACGGAGTTATTTTAATTAATATTTTATTAGGAGGGATAGAAACAACAAATGTTATCGCTACCCCTCCCCACCATTCGCCTTAAGCTTTAACCCTCAAACTCGGGCTTATCGTTCTTCTCTTCTTTCTTTACAGGCGCGTTGTGCTCAAACACGTCCATAATCTTTGTTTCAGAGATGTTCGCGATGATATAGTCGATAGCAGTCTTGCCCATAGACTCCTCAATGTTCTTAACCGCAGCGTTGAATGTAGCAGCCTGAACGAGGAAGTTTACAGCAGTACGTTTCTCCTTAGCAGTCTTCTCGTCGATAGTGATGAACGAAAGCTTAGCCTTATACCAGCGGTCGTCGGTGTCCGAATCGCTGAAGAAAATCTCGCCATAAGCAGCCGGAGTGATGTTCTTCACCTCGAACTCGCCCGTTACGAACGCCTCCATCTCCTTCGTGATAACCTCTTCCGCCTCGCCGAAGCTCAAAGCATCTACTACATACACTTCGCTTACCTTCTTCTGTCCACCATCTTCTGTCTGACGGTCGTAGCGCACTGTGGTTTCAAACCAATTTGCTGTTCTTGATCTCATTACTATTATATTTATTTGTTTCCTTAATTACGAACGACAAAAGTAACAATTAATTCTGAGATACGGAATAAACACACCCGATAAATAATATTTTTTAATCTCAATCAATCAACAATAAGGCGTTCGGCAAACTGCCGATGCGTGTTCAAGAAGAATTAGGAAAATAAAAAAAAGGAGTTTCTGAATGAAACTCCTTTTAGTAGGCGGTGCGTACGAGACTCGAACTCGTGACCCCATGCGTGACAGGCATGTATTCTA
>ENA-UONT01000507-UONT01000507.1-human-gut-metagenome-genome-assembly--contig:-CS20-NODE-507-length-45968-cov-11.407662_pt1 | contig 45968 bp, 34 predicted proteins | sample MGYA00242459_ERZ724006 | MGnify/ENA metagenome assembly ERZ724006 | reverse complement strand
GCGGACGCGCAAAGTTACTGGCAGGGACGCTTCGCTGCCTGCGCCTTTGTTGGCGGCTTCCTTGGAATTGGTCGGACGCGGAACAGTTGGGGCGTTGCCCCAAACCCCACAAGGGACGCTGTCCCTTGACCCTGCAAGGGGCAATTGCCCCTTGACCCCTTTTCGCGATTGAGTTGGTCGCGCTTTCATGCTCCTTCCGCGTGCAGCTTTTCGGTGCTTCGCCTAAGCCCTTGGTTGCTCCCCCAACTTTCCGTGAAGAACCCACTTTTTTTCCTCCGCCAGCGGAATCAGCACCGTCATGATAAACCAGCCGTCCTGCTGCTCCAGCGTCATGCAGCCGCCGTATTTCTCCGCGGCTTTGCGGATGCTCTTGATGCCGTAGCCGTGGCTCTCCTTGTTTTCTTTCGTCGTCGCGGGCTGACCGCCGTTCAGGTCAATCGCCTTGTCCGTGCAGTTCTCCACGCGAATCAGCAGAAAGCGGTTCTGCGTGCGCACGGTCAGCTTGATCAGCCGCATGTTCTTGTCGGCAATTTTCTCCACGCACTCGATGGCGTTATCAATCGCATTGCCGAAAATGGAGCAAATATCCATCATGTCGATGAAGCCCATGTCGTGCGCGTCGGCAAAGCACGTCATCACGATGCCTTCCTCGGCGCAGCGCAGGCTCTTGCTCGTTAAAACCGTGTCCAGAATCGCGTTGCCCGTGTTCATCTCCGCGTCGCGCAGCGTGACCACTTTTTCCATCTCCGCCAGATACGATTCGCGTTTGCTGGCGCTTTTTTCGTTGCGGATGAAGTCGATTTGGTGCTTCAGGTCGTGGTAAATCTGGTGCATCGCCTTGTTGTTCGCGTCGAACTGCCGGTACTGCTCATACTGCCGATTCAGCAGGTTCTCCATCGCCTCCAGCTCGTGGCTGAGGTACAGCTCCGACCGCGCCATGTCATACGCGAACAGCATGACGACGCCGCCGAAATCCACCAGTGTGCGGGAATAGATGATGCCTGTCCCCAGCGTTTCGGTAAACACGTTGTTCGTAAACGCAAAGTTGAAATTACTCAGGCAGAATGACGCAAGGGCAATCGCGCTGCCGCTGATAAGCTCCTGCCGCGTGACGCTTGTGCCACTGCGCAGGATATGATGCTTCTGGTTCAGCAGGTAAATCGCGGAAAACACGATGATGTACGTCCCCGCCATCACCAGCCAAGTGCTCCGCAAATCCACCGAATCCGCCATCAGCAGATAATAGTTAATTTGCCACTCCAGCGACGCGGCGAACTCCGCCGTGATGAAGGCGTGCGCCCAAATGTAACCTGCTTTCATCAGCTTCAGCTTGCAGCAGCAGACAATCATTGCCAGCATGGTTCCCATGCACGCCGCCATCAGCAGCATCCATGTCAGCCCGCTCTGCTGCTGATTCAGCAGGTTCAGCCCCAGCAGGAGCGCCAGAAAGCCAATGCAGCAGCCGATTTGCTGCCAGCTGGTTTCGCCGAAGCGCTTTTTCTGCGGCAGGATGAAGAGCATACACGCCAGCCATTCGGCAATCGCCGTATGGACGCGCGGGAAGAATCCAACTTCGAGGAACGCTACCATTTAGACTTTCGCCCCTCCCAGATATTTCGTCAGTGCCTCCATGAACGCCCTATGGCGCGGGCGTGAGATGGTCAGCGCCCGCCCGCCGACGATGGCGCCGCCATTCTCCACGCGCTCCACATGCCGCAAATTCACCAAATAACAGCTGTTGCAGCGGAAAAATCCGTATTTTCCAAGCAGTTCCTCCATCCCGCGCATACTCTGCCGCAGGCGATACACCCCCTTTTCCGTGTAGATGCTCACGGCGTGGCCGTCCGTTTCGACGTAGGTTATTTGGCTCACATCAAGGCGGGTCAGCCCCGTGTCCGTCGGCAGGGTGATGTAGCGTTTCGGCTTCTGGTCAAGCAGCCGCTCCACGCTCATCAGCACCTGCCGCAGCATGAGGAAATTCACCGGTTTGAGGATGAAGTCCAGCGCGTGGACGGCGTATCCGCGGATGGCGTAATTTGCCAAATTCGTGATGAACACCAGATACACGTCCTCGTCACGCTCGCGGATGCGTTCCGCCGTCGCCAAGCCGTCCAGGCGCTTCATTTGGATGTCGAGGAAAATCAGGTCGTAGTCCGCCGCGTAGTCTTCCAGTATCTCATCGCCGTCGGCAAACAGGCGGATTTCCACGTCGTTCTCGCGTCCCTGAAAATATTGCAGCACATAGGTTTGCAGCTGCTGCCGCACCTTGTCGTCGTCCTCCACGATGGCAAGCCGCACCGTTACTCCCCCTTATTGCAGTTCCTTCCGGGCGCAGTCGATGGCGGCGCGCAGCGTGTCGTCCATGTCCAGATAGCGGTACTGCCCCAGCCGGCCGCCGAAAATGACGTTCCGCTCCCCCGCCGCTTTCTGCCGATACTGCTCGTACAGCGCGCCGTTCTTCGCGTCGTTCACCGGATAGTACGGCTCGTCGCCCTGCTTCCAGTCCGCCGGATATTCGTATGTCACCACCGTGTGCGGCAGATTCAGCACATCCGCCTGACCATAGGCGAAATGCTTGTGCTCAATCACGCGCGTGTAGGGCACGTCGGCGTTCGTATCGTTGATGACGGCGTTGCCCTGATAGTCCTGCACCGGCAAATCCTGCGTCTCGAACCGCAGGGAACGATAATTCAGCGCGCCGAAGCACTGGTCGTAATACTGGTCAATCGGTCCGGTGTAGACAATTTTGTCCGCAATTTCCGCCAGTTCCGCCCGATGCTGGAGGAAATCGACATTCAGCCGCACTTCGATGCCATCCAGCATTTTCTCCACCATCGCCGTGTAGCCCGCGTCCGGGATGCCCTGGTAGCGGTCGTTGAAGTAGTTGTTGTCATAGGTGAAGCGCACGGGCAGACGGCGGATGATGAAGGCGGGCAGCTCGCGGCAGGGGCGCCCCCACTGCTTCTCGCTGTATCCGCGCACGAGGGCTTCGTAGATGTCGCGTCCGACGAGCGAAATCGCCTGTTCTTCCAGATTCTGCGGTTCGCCCGTGATTTCCTTGCGCTGCCGCTCAATGATTTCGCGCGCCTCATTCGGCTTCGTCACGCCCCACATGGCATAAAACGTGTTCATGTTGAAGGGCATGTGGTACAAGCGATCTTGGTATTTTGCCAGCGGCGCGTTTGTGAAGCGGTTGAACGTGGCGAAGCGGTTGGCATACTGCCAAACCTCCTCGTCGTCGGTGTGGAAGATGTGCGCGCCGTAGCGGTGGACGGCAATGCCGCCGACGTCCTCGGTGTAGATGTTGCCCGCGATGTGGCTCCGCTTGTCGATCACAAGCACGCGCTTGCCCTTTTCCTTCGCCATCTGCGCGAACGCCGCGCCGAACAGCCCCGCGCCGACGACGAGATAATCATACTTCATATTCTCATTCTCCTTGTGGATGATACTTTCAGGTAATTCGCAATTCGCCGATACCCCAGCTTTGCTTTCTTTCCTGATTTTGGCGTTGCTGGATTGCAGTCTGCACGCAGCGGCGGATGAGGTCGTTCCCCCGCCATTGCTCATTAACAATCAGTTAAACCCATAAATTTTCCGCGTCACCTTATACCCTGCCAGCGCAATCCGCCGCCCGCCTTTTCCGGGCAGGTGCAGCACATGCCCCATCAGCCCGTGGCGCAGTTTCTTGTAAACATACGGGTTTTCTTCGCGAATGAACTTCCACAGCTCGTCCTTCTTCTGCTTGTTCTCCGCCGTACCGCTCTTGAGCAGCAGAATCGACGAAACCGTCGTCACAATTTCCAGATAGCGCCGCATGTACGCCTGCTTGCGCTTGTTCGTCACCTTGCTCAAATCCACCTCCGTCACCAGCATCCGGTTGACCAGCAGCGCCTGATCAATGCGGCGGATCATCACGTTCTCCTGCACGGACTGGTCTTCACGCCCGATGAAGTAGTGGTACAGGTTTTCATCCATATAGTACATTTTCTTTACCATCGGCAGCGGCTGATAAACGTAGAGTTCATCCACATAGAACGTGTGCTTCGGCAGGTTCAGCCCACACTTGTTCAGCAGCGCCGTGCGGTAGATGACCGAGTGCATCAGCAGATATTCGCCGATTTTGAAGCGCGTTTCATTCCAGTCGAACACGCGGTTCTGCGGCACGGCGTGGCGGTACTGCATGACGTGCTTGTGCTTCACGCCCACTTTGTCGTAGACGTAGTTACAAATCAGCATGTCAATTTCTTCCTTCTGCTCCGTGAACGCGCGCAACTGCGCCAGCACGCGCTTCAGGCTCTCTTCGTCCACCCAGTCGTCCGAATCGACGACCTTGAAGTACAGCCCGGTCGCGTTTTTGAGACCGGTCATCACCGCGTCGCCATGGCCGCCGTTCTCCTTGTTGATGGCGCGAACGATGGTCGGGTACTTCTGCTGATATTCCGCCGCGATATCCGCGGTTTTGTCCTTTGAGCCGTCGTTGACGACGAGGATTTCCACGTCCTCGCCGCCGGCAAGCAGCGTTTCGATGGCATGGCGCATATAATCCTGCGAATTATAGCATGGAATGGCAATCGACAAGAGTTTCATTGGTTTCATCCTTTCTATATAGAAAAAGCAGCGCTTGCAAGGTCGTGCATCGGTGAGGATGCCGCCGTCCCTTGCAGGCGCTGCCCTTTTCACCAATCTACTGTCTTATTTCGACACGCGATTGGCAATTTCCTGCTGCTCCGCCTTCAGATTGCGCTCCACGCCGAAGAAAATCATCAGCACCGCGCAAACCGCGTAAGCAATCGTTTCAATCCAGATGTAGTTGACCGACGCCGCCGTGCCTGCATCCAGCATGCCGTTGAGCGCCTGAATAATCGCGCCGCCGATGGGGGTCGCCGCGACCATCAGGGAGGAGTAGATGCTCATCGTCAGACCGTCGGTGCGGATGCCGTGCTTGTACTCCACATGGTCGATAACGTCCGCCAGCATCGCCAGAATCAGGTAGCACGCCGGAGACGAACCGAGGCACTTGAGCGCGATGCCAATGCCAACCACCACGAGGTTATTGCCGCCCAGCCCCGCAATCACGCCGCCGACAACGCCCAGCGCCAGACCCGCCAGCGTCAGCTTCTGCTTGGAGAACTTGTTCGCCAGCGGCACCACGAACGCCGCCGCAATCGCCATCGGCACCGCGCCAAGGATGGACAGGATGGACATGTACCAGTCCGCGCCGAGCACATCAGAGCAGAAGTACGCCATCGAGCCGTTTTTCACCGCGCCCGCCCACTGGAACAGCAGGTAGAACACGATGATGACCCACCACCACTTCTCGCTGGTGACCGCCTTCAGCTGCTGACCCATGGAGACGCTCTGCTTCTTTTCTTCCTTCGCGTTGCTTTCCATCAGTTCTTCGGTCACGCGCTCACGGGTGAACTTGAACTGGAGGATGACGGTCAGCGCCGTGAAGATGGCGACCGCCAGCATGATGACGAACCACTGCGTGCCGAAGCCGGTGTAAACCGTTTCGCCCGCCTCATTCGTGGTGGAGAGGAACATCGTCATCAGCACCGGGAACACCATCGAGCCTGCGCCCATCACGCCCAGACCCGCGAAGTTGCTCATTGACGCCAAGACGCTGCGCTTCTCGCTGTCACGGGTGGACACGGGCACCATCGTCGCGTTCGCGGTGTTGTAAATCGGGTACGCGACGGCGTAGTAGAGGTTGTAGGCAACGGCAATCCACACATAGCGCGCCGTGCCTTCAAAGGGCATGATGAACATCAGCACGCTGGCAACGGAAAGCGTCAGCGCGGAGAGCAGCAGCCACGGGCGCGCCTTGCCCGCCATGGTGCGCGTGCGTTCAATCAGCTGACCGACGATGAGGTTCGCCGCCACAATCAGGAAGGTGGAAACCAGCTGGAGGATGGACAGGTAGGCGCTGCTCAATTCCAGCGCCTTGCCGAGATAAACCTGAAGGTAACTGGTGAAGATGCCGGAGGACAGCAGCGCGCCGAACGGGCCAATCAGGTAGCCGAGCAGGGTTTCGGGGGTTGTCACTTTGTCCTTCGGGACGCTGGAGCGCATCAGGGGGGACTGCCAGAAGGATTGTTTCATGGGGGAGATGCTTCCTTTCCTTGTTGTGAGTTGTTTCCTATTTTATATAATTGCTTTCCGCAATTACTTCTTCTTTTTATCCGGGTTCAAATTCAGCTTCGGGCGGTGGCAGAAGTGGTGGATGAGCCGTCCGCACCCGCGGAAGAAATGCCCATTGACCATCAGCAGCATATCCTCCGCCATTGCCATCGACACCATGCCGTTCATCATCTTCGCCATGCCGCGGAACGGGATGTTGTAGATAAACAGCAGGTTCAAATCCGGCTTGCCGGCGGCAGTCGCCTTGTTCTTCATGCGCGTGAGAATCCGGTAGATTAGCCGCGCCAGCGGGTTCTTGGCGTAGCGGAGCTGCGTCACCGTGTCGTTGAGCGTCAGCGGCTGCGTCTTGTCCCAGAGATGCGGCGGAATCGCGTGGCCCAGCAGCGCCGCGAACTCCGCGTCGCTCACGTCCGTCACGCGCGCCGTGCGGTAGCTCTGCACCGCCAGCTGAGCATACGGATTGGGCGCGTTCGTCCCCTGCTCGGTGTGCTTTGCCGTCAGGCGGATGTCGCGGCAGGATGCGCCAATCAGCAGCTCATATTCGCCGCCCTCCACCTCAAAGCGGTTCGTGCGGACGTTGAAGTAGCGGAACGTATAGCCGTCAAACGGAATCGTGACGCGCTTCGTCTCGCCCTTGTCCAGGTGCACGCGCTGAAAGCCCTTCAATTCCTTCGCCGGGCGGAAAATTTCCGCGTTCGGCTTGTGGATGTACAGCTGCGCCACCTCGTCGCCCGCGCAGTCGCCCGTGTTCGTCACATCAAAGGACACGCCCTTGGCATCCGCCTGCACGTTGTCGTAGCGGAACGTCGTGTAGGACAGGCCGTACCCGAAAGCGAACGCCGGGGCGACATTCGCCGACTCGGTGTAGCGATAGCCGACGTACAGCCCTTCGCGGTATTCGCTTGTGGCCTCCGTGCCGGGGTAGTAGTGGCTGACCGGCGCGTCCGCATAGTGACGATACCACGTTTCCGCCAGCTTGCCGCCGGGGGTAATCTCGCCCACCAGCGCCCGCAGCACGGAGCGCGCCACCGCTTCGCCGCCCAGCCCCGCGTAAAGCAGCGCGTCGCAGTCCTGCGCCCAGTCGGTTTCAACCGCGCTGCCGCAGGAGAGCACCACCACCATCTTCTTGCACACGGCGCGCAGCTTTTTCATCAGGGCGATTTGGTTCTCCGGCAGGCGCATGTGCGTGCGGTCAAGCCCTTCGGTCTCAAAGCACTCCGGCAGACCGAGGTACACCACCGCGCAGTCCGCCGTTTTGGCAAGCTGCACCGCTTCATCCGCCAGCGCGTCGTTCGCGGCGTCGAGGCGCTCAAAGCCCTGCGCGAAGCCGACCCGCGCCGGGAAAAATTCATCCAGCAGGGGCAGCGTGTCATCCACCTGCGCGGCGTTGACCATGCTGCTGCCCGCGCCCTGATAGCGGGAGCGCGCCGCAAACTCGCCGATAACCGCCACGCGCGCGTCCTTCTTCAGCGGCAGCAGGTGCTCGTCGTTCTTCAGCAGCACAAGGCACTTTTCCGCCGCCGCTTCCGCCGCCTGATGCTGCTTTGCGGCATCAAACGACGTTTCGCCGGAGGACTTGTGCTCTGCCAGCACGAAATCCAGCAGCTGATCCACGCGCTCATCGACGATTTTCTCGTCGATTGTGCCGTCCTTGACCGCCTTCACCAGCTGGCAGGGGCTGTCGTCGCCCGCCGCGGGCATCTCCAGATTCATGCCCTCGCGCACGCCCTCGACAATGCTGTTGCTGCCGCCCCAGTCGGTCACGACCGCGCCGTCAAAGCCCCACTCGCCGCGCAGAATATCGCCCAGCAGATGGCGGCTTTCGTTGGCGTACACGCCGTTGACGCGGTTGTATGCCGTCATCACAAAGCCCGGCTTGCCCTCTTTGATGGCAATCTCGAAGTTCGTCAGGTACATTTCCCGCAGTGTCCGCTCGTCCATCACGCTGTCGGAGTGCATCCGCAGCAGCTCCTGTGCGTTCGCCGCGTAGTGCTTTGCGCAGGCGGATACACCCTGCTTCTGCGCGCCGCGGATGAAACCCGCCGCCAGCTTGCCGGAGAGGTACGGGTCTTCGGAGTAATACTCGAAGCTGCGACCGCACAGGCTGGAGCGCTTCGTGTTCAGCCCCGGCGCAAGCAGCACATCCACTCCCTGATTGGCAGCGTCGCGCCCGACAACCGCGCCCATCGCCTCGGACACCGTGTCGTCCCAGCTGCACGCCAGCGTCGCGGCGGAGGGAATGCACGTCGCCTTCGTCGATGCGTTGAGGCCCAGATGGTCGCCTTCGCCCGCCTGCTTGCGCAAGCCGCTCGGCCCGTCGGAGAGGGTAATGGCGGGAATATTCAGCCGCGGAATCTCGCGCGTGTGCCAGACATCTTTGCCGGCAAGCAGGGCGCACTTTTCCTCCAATGTCATTTTGGAAACCAAATCACCGTGTTTCATGGTCATTCCATCCTTATGCGTTCGCACAGACCACCCACTGTGCTTTTTTCCTACTTTATTATAGCAATTTTTTCGGGTGGCGCAAGCAGTCTCGCACAAACTGTCGAAATTCCCGCACAAGCTGTCATATTCGTCCTAATTTCGTGCGTTTATACCATTTCGGGTGCCGTTCGTCACGCGTTGGCGATCTGCAAATCTGGAAGAAAGAGGGAATTGCAGCGGAAAAATGGTATGCTTTCGGTGGATTTTGACGTGCGGGATGCGGGTGTTTTCCCGTTGACGCGGCAGGAAAATTGTGCTATCATAGCACCAATTGGAGGTGATTTTCCCCATGATGATGGACTTCGACGATTCTCCCCGCGCCCTCCCGCATCTCGCGCAGACAGAGGCGGATGTTAAAGCGGGGCATTCGCAGTCGCTGAAAGCTGATTTCGACAAAATCCTGCGCGAATTGGAGGCCTGCTCGGAGAACGCCACCGGCTTGACGGACGACGAGAAAATCGACATGGTTGCAGTGAGGATTTTGAAGGAGTACAAAGCTGCTTTCGAGGAACTCGGCAAATAATCCCCCGGCGCAGTGGCATTCGTCATTGCGCTTTTTTGCACCCCAAAAGGGACGCTCCACCCCAGAGCGCCCCTCTTTTATGTTACCCCTTAGTTTGCCTTGACGTACTGCGCCATCATCCAGCCCGTCGTGCCCTTGTAGCTGACGTAGTACCAGCTGCCGGACCGCTCCAGAATGGTGACGGTTTCGCCCTTGTCCACACGGAGGATGATGCCGTACTTGGTGCTTGCACCGCGGCGCAGCGCCACGCGGACGCCCGTCACCGTGCCCGTACCGGACGTGCCGGAACCTCCCTGCGTAACCGTGATGGTCGGCGCAGTGACCTCAATCTTGTTGCCGTTGGCTTCATACACGATGACGCGCAGGATGTAGGAGCCCGCGACAGTGGGCGTGTAGTTGAACGTCAGGTTATTCAGGCCAACTTCCGTCGCCACCACGGAGCCGTCGCGGAACAGGGTGTAGTCGCGGCGGATGACGCTGCTCGTGCCCTTGTAGGCAGTCGTCCACGTCAGGTTGCGGTTTGTCACGCTCGCCGTCGTGCTGGGCACAACCGTCACAGGCGTGTAGTTCGACACCACCGTCGCGCTGGAGCGCTGGGTGATGGACTGCCCATCAGCGGAGGTAATGGTGACTTCCAGCAGGTAGGTGCCCGCCACCGTCGGCTGATAGTTGACGGAGATGCGGCCCGTTGCGGTTTCCGTGCGGTTGCTGTTGACAACCACCGTCGTGCCGCGGTAGACCTTGAAGTTCACGTTGTAGTTCGGCCGGCCGCCCGCGAAGGTAATATCCCACGCAAGCGTCTCGTAGTTGTTCAGCTTCGAGGCGCTGGGCTGCACGCTGGCAATCGTCAGCGGCGCGTAGCCGACGGTGATGTTGTAGACGATCAGGATGTCGGGATAGCGCTTGGAGGTAATCAGCAGCGTCGCATAGCCGTTGTTGACGCCGGTAATCACGTTGTCGTGCAGGGAAATCGCGCTGTTGGTGTTGGCGATTTCGATGTTCGCCACGTCGCCCGCCTCGGTATAGATGCCGTGGTCAAGCGTGAAGTTTTCGCCCACGCGGATGGTCTTGTTGACGACCTTGCTCACCGGCGCGGGGGCAACGAAGTTCATCTCGTTCAGCGTCGCAGGGGCAGCGTACATCGCCGTCGTCGCGCCGAGGGAGTCGCGAACTTCCATCTGCATGGCGTACTTCTGGGAGTTAATCAGGTTGATGTAGTTTTCCGTCAGGGTGAGGGTGAAGGTGGTCGTCATGCTGGTCTTACCGGCGGGCAGCGAGGTGTAGCCGTCGGAGAAGTCCTTCAGAACGATGGGGCTGCCGCCGCTCAGGCTGACGAGGCTGTACTTGAAGGTGTACGAGCCGCTGCCGCCGGAGACGGTCGCGCTCCACGAGAACACATCGCCCACATAGCCGCCGGAAATATCCTGCCCTGCGGAGAGGTTCACCGCGCTTAAGCCCTCCAGCGTCAACGAGCCGGATTCAGGCTGGGACATGACGTTCGACCACGGGCCGTAGCAAATGGTGCCGTTGGAGAACACGCGCACCGGGCGAACCTTGTAGTAGTAGGTCGTGCCGGCAACGAGGTTCTTGGCGACATAGGTCGTGCCTTCGGTTTCGCCAATCTTGGTGTACAGGCCGTCCATGGTGGTGGAACTGTACACATAGTACTTGTTCGCGCCCAGCACGGTGGTATCCCAGTCAATGGTCTGCTCCTGCTTGCCGGTGTTGCGCACCGCGCACAGGTTCACAGAGCCAAGCGCCGTGAAGTACACGCGCTCGCTGGAGAGGGAGAAGCAGTTGTAGCTGCCCACGGGGCGCATGGAGTAGATGAAGTAGTAGTACACTTCACCCAGGTTGATGCTCGCGTCCACGAAGGAAGTCACCGCGCCGGTCTTTGCCAGCAGGGTGTAGCTGCCGCTCGCGCCCGTCTTGCGGTAGATGATGTACCCCGTCGCGCCGGAGGATGCCGGCCAAGACAGCAGGGCGTTGTTGCCGCTCTGCACCACGGTCAGTTCCGGGCGATCCATGGGCGTGCCGCAGCCGACGTTGGAGTATTCAGAGTAGAACTTTTCGCCGGAGGAGAACACGCGCACCGCGCGCACGCGGAAGTAGTAGCCCGTCGCCTTCTTCAGGCCGGTGGCGTTGCACAGCGTGCCGGTCAGGTCAGTGCGCACGGTGGTGAAGCCGCTCGTCGCATTGGTGGACATCTGCACTTCGTAGGTCTGCGCGCCGGAGACGCTCGACCAGTTCAGGCGGATGGTATCCGCGCCCAAGCCGCGCGGGTCTTGCAGCTTCGGCTTGGCAAGCGTCATGTAGGACAGCGTCTGCGAATCAGGGCTGTACACATACTTCGCCTGCTCGCCGTCGTAGGACACGTTCACCGCGCGCACGCGGTAGTACACCGCCTGACCGGGGGTCACGTTCGTATCCTCATAGTACAGGCGGTTGTTCGGCACGGAGCCGAGCAGCGTGTAGCTGGTTTCGCCGCCGAACTTGCGGTACACGTCGTACTGCGTCGCAAAGGCGACAGAACCCCAGCCGATGCGCACGCTCGTTTCGGACAGCGTCGTGCCGATGAGGTCCGTCGGCTGGAGCAGCACCAGCTCACGGTAGGGATCGGGGCCGTTCACGTCGTCCGACGGCAGGATGCTGATGTCGTCATCCATATCCGGCAGAACGATGTCGTCCTCGTTCACAGGAGCCTGCGTCGGTTCGTCGGGCGTCTGCACCTCGTCCGATGCCACATCCGACACTTCATTCATGATTTCGCCCTGTGCGCCGTCCAGCGTTTCGCCGAATGCCACGCAGGAGAGCATCATGCAGAGCACCAGGAATACAGAAACCAGTCGTTTCATGGTCTGCGTCACTCCTTTTGTCTGTTGGGGAAATGGTATATGCCTTCCAGCAAATACGACGAATGAGCTGCCGATTCTGTTTCCAGCAATCTGGGCAACTTTCCTCTTATTCGCCGGGATGAGCCTAAAAAGTTGAATCGCAGGAAAGTTTCTCCTGCTTACGGCGATTTTTGCGCCGTTTCCTTTGCGCGCTGCTGCCACACGGCGCGCTGCTGATTTTCCACCTGCGCCCGATACGTCTCGTAATCCGGCGAAAGCTGCGTGCGCTGAAGATGATCCAGCTGCGTCCACTCGCGCGTGAAGGCGACGTACGCCGGAATCATGCGTTCCGCCGTGTCATAGCCCACAACGCGCCCCTGATGCAGCCACATCACCCGGTCGCAGAAGTTCAGCATCTGCCACGGCGCGTGGGTGACGAAGAAAATCGTCTTGCCCTCCGCCCGGAAATGCCGCATCCGCGCCATGCACTTCTCCGCGAAGCTCGCGTCGCCCACGCTCAGCGCCTCATCCACAATCAGGATTTCGGGGTTCATGTGGGCGGAAATGGCGAATCCCAGCCGGGAGCGCATTCCGCTGGAATACGTCCGCAGGGGCTGGTCGATGTACACGCCAACATCCGCAAAATCAATAATTTGCTGCTGGATTTGGGCGATTTCGCGCTTCTCCATGCCCATCAGCATACACTTATAGGCAATGTTTTCGCGCCCCGTCAGCTGATCATTCATGCCGATGTTCGCCGCCAGCATACTGACCGTGCCGCTGACCTCGCAGAGCCCCAAATCCGGCTGGGTGATGCCCGCGATGATACGCGCCAGCGTCGATTTGCCGGAGCCGTTCAGCCCCGCCAGCCCGACGATTTCGCCGCGGTGGAAGTCCTGCGTCACGCCGCAGAGCGCCGGAAATTTCTTCACGTTCGCCCGAAGCCCCAGCAGCGCCTTCAGGCGGTCTTTTTCCTCGCCGTACAGGTCGTAGACCTTCGTCAGTTCCCTGCAGCGGACGATTACATCCGCCAAGCGCATCGCCCCCTTTCTGCGCGATTTCTTCCTATTAAATGGCGCTGATTACAGCTGGTCGATGAAGCGGTTTCTGAGCCGCATATGCAGCGTGCAGCCCGTCGCCAGCAGCGCCAGCGCCGCCAGCCAGAAGTACGCTCCCTGCCCCGGCGATGACCAGAAGCCTTCGCCATACAGCAGGCACTTGCGATAGCCCTCGATGATGTAAACCAGCGGGTTCAGCCGCATCACGCGCTGCAAGCCCGGCGACAGCCCGTCAATGGCCCACACGACGCTGGAAACGTAGAACAGCAGGCGCATCAGCGGCTGAAGCAGCTCGCCGAAGTCGCGAAAGACCGCCGTCAGGCTGCTCGTCAGCAGTGCCGCGCCGATCAGCAGCACCCACGAAGCCGCGAGGTAATACGCCAGTTCCAGATAGTGCCACGTCACCGGCACGCCGCCAAGCAGCAGCGCAATCAGCAGAATCGCCATCGTCCACAAATGCTCGTAGTACGCGCGCACAACCGCCTTCATCGGGATGATGGAGAGCGGAATGCGCACGTTGCGGATGATGGACGCGGCCTGCTGGATGGACGCGGACGCGCCGAGAATGGCGGAGTTGAGCGCCAGCCACGGCATCATGCCGCACATCAGCCACAGGTGATACGGGAATCCGTTTTTTTCCTGCGTTCCCAGCCCGACGGAAAAGACGAACCAGTAAATGAGGATTTGCAGCAGCGGGCTGAGCAAGTCCCACCAGCGCCCCAGCAGCATCCCCGACCGCCGCGAACGGTTCTCGTAGAGCGTCAGGCGCACGGTTCGCCGCAGGTTTTGGATGATTTCGCCCAGCGCCGTGCCAACCGCGTGTATCATCCGCCCGCCGCCTCCGCCAGCCCGTTCCGCTGAAGAAAATCACGGAAAACGCGCATTCTTTCCGGGTACGCCTTGTTGAAATCGGTATAATCCGCCAAGTCGTAGTAGTATTCCAGCGGCTTTTCCAGCCGGAAGTCCTCCATCGGCAGCGTCGGCAGGCGGAACAGGCGGGTCATTTCGTCCATGCGGCTGTCCACCACCATCGTCAGCGCCGGAATGCCGCTCGTGATGGCAATCACGTTCCCGTGGAAGCGGCTGCCGAGGGAAAAGTCGTACTGCCTGACCCACGCCAGCCAATCCTCAATGTGGAAAAAAACGTGCATTTGCCGCTTCAGCCAGTCCTGCAAATAGCGGAACTGGTACTCGTCGCCGCAGCAGTTTTCCAGCGTCAGCGGGAATGCGTTCTGCTCCACAAAGCCGAGGTCGCGGTTCGCGCAGAAGGTCAAAAACTGCCGTTCCGGGTCGGACAGCGTGCCGTAGAAAGTGCGGAAGTTGCAGCACGCGCGCATTTTCGGGTCGAACGGTTTCTTCTCCACACGAAACTTCTCGTTCATCCCTTGATACAGGCTGGGGCAGCCGATAATGCGGAAGTTGATGATGCCGTTCTTCTCCAGCACCGCCGCGGTGTACTCGCCGCGAACGCCCAGCACAGCGCGCTCCGCCATCGTCCGCAGGAGCTTGACCGTATCCGGGTGCAGCGTGATGTCCACATTGCGCGCCATGCTCTGCACGCCCACGCTGATTGGAACCAGCGGTTTATCGCCGATTCGCTTCAGCATCGTCCAAACGTGCGGGTACGTCTGATTCGGGGTCAGCCAGATCAGCTCGGTCGTGATGTAGTGGGTGATGTCCGCCCGGTCGCGGAACGTGTCCGACGTAACATCCCACAGCGGAATCATCACGGGGTGAAAGATGTCCTTCAGCGCCCGGATAAACACGAGATTTCCCGTATTATTTCCCAGAAAAAAGAAGCGTTTTGCCCACTCATGTTTCTCAAACGACACCCGATCATTCCAAAACAGTCCAACCGCCATCCGCTTCCTCCTTCCTTGTGACGTGGGGAGACCCCAGAGGCTCTGCCTCTGGACTCCGCAAGGGCTCAGCCCTTGACCTGCCAAAGGGTCTTCGACCCTCTGGACTCCCTTCTCGCGATTCAGTTGGTGACAACTTCATGCTGTGTCCGCGTGGTTATTGAGGGGGAACGCAAGGGCGCTGCCCTTGACCTGCCAAAGGGTCTTCGACCCTCTGGACTCCCTTTTTCGCGATTGAGTTGGTGACAACTTCATGCTGTGTCCGCGTGGTTATTGGGGGGAACCATCCTTAATTCCGCATTTGTTTCATCCGCTTGCGCAGCTTCTTCCGAAACGTTTCGCGGTCGAACAGAAGGAAGCCAATCGTCCGCTTGACCAGCCCGGTCTGCTCCGGGATGAAGCCAATCATGCGGCTCGGCGCGTCCGCCGCGCCCATCTCGTGCGCCGCAAGCGCCGCTTCCGCCGACTGGTCGCGCACCAGCGTCCGCAAATCCAGCGCGTTCTCCCCCGCGAACACCATGTCCTCGAACGGGATGTTCCGCAGCAGCTCCGCGTCCGCTTCGGGCAGCTGCCGCAGCGCCCCCTCGAAGGGCAGCGACATCGCCAGCTGCACGCCGGGATTGTCAAGCGACTGCATCACGCCCGTTCCGGCGAAGGTATCGTGGAAATCGCGCACAAACTGCAGCGCGTGATGCTGGACGCAGGTTGACAGGAAGTGCGCGGCTTCATTGCGCCCCTCCTGCGCGTACACCGGGACGACACGCGCATTCTGCCGCTCGAAGCCCACGCAGGGCGCTTCGTCGGAGGACAGCAGGAACTCGCGGAATGCGCCGGACATGGCGGGCGGCATCGGATAGAAGCAGTGTACGGGGAAATCGTAGGCAGCGGACAAGCGCTCGCTGTTCCGCCCGTCCGCATGGACGTAGTAGACCGGAACCGCGCGCTGCGTCAGCTGGCAGAGCGCCGCCTGCAAGCGCCCGCTGTACCCCATATCAAAGCACGCCGCACCTTCCGGCAGCTTTTCCTCATAATACGCCCGTGCCGCGCTGTATGCCGCCTGATGACGGCAGCCGTCGTAGAGTTTGTCGCGGAAGAAGCGCAGAAACGATTCCCAGCGCGTTTTCTCCCGAAACGGCGATTGCCACGGGAAACCCGCCGCCTCCGTCTGATGGCGCAGTTCGCTTTCCGGCGCGTCAAGCGTGCAGAAGGACAGCAGCTTCAGCGCCTTTTCGGGCGTGTAGACCGTCCAGCGCACCGGCAGCGCCGCCCAGTCGGTCGGATTCGCCATCAGCGCGGGCAGCAAGCACCGCCGCGACGCGGGAATGTAGTCTGTTTCGACAGCATCCGCATCCGTGCGCAGCAGCTCGACTGCCTGCCGCAGCAGCGCACCATCCCGCGCGAGGAACACAAGCCGCTTTACGCCATCCGCCCGACAGCGGCACAGCAGCCACTTCGCCAGCGCCAGCAGGTGTGTGCCGACGGCGTAGTACCCCAGTCGCGACGGATATGCCGCAAACGCGGAATCCGCCGTCGCGGGGGCATAGCCATCGTCGAAGAAGCGGTTTGCCGCCAGCCCTTGTGCGCACCTGAGCGCCAGCGGCTGCATGGCGTCCGCCGTCGTGAAGCCCGCCAGACACCCGTGTCCCAGATTCGCCATCTGCGTGCAGTCCGCATCCATGAAAACATCCGCCGGGCGCGGCAGCAGCAGGGCGTGCAAACCCGCTTTTTTCGCGGCTTCCACGTCGATTTTCGCATTGTCGCCGACGTGCAGCACATTATCCGGCTTCACGCCCAGTTGCGCCGTCATCTTCCGATAGAGCGCGCCGTTCCATTTCAGCGCGTTCTGCTCATTCGAGAGGAAGAAGCCGTCCCAGCCGCGGACACCGCATTTTTCCAGCATCCGCCGAATCGTGTCCGCGTCAAGGTACATGTCCGACGTCAGCACGACGCGCTTTCCCGCCGCTTTCGCCAGATTGAACAGCTGCACGCCGGTTTTGCGCGGGCAGCAGAAATGCACCTCCGCCTCCCGCTCGTTGTAGGTCATTTGCCCCACGCAGTCGTCCGACACGCCCAGATTCTGCATCATGGCGCTATAAATGTTCCACATCGTCACGTCAGCTTGCGTTTCGGGCAGCCACGCGCGCGCGCAGCTTTCCGCCTCTATCCGCGCCTGTGCGAAGGAGGTCATGTTCCGCCGCGCCGCCCGCTGCCATTTGCCTTCCAGCGTGTGGAAGAGGTCAATCGGTGTGCGGAAGGGGCGCAGAATCAGCGTATCGAACACATCCAGCGAAATCACCGGGCAGTCGATGCCGTCCAGCCCCAGAATCGCGCGCTTGATGCGCTCCGTCCCGTCCCGCCACGGGGTCATCGGCTGGTCGAACCAGAAGATTTCCGGCAGATTCGCGTCCTTATCCAGCGAAAAATCCGGGCAGAGAGCCGCCGTCAAGCGGCTGATTTCCGGCTGATTCGCCGCCTTCCGCGCCTGCTCCGCCCACATCCGCGCATACCACTTTCGCGCCTTTTGCAGCTGCTGACGCGCTTGATCCGCCCCTTGCTGATGCAGAAATTCATCCGCAAAGGCAAACACCTGCGCAATATCGGCGTAATTTTTGCGGAATTTTGCCGGATTTCCCGCCGCCCCCGTCGAGGACGACGGATGTTCACAGTAGAACACGCCGTCGCCGCGATGCCGCCCGAAACCCTGCGCAAAGAAATACAGCACGACGGAAAACGCAATGTCCTCCGTCATCACAATGTGCTTTTTCGCCAGCGGCGCGTAGTAGGGCGCGCACCGCAGCCACAAATCGCGCCGAATCACCTTGTTCCAAATGGTGTGGAAGCTGTAACACGTCATCGTCTGCTGGAAGAACGCATCCCGCACCGCATTGCCGCGCAGCTCGTCCTCCAGCACACAGTCCGCATGAACCGGGCGCACGAAGCGGTCGCCGTTTTCGCGCTGCCAGACCGTGTCGCCCATCACGAGGTCAAAGTCGTTTTCTTCCGCCAGCGCGACGGCGGCACGGTAAAAATCCACCGACACAAAATCGTCGCTGTCCAGAAAAGCGAGGTACTTGCCCGTCGCCGCGTCCGCGCCGGTCATCCGCGCCGCGAAAAGTCCGCGGTTCTGCGAATGCGTCAGCACCCGAAAGCGGCTGTCGCGCCGGGCATACTCCGCCAGCACCGCGCCCGCGCCATCCGGCGAGGCATCATCCACCAGCAGGAACTCTGCGTCCCGCAGCGACTGCGTGCGCAGCGACTCCAGACACGCGGGCAAATCCCGCTTCGTCCCATATACCGGAACGACCACAGACAGCGTTGCAGCCACCGCGCTTCTCCTTTCTGCCCATCCGAAAACGAGTGATACTTGCCGATTTTGACATGTACATTCTACCATATTCCCGTCCGATTGGCAAGCCTTTCGGGGGATTTTTGCACGACCCAAAAACGCGGTCAGACAGCTTTTTTCGCCATCTGACCGCAGGATGCCCTATTTTGCGGATAATCCGCTTACCAAGTGATATCCTCGCCCGTCAGCGCCTTCCACGCCTTGCGGATATCCTTCTGATGCCGCACGCCGTTCTTCGGGTCGAGCTTCGCGGTTTCCTCCATCGTGCGCGGGAAATGGACGCACAAATGCCCGTCGAAGTCGTTATCCTTGATGCTGCCGGACAGGTGGGGCATACAGTGCATGGAGGCCAGCACCCAAGTGCCGCTGGGCAGCAGGACATACACCGGCTTCTCGTCCCACGAGAACTTGCCGCCCCACGCTGCCTTCATAATCGCGGTATCCTGCGCCGTCAGCGGCTCAGAGTCCGCATGGCGACCCAAGGAATAGAAGCGCAGGCGGAAGGAGGAACCGCTTCTCGGCTCATAGACCAGCACCGTCTGCCCGCTCTTGATGGTCGGCTTGATTTCCGTGTACCACATCTGCAGCTTAATTTGGCTCTTTGCCGGGCCATTGCCGAAGGAGCCGCCGTTATTGCCCGGTTCTGACTTGTTATCGTCCGGGAGCGCAGTGTCGCCGGTCACGCAGTCGCCCGTATACAGCTTCGTCTGCGTGTTCACGCCCGCAATGCCGTCCGGGGTAAGCCCGTTGCGCTTCTGGAATGCCAGCACCGCCGCGCGGGTCGTCTCGTCATAAGTGCCGTTGATGGTCACGGTATAGCGCAGGTTGCTCAGCGCCTGCTGGAGGCGCAGCACCGCGTCGCCCGTCGCGCCGACTTTCAGGTTGGTGTACACCATCGGCGTGGTGGAATCGACCTGCTTGCCCTCCGCCGTAATCGCGTTGACGGAGTAGAGGATGGTGTACGTCGCCGTATCGCCGTTGCCGGAGCCGGTCAAGCCGTTGCGCAGCTGGAACGCGCGCATGGCAGCGACCGTGTTCGCGCCGTACTTGCCGTCCACCTTGTCCGTCAGGTAGCCCAAATCCTTCAGGCGCTGCTGGACGCTCTTCACGTCGTCGCCCGTGCAGCCGGAATAGAGCAGGCGGGTCGGACGCGTCACGCCCGTGGTCGGGGTGGACGTCGGCGTGCTGATAGCAGCAAGCGCATCCGAAGAATACAGCTTCTTGTAGGTGCGCTTGCCCGCCACACCGTCCGCGCTCAAATTGTTGCGCAGCTGGAACGACGCAACTGCCGCCATCGTGCCCGTGCCGTAGTTGCCATCCACCGTGCCCGTGTAGTAGCCCAGCGCCTTCAAGCGGCTCTGCACGCTCTTCACGTCATCGCCGGACGAACCTTCGCGGAGGGTGCGCGTGGGCACGATGCCGAAGGACTGCGTGGGGGCCGGCGTGGGCGTGGCTGCGGACGGATCAGCCGCAATTGCATTGCTCGAATAGAGGATTTTAACCGTGTTCGCGCCGACTTTGCCGTCCGCCGTCAAGCCGTTGCGCGCTTGGAACGCCTGAACCGCCGCCACCGTCGCCGCGCCGTAGATGCCATCCAGCGCGCCGGAGTAGTAGCCGAACTTGTCCAGTCGGCTCTGCACGCTCTTCACGTCGTCGCCGGACATACCGGGGCGCAGGATGCGCGTGGGTGCGCTTTCATCCACCGGCTTGGGAGAGGGCGTGACGGAGCTGCCCGCGTCAATCGCGGTGCTGCTGTACAGCGCCTTGACCGTGTCCTCGCCGCAGATGCCGTCGGACGTAAGCCCGTTGCGCGTCTGGAAGCGGCGAATCGCGCTTTCCGTCGCCGTGCCGTACACGCCGTCCGCCTTGCCCGTCAAGTAGCCCAGCGCAATCAGCTTCGTCTGCACGCTCTTCACGTCGTCGCCCTTCATGCCCAGCGTCAGCTTGCGCTCGCCCACGCCGTCGGGCTGCGACGTTTCCTTCGCGCCGATTGCGCCTTCGGAGAAGAGGCGCTTGCGGGTGTTTGTGCCCAGCACGCCGTCAGCGGACAAGCCGTTCTTCTTCTGGAAGGCAAGAACCGCCGCCTTCGTCGCCGCGCCGTACTGCCCGTCGGAGATGCCGGTCAGGTAGCCCAGCGCCGCCAGACGGTCCTGCGTGTACAGTACATCCTGCCCGCCCATGCCCTCGCGGAGCGTGCGGGTCGGGATGCCATAGGCGATGTTGTCCAAATCCGCGGTGGGCTTGGGCGTAATCATCGGCTGCGTGACGTTGCCATTGCTGTCGAAGTAGCTTTCCAGCTTGACGAGCGTGTTCCTGCCCGCCTTGCCATCCACCGTCAGCCCGGTCGCCTTCTGGAACGCCATGACCGCCTCGAACGTGGACTGCCCGAACACGCCGTCCACCTTGGAGATGGTGAAGCCCAAGTCCTTCAGTGCCTGCTGCAATACCCGCACGCGCGAGCCGCTGGAGGTGTACTGCAATTTGCTGTAATCGCCCTTAAACAGCCCCGTCGCGGTCGAAGAGGAGGACGACGAATTGCCGTCAATGTCAATACCCGTCTGCTTTTCCAGCAGAGCAATCGTCGCGGAACCGGCGATACCGTCCACCGTCAGGCTGTTCGCCTGCTGGAACGCGGTCACCGCCGCCTTCGTGCCGCTGCCGAAGCTGCCGTCCACCGTGCCGGAGTAGTAGCCCAATTGCGTCAAGGCCTGCTGCAAGCGGCGCACATTGTCGCTCTTGTCGTTCTTCTGCAGCTTCAAGGCTGCCGCGCTGCTTGTGATGACCAGCGTCAGCATCAGCACCAGCGCCAGCACACGCACGATGCTCTTTTTCATAGCATTCCCCTCCAAATAATCCGGGAAGCTCTGATGAAATGAGGTAGTCAGATGGCGGAAAAGACATTCGCCAGATGGCTGCCGAATGAATCAGAGATTCCCACAGGTACTGTGGCTATTGTATCAGAAAATCACGCAATTGTAAAGAACTATTACGCATTTGTTACAAGTTGAACTTCTCCAGCAATTCCATCGGGTGGGCGATCAGCACCTTCGCGCCATTGTCCAGCAGCTCCTGCGCCGTGCGGAAGCCCCACAGCACGCCCACTGGGTTCATGCCCGCGCTGCACGCACAGGTCATATCCACCTTCGTGTCGCCCAGATAGAGGAAATCCGCCGGGGCAATGCCGAGCTGCTCCGCCACCAGCAGCGCGCCCGCCTTGTCCGGCTTCACCGGCACGCCCTCCACCTGCCCGCGCACAACGCTGAACGGCACATCCGGGAAGAAGTGGCTGATGACGTTCTTCGTATCCGCGTCGGGCTTATTGGAGAGCACCGCCAGCTTCAAACCGCGCTCCGCCAAGGCGTGCAGCAGCTCCGGAATGCCGTCGTAGGGCTGCGTTTTCACCTGCGTATGCTTCTCGTAGTATGCCTGATACTCCGCCTGCACCGCGTCCGCCAAGTCCTGCCGGTCGCGAACCGCCCGCTGCGCCAGAATCTTCGCGCCGTTGCCGACGAGGTAGCAGTATTCCTTCGTCTCCCAGCCGGGCAGCCCGTGCAGGCGCAAGGCACGGTTCATCGCCGTGGCAATGTCGTCAATCGTGTTCGTCAGCGTACCGTCCAAATCAAACAAAACCGCCTGAATCATCAAAAAAATCTCCTTTATGTGATGAATGGATTTCGCGCCGCGCTGCCATGCTAAGGCAGAAAGGAGCGATGAACATGGACAAAAAACGCAAGGATTCCGTCATTCGCGCAACCGTTGACCGTGCCGCCCTGCTGCGCGGGGTGCTGATGCTGACGGCGCTCGCCCTGCTGCTCTGCTTCGGCTTGAAGCCCAGCCGCGCCGCCGCGCCCGACGCCGAGGACGGCGCACTGACCGCCTCCGACGCCTCCGCCCGCCTGAGCGCCGAGTGCGAGCTGCTCCAGCGCGTCACCTTTTCCCCCTGCGGGCACGAAATGACGCGCCGCCAGCGCCTGCCAGCCGAACTTGCCGGCATGACGAAGGACGAACTCGCCGCGAAGTACGACCAGTGGGTCATCACGTCGTTTTCACCCGCGCAGGTGAGCATGGAACGCGCGCTTGCCCTCTACTGCCCGGAACACGTTGTGCTGATGCCGGACGAAAGCGGGCAGCTGTGCATCTTCCGCAACCGTTACGGCGACGCGCTGGCGCTGGTGCGCGAACTCGGCGTGCCGCTGAGCGACTTGCCGGACGATGTGCAGGAGGAGGTTCGTCCCGGTCTGGGGTTTGATGACGAAGTCACGCTGGAGAAGTGGCTGGAAAGCGTGCAATCGTAAATCCCCACCCCATTGTACGCCGATTCGCGCCGCTTGTCCAGCGGATTTCGCGGTTTTGTTTGCTTCCAGCGAAGAAGTATGCTATAATGATAGCGAACTTTCGCGATAGAGGTGAGCGCATGGCACGAATCGGCATCATGACCTTCCTGCACAATGACAATTACGGGTCGATTCTTCAAGCGTGGGCGCTGCAAAACGCCGTCCGTTCCTTGGGGTACGACGCGGAGCATATCGACTATGTTCCCTCGCAGACGGAAAAGATGAAGAATCTGCTGTGCAGCGGCAATTCGCCCCGCCTGATTTTGGACGGCATGAAAAAGCGCAGCGCGGCGCGCGGGCTGAACGAGGGCTTTGATGAGTTCCGGCAGACGCAGATGATTTTGTCGCCTGTCTGCCGCGACCAGAGCGCGCTGGCACATCAGGCGCTGTCATACGACGCGCTGATTTGCGGCTCAGACCAGATTTGGTCGCCGACGTGGCTCAATCCGGCGTATTTCCTGAATTTCACGAAGAAGCCGAAAGTCGCCTACGCGCCGTCGCTGGGCGTATCGACGATGACGGACAGCGCGAAGGGGCGCAAAATCGCCGCATTGATACGGGGGTTCGCCGCCATCTCCGTCCGGGAGGAAGAGGGCGCGGCGCTCCTTAAAGCGCTCATCGGCAAAAAGCCCGCCGTCATGCCCGACCCCGTGATGCTCCTGCCGCGCGAAAAGTGGCTGGAGCTCATCGGCGGCGACATCCCGATGGGCAATGATATTCTGTGCTTCTTCCTGGCGGACAATCCCGCGTACTGGACGCAGGTGGAGCAGATTCGGCAGAAAACAGGTCTGGGCGTGCGCGTCATTCCGCGGACGGAATCGGCACTCCAGTCCGCGTATCCGCTGGCAAAGGGCGTGACCCCCGCGCAGTGGCTTCGGCTGATTGCGGGCGCGAGTATGGTGCTGACGGACAGCTTCCACGCCGCCGCGTTTTCCCTCCTGCTGCACACGCCCTGCACAATTCTCCGCCGCTACCGCGAGGACGACCCCGAAAGCCGCAACAGCCGCGTTGACCAGCTGCTGCGCACGCTGCAAGTCGCCGACCCGACGCATCCGGATTTTTCCGTGGTGGACGCGCAGCTTGCCATCCAGCGGCAGCGGGGTTTGGACTTCCTGCAATCCGCCATCAGTCAAGCAGTGTCGCAAGCGACGCCGGCAAAGGCGAGGTAAGCGACAGCCAATCCCCCGTCATCGGGTGATGGAGCGTCAAGGCGCTGGCGTGCAGCGCAAACCGCCCCGGCAATTGCGGAATTTCCGTGCCGTAGAGGAAATCCCCGACGACCGGACAGCCGATGGACGCCATATGCACGCGGATTTGGTGCGTGCGCCCGGTTTCAAGCGTCAACTCCACCAGCGTGCGCGTTTTTCCGCGCTTCAGCACGCGATAGTGCGTCACGGACGGCTTGCCGGATGCGGTCACGATACGGCGGATGCTGGCGGCGTCCTCCTTGCCGATGGGCGCGTCAATCACGCCGCAGTCGTCATCCGGGCAGCCCTCCACCACCGCCTGATACGTCCGGATGAACTCCGGCGTATGCAGAAGCGCCTGCAAACGGTGCTGAATATGCGCGTCCTTGGCGACAATCATCAGCCCGCTTGTGCCCTTATCCAGCCGATTCACCGGACGGTAGACGAAATCCGCCGGACAGCGCAAATGAGCGTACAGCGCGTTTTCCAGCGTGTCGTCCGGGTGCAGGGCGCTGGACTGGCTCGCCAGCGGGGCGGGTTTGTCAATCACGAACAGCCAATCATCCTCATGCGCAATGGTCAGCGGCAGGTCATACGGCTTGACCGCGTACACCGGCGCGTTCTCCCGGAAGCGGATTGCCACCACCTGCCCGGCGCGCACAAACGCATCCACCGGGGTCACGACGCCATCCACCGTGATGCCGCCGTTCCACTTGGCGGACTTCATTGCCGTGTAGCTCACGCTCATCACGCGGCGCAGTACATCGCGCAGGCGCATTCCGTCCTGCTCCGGCAAAACCATATATTCCAACAGAAGCACCTCTTTTCAGGAGATGAAACCAATGAATGATATTCTTGCAATTCTCTCCGGCGGCGATTATGTCTCCGGCGAAAAAATCAGTCAGGAACTGGGCATCAGCCGCGCCGCCGTGTGGAAGCGCATTGCCCAGCTGCGCGAAGAGGGCTGGCAGATTGAAGCCGCCGGCCGCCGCGGCTACCGCCTCATCCCCGGCGACAGCCTCGACCCCATTTTCTGGGTGAATCAGCTGACGACCAAAACGCTTGGACGTGCCATCAACCACTACGAGCACACCATCACATCCTCCAACACGCTGGTGAAGCAGATGGCGGTGCAGGGCGCGCCGAGTGGGAGCCTGTGCCTGTGCGAATGCCAGACGGCAGGCAAAGGGCGTCTTGGACGCACATGGTCAGCCCCCGCGGGACAGGCGATCCTGATGAGTGTCCTCCTGCGGCCGAAGCTCCCGCCGAAAAACGCGCCGCTGATTACCCTCGCGACCGCGATGGCAATGGCGCACGCCGTCCGCGAAGTGACGGGCATTGACGCGCAGATTAAGTGGCCCAACGACCTCGTGTTCTCCGGCAAGAAGCTGTGCGGCATTTTGCTGGAAATCAGCGCTGACCTCGACCAGATTGAGTACGTTGTCGTCGGCACGGGGCTGAACGTGCTGCGCGGGGCATATCCGCCGGAGCTGTCTGACCGCGCCGCCGCCTTGGAGGAATTCGCCAATCCGCCCGTGCGCCGGGAGATTGTCGTCCACTACCTGAAGGCGCTGGAGGACAACATGACGCTGCTGGAGGAGCACGGCTTCCCCGGCATACAGGAAGCGTACCGCCGCCACTGCTGCACGCTGGGCAGCCGCGTGCACGTCATCGGCACGGAGATTGACTTCATCGGCACGGCGGAGGACATTGACGAAACGGGCGCGCTGCTGGTGCGCGACGAAAGCGGCGTATTGCAGCGCGTGCTGTCCGGCGACGTATCCGTGCGCGGGGTCATGGGCTATGTCTGAGCTGCGCGGCATCGGGCTGGATATCTGCGGCATTGCGCGGATGGCACAGCAGCTTGACAACACGCATTTCCTCCAGCGCATCCTGACGAAAGAGGAAATCGCGTACCTGCGCAGCCGCGGCGCGTCGGCGGCGGACACGCTGGCGGGGCTGTACGCGGCGAAGGAAGCCATCGTCAAGGCGCTCGGCTGCGGCATTGCCTTTCCGCTGACGGAGATTGCCATTTCGCACACGGCGCAGGGGCAGCCGACGGCGGCGCTCTCCGGCGAAGCGGCATTGCGCTATCCGGGGCATCTGCTGCTGACGATTACGCACGATGCGGGCGTCGCGGCGGCATCTGCGCTCTATTTGGAATGAAGGAAAGCCTGCTCATGCGGTGATTGGCGTGGGCAGGCGGTTTTTTTACTTCGGAATGCGGAATTATTTTGGGGGCTTCGCGAAATCTTGGTGGAAAAAGCAGCTTGGGGGCGCGTCTGCGGACGCGCAAAGTTACTGCGCAGGGACGCTTCGCTGCCTGCGGCTAAGGCGGCAGGGTTGAGCGCGTTTAACATAGTTGGATTGACGGTGTAACAGTTGGGGCGTTGCCCCAAACCCCAGCAGGGACGCTATCCCTGCACCCTGCAAGGGGGATCCCCCCTTGACCCCTCCGCGCGATTGAGTTGAGTTCTCTTCCTTACTCTGCCCGCGTGCAGCTTTTTGGGGCTTCGCCTGAGCCGTTATTTGTCCGCCTTCAGCCAGCTTTCCCAAATTTCGGGCTGGTAGCCGATGGTGCATTTTTGTCCGCTGCGGACGATGGGGGATTTCAGCAGCCACGGGTTTTCCTGAATCGCGGTCATAATCACGCTGTCAATGTTGCAGTAGCACGCGGGATGCTCCTTCGCGCGCTTGTCCTCGCGGTCAAGAAGCCCCTGCATCCCCACGTCCTTCGCCATCGTCTGCAATTCGCGCTCGCCCAGCTTATGCTTCTTCAAATCCATCACCTGCACCTGCACGCGGCGCTCCTTGAAGAAGCGCTCCGCCTTCTGCGCATCGAAATTCTTCTTGCTGATATAAAGCTGAATCACGCCTTGTTCCTCCTTACGTCGTCGCCCAAGAATTGCAGCAGCATACACTGTTTTCCATCCAGCAGGCGGGATGTGATGCGCTCGGTGTAGCGGCGGCGCAGCTCCTCCACGTTCAAATTGGTGCTGATGACCGTGCCTTTGCCGCGCAGCTGCCGCTCGTTGATGAGGTTGAACCACTGCACAATGGTGATGTTCTCCATCAGCGGTTCAACGCCCATGTCGTCAATCATCAGCACGTCGGTATCCATCAGCGTGTCCATTTCCTCCTGTTTGCCGGAGAAGTACGCGCGGCGGGCGACGTCCAGGAAGCGGTAGGCGCTGATCATCATCACGTTGAAACCGCGCTCCAGCAATCGCTTCGCGATGGCGTGCATCAGGTACGTTTTGCCCAGACCGCTCTGCCCCATCAGCAGCAGATCCATCGTCGCGGCGTTGGGGTACTTTTCGGCGTACTGTTCGCACTGGTGGCGCAGCATGTCCATCAATTGCCGCTGGCTGTACTTTTTGCCCGGCAGCGGCTGGTCGGAGAACACATTCGGGTCAAACGCGGCGAACGACTGCTCCGCCTTTTCGCCCAAGCCGACCTCGCGGTACAGCCGTGCATAGAACGCGCTGCGCAGGCACGGGCACATTTCGCGAATCGGCTCGCCGACGTAGCCTGTGTCGCGGCACTGCTTGCAGCGGTAGACGGGGTCAAGATAATCCGCCGGGAAGCCGCTTTGGCGGAGCAAATCGGCAATGCGCTTGTTCATCACGTCCATGCGGGCGGGCAGGTCATCCGCCGCCGCTTTGCCGTTCAGGATGCCGCGCACGCCGCCGAAAATCAGGTTCTGCCGCTCGGCGAGGTACTGCCCAATCTCCGGGCAGCGGGTGATAACCTCCTGCCGCCGCCGCATTTCCTCCTGCGAATTTTTGAGGCGCTGCTGCTCGTACTCCTGCTGCAGCGCCTGCATGATTTCCTTACGCATGGCTTTCCTCCCACTCCTGCATCATGGCGTCCATGGCATCCTGCGTCGGCGTGTAGGTGCGCTGGGTGTACTGCTGCTCCCCGACGACCTTCGGCGCGCGCGTGGCGGGTGCGCTGGATTGGCTCGGCTGCTGCTCGAAGCGTTCGCGCTCCGCCTTTGCCGCCTCCATCGTCGTGATGCCTTTTTCCCGGAAAACTTTCAACATCTTGTTGAGGTATGCCATTGGTGATTTCTTCCCTGCCGCCCACGGCGCGCAGCCCAGCACAAACATCTGCGCGAACCGCCATTCCTCCGTCCACTGCTTCACAAGGGCACGGTCGGCGGCGTTCGGCTTCGTCTTTTCGTCCAGCTGCATCGCCTGATACAGCACAATCAGGAACTCGTTCTGCTCGTCAATCTGCCGCATGTACGCGTCAATTTCCGGCAGCGTGCGCAGGCTGCGGTTCTGCCACGCCATCAGCGTCTGCATCACGTCCTGGAGCGTCGTCATGCCCCATTTGGCGCATTGCTGCGCCGCCAGCAGAATCACCGGGTCAGGGTACATGGTCTGGAAGCTCTTGTACGTCGCTTTCGTCGTGTCGTTGATGGTAATGCTGTAATTGCCCAGCGCGCGCAGGAATTGCTTGATAGGCTCGTTTTCCTTCCGGCTGCCCTCGATATCGCCCGACACATCCTGCTCCGTGCGCACATTCCCCTGCTCGTGCAGCCGCTTCAAAATCCCGTCCAGATACGCAAACGACGGGTTGCTGCTCTTGATGGTTTCATCCACCGCGCGCAGGATTGCATCCGGCGTGAACTGCCAGTCCACCAGCCACTTGCTGTACATCGTCTGCTCCGGCTCGGTCGGGTAGCGGCGCAGGCCCAGCTTCTCCAGCACCTTCTTGCTGCCGCTCCAAACGGTCTGGTCGCGCCGGAAAATCTCCTGCGCCTCCTCCACCGTCTGCACCTTTTCGTCCGCCAGCCGCATTGCCATCTGCTCGGCTTTCTTCATGCTCACGTTCTTGCCGTGCTTCTGCACCATGTGGCGCATCATGGCAATCACCACGTCCGGCGGCAGGCGCATCTGCTCCACCCACTCGTAGCATTGGCTGACTTCCTTGCCATGCAGCCGGCGGTCGTTGTCGAACACGCCGTAGATGGCTTCCGCGAATTGCTCGTATGCGGGGTCAATCTGCGCCTGTGCGCCCGTCATCATCACCTGATAGATGTTCTGATAGCGGTACTGCGGCGGATTATCCGCCACGCGCTGCACCAGCCCCTTGCGCTCCCAGTAGCGGTACGCCGCGCGAATATCATCCTCCGTCATGTTCAGCTCCCGCGCCATTTGCTGCAAATCGCTGATGGCCTCGTGATGATAGCACGCCACCAAGCCGAAGAGGTACACGCGCACCGCGTCCCCCGACGCTTCGGGCAGATAATTAAGGATGAACTGGTTGGGCAGCGGCGTTACGTCAAACAGCGCCGCCTGCTCGTCAAAGGAAAACATCGCCATGCAAGCCGACCTCCGTACCATCTTCCGACAGGTTTCCCTCCTATTATACCATGCTTGCTTCAAGCCGTCAAATGTGGTATAATGGAATTTGTTCATGCGGATTTCTGCATAAAAAAGGCATGGATATACATCATCAGGAGGATTCTCACCTATGGGGCGTACAGTAGTCATTGCGGAAAAGCCGAGCGTGGGGCGCGATATTGCCCGCGTGCTTGGCTGCCAGAGCAGCGGGCGCGGCTGCCTGACGGGCGGCGACTTGGTCGTGACGTGGGCGGTCGGGCATCTGGTGACGCTGGTTGAGCCGGACGAGCTCGATGAAAAGTACAAGCGCTGGTCGTTTGATACGCTGCCGATTCTGCCCGCCGAAATCCCCTTGAAAGTCATTGCCAGCAGCCGCGATCAGTTTGCCGTCGTCCGCAATCTCATCAACGCGCCGGAAACCGACCGGCTCATCTGCGCAACCGACGCGGGGCGCGAGGGGGAGCTGATTTTCCGCTACATCTACGAAAAAGCGGGCTGCCAAAAGCCTTTCGACCGCCTGTGGATTTCCTCCATGACGGATGAGGCGATTCAGGAGGGCTTCCGCGCCATCCGCAGCGGCAGCGACTACGACGGCTTGTACCGCAGCGCGCAGTGCCGTTCGCAGGCGGATTGGCTTGTGGGCATGAACGCCAGCCGCGCTTTTACCCTGCGCTATGACGCGCTGCTGTCCGTTGGGCGCGTGCAGACCCCGACGCTTGCGATTCTGGTCAAGCGGCGGAAGGAAATTGAGGACTTCAAGCCGGAAGAATATGCGACCGTCACGGCGGATTTCGGCGACTACCGCGGCATGTATTTCCGCGAAGGCTTGGAGCCGGACACGCACATCCCCAAAATCGACGACGCGAAAGCCCTCGCCGCGCAAATCAAGAATCAATCCGCCACAGTGATAAGCGCCGAAACCACCCGCCGCCGCGACCTGCCGCCCCAGCTCTACGACCTGACCAGCCTCCAGCGCGACGCGAACCGCCTGCTCGGCTTCACCGCCGACAAGACGCTCAGGCTCGCCCAGTCGCTCTACGAAACGCACAAAGCCCTCACCTACCCGCGCACGGACAGCCGCTATCTGCCGCCGGACATGATTCCGCGCGTTGTGCAGACGATGAAGGTGCTGCCGGAAAGCTATCAGGCGCTTGTGCCGGGCGCGCTGCCGGATGGGAAGCTGCCCGTCAGCAAGCGCACGATTGACGAAACGAAGGTCACCGACCACCACGCGATTCTGCCCACGCCGAAGCGAATCAATCTGGACAGCCTGCCCGAAGATGAGCGGCAGCTGTACGATATGGTCGTCCGGCGGATGCTGACGGCGTTCTATCCCGCGTGCGAGTACGACGCGACGAAGGTCATCACCGGGGTCGGCGAGCACCGATTCCGCACGAACGGGCGCGTCGTGCTGCAAAACGGCTGGCGGGATGTGCCGCCGCTGGCGAATCCGCCGAAAGCCGGGCGCGCGAAGAAAAAATCCGCCGATGCCGAGGAGGAAACCGCCCTGCCGCCGCTGTCCCCCGGCGACACGCGCACCGTCCGCGCCGCCGAGGTCAAGAGCGACCAGACAAAGCCCCCGGCGCAGCACAACGACGCGTCCCTGCTCTCCGCGATGGAAACCGCCGGGCGCGAATCCACCGACGAGGAAATCGCGCGGCAGATGAAGGGCAGCGGCATCGGCACGCCCGCGACCCGCGCCGCCATCATCGAGCGGCTGATTCAGGTCGGGTACGCCATCCGCAAGGGCAAGACGATTCTGGCGACCGACAAGGGCGTGCAGCTGATTCAAATTGTGCCGCAGGAGCTGTCCTCCCCCGAAATGACCGGGCGCTGGGAACTGGCGCTCGACCAAATCACCGACGGCAAGCAGGACGCGGACAGGTTCATGGACAGCATCCGCAAATTCTCCACGTTTCTGGTGAATTTCGCCCGGAATAACCGCGCCGACGTGGTGTTCCCGGATGATGGGCATCGAAAGAAGCGCGCGCAGTCATTCGTCACGCGCGGCACGAAAATTGACGGCTGCGTCTGCCCGGTCTGCCGGAAGGGCGGCGTGCTGGAAAGCCCGCAGGCGTTTTTCTGCTCCCGCGCGGCGGACGGCTGCCACTTCACCCTCTGGAAGGACTGCCTGACGCGCGGCGGCGGGCCGATGCTGACGGAAAAGCTGCTGCGCCTGCTGCTGGAAAAACAGGTTGTGCGCGGCTCAACGGGCGCAATCACCCTGCTGGACGGCGCGATTTCGTTCTTCCCCAACGGGTCGGATCGCGCCAGCACCTGCCGCCCGCTGACGTACGAGAAAAAGCACCGCTGATACGCCTTGCTTTTTCCCGCTAATGCGTGTACAATAGAGTGTGTTTCTAAAATGAGACCGGTGCAGTTTCGAGCAGATTTTCTTGCAATTCAAGGATGAAAACCGAAGGTTTACTGGCGGTAAATCGAGGTTTGAAGACGCAGAAGTGCATGAAAAGATGCCGAAAATGCTATCGGGCGAATTTAGAAACACACTCTAGGAAATGGAATGGAAACGCCGGTTTTTTCCCGGCAGAAAGAGGTCTTACAATGGCTGCAAAGCTCCGCAAGCGTGAGGAAATCCCCGCGCAGTACAAATGGGACTTGTCGCACATTTACCCTGATGATGCCGCGTGGGAGGCCGCTTTGGCGGATGTGCTTGCGTCCGGCAAGAAGTTCGCCGCGTGGGAGGGCAAAGTCGCCGAAAATCCCCGTCAGGCCATTCGCGAGTATTTCGACTTGAATCAGCAGACTGAGCCCGTTTTCTCCTACGCGTTCCTGCGCGGTGAAACGGACAACGGCGACCCGGTTGCGCAGGGACTTCGCGCCCGTGCGTCCCAGATGGGCGTACAGCTGTCCACCGCGATGTCCTTCTTTGAGCCGGAGCTGCTCTCGCTGGATGATGCGCTGCTGGCGGAAATCGCCGCTGATCCGGCAATGGCGGATTATGACGCGTTCCTGCGCAACCTGATTCGCCAGAAGCCGCACACGCTGCCTGCCGAACAGGAAAAGCTGCTCGCCATGATGGGGCAGGTCGCCCAGGCGCCGAACCACATCTTCGGGATGCTGACCGACGTGGATATGTCCTTCCCGCCCGTGCAGATGCCCGACGGCACGACTGCTGAGCTGACCGAAGGCACATATTCCCAGTTCATCCGCTCGGAAGACCGCGAAGTCCGCAAATCGGCGTTCGACGGCATCATGAACACCTACGGCAATTTCGGCAGCACCATCGCCGCAACGTACAACGGCAGCGTGCAGAACGACGTGTTCCAGGCGCGCGCCCGCCATTACGCCACCGCCCGCGATGCCCGCATGGAACCGCTGGAAATCCCCACGAGCGTCTACGACAACCTCATCAGCGAGGTGCACGCCGCGATTCCGGTGCTGAATGAGTATCTGGCGCTGCGCAAAGCGCTGATGGGGCTGGATGAATTGCACATGTACGACCTCTACACGCCGATGGTCAAGGATTTCCACATGGAGCTGAGCTACGACAAGGCGTTTGACCTTGTGCTGGAAGGTTTGAAGCCCATGGGCGAGGACTATCTGGCCAAGCTGCGCGAAGCCCGCGTCGGCGGCTGGATTGACGTGTACCCCTCCAAGGGCAAGTCCTCCGGCGCGTTCTCCTCCGGCAACCTGCGCGACGTGCACCCCTATGTGCTGCTGAACCACAACGACAATTTGTCGGACACGTTCACCATCGCGCACGAGCTTGGGCACTCCATGCACTCCTTCTACTCCAACACCAACCAGCCCGCGCCCAAGAGCGATTACAGCCTGTTTGTGGCGGAAGTTGCGTCCACCTGCAACGAGGCGACGATGATGCGCCACCTGCTCAAGACGTTCGCGGACGACAAGAAGACGCTGGCGTACCTGCTGAACCACTTCCTGGAGCAGTTCCGCACGACCGTGTTCCGTCAGACGATGTTCGCGGAGTTTGAGCTGATTGCCCACACGATGGCGGAGCAGGGGCAGCCGCTGACCCGCGAGAGCCTGTCCAAGGCATACTACGAATTAAACCAGAAGTATTACGGCGCTGTCTGCACGGTGGATGAGAACATCGCCAACGAGTGGATGCGCATCCCGCACTTCTATCGCTCCTACTACGTCTATGTGTACGCGACGGGGCTGTGCGCGGCGGTTTCGCTCAGCGACAAGATTCTGTCCGAAGGCGAAAGCGCCGTCCGCGACTACCGCAAGTTCCTGTCCGCAGGCTGCGCCGTGCCGCCGATTGACGCCTTGAAGCTGGCGGGCATCGACATGAGCAGCCCCGAACCCATCCGCCGCGCGCTGGGCGTTTTCAAGGACACGCTGGCGCAGTTCAAGGCGGTTATAATGGCGTAATACGATTTTTTAGCTTCGCCTGAGCAATCTGCTTGCACCTTTTCCGCTCTGGCGTCCGGTCATTCCATTTAGCGTAGTGCCACTACGCTGCATTTCATTCCCGTTAGCCAGAACGAAAAATGTGCGGCGCATCTTTGCTCATTCTTAGCTAAAAATCGTATAAACAGGAGGTTTATCATCCATGATGCAGGGTTACGACAAGGAAGCGGCGGTTGCGTTCATCACCCGCTGCATCCGCAAGGCGGATCACCCGGAGCTGGCGGAAGATATTCCCGCGCTCGTGCCGCAGATGATTGACGCGGACATGGCGTACATGCACGAAGCGGGCGTTTTGGACGACGACGGCTACGCGGGCGACGCCTACTACGAGGACGACGAAGCGATTGAGTACATCGTCGAATCGCTGGCGGCGAAAAACGCGCTCGACCCCGAACAGGCGGTCAAGCTCGCCGCGCTGGTGGACGACTACCTCGATGCCCAGCAGATGTTTTTGGAATCGCAGGGTATGGTGGAGTACGACTGATTTGTTCGAGAATTGCAATACGGGGCGCACTGTGATTAACAGTGTGTCCCGTATTTTTTGATGATTATTTTTCAATAGTTATAGGATATGTTTCTTCAAATTTTTCTATTGCTTCGCTATCAATTCCAGCATTAGTTGATAAAGAGAGCATATTATTCTCAATAATTGCTTTTGCTGCCTGAACAAAATCTGCAATTTCATCTGCCGTAGGATCAAATGTTCCTGAGCCAGCGTTTTTCAAAGCAATTTTGAACGAAATTTCTTTTGCTTCGCTAATAAGACGAAGTGCTTCCGCGCTGGTATCAGTTAGAAGCCGCGCCTGTTGTCCTTCAAGTGGCATCATTTTAATTGAAATGAGTGTATCATCCGCAAGAATCTCTATTTTATCAATCGTGCCGTAAATTGAACCATCACTTTTGTAGACTCCTGCTGTCAGCATCACGCCTTGAACTGATTCTTTGTCCCCAAGCGCAATCAGTGCGACGGAAATATAGCCATCCGCAGCTTTTATCCGATATTCACCTGCTAATGACCACATTTTTTCAAACTTATCATAGCTATACCCGTCCAACCCTTCCAGCACCTTGTAATCGAACGTCTTTACCTCCGCCATCGCGAAGCACCCACACAGCAGCACCAGTGTCATCAGCATTGATAGAAACCGTTTCATTCGTTTCTCCTCCTTTTTCGGGTTCACCCCGTTGCAACTATTGTAACCTGTTTCAGGTTATTTGTCAATACTCTGTTTCAGGTTATAATAGAATATTACGCGAGGTGATGTTGATGCGGTATCGTCGATTGCGTGATTTGCGCGAAGACCACGATTTGAAGCAAATCAACGTCGCCTCTATGCTCAACATGTCACAAACTGGTTACAGCAAATACGAAACCGGCGAAAACGATATTCCGACGCACATTCTCATCCAGCTTGCAGATTTCTATCACGTCAGCATCGACTATCTGCTCAATCAAACCGATAATCCGGAACGAAACAAATGACGGATCTCTTCCATCAACGGAATGAGCCGTCATTTTTCATTCCACGCAAAAAGAGCGGCCTGCTCTTTTCAGAACAAGCCGCTCGATATTTACGCAACCGTCAAATTACGCGTGGGGGCCAGCTTCAACCAGCGCCTTGCCAGCGTCGTTGCCGGTGTACTTGACGAAGTTCTTCTCGAAGCGGGACGCCAGATCCTTCGCCTTGTTCTCCCATTCGGAAGCGTCGGCGTAGGTGTCGCGGGGGTCGAGAATCTTGGAGTCCACGCCCGGCAGTTCGGTCGGAACCTCAAAGTCGAAGTACGGAATCTTCTTGGTGGGCGCCTTCAGGATGTCGCCGGACAGAATCGCGTCGATGATGCCGCGGGTATCCTTGATGGTGATGCGCTTGCCAGTGCCGTTCCAGCCGGTGTTGACAAGGTACGCCTTCGCGCCGTTCGCCTTCATCTTCTTGACCAGCTCTTCGCCGTACTTGGTCGGGTGCAGTTCGAGGAACGCCTGACCGAAGCAAGCAGAGAAGGTGGGGGTCGGCTCGGTGATGCCGCGTTCCGTGCCGGCGAGCTTCGCGGTGAAGCCGGACAGGAAGTAGTACTGGGTCTGTTCGGGCGTCAGGATGGACACGGGCGGCAGCACGCCGAACGCATCAGCAGACAGGAAGATGACGTTCTTCGCGGCAGGCGCAGCGGACACCGGGCGCACGATGTTCTTGATGTGGTTGATCGGGTAGGACACGCGGGTGTTCTCGGTCACGGACTTGTCGGCGAAGTCAATCTTGCCGTCCTTGTCGAGAGTGACGTTCTCCAGCAGCGCATCACGGGTGATGGCGTTGTAGATGTCCGGCTCGGAGTCCTTGTCGAGGTTGATGACCTTGGCGTAGCAGCCGCCTTCAAAGTTGAACACGCCGTTGTCGTCCCAGCCGTGCTCGTCGTCGCCGATCAGCAGACGCTTGGGGTCGGTGGACAGGGTGGTCTTGCCGGTGCCGGACAGACCGAAGAAGATGGCAGTATTCTTGCCTTCCTTATCGGTGTTGGCAGAGCAGTGCATGGACGCGATGCCCTTCAGCGGCAGGTAGTAGTTCATCATGGAGAACATACCCTTCTTCATCTCGCCGCCGTACCACGTGTTCAGGATAACCTGCTCACGGCTGGTGATGTTGAACGCCACGCAGGTTTCAGAATTCAGACCGAGTTCCTTGTAGTTCTCGACCTTCGCCTTGGACGCGTTGTAAACCACGAAGTCCGGGGTGAAGTTCTTCAGCTCTTCTTCAGAGGGCTGGATGAACATGTTCTTGACGAAATGCGCCTGCCACGCCACTTCCACGATGAAGCGGACGGCCATGCGGGTGTCCTTGTTCGCGCCGCAGAAGGCATCAACGACGTACAGCTTCTTATTAGAAAGCTCCTTAATCGCCAGATCCTTCACGGACGCCCAAGTGGACTCGGTCATCGGATGGTTGTCGTTCTTGTAGCCCTCGCTCGTCCACCACACGGTGTTCTTGGAGTTCTCGTCCATGACGATATACTTGTCCTTGGGGCTGCGGCCGGTATAAATGCCGGTCATGACGTTCACAGCGCCCAGTTCGGACACCTGACCCTTTTCATAGCCCTCGTTGGTGGACTTGGTTTCTTCTTCGAACAGCAGATCGTAAGAAGGATTGTGCACAACCTCGGTCGTGCCGGTAATGCCATACTTGCTCAGATTCAGCTCTGCCATGTAGAACCTACCTCTTTCTTTAAATTGGTGGGACAATACACTGCGGATTCAGGGAAAATCCCGATTCTCCGCATCTATATCATACACCACTTGCGCGGTAAAATCAAGATGTACTTTGGCAAATTTTCTGCGAACAGCTTGACACTTGATGCTTTTTGTCTAAAAACACGATACAAAGTCACCCGAAGGGGTCAAGGGAGCGACCGCGGACTTCGTCCGTTTTCGCTGCCCCCTTGTTGCCTCCGCAGAGGCAAAACCTCTAAAATCACAACAAGGTCAGGGGTAAACCCGTGCGGATTCGCCCCTGACCCTCTGCTTATTAGACAGGCATCGTCTTGTCAGCCTTGTTCAGCATGGTGGAATCCACCTTCAGCTGCTGGGCAGCGCGATACTCGAAGAACTTCGGCGCGACCTTCGGGAACATGGCGTAGGACAGCACGTCTTCCTCGCACTGATACCATTCGCGCATTTCCTCACGCAGCTTGTCGAGTTCCGGCGGAATGTCGTCGGCGTAGCGATGGGTGATGACCTTCGTGTCGCCGATGCACTTCTTGCGCACGTCCTCGTTCACCTTGCCCGGCAGACGGCCGTAGTGGCCCGCCAGCAAGTCCTTGGATTCCTTCGGCACCATCTTGTAGCGCTCGCCGCCCAGCACGTTCATCACGGCCTGCGTGCCCACGATCTGGGAAGTCGGCGTGACCAGCGGCGGATAGCCGAAGTCCTTGCGCACGCGCGGCACTTCGGCCAGCACGTCGTAGTACTTGTCCATCTGGTTCGCCTGCTTGAGCTGACCAATCAGGTTGGACAGCATGCCGCCCGGCACCTGATACTGCAGGGTCTTGACATCCACGCCCAGCACGCGCGCCGGGTCACGCCAGCCATCCTTGGTCAGGCGATCCGCCACCGTGCGGAAATGCGCCGCCAGCTGCGCCAGCAGGTCGAGGTCGAAGCCCGTGTCGTATTCCGTGCCCTTCAGGGTCGCAACGAGGGATTCGGTCGCCGGCTGAGACGTGCCGGAGCCCAGCGGGGACAGGCAGGTATCCACCACGTCCACACCCGCTTCGATGGCCTTGAGCAGCACCATGTCGCCCGTGCCGGTGGTATTGTGCGTGTGCAGGACGATGGGCAGGTCGGTTTCCTTCTTCAGGCGCTTGACGAGGCTGTACGCCTTGTAGGGCAGCAGCAGGTTCGCCATGTCCTTGATGCAGATGACGTCCGCGCCCATCTTCTGGATGTCCACGGCGAGCTTGACGAAGTAATCCTCGTTGTGCACGGGAGATTCGGTGTACGACATGGCGATTTCCGCCGTGCCGCCGTACTTCTTCGTCGCCTTGACGGCGGTCTGCATGTTGCGCAGGTCGTTCAGCGCGTCGAAGCAGCGGATGATGTCAATGCCGTTTTCGACGGCCTTCTTGACAAAGAAATCCACCACGTCGTCCGCGTAGGGACGGTAGCCCAGCAGGTTCTGGCCGCGCAGCAGCATCTGCAGCTTGGTGTTGGGCAGCGCCTTGCGCAGCTTGCGCAGCCGCTCCCACGGGTCTTCGTTCAGGAAGCGCAGGCACGCGTCGTAGGTCGCGCCGCCCCAGCACTCCAGAGAGTAGTAGCCAACCTTGTCCAGCATTTCGCAGGCAGGCAGCATCTCATCGGTACGCATCCGGGTCGCGGCCTGAGACTGGTGGCCGTCGCGCAGGATGGTATCCGTAATTTGAACCTTTGCCATAGGACGAATTTCCTCCTTCAGTTCGGTCAGAGGCGGAGAAGCACTCCCCTGCCCCTGACCGGATACGTTGGATACGTTTCCATCTGACTGCTGATTTATTCAGCCAATTATCAGCCGAACATACTGAGCAGCACACCAGCCGCGATGGCAGAGCCGATAACGCCAGCAACGTTCGGGCCCATGGCGTGCATCAGCAGGAAGTTCGCGGGATTGGCCTTCTGACCTTCCTTCTGGGACACACGCGCCGCCATCGGCACAGCGGACACGCCGGCAGAGCCGATCAGCGGGTTGATCTTGCCGCCGGAGAGCTTGTTCATCAGCTTCGCCAGCAGCACGCCGCCCGCCGTGCCCATGCCGAACGCGACGATGCCCATCGCGATGATTTCAAGCGTGCGCACCGTCAGGAAGGTAGAGGCAGTCGCCGTTGCGCCGACCGTGATGCCGAGGAAAATCGTGACGATATTCATCAGCTCGTTCTGCATCGTCTTGTTCAGACGTTCGGTCACGCCGCATTCCTTCGCGAGGTTGCCCAGCATCAGGCAGCCGACCAGCGGAGCAGCGGACGGCAGCAGCAGCGCAACCAGAATGGTGACGACGATGGGGAAGATAATCTTCTGCGTCTTGGTGGCAGGCTTGAGCTGCTCCATGACGATTTTGCGTTCCTTCTCGGTGGTCAGGGCGCGCATAATCGGCGGCTGAATGACAGGCACCAGCGCCATGTAGGAGTACGCCGCGACCGCGATCGGGCCAAGGAGGTGCGGGGCGAGCTTGCCCGTCAGCCAAATGGCCGTCGGGCCGTCCGCGCCGCCGATGATGCCGATGGCGCCCGCTTCCGCAGCGGAGAAGCCGAACACGGCATACGCGAAGATGAACGTCATGAAGATGCCCAGCTGCGCCGCCGCGCCCAGCAGCAGCGTCTTCGGGTTGGAGATCAGCGGCCCGAAGTCCGTGCCCGCGCCAACGCCCATGAAGATAAGGCACGGATAGATGCCCAGCTTCACGCCGAGGTACAGGTAGTCCAGCAGACCGGCGGAAATCGTCTTGCCCGCCGTCGCCAGCATCGCGCCGGTGGCGGTGTAGACCGCGCCATTCTTCAGGAAGGCATCCTCCAGAATGATGGAAGCAGCGTTGCCGTTGGCGGCGAACTGCGCCAAGATGTCAGCAAAAGGCACCAGCTTCGTCGGGTCGTCGATGGTAACAGCGTTGACGAAGTGACCCAGCACGACATTGTTGCTGGTCAGAATCTGACCGGCGGCATTGACCATGTAGCCCACGGAATCAACAAAATCCTTGCCGTCTATCATGACCGCGCCGCCGAACAGCGCCCAGTTGGCATGGCCGCCGGCGAAGAGTTCTTCGTGGAAGATGTCGCTGCCCAGCAGGTTGGTCAGCAGCATACCGAAGGCAATCGGCAGCAGCAGCAGCGGCTCAAATTGCTTGACAATGGCGAGATACAGCAGTACGCAAGCGATGGCGACCATGATCAGCGCCAGCGGGTTCGTCAGATACTGGTAGATACCCGAGGTCGTGACGAGCCCCATGAGGGTTTCGCCCACATTGATTCCCATTATATCAGCTCACTTTCCTTCGGGATCGGTAAATACGTCGGATTACGCCAGCACGACCAGCGTGTCGCCCGCGCCGACCGTCGCGCCCTTGGTCACAACGACCTGCGCCACTTTGCCGTCCTTGGGGGCGGGAATTTCGTTTTCCATCTTCATGGCTTCCAGCACGCACAGCACCGTGCCCGCCTTGACCGTGTCGCCAACCTTGACCTTCACGTCCAGGATGTTGCCGGGCATGGGCGCCTTAACGGGTTCGCCGCCCGCCACGGGAGCAGCCGCCGCCTTGGGCGCAGCAGCCGGAGCCGCCGCCACGGGAGCAGCCGCCACAGGGGCAGCAGCGCGCACGGGCGCAGCGGTCTGCACGCCGCCGACTTCTTCCACATCCACCACATAAGTCTGACCGTTGACCGTAATATTGAAGGTACGCATGATGGGATTTCCTCCTGTCAAAATCGTTCAATTTGTTGTCATGTTCAAGCCGATACTATTTCCAAATGAGAATGTGCCAAGATGCGCCGCGAATTTTTCATTCTGGCTAACGTGAATGAAACGCAGCGTAGCAGCGCTACGCTAAGTGGAATGAACGGACGCCAGAAGGGAAAAGGCGCAAGCAGATGGCACAGGCGAATGCAGGAAATAGTATATTAGAAGCGGCTGTACACCTGTTCTTCGCGGCCAGCCTTCTGCCAGGCGGGCGCATTCTGCACGCGGCGGACGCGGCGCACCGTGAAGGCGCTGCCATCCTCCATCATCATCGCCACAGCGGCGGAAATGACCGCAATCAGCTCGCTGCCATCCGCCACGGGCACTTCCTCCACCACGGGTGCGGCAACCGGCGCGGGAGCGGGCGCTTCCGCCTGCTTCTTTGCCTTCTTGCCGCCCTTGCCGAGGTTCGCGGTGGCATTTTCCATCAGCTTGATCAGGCCAATCAGCAGCACCAGACCGAAGAAAACGGTCAGCATGCCGATGAGTGTGACGATCAAGCCGAAGCCCAGATTATTCAAAAAGCCCATTTTTTACACGATCCTTTCCTCAATCACAGCGGCAGGTTGCCGTGCTTCTTCGGGGGATTGGATTCGCGCTTGGAGGAGAGCATCTCCAGCGCCGCAATGACATACTTGCGCGTTTCGGCGGGATCAATCACGTCATCGACCATGCCAGCCGCGGCAGCCGCCACGCCGTCCGCCACATCCGCAGCGAACTTCGCTTCCAATTCCGCACGGGACTGGAGCGCCGGCTTCTTGTCCGCCTTCAGGTCGTCGGTGTAGAGCACCTGCACCGCCGCTTCGGGGGTCAGGGCGGAAATCACCGCGCCCGGCCACGCGTAGGTGACGTCAGCGTTGCTCTTGCCGCCCATGGCGACATACGCCTGACCGATGGCATTGCCGGTGACGATGGACACCTTCGCCGTCGTCGCTTCCGCGTAGGCGTAAAGCAGCTGGGTGGTCGCCTTGATGGTCGCCGCCTGCTCGTCAACCGCCGGGACGGCAACGCCCTTGCTGTTGATGAGGGACACGACCGGCAGGCTGTAGCAGTCGCACAGGCGGATGAAGCGCGCGGCCTTGCTTGCGGACTGCGCCGTCAGCACGCCGTCGTTCTCCTTGCCGTTGCCAACCACCAGACCGACCGGACGGCCGCCGATGCGGGTCAGCGCAACGCGGATTTCCTTGCCGTAGTCCTTGAAAAGCTCCACATACGCCGCGCCGTCCGCCATGGCAGCCAGCTGGCTTTCCGCGTCCGCCGCGTCCAGCACGGGCAGAATGCGGTTCATGTCGTCGGTATCAACAATCGCGGCATCCTCCGCGTTGCAGCCGGGCAGATAGTCCAGCACCTGCACCGCCAGAGAGATGGCTTCGTCCTCGTCCTTGGCCGTCAGTGCGACGCCGCCCTGCGCAGCCATCGTCTTCGCGCCGCCGACCGCCTTGGCATCCACCGTCTTGCCGGAAATGGCGCTCATGACCTGCGGGCCATAGACCATCAGCTGACCAACGTTTTCGGCTTCAATGGTGATGTCAGCCAGCTGGGCGATCATTGCCGCGCCGCCGACCACCGGGCCCAGCACCAGCGCGATGACCGGCACCACGCCGCTGAGCTTTGCCAGACGGGTGAAAACGGAAGCGTAGGCGTTCATCGCCGCCGCGCCCTCGTCAATGCGCACACCAGCGCTGTCGCACAGGGCAATCACGGGCGCGCCCGTCTTCTGCGCCAGATCCAGCACCTTGACAATCTTCTGCGCCTGCATCTGCCCCATCGCGCCGCCATGCACCGTGAAATCCTGCGCGAACACGTACACAGGGCGATCCTGCACCGTGCCGCTGCCGGTCACGACCCCGGCGTAATCCCCATTGCGGGATACCAGCGCGTCCGTCTCCACGAAAGAGCCGGCGTCCAGCAGCTTCGCCACCCGTTCACGGGCGGTCAGCTTGCCAGCCGCGCGCTGCTTTGCGATTCGTTCCGCGTCTCCCTGCAGGATGCTCTGCTTTTTCGCCAGCACCTGCTTCAGGTTCTGCTCACTCATGTTCAAAACTCCCTCCATGTCATGCCCCTTTCGGGGCGGGAAAAGTTGAGGTTACAATTTAGCCCAACTTTTCTAATTCTACATGTCCCCCCTATTTCCTGCTGCCCGGAAAAATTTTGTGGTTTTTCTGAGGAATCCAGCAGGATTTTTGTGAAAATCGTCCGAACCGTTGAAATTTCGTCAAAAAATGCACCCGGCAGGAAACGCGGAATGCGAATCATCCTGACGGGTGCGCCAATGGTTACGCCGTTGTGAAGACTTGATAGGCGCAGGTTACGCGGTAGCCGAGTTTCTGCGCAATGTGTGCTGATGTTTCATTCGCCGCGTCCCACGTCGCGATTTTCCCCTGCTGATGCGCCGTCAAGATGAGCTTCGCCGCTGCCAGCGTCGCGTAGCCGTATCCGCGGTGCGCCGGTGCTGTGTCCAGCTCCACCTCGATGCCGCCGGGATACGCCGCGTAGCTGGATGCACCCGACACGAACGCCCCGTCCGCGCAGACCAGCACGCCCAGCCCGTTCCGCGCATATTCATCCTCCGTAAACATGCCCACGAAGTCCGCCGCCCACGGGGTCTTGCGGCAGAACGCCATTTCCGCCGCGCCAATCGGCACGAGCGTCACGCCCTGCGGCAGATTCGCCAGCAGCGCGGTCAGGTGCGCATCCTCCGGCTGACGGCACGGGTCAAAGGCGATGCGCTCCGACCACGTTCCCGACCGCTGCGCCTGCACCAGCGCGAGAAACGCACTGCTCCCCTGCACAATCCACGCGCGATTCTCCGCGTTCAGTGCGCGCCGCACCAATTCTTCCGACGGTTCGCCGCCGAAGAAGAGGAAATCGCCCGCCAGCACCGCCGCGCTGCTCGGACGCGCCGAATCATCCGTCATCACGCGCCCCTGCCCGTTCAGCGCCGCTTCGATGATGCCGTGCGCACCCGGCAGACCGGCAAACATCCCGCGAATGTCCGCGCTGCTCACCCCTTCACGTCCTCCTGCACCATCGTGTTCGCCTTGCCGAAGGTCGTTTCCAGCGCCGCGAGGAAGGACTCGTCGCTCTGGTCAGCTTTTTTCTCCTTCACCGCGCCGATCGCCTCAAAGTGGCATTGCATTCCAGATGCCTGCGTCAGCGCCGACGCAATCGCCGTGCGCTTCTTCTCCTGATTCATCAGCCCGACGTACAGTTCCTGCCCCATCGGCGCCTGCCAGCGGTAGGTGTCGCCGTCGCACCCGGCGTATTTGCCCATCGTCAGCATCGCGAACGTGCCGGGGTCGGAGCGCTTCAGGATGTTCATGGCTTCCTTCCACGCGTCCGCGTCGGTTTTGCCCGTTGGGGTCATGACCACAGGCGCGGCGGGCTTGGGCGCTTCCTGCTTCGGCTCGGATGCAGGCTTTGCCGCCTTTTTCGCGGGCTGCGCAGGGGCAAACGCGCCGCTTTGCAGCTTCTCCTGCAAGGCGGTCAGCTGCTTTTCCAGTTCGCTGATGCGGTCGTTGAGCGCCGCCGTATCCGCCTCGCTCGTCCGCAGGCAGCTTTTCAGCGCGGCGTTTTCCAGTACGATTCGCGGCGACGACGCCCAGCGCAAATCCGTTTCCACGCGCATGAACAATTCCAGCATGTTCATCAGCCGCGTCGTGGTGAATTTTTCCGCCTGCTGCGCGTACTCCTGCGCGTCCTCCTGCGTCAGGTCAAGCAGGGCGCTCAGGTCGTCCGGGCTGCACTTGGCAATCAGCAGCGCGCGCAGATGCTGGCTGACGTCCTTGGCGAACACCATCGGTTCGCGCCCGGCGCGCATCAATTCATCAATCATCCGCATAACGGCGGACGCGTCCTCTTTTTCCAGCGCATCGGCAAAGCGGAACAGGAAGCTGCGGTCGCTCGTGCCCAGCACATTGCGCACGAGGTCTTCCGTCACCTGATTGGAATAGCCCAGGCACATGTCCAGTATCGACAGCGCGTCGCGCATTCCGCCCTCCGCGGCGCGGGCGATGAGCATCAGCGCGTTCTCCGACGCTTCCGCCTTCGCGCCCTCCGCCGCCTGACGCAGCCGCCCCGCGATTTGGCGCGCCGGAATCCGCCCGAAGTCGAAGCGCTGGCAGCGGCTGAGAATCGTCGCGGGCAGCTTCTGCGGCTCGGTCGTCGCGAGGATGAAAACGACGTACGCCGGCGGCTCCTCCAGCGTTTTCAGCAGCGCATTAAACGCGGAAGTGGACAGCATGTGCACTTCGTCGATGATGTAGACCTTGTATTTCCCCTGCTGCGGCGGATATTTGACCGTCTCGCGCAGGTTGCGGATTTCCTCGACGCCATTGTTGCTCGCCGCGTCGATTTCCATCACGTCCATCGACTCGTCCGCCAGCAGGCGGCGGCAGGATTCACACTGCCCGCACGGGTCGCCGCCCACGGGATGCTCGCAGTTGATGGCGCGCGCGAGGATTTTCGCGGTGGACGTCTTGCCCGTGCCGCGGCTGCCGCAGAAGAGGTACGCATGGGCGACGCGCCCGCTCATCACCTGATTGCGCAGCGTGGAGATGACCGCCTCCTGTGCCACCATGCTGGAAAAGTCTTTGGGGCGCCATTGGCGGTAGAGTGCTTGATATGCCATAATTTCTGTTTTACTCCTTACAGTATGCGATTATTGCAGAGGATTTCGCGTCTGCGGACGCGAGGAGGGGGCTTTCCGCTCGCCCCCTCCACCCCTTCGGCGCCGCCACTTGTTTGGGAAGCTCCAATCATTTCAAATCATTCGCTTAAAGACGATAAATTCTTCCCCGCGCGCGACCAGCACGCCCTGATCGCCTTCCGCCGCCAAGCCGTAGTCCTCGCCCGGCACTTCCAGCTCCATCCGCATTCCGTTCACCTTCTGAAAGGTCATATAGTAGATGGTTTTCGGCGCGCCGTCCTCCTGCGTCACCAGCGTGCGCTTGCCGACGACGCTCGCTTCCATGCTGTCAATCGGCGCGCGCGCATCGTCCGCCTCCACATGCACCATGCTCGTGATTTTCGCCACCAGCATCAGCACCAAAATCGCGCCCAGCACCGTGCCCAGCATCGTCAGCACATTCCGCAGCATTTCTGCATCCATCCGTTCTCTCCTCCGTTTGCTTCATCATGGGCATTATACCATAATCGGCGCATATGCACAAGAGTCGCCGGGTAGAAAAGCAGTTTTTCGCGCAAAATAAGCGAACGTGTATTCTGAAATCTACCACAAATGCCGCCTGAAAAAAGTTTGCAATTTTCCCGAAAAAATTTCAAAAAACCCCTTGCATTTTTCCGAGAACTATGCTATAATACTTTCTGTGCTCAGCGCTTCACCGCCTGACACAAAGAGAATAAGCGCTTGGGGCATTAGCACAGTTGGTAGCGCGCGACATTCGCATTGTCGAGGTCAGGAGTTCGAATCTCCTATGCTCCACGGATGGTCAAGGTTGAAAAACCTTGACCTTTTCTTTTGCTTTCAA
>ENA-UONT01000501-UONT01000501.1-human-gut-metagenome-genome-assembly--contig:-CS20-NODE-501-length-46248-cov-13.883749_pt1 | contig 46248 bp, 38 predicted proteins | sample MGYA00242459_ERZ724006 | MGnify/ENA metagenome assembly ERZ724006 | reverse complement strand
AATAAATTCAACAGGATATATCAAAATAGGCGCGCTGCAATTATGCAGCGCGCCATTATTTTTCTATTATTCAGCTCTGCGGCTTGTCGCCGGGGGTGCCGGTTTTCGGTCTGGGCTTGCCGTGATATCCGCGGTAGCCGCGGCGGTTCTTCTGATTATTGGGCTTGGGCTGCGCTGTGCCATCCTTTGCGGCTGGTGCCGATGCGTTTCTTTCCTTCTTCGGCTGCGCGCCCTGCTGCGCAGCGGGCTTTGCTTCGACGCGCACGGTGTTGGGCTTGCCGTTTCCGCCGCGGCGCGGACGGCGGTTCTTTCCGTCGCGTCCGCCCTCGCCCTTCGGCTCGGCCTTGACTTCAACCTTTACCTCCGCCTTGCCCGGAGTCTCCTCCCTCGGCTGGCGCGGCTTTCTCTGACGGCCGCGTCCTCTGCGGTTCCCGCCGCCGCGGCGCTCCTCGCGCGCTTCAGCAGTCTCCTCGCGCCCCGTCTCCTCGGAAACGAGCAGCACAGGCATCGCCCAGGGATCCTCTTCCTCGGTCTCTTCCTCCGGTTCGGGAACATAGTTGAGCACCGACACCGGCTTCTCCCCGTCCTTCGGGCGGCCGCCGGGCACGGCACACAGCTCGTTCGGCTTATAGAGACGCAGGGAATCATCCCCATCGTCATCGAGCTTGACCTTGACCGTCTGGCGCAGGAGATTTACCTGCACGGCAGTGCCGTAGCCGTCCTTCGTCTCGACAAACGCGCCCTGCTTCGGCACTTTCTTTATAAGATCCTCATACGCCTCCTGCTCATAGCGCAGGCAGCACATGAGCCTGCCGCAGCTGCCGGATATCTTGGTTGGGTTGAGAGAGAGCGACTGTACCTTTGCCATCTTCGTTGACACGGGCTGGAAGTCGTCAAGGAACTGGCTGCAGCAGTAGGGGCGGCCGCACATACCTATGCCGCCTATCATCTTCGCTTCATCCCTGACGCCTATCTGGCGCAGCTCGATGCGGTTGCGGAAGACGCTCGCAAGATCCTTTACGAGCTCGCGGAAGTCAACGCGCCCGTCGGAGGTGAAGAAGAACATGGTCTTCGTGCCCTCGAAGTTGCACTCGACATCGACGAGCTTCATATCGAGCCCGTGCTCGGCGATCTTCTTCTGGCATATCTCAAAGGCTTCCTTTTCGCGCTGTTCATTGAGCTTGGCAACGCGCAGATCGTCCGCCGTGGCGACGCGCGCCACCGGGCGCAGCGGCTGCACAACGGCGTTGTCCGGCACGGCGTGTGCTCCGCGGCAGCAGTCGGCAAGCTCAAGCCCCTTTGAGGTCTCGACGACGACCTTATCCCCGCTGTTCACCGTGTGTCCGTTCGGGGAAAAGAAATAGCACTTGCCCCGGTTTTTAAATTTTACGCTTACGACATCTATCAATTGTTTTTCCTCTGTTTCCGTCCTGCCGGGATCGAATCTACAGCCAGCAGGCCAAATATATGCTTAACACCGGCGTTGACCTTAAGTCTCGCGGCGCATTCATCCAATAATTCGTGAAGCTCCATCAGCTCCGCGCGATCCATGCCGCGCGCCTTCTGCCGGGAGCAGAGCATATCCGCAACGAGAGAGCGCACGCAGTCGATAAAATCTACAGCGGCGCGGCCGTCCATACCCTCGTTTGCAGCGCACCAGCGCAGCAGCTTTGCGCGGTTTCCCTCGGCGACAGCCTTGAGATAATCCGCCGCGAGCGAACGCAGCTCGCTGTCCGTCTCCTGCTCCTGCCCTTGGCAGATGACCTCCGCGCAGCGGGAGCGCACAGTCGGCAGAAGCTGCATGGCATTCGTCGTGCACAGCAGGAACACCGCCCCCGCGGGCGGCTCCTCCAAGAGTTTCAATGCGGCGTTCTGCGCGGCGGCGTTCATCGTCTCCGCGCGGTCGATGATATACACCTTGCGCGCAGCCTCGTTCGGCAGCACCTGCGCATCGGCTATCACATCGCGCATCTGGTCGACGCCGATCTCGCGCTTCGGGCGTCCCTTGTCGTCAAGGAGGCGGCTGACCGTGATGATGTCCGGGTGGACATGCTCGGCAGCCTTGCGGCAGTCCCTGCATTTGCCGCAGGGTCGCGCCCCAACACCGCTGCACACAGCCGCGGCGGCAAGCTTCTCCGCCTCGCTGAGCGCAAGCTCTATCGTCGGCGCGCATATCACGCAGGCGTGGGGAACGCTCTGCCCCGATGAATTTATCTGAGCCACAGTGCTCCCCTCCCGCATCGTTTCACTTTAACAGGCTTAATAAGCCTATCAATATATATTACTATTTTTTCGCTTTCCCGTCAACTTTTATTCGACGGTGACAAGCTCATATTCGCGGCTGCCGATGCCCAGCTCCGCCGCGGCCTCGATGGTGTGTACGCCGTTTCTGGATTCCACGCGCTCTATGAAGTGCGCCTTGCCGGGGTCGTCGGAAGCATAGACGCGGTCAAGGCAGGCCTGATCAATCGCGACGGGGTCGGTCGAGACGAGCACGCCCATGTCCTTTATGCAGGGATCCTCAGCCACAGCGCAGCAGTCGCAGTCGACGGACATGTTCTTCATGACGTTCACATACAGGGCGTTGCCGCCGAAGTGCTTCACGACGGAGGACGCGGCGTCCGCCATCGACTCAAGGAAAGAGTCATGGTCGGCATGCCTGAAGTTTTCAGTATCGCCCACGCCGTGGATGTACTTCTTGCCGTAGGAGGAGGCGACGCCTATCGACAGCTGCTTGAGCGCCCCGCCGTAGCCGCCCATGGGATGACCCTTGAAGTGGGAGAGGACAAGCATTGAATCATACTTGTCGATGTTCTTGCCGACATAGTTTTTCTTGATCTTCCTGCCGTCGGGGATATCGAGAACCTTGTCGGGGCCTTCCGCATCCATTATATCAACGTCGAAATAATGGCTCCAGCCGTGCAGCTCCATGGTCTTCCAGTGGTGCTCGGTGGTGTTGCGGCCGCCCTCGTAGGCGGTGTTGCACTCGACGATCGTTCCGCCGACATGGTCGACGACGGGCTTCCAGAATTCCGGGCGGAGGAAGTTCTGATTGCCGACCTCGCCGGAGTGTACCTTGACGGCGATATTGCCGGGGAGCTTCTTTCCGGACAGCTCAATGAGCTCTATTATCTTTTCGGGACTGATAGTCTTGGAAAAATAAACCTTTGATTTCATGTTCTTTTCTCCTTTCGGTGGATATAGGCTTTATAGTTATATAATAATGCTCTGACTGTCGTGCTGTCAAGTAAACGCTTTTTTAACACTTAGGAACAAATGATTAAATTTCTTGCCATATTCGCCATATATGGGTATAATAAAGCAGACTCCCAAAGAAAGAAGGATCACGCGCATGGCAATGACCTCCGCCGCTCTGTGGCTGAATGAATTTTTCTCCGGCTATGATAACGTCATTCTCTCCCTTATGCATTCTCTGGCGACCGCCCTCGGCGCCGTACTCACCCCGCTTATGAAGGTCATCACCTTCCTTGGTGAAAAGGGTATAATCTTCTTCCTGCTGGCGCTGATATTCATGTGCTTTTCAAGCGAGCGTGACACCGGCGTGTGCGTGTTCGGCGCGGTATGCTGCGGCGCACTCATCACGAACATAATCCTCAAGGACAGCATCGCCCGCCCGCGGCCGTTTGAGACAGTCGAGCAGTTCCGCGAGTGGTGGGTGTATGTCGGCTCCCCGTTTGAGGATGGGTACTCTTTCCCCTCGGGGCATGTCACAGCCTGCGCCGCGGGCATGACGGCGCTGAGCCTGATGAAAGGCAAAAAGCTCGTCGTCCCCTCGGTGGTCATCGTGCTGCTTATGGCCATATCCAGGAATTATCTCATGGCGCACTACCCGTCCGACGTTCTCGTCGCGGCAATAATCGGCGTGGCCTCGGGCTTCATCGCGTGGGTCATCACCCGCTTCATTTTCCGCTTCCTTGAGGACAGGCGCGATTCTATGCCCATTGCGGAGCTGGTGCTGGATTTTGATATCCGCGAGGTCCTGCCTTTCGATATTCCTTTCATCGGCGCCGCTCCTGAGAAAGAGCCTGCCCCTGTGAAGAAAGCCCCGCTCACGGTGGAGACGATACGCAACCGCCGCGGGCCGGCGTTTGAAAACAGAGACGCCGACGTTGACGACTACGCCGAACCCGAGAGCGCACCCCGCCGCGGTGCCGCATCCAGAGGCGGGAGCCACGCAAAGGCGGAAAGTGCGTCGCCCCAGCGCTTCAAGCTCAATCTGCCCTCAATGCCGGGCGCTTACAAGGGCAAGCACGAAAAGAAATAAGCCTTAATGTTCGGACGGGGCGCAGCCGCTGCCCCGTCCAAATTTTATATAAGTGTAAATTACGCGCTTACCCCGTCCCAAAATATTGAAATTCCTGACTTTTGTGCTATACTATATATTTACTGAAATAATTACTTCATAACTTTGGAGGCATAGACATATGAGTAAGAAACAATTCAAGGCGGAATCCAAGCGCCTGCTCGATCTGATGATCAATTCCATATACACCAATCGTGAGATCTTCCTGCGTGAGATCATCTCCAACGCGTCCGACGCGATAGACAAGCTGTGCTATCTGTCCCTGACGGACACGAACGTCGGCATGAGCCGCGCGGATTATAAGATCGACATCATCCCCGATAAGGAGGCGCGCACCCTGACCGTGCGCGACAACGGCATCGGCATGACCGCGGAGGAGTGCGAGAATAACCTCGGCGTCATCGCAAAGAGCGGCTCGCTCAAGTTCAAGGGCGAGATGGACAAGGATCAGGCCGAGGGCGAGGATCTCTCCATTATCGGCCAGTTCGGCGTCGGCTTCTATTCGGCCTTCATGGTCGCGGACGAAGTCACCGTCATCACCCGCAAGTACGGCGAGGATATGGGCGTCAAGTGGGAGAGCCGCGGCGCTGACGGCTACACCGTCACCCCCTGCGAGAAGGAGAGCGTCGGCACCGACGTTATCATGCACATAAAGCCCGATACCGAGGAGGAGATATACGGCACCTTCCTCGAGGTATGGAAGCTCAAGGCGCTTATAAAGAAGTATTCCGACTATGTCCGCTGGCCTATCAAGATGGACGTTGAGCACCGCGAGAGCTTCGAGACCGGCGAAAAGGACGACAACGGCAATCCCAAGTACGATTACCGCATGGTCACCGAGAACGAGACCGTCAACAGCATGATCCCCATCTGGCAGCGCAGCAAGAGCGAGGTCACGGATGATGACTGCATCGCATGGTACAAGGAGAAGAACCGCGACCGCAAGGATCCCTGCGCGCTCGTGCGCATCAACGCCGAGGGCGCGGTGAGCTACAAGGCGATGCTGTTCGTCCCCGGTGAGGAGAATGAAAACGCGTTTACCGGCGACAATAAGGGTGGGATAACGCTCTACTCCAACGGCGTCATGATAATGGAGAAGTGCGACAAGCTCGTCCATGATTACTTTGAGTTCGTCAAGGGCGTTGTCGACTCTCCCGATCTCTCGCTGAACATTTCGCGCGAGCTGCTCCAGCATGACAGGCAGCTGCGCGTCATCGGCCAGAACCTTGAAAAGCGCATCAAGGGCGAGCTTGAAAAGCTCATGCGCGACGACAGACCCAAGTACGAGGAGTTCTTCCGTAACTTCGGCGTGCACCTCAAGTGCGGCGTGTGCGACGAGTACGGCCGCTATAAGGATCTGCTGCGCGACCTGCTGATATTCTACACCTCCGAGGAGCATCAGGTGACGCTCAAGGAGTATGTCGAGAAAATGCCCGAGAGCCAGAAGGCTATATACTATGCAAGCTCCGACTCTCTCAAGCACGCCATGAGCCTGCCCCAGTGCGAGGAGGTCAAGGCGCGCGGCTATGAGCTTATCTATCTCACGAGCCCGCTCGATGAAATGGTGCTCGAGTGCCTGCACGATCAGGACGGCAAGCTCTTCTGCAACGTCGTGACCGACGACCTCGGTTTTGAGACCGAGGACGAGAAGAAAGCCGCCGAGGAGCGCGATGTTGAAAACAAGGAGCTGCTCGACTTCGTCAAGGAGTCCGTCGGCGACGCTGTCGCAAGCGTTAAGCTCTCGAGAAAGCTCACCAATCAGCCCTGCTGCCTGACCACCGAGGGCGGCGTCACGCTGGAGATGGAGAAGTACTTCCGCCACGGCCCCAGTGAGGAGATGCGTAAGGTGCGCGCAACGCGCGTGCTCGAGCTCAACGGCGAGCACCACGCTTTCCAGGCGCTCAAGGCCGCATGGGAAGCGGGCGATAAGGAGAAGGCCAAGACCATGTCCCTCATCCTCGCGCGTCTTGCCGAAATGGTCTCCGGTGCGGAGATCGAGGACCCTGCAGCTTTCGCTTCTCAGGTCAGCGAACTGTTCTAATTTTTATCCGGAGAAATATCTTCTATGAAAAAACGGCTGGGAATATACATCCATATACCGTTCTGCGCCAGCAAGTGCAGCTACTGCGACTTTTATTCGCTGCAGGGCTGCGACTATATCATGCCGGACTATCAGGAGGCGCTGCTCGATCATATTGATGAGTCCTCGCATTCGATAAAGAACTATGAGGTCGACTCGATATACTTCGGCGGCGGTACTCCCAGCTACTACGGGGCGGACAGGATCGTCGAGATATTCGACACGCTCAAGCTCAACGGCAATGTCCGTCTCGATTCCGAGGTCACTGTCGAGTGCAATCCTGACAGCATCAGCCTCACCGCGCTCAAGCTCCTGCGTGCCGAAGGCGTGAACCGCCTGTCCATAGGTATTCAGGCTTCGGACAATAATCTGCTCAAGCTCATAGGCCGCCGGCACAACTTCCTGCAGGCACAGAAAGCCTTTGCTGACGCACGCAAGGCGGGGTTTGACAACATAAGCGTCGATCTTATGTACGGCCTGCCGAGCCAGACGAAGAGCGACTGGGCGGAGACGCTTTCAAAGATCGTCGAGATGCACCCGGAGCATATCTCATGCTACGGGCTGAAGCTCGAACCGGGCACGCAGATGTACAAGGAGTATTACGGCTCCTCCATCCTCCCGGATGACGACGCGCAGGCGGATATGTATTCCTACGCCGCCGAGATGCTCGAGCGCTACGGCTACAAGCAGTATGAGATATCCAACTTCGCCGCTCCCGGCTATGAGTCCAGACACAATCTGAAATACTGGAACATGGACGATTATATGAGCTTCGGCCCCGGCGCGCACAGCTGCATCGGCAATGTACGCTACAGCTTCGTCAAGGATCTCAAGCAGTATATCTACGGCGTGCATAAGAAGATCAGCATAGTCGACGAGTATGAGCAGATAGACCCGCTCGAGCGTGCGGTCGAATATGTCATGCTCGGCATGCGCACCTCTCGCGGGATATCCGAACATGATTACCGCCTGCGCTGCCAGTGCGACTGGAAGCCGATCCTCAAGGTGCTTCAAGCCTTCAAGGAAAAGGGCTGGGTCGAGCTGACGGAGGATCGCTGGCACTTCACCGTACCGGGCTTCCTCATTTCAAACACGCTTATCGGCATCATGCTTGAGACGCAGGCCAGCGGCCGCATAGACAATACCCCGTGGATACAGGACGCGGACCGCGCGGCATACAAGATCAGTCTGCCCAAGGGCGAGGAGGAGCTTTTCGCCGAGCTTTACGAGCAGAAGATGAACCAGTGAGGTCAACGATTTGACAGACAGGAACAACAATTTCACGCCTGACGGCTCTGAAAAGTCTCCCCGCACCGAGACGCGCGCACAGCGGCGCGAACGGCTCGAAGCCGAGGAAAAAGCCGAGAAGCTCCGCGCCGCCGAGGAGAAGAAGCAGGCGCGCATCGAGGAAAAGAAGCAGGCTGCCGAAGAGAAAAAGCAGGCTGCTGAGGTGCGGCGCAAGGCAAAGGAAAAGCCGCCCCTCACCGCCGAGGAGAAAGCGCAGAAAGCCGCGCGCGCAAAGCACATAAAGATCGCGGCGATAGTGTTCGCCTCGGTCTTCGTGCTCCTCATATCCGCCGCGGCCATCGGCGGCTACATCGTGACCGGCAGCGACACGAACTACCCGAACGTTCGCATAAACGGCATCGATGTCGGCGGCATGACAAAGGAACAGACCCTTGCCGCGCTCGATAAGCAGGGCTGGGACGATATCGTTGACAAGACCCTCGTCGTGAGGCTGCCCGCAAAGGTCAGCTTCAAGGTCGACTATGTCACGGCGGGCATGAAGCTCAGCCGCGAGCAGGCTGCCGACGCCGCCTACAGCTACGGCCGCACTCAGGGGCTCTTCGGAAATCTTTTCAGGTACTTTCTCTGCTGCGCGCTGCCCGTGGATGTCGACGCGCTTGAAAAAACCGTAAACGCCGATTATCTCAATAACCGCATTGACGGCGCTCTCGAGCAGCTTAAGCTCCTCACCGCTGACAAGGGCTATAAGCTTGATAAGGAAAAGAAAACGCTGACGCTCGTGAAGGGCGCAGGCGAGATAGAGCTTGACCGCGAGGGGCTTTATAACGCCATCTCGGCAGCGCTGCTCACGGGGCAGGAGGAGCTGAGCTTTTCAACGCTCAAGACTCCGCTCAAGGAACCGGACTTTCAGGCGATGTATAAGGAGCTTGCCGTCGAGCCGGTGAACGCGTATTATACCGACACCTTCGACGTGGTCGACGAGGTCGTCGGGTGCAGCTTCAATACCGACACTGCGCGCAAGCTCTGGGAGAATGCCGGGCTTGCCGAAGAGGTAAAGATCCCGCTCGAAATAAGCTACCCCGAATATACCGCCGAGGAGCTGCGCGCGGCGCTCTTCCGTGACAGGCTCGGTTCGCAGACGACGCTCTATACATGGAGCACGTCAAACCGCATCAACAACATCAACCTTGCCGCCGAAACGCTCAACGGCATGGTGCTCATGCCGGGCGAGGTCTTCTCGTATAACGACGCCCTCGGCGAGCGCACCGAAGAGGCCGGCTACAAGAGCGCCGGCGCATATAACGACGGGCAGGTCGTCGAGGCCATCGGCGGCGGTATCTGCCAGGTCTCCTCAACGCTCTACTGCGCCGTGATGTTCGCAAACCTCAAGACCGTCTCGCGCACGAACCACTATTTCAAGGTGGACTACCTCGACTACGGCCTTGACGCGACCGTCAGCTGGGGCAAGCCCGATTATAAATTCTCCAACAACCGGGACTACCCGGTGAAAATAGTCGCGTACTGCGACAATGACGCAAAGTCCCTGACCATCGAGATATGGGGCACCGACGTTGACGGCACTCAGGTCACTCTCCGGCACACCTCGACCCCCGTCTATGACGAGACCTATACCGACACCCTCATCGGCTACACCGTCTACGGCTACCGCACCGTGAGTGACGCGGACGGCAACTTCCTCTATGAGACGGCAGAGCCCGGCGGCGTGTACTATCTGCACACCGAGGACATCGCATGGCCGGCGGAAAAGCTCAATGAAGACGATTACATCGACGCGCTTGAACAGTTATACCGTGCAGGCTGACCGGCCGCACATACAATATAGGAGAAGAGAGCATGGAAAAGAAAAAATTCTATATCACCACACCCATCTACTACCCGTCCGATAAGCTGCACATAGGCCATGCCTACTGCACCGTCGCGACCGACGCCATCGCCCGCTATAAAAGGCTCGTGGGCTTTGATGTGATGTTCCTCACCGGCACCGACGAGCACGGCCAGAAGATCGAAGAAAAGGCCAAGGCCGCGGGCGTCACGCCTCAGCAGTTCGTTGACAACATCGTCGACGGCAAGGGCGGCATCAAGGATTTGTGGAAGCTGATGAACATTTCAAACGACCGCTTCATCCGCACCACCGACGATTATCACGTAAAGTCCATACAGCGCATCTTCAAGAAGATGTATGACAAGGGCGATATATATAAGGGCGCATACAAGGGCAAGTACTGCACTCCCTGCGAGAGCTTCTGGACCGAGAGCCAGCTCAAGGACGGCAGATGCCCCGACTGCGGCCGCGAGGTCCACGACGCCGAGGAGGAAGCCTACTTCTTCCGTCTCTCCAAGTACGCAAAGCCCGTGCAGGAGCTGCTTGAGAGCGGCACTTTCCTCACTCCCCCGTCCCGCGTCAATGAGATGATAAATAACTTCATCAAGCCCGGCCTTGAAGACCTCTGCGTCTCCCGCACGAGCTTCAACTGGGGCGTGCCTGTGGACTTTGATCCGGGTCACGTCGTATACGTCTGGGTCGATGCGCTCTTCAACTACTGCACCGCGCTCGGACTGCTCAACGACAAGTATGACGATTTCGACAAGTACTGGCCGGCAGACGTGCACATCGTCGGCAAGGAGATCGTCCGCTTCCATTCCATCATCTGGCCGGCAATGCTCATGAGCATGGAACTGCCCCTGCCCAAGCGCGTATACGGCCACGGCTGGCTCGTCATTGACGGCGGCAAGATGTCCAAGTCCAAGGGCAACGTCGTCGATCCCTACGTGCTGGCGGATATGTTCGGCGTCGATGCGCTGCGCTTCTTCCTGCTGCGCACCTTCCCCTTCGGCTCCGACGGCAACTTCTCCAATGAGCTGCTCATCAGCACCATCAATACCGACCTTGCAAACGATCTCGGCAACCTCGTCAGCCGCACCACGGCCATGGTCGAGAAGTATTTCGGCGGCAGCGTCCCCGCGGAGCGCGAAGCCGACGCGATGGATGACGAGCTTGTCGGTATGATAAAGTCCGTGCGTGATAAGTACGCCGCGCAGATGGACGAGTTCCAGCTCCACCTCGCGCTTGAAGAAGTCTTCAGGCTCATCCAGCGCGCGAACAAGTACATCGATGAGACCGCCCCCTGGGTGCTCGCAAAGGACGAGAGCAAGAAAGCCCGCCTTGCCGCGGTCATGTATAACCTGCTCGAGGCGCTGCGCGTCGCGCTGATCCTTCTCAGCCCCTTCATGCCCGAGAGCTGCGATAAGGCTTTTGCGCAGATCGGCGCGGACGAGGCCAGCCGCAGCTGGGACAGCGCTGCCGTTTACGGCGCGCTCCCGGCAGGCACGAAGGTCTGCAAGGGCGAGACGCTCTTCCCGCGCATCGACATGGCCAAGGCTCTCGAAGCGCTTGAGAAGGCCGAGGGCAAGAAGGATGAGCCGAAGGCTCCCCCCGTGCTGCCCGATGTGACGATCGACGACTTTGCCAAGTGCGACATGCGCGTGTGCAAGGTCCTCTCCTGCGAGACCGTCAAGAAGTCCGATAAGCTTCTGAAGTTCTCCCTCGATGACGGCAGCGGCACTCCCCGCCAGATCCTCTCCGGTATCCGCAAGTTCTATGAACCGGAGCAGCTCGTCGGCAAGACCGTCGTCGCCATCCTGAACCTGCCGCCGCGCAAGATGTTGGGTCTTGAGTCCAACGGCATGCTGCTCTCCGCCGTGCGCGAGATAGACGGCAAGGAGGAGCTGCACCTTATGATCCTTGACGACTCCGTCCCCGCCGGCTCCCAGCTCTGCTGACGCGGGCAAAGGTTCTGAACAGAATAGAATTTACTGAACAACAAGGCGTGAGCGGCATACCGTTCACGCCTTGTTGTTCAGCTTGAAAGAGTTTCGGAAATATACTATAATGGATATAGATGGTTCGATATGATACTTGCTCCATGGATAGAGAACATGACGTTCACGGAGAAGAGGATCAACCGATGAAGCTGCCATCAGTCAGCAGGGACACACGGGGTTGGGAGGTCAGTCGGCAATGAATATAAGAGGAGTATCATTCAGAGTCCCGCAGGGGAGAAACGATATCTTGCAGGAGATCCTTGATGGGATCAATGTCCAAACGCTTTTCTGGTATAACGTGGAAAGCCAGAATGAGGTCTGGTCGGTTCCGCATTACAAAGATTTTTTTAAGGAAGAGTATTACTCCGGGCAGGATTTCTATGAGCAGATCAAACTGCCGCATCTTGTGATTTTTCTGAAGCTTCAGGCGTACTCCGAAGAAGAGCCGTATGCGGATATTCATACATATGATGAATTTATCAAAAGCAGCTGCCTGCTGCTGGTGCTGATATATGACTGTGAATCCGTAGAAATTTTCTCTAAAGACGAGCGCATCACCAGAAGCCTGTTCGATAACGCGCGCAGGAAAGGTTTTTCAGAAACTACGCTGATCACAGACGAAAACGACGGAAGAACCAAAATGGACATTCTATAACGTCTTTCTCTATTGGAGGGAATAAACATGGCCAAAGCAATACATAAATCGTGCTGTCTGCAAGCCGGTGCTTCGGAAGCCGTGGCGCTTATTGAAAAGGTCATAAGTGAAGAGCAGACGTGGGGCACTTACAAAATCGATAAAACCGAAACCGACGGGGCATATGCAGCTTTTGTGTGCACCCCTGTATGGACATTCTCGCTTTATCACAATTCGTTTGTGCCTGACACTCACATCACTGTCCGTGAGGACAACGGAAAATCGCAGATCGGCTTTGACTTTACCCAATGCAGATCGGCTAAACTTGCAGGCATACTGATCAATTCTTTTCTGCTGCTCTTTGCGGTTGCTGTTTCTGCCCTCGCCGCCGCGGGAAAATGTGCTCCGATCTATGCGCTTGCCGTAATTCTTGTTTGTCTTTTTGCAAATCTGGTCTCGTATCTGATGTTCCGTTTTACAGTTTCAGCATTCTATAATTCGATCATATCCAAGCTGGGACCGGCAGCGTCTGCGTCAGCGGAGCACGTGCAGCATTAGTTCGCCGCGCTTGAAAGAGTTTCGGGAATATACTATAATGACAGCAGCAAGGGGTGATATGCCGTGGAGGATAATATTATATTCCGCAAAGTATGGGAGGACGACTGCCTGATAGAACTGCGAGTCACATGCACTTCTTCTGCTGCGTCCGTTATTTCGAACATATATGTCTCAGATGATTCGATCAATGAATTGATCTGCAAAATCAGGCAGTTCCTTTACAGCAAAGATAACGATGAAACGAGTTCATGGACAAGCATCGGCTCCGAGGACGGCTCGGTCGCCTGCGTATCTCTGCGGTTTTTAAAGAAAGATACGCTCGGGCATATCGCCGTAGAAGTGTTTGCGGAAATAGACGACGGCGGGAGCCATGCGGAACATCACAGCTGCTTTTTCGTCAATACAGAGTACGGTTTGTTAATGAACTTCTGCAACCGTTTGGTGCAGCTGAAAGAAAATCCGGCCGGATATGAGATTCAATTAAATTGAGCAGGTGATAAAATGAAAGGCAAAACTTGCTGCGACGCAATGAGATATCATTCAAGCAACCACTGTCCGGTTCACAGCAGTCCTTTTGAGTGCCCGGACTGGTTGATATTACATGATGAAACAACGGGAAACTATGGCATTATCATCCATGATGGCGGTCAATCGTATATAAAAATAGATTACTGTCCTTGGTGCGGGCATAAATTGGGCTCTGAAAAGAGGCTGTTCAGAAAATGAATAAATTCAGGCTTATGAGAAAAATGATTTATCCTCCCGCAATAATTTGGCTGGTTGTGAGCTGTTCTGCTTTTGCTGTTTGTATTTTCCTATTGCATTTTGTTTGGATAAAACTCATCCCACTACCGCCTTCGCCTCAATTATTCGATTGGATTGCATCTATAGTTTCAGTTTTTATTTTCCTAATTTTTATAATAGGGGTAATCTGCGCAATAATAACATTTGATTTTTGGTGCAGACCTGTTTTCTTAACTGAAAATGAGATCACACGTGGTTTTATTTTCAGAAGAAGGATCAAGAAAGAAGATATAACAGGTATAGGCCTTGCTCAAGTGTACAGTGCAGAGACAGAAACAATCTATAATGATCATAAATATGGAGTGTATGTTTGTGCTGGCCAATGTGATGAATCCTTAATTAAGAGAATCGGCATTTGGGAAACCTTGATGTGCAGCGAACTAATTAAAGGACTGCGTAAATGCCGTTCATTACTGAAAAGGAGCGGTACAGGCATCGCAAGCTTTTATGAGCAAGCATATCCAGACACCATATTTTATCTGGGAGAGGATTTAGACTCGTATGCGGTTATAGAAGCATGGAAGTCCAAAACATGAGGTACATATTATTTTGAACCATGAAATACAAACTTTCTAAAGAGGACTATGGCAGGGTCAGCAAGCTGGCAGCCGAGCATTTCGGCGGCGATCATGTACTACTGCGTGACGAACCTGCGAGGTGAGAACACTATGATAGTCAGACTCAGAAATTACTTGATGTGTGAGCTTCCGGACGGATGGACAGCAGAAGAAAACAATGGCGTCACGTCAATCTGTCACGCCGATGGCGATGGGGCGCTGACATTGTCGTACCATTCAATAGCCGGAATGCAGGAAACCTTGGATGAGCACATCAGCATAATGGCCAAAAGGTTTTTAGATGAAAATCAGGTCAAGCTGAAGCATGCGCTCATTTTGGACGGAACCCAAAAAGGGAAAACCGTTCTGTATGGCACCGGTACGCTGCCTGATAGTTGGTTTATAAAGCTATGGGTCATTGCAAAATATCCTAACGTTGTGTTTGCAACGTATCAGAGCGAAAAAGAAACAGCTGAATTGAAGAAAATCGACAAAGTTGTGTCCAGTCTCGTGTTCGTCGATGCCTGACTGTTCAGAAAGTGGAGTCGAATGAGCAACATAAAAGAAATCATAGATACTTGGGATCCAATATGTCTTTTCCCATTCTGCCCCGAAGACGAATACCATTCTGAGATTTCACAAATCGAGGCTTTTCTGAGTGAACCACGGGCAGAGAAAGACCTTGGGGAGTATATTTTCACACTGTTTACTGAATCATTCGGGGCAGATGCTTTTCAGCGTTCAATGGCCGAATGCTGTATTATAGCCCGTGAAATCTTAGAAACAGTAACGGTCAAGTAATAAGCTGCTATTTATGCGGAGAGCAAACAAAAAGCTGCATTCCAGTTCTCACTGAAATGCAGCTTTTAACTTGCGTGGCAGCCAAGGTTGGCACAGCGCAAAAAAATCATTGCGGACTGTGTACAGTCCGCAATGACGATGGCAGGGTCAGCCAATTTTGAGGACAGATGAAATTCATTGTTTGATTTCATTCCGGATGCCCTCAATGGATAGCAATTGTTTTTGCCTAACATTATTGTGGGTTTATTATATCAGATAAGGAGAGAGAAGTAAAGAACTTCTTTTTTGCTAACCGATAGATCTTCAGGACATTCTCACGCATCATGTCAACGACTTCTTGAAGTTCTGCTTTAAACGCAGGACTATTGCGTCAGTCGCCTTAATCACCGGCATCGGTATTGAGCAGCTCACGAAGCGCATCCAGTCCATCCCGGTTAAGAACTACGGTGGCAACGGTTTCATTTTGGATGGATGAAACAGCACCATCCTCGTTAAGGATCGGGTAACGTTGTTTGAATGAAAGGACAAACTCATTCTTCTTGCTGTCGACGGAGAAAGAGAACGCATTTGAATAATTAAGCATACTGCACACCTCACATTTCTTTTAATTCGGTATCAGCTTCCACGGCGGTAACAGTGGACATATCTTTGGAGAAGGAAGCGCTGCGCCAACCGGACGGATTGAACTGATAAATGTTACTTCCACCAGCCGGGTAATGCTTTATCGGGGTAGGCTGGATAGGAGACTGAAGCTCAAGATTGAGGACGGAAGCAATCGCCACAAGGGTAGAAAGCGTAAAATTTGCATCTCCTTTTTCCCAACGGGAGACAAGCCCCTGCGACACACCGAGCATCGCAGCAAGCTCTTTCTGGCTGAGATTAAGTCCCTGCCGCCTCATGGAAATTTCGGCGGCGATCATTGCTTGAAGCGTCGCCAATGCAAACGCCTTATCATCAAGGCCGTCTGCAAAAGAAGAGACGAAAGCACGCATATCATTTTTTGAAGCCATTTTCATATTCCTCCTTCAATGTGGTGAGCCGGGAAAGTGCCGGCTCTATGTATGGAGTGTAATCGGTATTACGTTTTCCAGCTCTCTCATAAAACGGAATCAAGAGTACTGGACGGCCATCCGGCATAAATGCGTAGAGAATCCGAATGTTGAAGTTCGTCCCAGCAAAGTGCATACTGTATAGCCCGGAACCAATCTTTTCAAACTCTCTGAGCTTGACAGCTTCAATGCCAAGCGACGACAATTGCCGCAGTCGAACAAGGAGCAGCTTAAAGAATTGCACTTCAGCCCCTGAAACGGCAATAATCTTCAAAAGTTCCTCAATCAAACTCTCGTGATACAAAAAGCCGCAGAGATAACGGACTAAATAGCTGAGTGTATCATCTTTATTCATACTATGCCCCCGTTACGCAAATGATATTACATAAAAGTAATTTTTTCAAGTACTTCAAGAGAAAAATTTTAAAAAGTTTATTTTCTTTCAACGTCCACGGTCAATACCGAAAGCGCTCTTTTTGAATCAGAGACGGACAGCGCATCTATCCGGTCTTCACTACATAAAGGCGTCGTTGTGCAAAGTCCACGGAAAGGTATAAAAGAAAGATCGTATCTTTTTCAGCGTTTACTTCCTCCAGACGTCGGATATCCACGGTCTGTCTGACGTCATCCAGTTCAGGTTGCTTCACTCATAGCAATCCTGCAGCTCCATGAGGCTCCACAGCAAAAGGTTCGAAAAGCGGGATTCATTCAGCCAACTTTGAGGACAGATTCTATAAGATGTTGCGTGTTCCTATGACAATCTAATCATTATACGTTGTGCGTTCCAATTATCAATTCTGGATGTGCTAACTCTTTTGATTTTGGCTCAAATAATTTGTCAAATAAAACCCGATTTCTTTGTTTTGCATCCTTCAGTAATTTGTCGTAAGAAATCACTTCGACATATGCACCATATGTCGGGTTAAAGCCAAAGTACCCTTCCTTGTCTTGCGTTTCTGTTAAACCACGGCTCTCAGCAGAATCTCTCATTGACTGTGTCAAGTCTCCGATTACGTAACAATAGAAAGAGACTCGACTAACGTCGCCAAAGTTGCGCCCGTTTGCTTTTTTTATTTTCCCGGATTTAATGTCACGTACATATTTAAGTACCTGAAATACAGGATCGTTATCCGCATCGTTTCTTTGTGGCCGTTTGAGTTCTACGATTGTTATTGAATTGATGTTTTCAGGATCTGCTGTGTATGATAATGCCGCATCAAAAACGGCTAAATCCATGCGTTTGTCCACATCATTATCCAAAACAGGCAGTGAATTTATCTTTTTGTCAGAAGCAAGAAAACGATGATAAGCAAGTCTATCATCTATTAGCCATAAATTCATATCATCAAGGCTTGTCTCATCGGAGGTCGTTTGCATAGGACAAATAATTCGGTGAATTCTCGCCTCCTTACTGTATTTCCCGCTATCATCTGTCTCTAAAGCTTGCTCAAATAGGTCTACGACAGCCTTTCTGTGTGCAACATATTCTGCCAAACTCGCCCGACTTAGGTCTGTAATATTTGCGCAATATTCGTCAAACAACTTTATGAAGTCCGGATCGGATGTTGCATCTTGGCGAACCTTTTTCTCTATGTCATGTTTTTTCTTTACGGTATCAAACTCCCATTGTTGCTGATGACGATATAGTTCTATATCCAATTTATCTTCTGGCAAACCTGCTGGAATACTATCATATACTTCAGGATACCGATTCAAAAGCAACCGATACTGTGGCCGTTTTGCTCTGACTAGTAAATCAATTTGCGCTTTCTTTTTGTCTGCAACTTTAGTGAGTTCTTCACTAAGATACGTGCGAATATAACTAACAGCAGCATCCACAATTTTTGATTCCCTCGTGCCTTCAAACAACGGGGCGTCGGAAAAATCAAAGTCGGAACGCTCTGCATTAACAGCGTCATCCAAGCACGAGCCCGATAAATACCCAACATAATAGTACGAACTATCTCCGCTCGAAAGTTTCTTTTTCATATCTGGTATGTAAGCGGAAAGTGTATATGATTTAACTTCTCTATTATTTGCGCATAAATGGAGTTCATGTTTGTCTGCGCCATCGGTCAAAAACATATGATACAGAGTATAATCTTTCCCATCCAGCTCTATTTTGTCTTGATGCAAGGAATCTTTGTAGGTTTTTTCGTAATAGTTATTTAAATCTAAACTTTCTCCAAGGCTATCCCTTAGAACAATTTGCGGGCAGCTTCCAGTAATAAAATATGGCAAACAGTGTTCAATCAATTTTTTTGCCAAGCTTTCAAGCGAATACGGCACAGAATCTCGATATGGATTCATAAAGTCGTTCAATCTTACTATCGTTTGTTGAGCTGTCGTTTCTGGCGTGACCAGTCTATCATTCTGCTCTGGTGTTATACCTGACAACGAAAAATCAAATGATCTATTATGCCATTGAGTTTTTTCGAAATAGGTACTGTTAATTGATACAGAATTGAATGCCTTTAGCCACAAGAAACGTCCGATACCCTTGCAGCCTTTCTTTACTTTAAACTGAGAATACGCTTCCATAAAAGAACCATAATTTTCAGTGTTAAACCCGTTGCCGTTATCGGTAACGACAAATGAATCAAAATGGGCAGGCTCTTCAACTATATCGCCAAGATTGCTCTCGCGGAGTTGATTATAATTTAGACGCAGTGCATCAATAGAAATTTTCTTATTTGGCACATCGCTATCTTCCAATGACTGAATTGAATTTATGACCGTCTCAAATAATGGCCACAATGATTTAGATGTTGAAAGCTTTATCTGGCTAACCTGACCAGCAACATTCACCGTCATAGGCATAACAAAAATCAACCTTTCTTGCAGCAGTTAATCGGACAGAGTTAAAGAAAAACACAAATGAGCTTTTGACAGTTTTGAAGACAATCTATATATCAGAGAGTACGATCTCCTCACGATTTGATTTTTCGGCTAAAAATATTCATCAAAATGCAAAGCATGACTATTCTCAGACATGAGAGAATCAGCCCGAATCCTATGTGAAGATGGAATTCTTTTTAAATCATCTTACAGGGTAAAGCAATTTTCCGTTTTGAAAGTGAATTTCGCTGATATCCTCAGCTAACAACGGCACAGCAATGTCACGTATAGAACCGAGTTCTAATGTGATTGCCCCCGGGCGGTCTGACTTAAATGCAACTCTAAATTCATTCTGATACCCAAATAGAGCCGCATCCTTTTTGAAGGGATCCCATTCGTTGATTCCTGGTTGTAAATCAACATAGTTCACAAATCCCATGTTGCCAAAATTATATTCTGGCTTGCTTTTAAATGCTTTCAATAATCTGTCGAAAAATTTGAATCTATCTAATATCAACACACAATAATTTCCGAACTCGGTATTCATGTTTTGGGGGAAATCTTGAATGGTACAGCTTTTAGAATTAAAAAATGAAGCATAAAAACAAATTATTTTCATTTTCCTGTTTTCGGCTTGCGAATAATTATATACCGTGCTACGTTTGTATGCTTCCGGATTTTTAGAATAGTCTCGCTGAACAAGAACAGCCTCGTCATTAATGATTTCAAGATTCAAAGATTGATAATTGGGATTGCGGATATTTTCAACTAATGAAGAACCCTCGTTATAATCACCCTGCCCAGGGTTCTCACATTGTGCGAACCAATCAAGTTCATTAAAAAAGAGTTTTCCATCAAGAAAATCTTGCTGATACTTTGGTTTCGCTGTGAATTTCATGAGCATATAGTCGTTATATGAACTTGCATATTCTGGCAGCGCGAAATCCATAACAATATATCCTTTTTGCCGAACAAAGCTTTCAATTAACTTTGTTTTTTTATTTATTATACAACAGATCGTCTATTATTTCTACCCATCAACACAAATTTGCCCCGAAGTTCATAAGAAAAATGAAGCCATCCTTCTGTATGATATAAGGTGTGGATCGACTCTACGAGGTCATGGAAACGGCGGGGCTGCCGCAGCCAGAGTACCGTGTGGAAGCGTTTATGCTCTATGCAACGATTCGGAATACCAAAACTGATACTAACTTGGGGGGTACCCCCCAAGTTACCCCCCAAGTCGCCCTCCAAGATAGAATTGTTGCATTCTGCGCAGAACCTCGCAGCAAGGCAGAAATCGCCAACCATTGTGGCTTTAAAGACATCAAGTACTTCGCGGCACACTATTTGAAGCCTTTGCTTGAAAACGGGCAGCTTCAAATGACTATTCCCGGCAAGCCAAGCAGCAGTAAACAGAGGTACATTGCTGTCGGTACTGTGCAAGATATTTAATGCCACTTATTTAAACTAACATCGGAGTGCTTATGACAAGGCACTCCGATGCATCTTTTGCTTTAATGACATCATCCATGAAGTATGCAAAGCAGTCGCCGACATGCCGGTTACATCTGCATCTCAGGAGGCTGCGATTCACTGTCTCGAAGCTGCTGGGTGTATTCGTGCAGACTTATGCCGGTCTGCTGCTGACAGAAGGCCTCCATTTTGCGGAGCAGGACTTCCTGTTCGGCAGCGTTGAGACGGTAAGACCAGCTTTCTTCCGAACCGTCTCCCTTGCAGAGGTTTAGTTCCAGAGTGTCGCACAGATGATCCTGCTCTACATCATAGTTGGCGTAGATGTTGAGCCAGTCGTCATTCTGATCGGTGCAGACAAATGTCCCGAACGTGGAATCTACGTCGAAGTCTGCTTGGATATAAAAGTTGAGCTTGCCGTCCTCCTCAATGATCTCATCTGAGAACGAAAAGTTGTTGGCAGCGAGATGTCCTGCCGAGGCAATCTCTTTGCCGCTCAGATGATCCAGCAGCTTGCGCCACCTATCATCGTTAGACACAAACTGCGACCGGGTGGCATGACAAACTGCCACCGACACATCATGCATCGCCCAGGTCTGCCAGTCATCCATGATGCTGGCAGCGGAGAACTCACGCTTGTCGAAGTTCACATCGAACACACCTCGCACCTTTCCGGTGTTCTCCATGCGCAGAGCCGTCAGTGCATCAAGTTCTTTTGCTGTGATGGGCTGCCCGCCGAAAAACATTCCGATGAATTTGTCCGGTGCCGTACCGCTGCCTTTCGTAATATAACTGCGCAGCTTTTTCCCAGCCTCCAACAGTTCCTCACCGGGCGAAGTTTTAAAGTACCATTCTTGACCGTGCTCCGTCACATGGTAGGCGGCATAAGTGCGGGCCGCTTCTTCCACTGCACGCCGTGCGGCTGCTTCCGATTGAATCTCGTGGCTGATGCGCTCATACTCTTGCTCTGGAAGCTGATTACACAGCTCGTCCAATACATTCTCCAGATGCTCTTGCAAAGTCTCGCCATTGAGATGCTTCTCGATGGCATTTTTCCAACGCCGGTCTATCCATAGAACAAGTTCTTCCTGTTGTGCCATATCAGTTGACCTCCTTTGCCGCTCCTATTTCTAAATTCAAAACCACATCCCCGTACTTGGCCATCAGCAGTGCGCAGATAATCAGTTGGAACGCCTCATCTGTGACCAATTCCGGAGACGCAAGGTCTGCGAGGGTTATATTAGAGTTGCCGACCGCAATGGCCTTTGCCGCCTGATAAACGCTGTAAAGCTCTGGCTTGATTCCTCTGAGATGGACGGCTTGAAAATCAAAGCCGTCGTTACCGCACTTCCAGACCATCCTTCGCCAAAGGCTCTCATAAGCCGTGAGTAGAAAAAGGGCAGCTTTATTTCGGTCAGACAGACGCCAGCAGAGAGTTCTCCAGCGTGTCCATCTTCTACGGTGTGAGTCGGATAGGAAAAAACAAGATTTTCTTTCTCCGAACTGCTGACGCATCCGTTCTTTAAGCTGCGGTTCCATAGAGGGTGCGAAGCAGTCATGCATGAACTCACTCAGATTCAGAACACCTGCCTCGATGCGTTCCTCCAGACAGGTACATTCACACAGAAGGCACGGATTCTTGCGGTCATAGCTCTGGCAGTATTCGCACTCCACATCCTTTGGAGTGTAATAAAATTGACTTCGGTACATTCCGCCGCCTCGTGGCTTATGGCCGGGCTGAGACATCATCATCCGCTCCATTGCCCGCAGCGGCGTGTCTCGCATAAAATAGCGTGGCATAAACAATCTCCCTTCTTAAAAAAACAAAAAGGACCGGAATCTTATTGCTAAAACTCCGACCTGTACCGTTTGATATTACAATAATTCCTGATGTATTGATGCTCCTGATTTCAAGGCTACAATTATCTCGTTGCCGGTTTCTACCGTCACGCTCTCAACTACCTGACGAATTAGCGCTTCATCCCATTCAGTTATAGCTGATGGTGTTGTTTCTGCTGCTTGCCTGCATTGCTCTATATGAGCTGCGGCTTTACCGCTCTCGGCCAACATCCGTTGTATCTCATCACGCTGGGCTTTCAAAGCCGTTTGCTTCTGCATTATATCCCGGAACCTATCGCTATACGTAGTCTGGTCACCGCTTTCGGATGCTTCAGCAAGCACTTTGCTGAACTCGGCGTTTAGCTGTTCGAGTTGGCTATCTATCTCAGACAGGCTGAGCTGCTGCCCTGCGGCCGGGGCAAGCTCTTTTTCCATTGCACTCTTGAGATTATAGACTATATTGTCCTTATCCTTGACTGCGCTGTTTATAGCGGCAAGGATGGCTCTGTGCAGCGGCTCTTCATCCAGCGTGGGCGAGTCATGGCAATACTTGTTGCCGTAGTCTACCCGGCTGACACAGCGCCAGACGATGCGCTTGCTGCCGTCACGGTTGCGCCAAGTGCAGCGCTGGTATCTTGTGCCGCACTCTCCGCAGTACATTCTATCCGACAGTGCGTACTTGCTGCTGTATCTGCTCCGACCTGTCGGGGCATTTTTCTTTGACGGGCTTCTTCCGGCATTACGCCGGGAGAGTTCTGCTTGAGCCGCATCAAAGGTCTCTCGGCTTATTATCCCCTCATGATGATTCTGCACCAGATACATTGGGAGCTGCCCGGTGTTCTTCTTGACTTTCTTATTGATGCAGTCGTCGATGTAGGTTTTTTGAAGCAGGACATCGCCGCAGTATTTCTCATTTGTAAGTATGCTGTCTATGGCGCTCCGCGCCCATTTTGGCTCGCCGTTTATGTTCGGAACAGCGCTCTCATTCAGATACTCCTGTATCCCGCGGACCGGTGTTCCGCTGAGAAACAGGTCGTATATTTTTCTGACAATCTCTGCCTGATCCGGTATTATCTCAGGCTTTCCGTCATCACCCTTGCGATAGCCATACAGATATTTGTACTGTATGGTGGCTTTGCCCTCTTTCATGGCTTGCCGAATACCCCAGCGGACGTTAGCGGAGATGGATTCGCTCTCGGACTGTGCGAATGCACCAAGCATAGTTATGAGTATCTCGCTGTCAATTTCGAGGGTGTTCATATTCTCCTTCTCGAAGATGACCGCTATGCCAAGCTCTTTCAGAGTACGTACATAATTCAGGCAATCGACAGTGTTGCGGGCAAATCTGGATATGGACTTGGTGAGCACGATGTCGATTTTGCCCTGCTTACACTGGCGAATCATACGCAGGAACTCCGGGCGTTTGCGGGCGGATGTTCCGGTTATGCCCTCATCTGCGAAGATGCCGGCCATAGTCCACTCTTTATTGGTCATGATCTTATCTGTGTAGTAATTCTTCTGCGCTTCGTAGCTGGTGAGCTGCTCTTCGTCATCAGTGGAGACTCGGCAGTATGCGGCGACGCGAAGCTGGCGCTTTGAAGCTCGAACGACTTCGGGGTTGGCGGGGATACATATAACTGTCGGTGTTGTATTGCTCATACTAAATTCTCATTGGACACAGCTTGCCCGTTTTTCAGAATAAGCGTTACTGCTTTGCGGCGTACCTCGATTTGTGAAACACTTTTTCGGATGATATCTGGAGTAAGCTCTGAAATATACCCCATTTGCTTAAAGAACCTCCTAAGTTTTTCGGTTTCATATTGGCTATTATTCACTTGCGCATATTGGTCTTCGGCTATTTCATATATGGTCCGTTGTGCTCGATTTTCGTCTATTGGCTGAACCATCATGATGGATTCAAGCTGCTCCGCGAGGGCAGGAGATGCCGCAGGGGTCGACTCTGTTCGAGCGGTTATGGTTTCCGGGAAACTGCTCAACCTGTTGAGTATCGATAGGATCTGACATTCAATTTCAGCATCCGTGCTGCAACCGCTTAGCTTTTGAATCAATCTTTGAGCTTCGCTTTTATCTGTGGTCGGAGCTTTTTCGGAGCGCAGGGAACTCGCGGCACTGAATATACTCTCAGATATGATTTGGGGATAGACAGTACTTTCAACGTACCGCCTATCCCCAAGAATTCTGGATACCATATTTTTGTTCCATAGTCTGCCCGCATCATAACTTATTTCAGATGATTTGAGCATCTCGGTTATCCCGCTTAGAGACGTGCCGCCAGTATACAGGCGGAATATATCACCTACGGCGTTAGCTTCGCATTGATTTATGACGATCTCTCCGCCGTGTAAAGCATATCCGAACGGAAGCTTACGATTTTTCATCGCCGAAATGTCCTTTCTATAGTCTCCTGAAGTTCAAGCCCGTTTCTCAGGCGGAATATGACATGGAAATCATCTTTTATAATAACCTGATCTATAAGCTCACCAAACAGTTCAGCGTCGAAGCCGTCAAGGAAATCCGGACTCTCGGCTATCGTAGCTACGAGCTCCCTTGTAAGCTGCTCGGCATTGCTGCTCTCAGCTTTCAGCAGACGCTCTTTTTGAAGCTTCAACTCTCGGAGCTGTTTGGTCAACTCATTGGTTTTAGATATGAAAATGTCAGGATCAACGAGCCCCTGCTGTTTAAGCACGGCCAACATCTGATTCTGACTTAGTACATCGGATATTTTCTTGTTGATTTCTATGACATCTATGCTCCACAGCATTCTACGATTACGTATTTCTATAAGACCGCGGAGCACTCGGGATAATATATCCGGATTCGACTTCAACTTGAAATATAGACGTTGAAACGCACCGTATATTTCAAGTTCCGGAATTGCTTTATTGGGACATTTACCTCCCTCATCATGGACGACGCATACCCACTTCCAAGTACCGGCATTGGACTTGCACCTACAGCGTGAGCCGCATATGCAGCGTACTTTCTTACTTAACGGTCTGTCTGTAGCCGCTTGAGATACTTTTCGCTGTGCCCTCAGAGACTTAGCGCGGTTGAATGTTTCCTCTGTGATGATCGCCGGATTACTGCCTGTGACGAAGAACATCTCTCGTTCACCATGATTTCGAGGAGCTGTTTTCGGCAGGGTCGCTGTCGTATAGCGCTTTTGAAGCAATGCATTACCGACATACCGTTCATTGGTAAGGATATAATCCACAAGTTCTCTTGACCATCGGCGGTCAAGTATATTTTCGTGATTCAATGCGGCAGCTATCTCCCTTGAATTCAGCCCGTTGAGGTAGTCCTCATATATTTTGGCGATTACATGACGCGCTTCCTCAACTACAGTCAATTTGCCGTTTTCAAGATGAAATCCGACCGGAGCACAGCAGGTATTGAATGTTCCGTCACGCATTCTTTTTTCTATGCCCCACTTGACATTCTTGGATATAGACTCGCTCTCGGCTTGAGCAAGTGATGCGAATACAGCCGTGAGCATCTCGCCGGAAACTTTGCCGGTGTCGATGCCCTCTTTCTCAAAGTACACGCTTACGCCGCGAGATTTCAGAGAACGCACCGTTTCGAGGCACTCGGTGGTGTTTCTGGCAAATCTGGATATGGACTTCACGAGTATCCTGTCTATGAGTCCGCGCTCACAGTCACGGAGCATGCGCTTGAAATCATCGCGCTTTTCTATCGAAGTGCCTGTGATACCCTCATCGGCATAGATGTCTACAAGCTGCCAGTTATCCTTGCCGGATATAAGCTCGGTATAGTAGCGGTTCTGTGCGGCAAAGGAGTTTAGCTGCTCGTCGGATGATGAACTGACGCGGGCGTAGGCCGCGACTCTCAGTCGTATATCCTGCGGCTGTTCTGTTGCCGCTATCGTTATAACTCTCGCGGTGTTTTCCTGTGCCATGCGTCGGTTCACCTCCCTCTGCAGCAACACACAATACCACAACACCTTTCACAAAGCTACTGAAACATGAGCATTTTCAGACAGAAATAATAAGTGTAGCGCCGGTCTGTTTTGCAACGCGGGAAAGGATCTTTTCTGCTTCTTTCTGCGTAATGAGGCCGTTGTTTCGCAGCTCTCTGAGGATCGTCGCCGTTACCCACAGGTCTATGTCTGCTGTCATTGGATATCTCAATTCCTTTCGTTATATTGTGATTAACATGAGTAGCTGCACATATCATATCTTGATTATGTGCAGCTATCAGCAATACGTGCTTGCTTTTCTGCATATAATATGTTATATTTAGGTGCAGAAAGGTTGGCGCTGTATGAGAAAATTTGATTACTCTTTTTTGAATAATGGGCTGCTGCCCGCAAATCTCGTGAATCTGACTTCAAACATTGCCGCGCTGAAAACTATGGCAGGCGTGCGCAAGGAAGAATACTCGAAGATCTTTACAGAGTTGGAAGCTGTCGCAAAGATACAGTCGATCAAAAGCTCCAATGCTATCGAGGGCATCGTAACAAGCGACGAGCGTATTGCTGCTATCGTCAATCAGAACAGCGCTCCGCTGAACCACAACGAAGCAGAGATTGCCGGGTACAGAGACGCCCTGAATGAGATCCATCTGGGGTATGAGCATATCGACTTCCGCCAGAGAGATATTCTTCGGCTGCACGAAATGATGATGGGCTTTACAGGCTATGAATACGGCGGGAAGTATAAGACAGACGACAATGTGATTCTGGAGATTGACGCTGATGGGAACCGCCGCGTTCGCTTCCGTCCGACTCCCGCAATCGAGACCCCGGAAGCAATGGAGCAGTTGGAACTCGCTTATCTGGACGCTCGAAGCGACGCAAACATCAACCAGCTTTTGCTGATCCCATGTGTGATTCTGGACTTTCTCTGCATCCATCCGTTCAGAGACGGCAATGGCCGGATGTCCCGTCTGCTCTCACTTCTGCTGCTATATAAGAATGGCTTTGATGCCGGTAAGTATGTGTCCTTTGAGGAACAGATCAACGATTACAAGGCATATTATTATGAGGCGCTGCGGCAGTCATCGGCGGGGTGGGACACGAATGAAAACTCCTATTTCCCGTTCATAGAGAATTTTCTCTCAACTCTGTATATGTGCTATAAGGAGCTGGACAAGCGCTTTGCTGTTGTTCACGGGAAGAAGGTAACAAAGAAAACCCGCATTGAAGCGACTGTTCTGAACAGCCTGACACCGATATCGAAAGCTGAGATATGCAGAATTCTCCCCGATGTCAGCCCGACGACAGTTGAGGCAGTTCTCGGCGAAATGGTTCGTGCGGGTGCCGCAAAGCGGATAGGCACAGGACGAGCGTCACGGTATATTAGAGCATAGGGAGGCCATTCAGTACTGAGGAATAATTTGATTCAAGCAGCAGTGAACTCTATTTGATCCAGAGTTCACTGCTTTTTTATTCACTTGCTCTCTCGCAGAAAACGAGAAGCCTTTGCCGCCCGCCGGTGTTCGGCGGATGGCAGGTCAGGAGAGTCACAAGGTCGCGCCCATCCTGTATCTTTATTGCGTCTACATCGTCCGGTGAGATAACCTGTATATCCACCACCTCGTACTTCATCAGCGTCCAGATGTTATCTATGTACACAAGGTCGCCGATTTGAAGCTCATCGAGGTTCAGAAAATACGGATATCCATTCCAACCGCGATGCCCTGCGATCACGGAATTTGTATTGACGCCGCCGATGGGGACGCTCGTCTGGCCAAGTACTGCTGCGCCGTTTGCCATGTTCTCATCGTTCGCACCGAGATACAGCGGCAGAGTTACCTCAAGCTTCGGGATGTAGATTATCCCGAACGTCTCATCCTGCAAGCCGTACTGCGTGAGGATGAATGCTGGCTGCTCATAAGCTGCCGCATTTGTGAGAGCTATCTGCTTGCCTTCGTACAGCCAAGTGTTGTATTGCTCTATCTGCTCGCGGAGCTGCGCATACGGAGTTGCTTCAGGCTCTGCGTCTTTTACAGACTGTATCTGCTCTAACTGCTGAATAAAGCTGTCGTTGGCTTCGTCCACCTGCTTTTGTCGAGAAGCTCGCTCCATGAGCGGCTTGAAGGTAACAACGAGCCCGGCAATTGCGAGGAGCGCCATAAGAATAAGAAGGATTATTTTAGCCCTTTTCATGCAGACCTCGCTTTCTCCGTCTCGGACGTATGCGGTTTATCTCAAAGACTATCCAGATGGCGGCTATACAGATAACACCGAGCCCTATGCCTTTGAAATATTCCTGCTGCCATGTGTACTGTGTGACACCCTCGCGCTCGTCACGTTCGGCTTTCAGATTTTCTACATGCTCGGCCTGATCGTTTCGTATCCTTGTGCCCCGCACCATGAGTCGGTGAGTGTTGACTCCATATGGTGTACATGTCACCAGCGTACACACATCGTGCTCCGGAAGGATCACGAGTTTTGATGTGTCCTCCGGGAGCACAGTGTTTATCTCCAGCACCATATACGCCATAGTCTCATCGAGCGTGTGGACATAGAACGTATCACCGCATTCCAGCTTGTCTAAATCCGAGAACAGCCGCTGCCCGGCGAGCCCGGAGTGTGCTGTCAGCACCGTATGCGAAGTTTCCCCGCCGACCGGCAGGGAGCTGCCGAGCAGGTGCCCGACGCCCCGATCAAGGCTGTCGTCCCCTGTGCCGTGGTAGATGGGCAGATTTACGTCTATCTTCGGAATCTCGACGTACCCCATTATCCCGTCACCGCGGATATTCAGCAGGTTCTCATAGTTCTCCGCGGCAGATTTGAGCGCCTCTTCCGAGAATGAAAGGTTATCTGCAACACCTGGGATCAGCGTGCGATTGTATGCCAGAGCCTCTTCTTTTGCTTTCTGCAATTCGGTGTCGTCCATATTGCTGACAGCCTTCTCATATCTGGTCTGGACTATGGACTGGTATTTGACTGCTGTGAAATTGCTTATGACCGGGTACAGGCAGACGAGCAGAGCAATCGAGAGAAGTATAATGCCAAGAATCATTTTCTTTTTTCTGCTCATACGCGAAAACGGGAGGCAGGTTTTAACGCCTGCCTCCCTGACCTTTATTTATTTGTCTCTTTCTTTTTGTCCCTGAACGCGAAGTATATGACCACAACAGCAACAGCGACAAGGCTCAGCCCAACAGCAGGGAACATCCAGTTGCCGTAACCGCCGGTCTTGGGGAGGTCAAAGCCCTTGGTGTTCACTACCGTCAGAGGTACAAACGCGTTTGCGGAGCCGTTATCCGGGCCGAGCGTGACCTGCTTGTTATCCACCTTTGCAGATGCGGTCAGGAGCTTGTGCTCCAGATGTTTCTGCGGCATATTGTGGAACAGCCCCTCTTCAACGTCCGCGTAACGGGGATCGTTCTGGATAAGCCCGAGGACATCAGAGCTATAAACATCACAGACTGTGCTGCTCTCGCCGACGCTTATTACAAGACCTATACCGTTCTTGAGAAGAGTATATGCTCCGTCCGTCTTGAGCTCGGTTATGGTGTATGCATCATCCTCAAGGCCGTAGATGAGCATACGCCCATCAGAACGCGGAGTGAAGCGCGTGGCCTTGGATTTGTCATCAGTGCTGCCGGTCACATAGTAAGCTTTCGCAGTCTCGTCATACTTGGCTACCACATAGTAATCATCCGCATCATTCTGGAGACAAAACTCAACCTTGCTGAAGTCTCCCTTGCTATCTGAGAACTTCTTCGTGAGGTCAAGGCCGAACACATAGACATGACAGTCATCAACGAGCGTATCATAATAGCTGCTGTTCGTGCGTTTCCACGTGAGGACGACGTCGTTGGTATTGCCCTTGTCGCCGTAGTTTGCGGACTTGTCCAGCTGGGCAGAGTATGTGATGCGGAGAGTGCAGTCGGAATAGCCGGAGTTGACCATTGAAGCATCGGCATACACGGCCTTGCTCGTGTTGATCTCGGAAAGGCCGGTGTCTGTCATGGTGATGCTCATAACGTACCCTGTATCATTGGTCGTGTAGCTGACGTTGAACTTGCCGTCAGCCTCTGTCCATGTTGCTATCTTGTCTGTGCAGGCAGCATCCTTAAAGAACTCAAGCGTGACGCCGTTCTGGAGATACGGTATGCCTTTCTCCGCGGTATCTATGAAGCTGTAATCCGTGAGATACGAGGCCGCCGAGGTGATGGACGGGAGCGTGGAGACGATCTGGTACTCAAGTGTATCGCCGACAGAGGCGGTTGCGGTATGTGCAAAGCCGTCTGTGATGTCTGCGCTGCCGTTATTCTTGCCGCTGCTGGTCTTTGCCTCGCGTACAGTCTTCTCAAGCGTCGGGATGCCGGTGAGGTTCTTGGGATAGAGCGTCACATCATAAAGCCAGCTTGCGTTATCTGCGGTGCTGGTCATGGGCAGAGAAACGAGGAAAGGCGCGGTGGTCTCTGTGACCATTTCGGGGACGCGGGTCTCAACGAAGAGGTACAGGCCGAGCGGCAGGTCTGAAACTGCACTGTGACCGTAGCCGTCAGTCTCCGGCATGGCAGTGCCGCCGTTCTCACGGACGTAGGTTTCAAGAGAATTCTTGACCGATGTCGCATTATTTGTGAGCGCGTTCTTCAGTGCATCGACAAGAGTATCCGAATGGAAGTAGAACACTACTGCTCCGTCAACCTCTTTGTCCGCAGCGGCATAGCGGTCATTTTCACTGAGTCCTATCGCTTCAAGGAATTTACTCGTCTGCGTGCCGGATTTGAAACCGTAGAGAAGATCGGTGCTGAATTCGTTATCCGAAGCCCCGTTATACGGCTCGATATCTGCGACCTTGATGTAGCTGAACTCAACGCCTTTTATAGCGTAGCCGTAGGATTCGCCGTTGCCGGTGAGCTGGTTCACTATCTGTGTATTGCCGAGGATGGACTCTACGCCATCTTCATCACGGACGCCCGTCGAGACGTATGAACTGTTCCAGACGCCGTCTTTCTCGGCACTGGTCAGGTCATATTTATATATGTCTACGGATGCTGTCTTGGAAAAGTCTATTCCATACGAATTTGACTCCTGCGCAGCGCTGGCATGAACAGGCATACAAATGATTGCTGCCAGCGCAAGAGCAAGTGCGAGTGCTTTCTTAAGTCTTTTCATGAATGTTTTCCTTTCTATCGTCTGTTTTTTTAATTGAGATGTACATAGCTGCACCGAGGATGCCGAGTACGATGGGGATATACGCAAACCCGCTGCCGCCAGTGTTCGGCAGCCGGTACATCGCGCCGTTGACCGCTGTGACGTAGAGGGTATAGCAGTAATTCTCACCGTCTATGACTTCACAGTCATCGGAAGAGAAAGACTTGTCCACCTTTACAGGAAGTGTGCCGGTGTATAGCGGCTCTGCCAGCAGTGTGCAGCCGTCAGGCGCTTTCGTCTCTGTCAGTCTATATATAATAGAACGGTCTGCCTTGAGACCGGAAAACGTAGCAATACCAGCACTGCTCACAGAGAGACGACCGTTATTCAGCTCAGAGCTTGTACAGCCTCCGGCTTCTATACTGTCACCCGTGCGAGTGAATACCGGCTGCCACGATGCGCCGTTATCTGTGGAGTATTCCAAAAGGTGCTCAGCGCCTGTCAGAATGCTGCCATCCGGACTTTTCTTCATAACGGTTATGTTCCCGTCACGCTCCGGTTGGATGGCTGTATTGTCCACTGTGACCGTGATGGTTTTACCGTGCTCGGTAATGTCCAAGGGATACACAGTATCATCCAAAGCATACCCTGGAGGAGCTTCGTACTCCTGATACGTGTAACTGCCTTTCTTGAGGTTTTCAAAGGTTATCTGCCCATTCTCATCGGTGCAGCCTTCGCCGACTATCTCACCGGATGCATTGAACAAACGGAATCCGGCACCTGAGAGCGGCGTTTTAGTCTCACCGTCCTGCTTGACAATAACGAGCTTTGCGCGGAAGCGGCTGTTTGTCATGATGACCTCTACTGTCTGACCGCTGGATACCAAGGAGACCGAATAACGGGTGTTGTCCAAGACGTATCCATCGAGGGTATTTATCTCTTCGTAGTAATAGTCCCCGAGAGGCATATTCGCGAAGTATACATACCCGTCCTCGTTTGTAGTACCGTAGGCAGCAGTCACCCCTGCGGCGTTGTACAAAGCGAATGTGACGCCTGGCATGGCCGCGCCGGTGTCGGCGTCTATCTTGCGGATGGCAAGACGCGCGCTCTTCGGCAGCTCCGGTTTGGGCGTTACGACTTCAACTTTTCCCTCAGCCACTTCTTTCTCAATGCTGTATGAGTACGCCAGAATACGCTGCTCGCCCCAGTTATCCGGGTTATAGAAGATGAGCGAAGCGTCCGTCTGATTGTCTATGCCGGTAGCGGTAAGGGTAAACGCGGAGCTGTCATAGCTCTTGGGGATCCGGATAGTGAGCACGTCGCCGGTATCTCCCGTGTAGCCTGAAACGGTAGCGTCAGAGGGCAGGTTGGAACGGTCAAGAAGATAGCCGCCTGTGCAGTTTATGAGTGTCACCGTAGTCGTGCCTACATAGTAGTCCCCGTCCTCCGTCAGCGTGATCGGGGAAAAGTTTACTGTATGCACGTATGTATCCTGAAGTCTTGCACAGTCCAGCAGGTAGAGACACCAGTCGAACAGATCCTCATATCCGCTCACGGCGCAGAAATTACCGGCATACAGTCTGAGATTCATCCACTCAGGGACGCCTTCGCAGCCTTGCTCGGCAAGCCAGAATCTCAGCGCGTTTGCCGTGGCATACCGTGCCTCATCTGCGGAGAACCCCGCATCATCGTTCGGGTAGCCATGCTCCAGAATTGCCTGCATCCCTCGGATGGTGACCTCATCGTAGTACTGCCAGCCGTTTGTTGAGGTATAACCGCTGTTGTTCGGCGAGTTATAGTTTGTCTGAATACAATAGGCAACGGCTCCGGTTTCATTAACATAGTGCGCGGGAGTGCCTATGCCATGCCATTCGCTTTTGCTGTTGTATCCAAGAAAATACGACGGCGAGTTTACTGTTGAGATCGTTACCCACTCCGCAAACGCAGTTATGGGCAGGATTGCGATAAAGATAAGGAGCACACAGAGCAGAGAGAATATGCGTCTGTGTATGCGTGTTTCAGTTATTGTCATTCCCTCCTTTAAAAAGTAAGAGCACCGGATTTTACTCGGTGCTCTTAAGCAAATAAATATTTTTTGATCACACAGCAGTTAAGTTCTCTGTGATCTGTTTGAAGAAGTCTGCGCTCCATACATCCAAAGCTGAGATATCATGGATGAACGGCTCGACATCCGCTTTTGCCTGCGAGAAGTCTATAGCGTCAAAACGGTCGTTAAGCATTCTCTTGACATCTGAAAGAGTGCAGTCTGCTTCACCAGAAATATAGCCAGACTCAAGCAGCCTTTCTCGCAGATGCCTCAAATTTACGGATGCCCCTTTGGTGAGATAAAACACATAGTCGTAGAGGTCGCGGCCTTTCACCCGATCACGCCATGCTCTGCAGAGCACAGCATGGATCTTCCCCGCGAACAGTGACGGCATATCATAAAGGTTGACCTCATACGGAGCCGGAAGCAGTCTGTACTTGTGCTCAAAGCTTGCATATTTAGGCGGATTCACATCTATCTCAAACTTGATCTTTACCGCCTTGTTTTTAGCTACGCTCGCTGCAACCTTTTCATCCGCATAGAAAATAAGAAGATGTTCTTTTGTGCTGCCTTTGAGGAATGCAGAGCGGATATTGCTCTCCTTGCTCTTTTCTTTTTCCTCTATGGTAACATTAAGCCCAAAAGACCGAACCTCTTTTTCCAGCGTTGGAAAGTATGCACTGAGGTCAAAGGTCTTGTCCGCAGTTTCAAGCGAAAAATCCAGATCTTCCGAAAACCGGTCAAGTCCATAGAAGATGCGCAGAGCAGTTCCGCCATAAAATGCGGCTTTGTCAAAAAAGCCCGCACGGGACAACCCGCACAGAACGATCTCCTGTATGATCTCTTTCATGGCGTTCTCTTTATCATAGATATTTTCCACCTGATAGCTTTTCAGCATTTGCTCAATGGCCGAATTCATTTTATAGCCTCCTTATCAAAGAACAGAGCTTCTTTACATTCGTTGAGTGATACTTGCCGCTAAGCTGCGCAAGCTTTGACTGATCCAGCTTTTTTAGTGCATCCATGTCAATTCGCAAATCGTCGGCAAGAAGTGTATAAAGCTCCTTAATATTGGCCGTGGGCGACATCGTATACAGCTTGTCGCACACTGCTTTTTCCGGTGAAGCAATACGATAAAAGTAATCTCCCTCCTGAACCAGAATCAGTTCAAGCGGAAATGCTTCAGCCGGAACATCACAGTATGTGAATGTGCCGAAAGACGTTTCATATCTTTTCTTCTTTTTCTTTTCGAATGTTGCCGATGTTACGGTATATACTGCCTCCGGAATCAATCCGTAATAGCTCATCGCATATTCGAAAGAAATATATGAAGGTCCATAGATGCTCCCCGCGAGCAAATAACCGGGAACGCTTTTATCCGTCTCATATAAGCCCTTTACGATCTGTACGCACTCGCCTCGTGCCGTCATGCGTGACAGCTTTGACGCAGGACTCGCATAATTATGAAGCTCTTCAAGCAGCATCGCAGTCGTTTTTATCATATTTTCACCTCGTACTACAATTATATGCAATTATTTGGTGAAAATCAAGCGAATTTTGCGATGCCGCATTGGAATCAACTTCTTCCATTCGACATATACGGTCTTTGATTCATCCGCCGCTCATCTGCAGCGGCTTTCATGAGCTTCTTCTGGTACTTGCCGCACTGCGGCGGCGCGCGGTATGGCGCTTTGCAATTATGGCGACTCTTCTTTCCCATGATGGCCTCCTTCACATACTCATATTTGGTTCTTCGGATTCCTTCTGTTCAAAGGATGTATCCGGCAAAACTTCAAGCCTGCCGTTTGTAATGTTGAGGATTTCGGGCTGAGCAAAGAGCTGAGAGTACTTCTCTATGTACTCTGGCGGCAGGGATGTGAAATCTTCTTCTCCGAGGCCGACGATCATAAAGTTACCGGCAATATAGTCATAGAGATTGCCTGACTCATCACGCAGCCCACGGTTGAACGGGAGCTGTTCAAGCTTGCCTTCTTCGTTGCAGACGATCGCAACAGGGTCATCGTAGGGTGCGATTGATTCTATATACCCGCCAACCACCTGCTGCAAAGACTTAAGGTCAGCGCCGATAGCAGCCTGATAAGGTGTTTTGCCCGGCTCGACCATGAGCACGGTCAACGTGGATTTTTCATTCTCCATATTTCCTCCTGATAATGCGGCAGCCGATGTATAACACCGGCTGCCATTGTTCTGAATTTTGACTTTTTGGATTTTTCTAACCTGTATTCGACACTACTTCCCCAGGTCGGGCGGACTACTGAACCGCAGTTGGCGCTGCGCACGGGAATTTCACCCCTCCGAGGATCTCTCCGAGCTGCCCCCATTGCCTGAAAGCTGTGGCTGGACAGGAGTACCTGCGTGAATGCAGTCATGGCTTGCGGCTTGCCAAAGCCGCTTTTGAATGGACTGACTCGCTCGTCACCTTATGGCCGTCGATTGATGCGGTTTCCCGCACAGGTGAGTTATGGCGCATCCTTCGTTTCGCTCGTACATTCACTGATGTTGTTACAGTAGCCGGATATGACCGGTTGCCCCGGTGTTTGTCAAGGTACACCGAGAGTCCTAAAAAAGTCCCCTCACCCCTTATAGGCGAGTGAGATGGCAACTGTACGGAAAAATTTTCAGTTTTCCAAAAACTTTTTTAATTTTGCGAGAATTTTGGCCTTGCGATCTTGTACGGTCATAGTTGGAATTCCTATTTTCTTGGACATTTGGCGAACTGAGCAGCCACGGAAGTATATGTTTTCAATGAACTCTCGCTCTTCTGGCGAAAGCATAGTTAACCCGTTCCGCAGCTTGCTGCACATAATGGTTGTGACAACTGTCTCCTCAACACTTTCCTGCGTGGAATCATAGAGTAATTCTTCGCCGGTTACGGAAGCCGTGGTTAATTCTTCGTACCTCAATAATTCGTTGCGCTTGTCCTTATCGCTTTGGGTTCGCTCTTGGCGGTCCATTTGTGTGATAGCGTCATATATTTCCTTTGAGACGAGGACTTTCTCCCCGGCGACGTATATGTAATAATCTTTTTTGTCTGCCATTACGCAGATCCTCCTTGTTCTGAATTTTGAAATGGTCAAAATTCAGAACGGGAGGTGCTCTGGGACGATATATAAAAAGAGGCTGCATCGTTGATCCTTTCCGCTTCTATGCGGTCAGGGTCAAGATCACAGCCAGCTTTTACAGCAGTGCTTTTGCCTGAATACCAAATTTGAGATACCTGCTGAATGCCGCACAACATGGTATGCGCACACAGCTATATAGAAGCATCTCTATATGTCTCCAAGCGACTTGTTACGGGTCAGATAGACAAAATCTGCGATTAAAATGTCCCATTTTTTACTCGTCATGACATATTATGTGTAGGTATCTGAAATGTTGACGTTCGAATATCAATCTAGGAGGTTTTGCTGAATGACTTTGAAGCCAGCCGCGCAGCATCGTAAGTCTTCGTTTTCCACAGCAGACAGCTATCGTATACCAATGCCGGTAAGAGAAATTCTGGAATTGCCTAATGGATATAGAGCCGCGGTCTGTCCAAGGTGCAAATGTACATTAGATAGGGAGTATCAACGGTTTTGTGATAGATGCGGCCAACACCTCTTATGGAAGTTCTTCTGCTCTGCAACTGTAATAAAGTGGCAATATCCTGTGGACTGAAATTGCTGCAAGGAACTTTTCTGCCATATTAAAACCTATGACTGGTGTCTGAAATCTTTCCTAAAGAATGTCTGCTTTACGGCAGGCATTTTTTAATGCGCAAAAATTTGAAAAAAGCAGGGACTGCGTGTCCCCAAATCAAATGCTGCAGACATATATAAAATAGATGCGAATCCCGTCGAATAATGTCATCAGAAGGAAGGTGGAACCGATGGGCTGACAGACAATTGAATACGGTCGGAAGTAAGTAAGACGGTCATGCGGAAATCTCCCACTTTTTTAAGGGAGAAGAAAGGAAAGGCAAAGACATGAGAGGAAGACTCAGGAAGCTGCTGTCCTTCGTGCTCGTTCTGGTACTCGTCGTGCAGATGCTCCCGGTATCAGCGTTCGCCGAAGGTGTTATTTTGGCCGAAGGTTCTGCCCCCACCTTGACCCAGAGACCCGACCCCCGCGACAGCATATATTACAGAGGACCGACAGACGAATATGAAGCGGACGATGTGCTATGGGAGATAGAGTCCGAACGAACAGAAACGGAAAAGCATTTCCGCCTGGTCAATGGCTCCAACATAGCCGTCGCATACTCATTCCCCGTACATTACCAGGATGAAAAGGGTAAGTACAAGGAAATAGACAATAGGCTAAAACTGTATAACGAGGATGGTACACTGTCTACCGAGCCGGTCAAGAGCGGCCTGCTTGAAAACGGTGATCTCAAAACCGACTCGCTTAAAGATAAGGACAGCAAGGATGAACTTGAAGCCAAGGCTTCCCCTTCTCCTGCACCTACACCTGTTCCCACACCCATCCCAACTGTTGAGCCGACTCCGGTCCCAACCGTTGAGCCTACCCCGGAGCCCACTCCGGCGCCGGAACTTGAGCTGGAAGAGCCTGCGCTCTCCGAAGATGCGGAGCTTCCCGCAGAGCCCGAAATTACGGACGAGCCTGAGATCGCCGGCGAATCCGACGTTTTGGATGAAACCGGACCTGCTGAGTCCGAAGATATTTCCCCAATTGAATCTGATGCACCTGTTGAAGCTGACCCCGAACCTGCCGACGAAGAGGACCCCGTTGTTCCCGATGTAGACCCGGAGCCAGCTCTTGACGTTCCGGCAGCTACCGAGCCTCCGGTCGAGGAGGAGCCCGAGGAAGAGCTGACCATCGACGACGCGGCACAGGTTCTGGATATGAGCGGCCTGCCCATAGACACCCGTGTGTATAAGAACACGCACGGTCTGGCAGATGTCGAGCTCGCACTTTCAGCCGGTTCTGCGCAGCTGGCCAGCATAAGCTATGACGGCTATACAGTCTCCCTCACGCCGAGGATCCGCAGCGGCAATGCGAGCATGCGTGAGTCGGCAGAGGCTGCCGCCAGAAGCATCGCCAGCATAACCGCGAACGTAAAACAGCTTGAGAGCGTCGCCGAAAAAGACAGCTTCCAGGCAAAGATCACGCCGAAGAACCTCTCTTCTTCGCTTACCTACAGCGGCATACTCAACGGCGCTGACCTTGAGTACATCGTCGCCGAAAGCTCTCTCAAGGAAAACATCATCGTAAAAGCAAAAGCTGCGGAATACGTATATGAGTTCACTCTCGATGCCGGCGGACTTACTCCCGAGCTTACCAGCTCCGGCAGCATAGAGCTCAAAGACGGCTCCGGCACCGCGGTGTTCGTGATCCCGGCAGGGTACATGATCGACGCCGATGGCGAGAGCAGCATGGAAGTGGAATACACCCTCTCTTCCGCTGCCGACGGCAAATATATCCTCACCGTTTCCGCCGATGCCGACTGGATGAACGACACCAAGAGAGCGTTCCCCGTCACCATCGATCCCCCTGTGTATCTTCAGGGCTTTTACAACATCGAGACCGGTACCATCTTCGGCTACTCTCCCGATGACATCGGCGGTCAGAGAGCTACCGAAGCCCTCGGCTATTACTCCGCAGACGGCGGCTACTGCCGTACTCTGGTTCGAGTAAATAACCTCCCCGATCTGCCGGACAACAGCTACGTGGTCCACGGCGGCATCTATCTTTACGAAGTGGCTTATAGTCATGTCGGCATGAGCGCTATGCGCGTAAAGGCGCAGGCTCTTTCATGGAACTATCCTACCGAGGGTTACTGGTGCCTTTACCACTCATGGAACGACACTCCCGACCCGGTCAACGAGGTCCTGGACTTCACAGATATCCAGAACGGCAGGGCGTTCTATGGCTGGAACATCACCCGCGAGGTAATAAACTGGTATAACGATCCGGGTTCCAACTGGGGTATTTCCCTTGCCGCGGCGCTTGAAGGCTCCATGACCTCTTCCAGCTGTGCCAACGCCGGGTTTGCCAGCAGCAATACCACCAATGCCGGGGCAAGACCGTACTTCGTGGTCGAGTACCGCAACAGCGCCGGTCTTGAAAGCTACTACACTTACCAGACCCACAGCATAGACAGAGCCGGTACCGGCTACATAGGCGACTACAGCGGCCAGCTCACTCTTGTGAAGAACGATGTGAGCTCCGCAAGTACCAGCAATCCCGTAGCCATCAACCATGTCTACAACTCTGCTTATTCAAAGGCCGCTTCCAGCGCGATCAACGCCGTCACCGAGACCTATGGCAGCATGGGTGTAGGCCGGGGCTGGATGCTGGATATACAGCAGGCGATCATCCCCGGAAACACCGGCTACCTCATCTACTTTGACGGCGACGGGACCGTGCATTACTTCCAGGGTTCCGGCACGCAGTACACCGATGAGGACGGTCTTGGCCTGACCATAACCAAGAGCGGCACGAACTACACCCTCAAGGATAAGAAAGACAACATCAGCTACTTCTCCGATGGTCTTCTGAGCTACACGCAGGATGCCAACGGCAACAAGGTCACCTATGTCCGCGACAGTGACGATGTTATTCTCTCCGTCACCCGCCAGAACAGCGGCGGCAGCGTTGAGACCATAGCGACCTTCACCTATGACAGCTTCGGCAACGTCAGCACCATAACTGACAGCGCCAACAATACGACGACCTTCAATTATTCCGGTACGGATATACTTTCCGGCGTAACTCATGCGGACGGCACATCTGTGAGCTATACCTATGACGCCAACGGCAAGCTGCTCTCGGCGACAGATAATGAGTCCGGCTACTCCATGAACTATGAGTATGACGCGAACACCGGTAAGGTAAAGAAGTTCTATGAGGTCGCCGGTGGCACTACCGGCGCAATAGTGGAAGCCGAAGGAGCCTTCACCGGCATCCAGACTTACCGGTACTGCGGTCCTGACCGTGTGCTCGGCAATTCTGACGACATCGTGAGCCACAGCGTCATGGACTACTTCGGGCGCACAACCAGCAGCTATTCCACCAACTATGACGGGACGCTCGTATACGGTGCGAGCGCTACCGCTTACAACGCAAATACCGGCACCAGCGCCACCAACAACAGAGCCCTGATCAGCACCCAAACGGGTGTCCAGTCCGTGAACCTTCTGGGCTATCCGAGCGTTGAGGGTACCTCGAATATGGATACGGCGGGCTGGGGATTCAGCGGCGGCGGAAGCGGCAGCATCGTCTTCGGCAAACCGCGCACCGGTATGCGCTCCGTGCTCGTGAGCCGTTCCAGCACCGGAGCTGCGGCCTCCACGCTCAGCCAGAGTCTCAGCGGGCTTGACCCGAACAGCTGGTATGTCCTCTCCGGATACGTAAATACCAGCGGCGTCACCAGCTTCGGCAGCAGCGGCAAGGTGACCATGAAGGCCACCGGAGGAGCTCAGGGAACTGTTTCCGGCACCTTCATCAACTGGAGCACCGACGGCATCGGCGACGGATGGGAACGTGTTTACGTCACGGCACAGCCGAACTCGTCCGGCGAGCTTACGCTGAGCCTTGAGGTCTCCGGCATTTCCGGTTCGGTATACCTTGACGACCTTCAGGCCGAAATAAGCCTGTTCGGTGAGAAAGGCACGCCCGGCACGGTCAGCCTCATAACCAACGGTTCCATGAACGACTACAGCGCATGGAGCAGCTGGTCGAGCGGCAACGACTACATTGGCGGCACTCCCTTCGGCAACGCGCTTCAGGTCACCGGCTACTTTGACGACAGCGCAGATATCTTCCAGGATGTGTATCTGGATCAGCCCGGCACCCAGACCTATCTGTTCTCCTGCTGGGCAAAGGCTGCAGCGGTACCTATAGACGGCTCCGGATACAGATCGTTCAGCCTTTGGGTAGAGCTGAATTACGGCGACTCCGAGGGAACGGTCGAGCAGCACAGCGCGGAGTTCAATCCGGATACCACGGAATGGCAGTACCTCATTCTGCCCATAGTTCCGAAGCAGCCGAATCTCCCGGTCAACTCCATGCGAGTATACATGACCTTCTGCCGCGAGCCTAACACCGCGTACTTCACGAACGTCTCCTTCGTCAAGGAGGACGCACAGAGCTACAAGTACAACTCTGACGGCGAGCTCGTTTCCGTCACCTCTTCGGACAATGCGGAGCAGAGCTTCTCCTACAGCGGCGCGGACCTGATCAGCCAGGTCACCAAGGGCAACGGAAGCTTCAGCTACGAATACGATGATGCCCACAATGTGACCAGCGTCACGAACGACGGCGTTTCGATGTCCGTAAGCTACGACGGCAAGGGCAACACCACCGGCACCGTGCTTGCCGGCGATGGTACCTCGCAGAAGATAAGCTCTTCCGCGGGCTATGACAGCACCGGCAACAGGGTCACATCCCAGACGGACGCCAGAGGCAAAACGGTCAGCTACAGCTATGACAACGTCATGAACAAGCAGACCGGCCAGCCTTCCAGCATAACGGATGCGAATAACAACACAGTCTTCAATTTCTACAATAACAGCAACGGGCGCATAACCAACACGAGCCTCGGCTACGATGTGCATCTGGACTATGTCTATTCCGGAGGCCAGCTCGCGTCCATGTCCAGAGGCGGATACATCCCCGGAAACACCACCGAGCAGACGCAGGTGTACACGATGAGCTACAACGGCTTCGGGAACATGACCGGAGTCAGCGTGGGCAGCCGCAACCTTGCGAGCTACACCTACGGCAGCGCGAACGGGCTGATGACCGAGATGAGCTACGGCAATGGGGCAAGTGTGAGTTATGAGTATGACGAGCTTGAAAGAGTTTCGGAAATATACTATAATGGCAGCAGCAATGCAGCAGTAAGCTACACGTACTCCAACAACGGTTCCGTGAGCAAGATCGAGGATCATGCGGCAAACCGTGTAAATGATTACAACTACGATTCTCTCGGCAGGCTCATAACCATGACCGAGAAGTCCGGGTCAAATGCGGTGCAGTTCTATGCGGCATCGTATGACAGCGCGAACCGCGTCAAGGACATCGGGTACATGGTAAGCCCGGCATGGAACGGTACGTTCAGAGACGGGCGAGCTTACGGCTACACCTACGATGCCGATGACGGCAAGCTGACGGGTATGCAGCTTCCGGCAGACGGCAGCTATGCGTACACTTACGATGCTCTGAAGCGTCTGACCGGCAGGAGCCTGTCGCTCGACGGCACGTCCTTCATAAACCGGAACTACACGTATCTGGACGGCAATGGCACGAACGCGACTACGATGCTGGTCGCGAGCATGAATAACCGCAAGGCCAATGGCACGAGCATCAACAGCTACACCTATACCTACGACAACACCGGCAACATCACGGCAATAAGCGGCAGCACGTCTGCGTCGTACACCTACGATGCGCAGGGGCAGCTTCTTACCGAGACCTACGGCGGCAAGACCTACACCTACACCTATGACACCTACGGAAACATCCGGTCGGTATCTGATGGGACGACGACAAAGGTGTACAGCTACGGTGACAGCAGCTGGCTGGATCTGCTGACGGCGTATGACGGTCAGAGCATCAGCTATGACAGCATAGGCAATCCGACGAGCTGGTACGACGGGACGACGTTCACGTGGTCCAACGGGCGCAGGCTCACGAGTGCGGTAAACAGCAGCACGGGTCTCAACAACAGCTACACCTACGACATGGACGGTCTGCGTCTGACGAAGACGGTCGGCAGCGTAGAGCACAAGTACGTATGGCAGGGCAGCAAGCTGGTAGCCGAGTACTTCGGCGGTACGGAGCTGGAGTTCTTCTACGATGAGAACGGAGCGCCGTATGCGTTCTCGTACAAGGCGACGGCATCGGCGACGCCGGTCATGTACTACTACGTGACGAACCTGCAGGGCGATGTAGTAAGCATACTGAACGCTGGCGGAACATCTGTAGCGGAATACAGCTACAACGCATGGGGCAAGGTGCTGTCGGCGACTGGCACGATGGCGGCGATAAACCCGATCCGCTACCGCGGCTACTACTTCGACTCCGATTCCGGCCTCTACTACCTCAAGTCCAGATACTACGACCCGAACCTCCAACGCTTTATTAATAGCGATGATATAGCTAGCACCGGTCAAGGCTTTGTTGGTGTAAATGTATTCGTCTATTGTGGGAATGGACCAGTTGTCAGGAGAGATGCCAATGGGTATTTTTGGGAAACTGCATGGGACATTGCATCACTCGGTATAAGCATCGTCGAGGTATGTGCTGCACCTGCCGATCCCTGGGCATGGGCCAGTCTTGCAGGCGATACAGTTGACCTTCTGATACCGTTCGTTGGCGGAATAGGTGAAACGACAAGGGCAATTGGTGCAGCAAGAAAACTGGCCAAAGTAGACGATGTTATTGAGGTAGCGTCCTCCGCGCAAACAGTATCGCGCTTAGCCGGTGAGTACAAAGACTTAAGGAAAATATTCAAAGGTAGTGGTTTCGAAGTACATCACATAATAGAGAAAAGATTTATAGATGTTTTTCCTGAGTTTATATCACAAAGTAGAATGGCAAGTGTTGCTCTTACACCGGCAGAGCACAGAGTTTTCACCAATGAATGGCGCAGATTGCTACCATACGGGGGAACTTACAGTAAAGAGTATATAATTGAAATAGCATACAAAGTGTACAAGAACAATCCTCAGCTTCTGGAATTCGCGTTGAGGCAAATTACTTAAGTCTACTAAATAGCTTAAAATTTTTTTCAGGAGGGAACCATGGAAATAAACCTGCACTATGGAGAGAATGTTACGCTCGCTCAGTTGAAAAAAATAGCATCATTTGGAATCAATGTTGAAGTGCTGAACGGAAATTACCTTATAGTTTTTGACATTCTTGATGGCAGTGAACAGCATCAGCGTCTTAAAGCAGAATTTCCGGATCTTGCACCGATTTGTGAATGGTACATATTTTCCGAGAAAGAAATGCAGGAAGCAGAATGGTTCACCATGCGGTCAACAAACGAAAAGCTGGAGGATTCCTGCCCAGAGAAAACCTTCTCTCATAGCTGTTACGCAAGTAATTATTTCAATCCGCCGCTGGATTTCGATCAATATTTCCACCAGACCCAGGTCGCACCGTTTTATTTTTCAAAACCCGTGAAATGGGGGCGGAACTTTTTCTATTCTTGTAATGACAGGGGGCAGAAAACCCTTTTTTGTAGTGAAACTGCTTCTAAACTCATGCTTCAGCATGGCCTTAAGGGAATGGAGTTTTTGCCTGTTCTGAGCAAGAAAACAAACGAGCCGATGCCGGATATCCATCAGTTCAACGTCACAACTATGATTCCAGATTCTTCTTTCCATGTTGTTGGCGCACGTGATATATGGACATGCCCCGTCTGCGGTAAGTCAAGGTATGTGCTCAACAGCCTCTCTCGCCCCTCCGTTGACAAATCAGTTTTAGGCGAACTGGACTTTTATGTGACAGATATGATCCAAACTTTTAACGGCCCTTCATTTCCTTCGCCTTTCTATATTGTGTCTAAAAAAGCCAGTGATTTATTCAGAAAATATCGTTTCGACCGCACGCTTGAACTCTTCCCATTGCTTATATATTAACAAATCATGGTCTCTCAAATAGTCAAAAGATTCTCCAACGCACCCAACAATGTTGGGTGCGTTTACTATTGCGACTGCCGCCCCAACGGGATATAAATTCCACTCCGATAGATTATTTATTTAAGTGCCTGTGGAAAATATAATTATTCTTGCAGGGGTGTGAGAGCAATGATCAGCAAAAAAGAATTCGAATATACTGTAGGCCGGAATCTGGCTAAATATAGAAAAGAGAAGAAACTGACTCAGATGCAGGTCGCAGAAATGGCTGAGCTTAGTGTTCCGTTCTATGCAAGCGTTGAGCTTGGAAACAAAGGGCTCAGTGCCTACTCGTTGTATAAACTGTCCGCTGCGCTCGGCGTCGATATAAATTGCCTCTTGAGCGATGATACCCCAGACGAGAGAGCAAAGAACATTGAGGCTTTGCTCAGCGGAAAAAACGAACGGGTTAAACTCGCTGCTGAAAAATTGGTCGGACTGCTTGTCGAAAGCATAGAGTCAGGAGCAAAATAAACTTCCAAAAAATAGAAAGAGGGAGATTATATGGGACTTGCTGCACATCAAGAAGAAATTATAGCCCAGCTGTACAGAGAAATATACAGGAAGCTTGTGGTCTATGCAGATACTCCTCAAGGTCAACGCCGAAGGAGCTGCCAACAATGTGCAGACTATAGAACTCATCTGCTTGAATACCGCAGCGCTCCAGCGCACAATCTATTTGAACTTCAGATGCGGGCAAATACAGCATCGCGGTTTTGTTTCCCTGCATCACATCCAGCTCCATCATACAGCCCCGATTCTCATTGATCCCCCCTTGAACGCAAAAAAGGCCGGAACCTTTGATTTCTCAAAAGTCCCGGCCTTGCCGATTTAATGTTTTGTTGTTTATCTAACTCACTTGCTCATTAACTCACCTCCAGAAATGACAAAAGCGCCGGATCGTTAATTCTACAAAACCAACAATCCGACGCTTGAATTTTTGTGATATTTATTTTTTGAAAATTTCGGTACATGTTTGTATTTCGGTCGCGCAGCAGGAGAACACAGTAGCTATATTACCTAAAATATGGAAAAGACCCTGTTCAAGTCTGGGAGAACAGGGTCTGTCATCAATGGAAAAGCAAAAAAATTTCCGAGCCTTTTGTGCCCGGAAAGCCTTGAGGACACTGCGTTTGACGCAATGTCCTCAAAATTGGCTGACAATGATGGAGGCGCCACCCAGACTTGAACTGGGGGTCGCGGATTTGCAGTCCGCTGCCTTACCACTTGGCTATGGCGCCATATGCAGCCCTGCACAAACAGAGCTGATATAAATGGAGCGGGCAACGAGGCTCGAACTCGCTACCTCCACCTTGGCAAGGTGGCGCTCTACCGGATGAGCTACACCCGCATAATGGTGCCTCCGGTCGGAGTTGAACCAACGACACGCGGATTTTCAGTCCGCTGC
>ENA-UONT01000497-UONT01000497.1-human-gut-metagenome-genome-assembly--contig:-CS20-NODE-497-length-46332-cov-32.396158_pt1 | contig 46332 bp, 45 predicted proteins | sample MGYA00242459_ERZ724006 | MGnify/ENA metagenome assembly ERZ724006 | reverse complement strand
TTTTGAATGACAGCGAAAAAAGTTCTTAAACACCCTTGACAAAACGTATCAGAAGCAAGCCTGCTTTCGGCTATGGAACGCGCCGGAAGCGCGGACACCGACCCGGACGCAGAACGTAAGGGGCTTGGCACTCCCGCTACCCGCGCCGCCGTGATTGAAAAGCTGGTCAAATCCGGCTTTGTGCAGCGCAAGGGAAAACAGCTTATCCCAACCCAAAAGGGCAACAACCTTGTTTGCGTTCTGCCCGATACGCTGACCTCTCCGCAGCTTACCGCCGAATGGGAAAACGCTCTGACGCAGATTGCAAGGGGCGCAGCCGAGCCGGAGGACTTTATGCGGGGCATTGAAGAAATGGCGCGGGAGCTGGTGAAAGCCTATCCGTTTCTTTCCGAAAATCAGAAAGGCCTGTTCAAAGAGGAAAAGGCGGTGATCGGCAAATGCCCCCGCTGCGGCGGGAACGTCTGCGAGGGCAGAAAAAACTACTACTGCGAAAAGAAGGACTGCGCCTTTGTCATGTGGAAAAACGACCGCTTTTTCGAGGAACGCAAAACCGCCTTTACCCCGAAAATCGCCGCCGCGCTGCTTGCGGGCGGCAGGGCGAAGGTCAAAAAGCTGTATGCCCCGAAAACGGGTAAAACCTATGACGGAAGCATTGTATTAGCCGATACGGGCGGGAAATACGTCAACTACCGTATCGAGCTTGCGAGGGACAAAGAACTTACGCAGCAAGCATAGGAAAGGGGTACCCTTTCCGTAAAACCCCCGTTCTGACGCTACGCGCAGAATGGGGATTTTGCTTGTTGGGAAGTGTCCCAAACCCTCTGTAACGATGAAAGGAGGCGTAAGCCACGCAGAACAAGCCGAAAGCAGAGCTGACCGCCGCCCTGATGCTTCTTGATACCCGCAGTATGTCCTTTGATATGCGGGAAATCGACAACCGCCGCTTTATGTTCTCCCCGCAGGCGGGAGAGCTGATTTTAGGCAGACAGTATAGAGGCGGGCAGCTATACAAAAGCCATGCCGAGGAACACTTTGACAGCGGGGCGAAAGCCCCTTTCGACAGCTTTATCCGGGGCTGGATCGGCACAGGCAGGGACTACCCGGACGGTGTTATCCACTTCGCCCCGAATATTGGCACAGACAATATCACCGCCTTTGACAATGCGTTTTCCACCCTGCAAATGTTCAGCGAAAACGGCGCGGCGGGAGATACCGTCGTGCGCGGCTTTGGGCGCAAGTGGGAGCAGCCGCTAAAAGACATCATCACACCAACAAAAGAAAGGAGCAAAACCGTGAGCGAACAGGAAAAGAACTATTCCAGCTATGATTTTGACAGGCTGGAAGTAGCAAAAAAGCTGGTAATTGAGCGAAGCATCTATTTTGAAAGTGAGAAAGCGGATATTTCCGCGCTGACCGGGCTTTCTCTTGCGGAGCTGACACGGCTGCGTCAGGAGAGCGCGGCGGCGGAGCAGGCTGTATTTGACAGGCTGAAAACGGAGGCAGCCGCATGGGAGCAGCAGGCGGGCAACACCCGCTTTCTTGAAAAAGCCATCGAGTATGTGCAGACGCCGCCCGTCAAGCACACATCCAACAAATGGGAGAAAACAGATTATGAATGGCAGCTCCGCAGTAACGCAGTCTATCAGATGCGCTATCATGTCTATGAAAACACCCGCTATGACAGACAGGCGCAAAAATCCGTGCCGTATTCATGGAGCCTGACATGGAGTGTCTACACCAACGGACCGAACCATGGACAAAACGTAAAAATCGCCGGACAGGAGCGCAAGACCTTTTCAGACAAGGCGGCAATGGAAAAATACCTTGCCGGACGCATCAAGGCATACGACCGCCTGTTTACCGAGACTATGCCGCCCGTTCCGAAAGAATACGCGGAGCCGTTCAAGGTGAATGGGCTGCTGCTTCCGGGTTATGCCATTGAGGGCGAGCCGCCGCAGCACACCGCGCCCCAGCAGGCAGCGCAGCCGACGCACATTGAGCCGGAAAAGGTTGAAATGGATGCCGCCGCGATGCAGGCAGCGCCCCTTACTGTCGAGCCGCCGCAGCCGCAGCCCGTTATCCCTATCAACCTTACCGCAGAGAAGCCAGCCGAAAAGCTCAAGGAGATTACCGACCGTTTGGAGCAAGGCATTACGGAGCTGTTCGACAGCGAACGCTACAAGGAGTATCTGCGCGTTATGTCAAAGTTTCATAATTACAGCTTCAACAACACCCTCTTGATTGCAATGCAGAAGCCCGACGCTTCCCTGATCGCGGGCTTTACCGCTTGGAAAAACCAGTTTCAGCGCAACGTCAAAAAAGGCGAAAAAGGCATTAAGATTATCGCCCCGTCGCCGTTCAAAATCAAGCAGGAAACGGAAAAAATCGACCCGCAGACCCAAAAGCCCGTGATCGGCAGGGACGGAAAGCCCGTCACCGAGGAAAAGGAGATCACCATACCCGCCTACAAGGTGGTGTCCGTCTTTGACGTGTCCCAGACCGAGGGAAAGGAATTGCCGGATATTGCCGTGGACGCGCTGACAGGCGATGTGGAGCAGTACAGCGATTTTTTCGCAGCCCTTGAAAAGACCTCTCCCGTCCCCATCGGCTTTGAGAAAATCGAGGGCGGCGCACACGGCTATTATCACTTGGAGGACAAGCGTATTGCGCTTGACGAGGGTATGAGTGAGCTGCAAACGCTCAAAACTGCCATTCACGAAATTGCCCACGCAAAGCTGCACGATATTGACCTGAACGCTCCTAAAGACGAGCAGCAGCCCCGCGTAGACCGCCGCACCCGCGAGGTGGAAGCGGAAAGCGTCGCCTACACCGTTTGCCAGCATTATGGACTTGATACGTCGGACTACTCTTTCGGCTATGTAGCCGGGTGGAGTAGCGGACGGGAGCTTGCGGAGCTGAAAAGCTCCCTTGAAACGATCCGCTCTGCCGCCGCAGACATCATCAACAGCATTGACGGACATATCGCAGAGCTGCAAAAGCAGCACGAAGCCGAGAAAGCCGCGCCCGATCTTGCCGCCGTACAGGAGCAACAGAGCGAAAAAACCGACCCGCCCCTTACGGACTTGCAGAAAAAAGCCGCCGCAATCGCAGAGAAATATGAGGCACTTTCCACACAGGAAAAAATCGGGGTGATTGCGCAGGCGTTCGGCGGTACTGCGGGCAGGATTGAAACGTCGCCCTGTACGGGAAAATGGCGCGGCACAAGCGATATATCCATCCGCTTTGATAACGGCGCGTCCCTGTTTCTCGGCAACCGCCTTACGCCGAAAGCAAAGACCGCAGCGGTACAGCGGGAGCTTGTCAACGCTACCCTGCTGCGGTACAACCCGGAGATCGTCAGCGCGACAAAGGAAGCAGCTCTCGCTTTCCTCATGGAGCGCGAAGCAAAGGACAATGCCATTGCCGCGCAGAAGGGCTTGAAGCCCTACACCCTGCTTAACGTCGAGTTCAACGACGGTGCGGACGGTCAAAGCAGCGGATATATGGGCTGGTACTATGTGACATTGGCGGTAGACGGAAACATCTGCTCCCATATCGAAACCGGGCTGAATTACGACATCGCGGATGGCAAGGTGAGTGCAGAACCCACACGGGAGAAATACTTTGCGGCGGGCGCGTTGAAGGATAGTGAAGTGGACTATGTTTTCAACAACGTCGGCTTTTCCTCTACTTCCGGGCTGTATGCGATCCCCGTCAGCGATGCCGTTTTGCAACGTGCCGAAAAGACGCTTGCGGAGCGCACACAGGCGCAGGCGGCGCAGCGTACAGAAAAAGACGTGATTTATACCATGCACACCAATCCCCGCAGCGAAAGCCTTGCCGACCGCTCTTTCCTGCAAGCCTATGAGCAGCAGCCGGGCGGGAAAGCCATACCGGGCGACTTGCTGTTTGTCGGGACGCCGGAGAAATGTCGGGAGCTGTTACAGAGCTTGAACGCCGGGGAGCTGACGCAGGGCGATGTCAAGGCACTTTATGCAAAGGCACAGGAGCCGGACAGGGACACCTTTTCCATTTATCAGCTCAAACGCGGCGACGAAACGCGGGATTTGCGCTTTGAGCCTTACGACCGTCTGACCGCAGCGGGACACGCGGTTGATCCGGCGAACTATGACCTGATTTATTCCGCGCCCCTTGCACCGGGTACGAGCCTTGAAGCTATTTTTACCCGCTTTAATATCGACCACCCGAAAGACTTTAAGGGACACAGCCTTTCCGTTTCCGATGTGGTGGTGCTGCATCAGAACGGGCGGGACACAGCGCATTACGTTGACAGCATCGGCTATCGACAGACGCCGGAGTTTTTGCAGCCGCAGAATTATCTAAAGCACGCCGAGGATATTGTGGAGCAGAACGACAACAATTTTGACGGTATCATCAACAACACGCCGCAGACGCCCACCGTCGGGGAATTGGAGCAGAAAGCAAAGGCGGGTGAGCCGATTTCCCTGATTGACCTTGCGGACGCTATCCATGCCGATAAGGAGCGCGGCAAAGAGGAAAAGCCCTCGATCCGGGCGCAGCTTCGGGCGGCAAAGGAGCAGACTGCCCGAAGAAAGGCGCAAAGGAGCAAAACACAGGATTTGGAAAGGAACTGATCGTATGCAGAAGTTTGAAAACGTGGATATATTGGCTTGCCTTGATGCGGTGATGAAGCAGAACACCGGCTTTTACCAAAGCGATTTTGAGATTGACAAGAAGATCATTCACGAGGCTGCTGCAAGCCCCGACCGTGAGGACAAAACCCTTTTGTGGCTCTCCCGCCCGTCCGGGACGCATTGCTTCCGGGATCGCGACGTTTTTCTCAAAGACACCCGCCCATACAACACATGGAAGTTCCACGGGGAGCAGACACGCGACCGCATTCTTGCCTACGCCGTGGAGCTGACAGGCAGGGAGCGCGGCAAAATCCGGGGAAACCTCTATGAGCTGGACTATGCCGCCCATTTCCGGCACGTTCGGGAGCAGGCGCTTCCCGCAGACACAAACGCCCTTATCTATGAATACGGGCGCGTCGAGCAGCCCGCAAAGCAATGGTTTAACGGCAACGACCACCCGCAGTACGGCAAGTTTGAACGCTTTGAGACGCAGCCAAACGCCCCCGAAGCCTTGCGTGATCTTTTGCAAGAGGAACGGCGCAGCCGTGAGCAGCTTTCGCCGGGGGACTTCAAGGCGCATATAGCCGCCTTGCGCGACGGGCTGATTGAAGCCGAAGCGCGGCGCATTGTTGCCGAAATGAAACGTCAGTACAGCCCCAACAGCCCGAACAAAACCCACTACATGACAGAGCTTGCCCCGGCGTTTATGATGCTTGCGTCGAACCGGGACGTTGACCGTCTTTTCTCGCTGCTTCCCTACAAGACGCTGACCTTTTCCAAAATTGAGGGCAGGCATGGCATCTATGCGCTGATCGACAAGAACGAAAACCGCGACCGGGATATTCGCAAGCCCCGCCCCTCTATCCGGGCGCAGCTTGCCGCCGACAAGAAGAAAGCCGCTCCGAAGCGGGCGGCGAAAACAAAACATCACGAAATGGAGGTATGAGCATGAACCGATTTACCGTTGAGGAAACAAATCTTATCAGCATCTACATCGCCGATACGCGCAGGGAGCTTATCGGGGAAATGACGGGTGCGCTGCCCTACATGGACGGCGAAATGCGCGAGCTTGCCTTGCGTACCCTTGCAAAGCTCCGCGCCATGAGCGACACCGACTTTGCCGCTCTCACCGTATCTGCCGCCGACGAAGTATGAGCGGGCTGAAACGGCTGACGCCGCAGCAGAGCCGCAAAGCGAACGCCCTTATCAAGAAAACCTGCTGCAACTGTATGGGCGGGAACTGCATTTTGCTGGACGATGGGGACGAGTGCGTTTGTCCGCAGCTCATTTCCTATTCGCTTCTTTGCAGATGGTTTCAAAACGCCGTACTTCCCGCCGACAAGCTGCTTTACGCGGAGCTTTACCAAGCCGAGGACAGGCGGCGGTGCGCCGAGTGCGGCGCGGCGTTTGCGTCCACCTCAAACAGCGTCAAATACTGCCCGGACTGCCGCAAGCGGATCACCCGCAGGCAAGCCGCCGAGCGGATGCGGAAACGACGCGCCCGCGTTACGCAGTAGGCGCGAAAAAGCCCTTATGCCATGCCGCTTTTCAGACGCGATTTGAGCATGACAGGGGATTTATACCTAAACCCGCAAAAACAGTGTTCTACTGCGTAACAGACCCTTAAAGCAGCACCCACGAAAAGGCGGGGCGCGGTGGCCATCATCGGCTGCCGCGCCCCGTTCTCTTTTTTTGCTTATTCCTCGCCGATTTCTGCTACGCCGACCCTGCCGACGTTTAGAAGCCGATATATCGTTAGAGGGATATACCATGCCGCGACCGCAAGCCGCCATATCAGAATGACGCCGCCAATCAAGCCGCCCACAATGAAGTTGAGCGCAACGACGCCCACCGTGCCGGAAAGGTCGAAGCCGCGTGGGATAAGCCATACGAACATACGGCGTATGCCAAAGGGGATGCCGCAGCACAGCCACACATAAAAGTAGTTCGTTGCCCCGTCCTTTGTGAATACCAGTGTAGCCCAATAAAACAGCACTCCGGCAATCAGAACGGTCAAAACCGTTTTCTTAAAAAAGTCTTTCCAAATCTCACCTCGCGTCATAACCTCACCTCTGTTTCGTAAAAATATGGATAGCGTTCAGCAGTCCTACATTGGGATAGTTTCATCATACCATGTTTTTTCGGGGATTTCCACACAATCCGCATTTATCCGCGCACATTTTCCTTACCCTGCTCCGGCTCACTTTCGCGCCGCAAAATACTGTCGATGTTCCGCTTGATAACGTCGTACTCCTTGACCTGCTTTTTCAGCCTACCATAGTCGGCGTACAGCGTTTCTTTCTGTTCTTGGAGCTTTGCATACTCCGCTTGCAGCGCGGCGACGTTGGGGAGCTTGCCGCCGACCAACGCGGGCTTGATCGCTTTTGCGGCGGCTTCAAACAATATGATACTGCTCTCATTGGCGGCGCGGTATGCCGCCTTATCCTTTGCTCTGCGGTATGCGTCGTACACAGGCTTTGTCTTTTGGTATGTTGTAATATGCTTGATTAGCACCGCCATATCCGCAAGCCGCCGTTCGACACCCTTTAATGCGCCTGCCGCCTGTTCGTTTGCCGCGTTCACCTCCGCGATTTTCGATTGAAGCTGCCCGTATTGCTCTATGCGGTTTTCGGTGAGGAAGTTCAACGTCTTTGCCGCCTGTTTCAGATTATGGATTTTCGCCCAATGCTCATAGCCCCGGCTTTCCTGCGCCTTGATGCTGTTCTGAATGTCGATAACAAGGGAGATACCGCCGCGCTCCTGCTTCGGGGCTTTGGCAGCGCGGGTGCGCCTGCCCTTGATACGCTCCGTTATGGCTTCCTCTGTATAATCCGCGCCGAGAGTTTTCAGACGGGTAAAGCGTTCCTGCCCCGGTGCGCGGCAAGATATGTATTTACCGGGCTTTATCTCATAGCCCGCAGCTTGCAGCAGCCGCAGAAAATCGGCAAAGTCTGACGCTTGCGGGATAAGCGCGTCAACGGCAATTTTTAGCTTGCCTTTCCAGCTTGTACCCGTCTTTTCCGCTTGGTACTCCGCATAGCTCTTTCCCTTGCTGCCCCTGCCGGGGACAACGACGGACAAGCCGTTTTCCCGGCACAGCCTGTCGCTGATGTTGCGTATGCCGTAATAGCTCCGCTTGTTGGAATTGTACTTGCGGTGGTCGATGAAATTGACTGCACAGAAAATAATGTGATTATGGACATGTCCTTTGTCTATGTGGGTAGTCAAAACATATTCGTATTGCCCCTTTGTTACCGCGTCGGCAAGCTGCCGACCTATCTCATGCGCCTTTTCATAACTGACTTCCCCCGGCTCAAAGGATTGCATGAGGTGGTGGGCTAAATTGTTGCCTTTCTCCAACGCTTGCGACAGGGTATATGCAAACTCAATATCTGCCGTTTCATAGGAACAGCCGAACGAGGACACAAGCATTTTTTCTTCTGTCTTGGCGGGATTTTGGATATAGGCGAGGGCTTTGCTCAACGTGCTTTTAATAGGTTTAATCTTTGTAACCGCCATATCTCATTCAGCACCCCCTTTATCTCGTCTATGTCCTCTTGATAGACGCTGCCCGTACTGTTCACGCGCCGCGCGATCTGATTGACGTTGACCCCGATCTTCTGTATCTCGGCGGTCATTGCCTTTATGTCGCTATGGTCTATCTGAATGATATATCCGTCGATTGCGATTTTCCGCAGATACGCGGCCATATTCCGTGTTGGTATCAGCTTCATTTTTTCAAGGATCAAATCGCGCTCGGCTTCCGTCACGCGAAACTTTAGCTGCACCGTCCTTTTCCGTCCGTCCATGCATTCACGCTCCTTTCTGCTGTTTGAGGGTTTGGGACGCTTCCCAAGGGTCTGCCCCAACAGGCGATAGCCTGTGAGGGTACAAGCAATTTTCAGCCGCCGCGCCGCAGCGCGGGAGGTCGAAAATACGGAAGTGGGTACCCGCTTCCTATGCTTGCTATGTAACTTTTATCCCCTCACTAATACAACACCGGGAACGACAAAAAATGCTCGCTTTCGCGGGCATAAATCAGAAAAATATAAAACAAGAGGCCGCTTCCTCACATACAGGAAACGGCTTCTATTTGTCCAGCTTCATCAGCTCGTCTATGGCGCTTTCGATAGCGGGCAGATACTTTTCCGGGCAAAGCTGCACCTTGTATTTCACACGCTGGTATTGCTCGGTTTCCTGCTTCCGCAGCTATGGGTTGAAATACTTTTCAGCCGGTAATCTGCACAGGTGAAAGAGCTGCACCACAAGCGGCATACTCGGAATGGTCGCGTTCAATTCGATGTTGGCCAGATACCGGGGATCGACCCCGATTTTCTCCGCAAGTTCTCTGCGGGAGATACCCAGCTTTTCACGGGCTGTTTTTACATCAGCGCCAAAAGTTTCAAAGCCGGGGCATTGCTCAACTTTTGCCATGTTTTCATCACCTCTCAACATTGTATAGTTCATCAATAGTTTTGGGAATGATGTGGAAGAACATACACCTATATTTTATTGTCTCTTAGAAATCTCTCCATCTTGACAAACACCTTCAAATCAGTTAAAATATCATTTAGAAAAAATTCTAAATGAAGTATGCAGGTGATACTGTGAGTCTACCAGATGTGTTTAAGGCGTTGAGCGACCCTGTTCGACGGGACATATTGCTGTTACTAAAGCAGCGGAGGAAAATGTCCGCTGGAGAAATTGTTGCAGAATTTGAATTGTCAAACGCTACGATTTCTTACCATCTTTCTATCTTGAAAAAGGCTGATTTGGTTTTTGAAACGCGATACCAAAAATATATATACTATGAAATAAATACTTCTGTGTTCGAGGACGCTATGATGTGGCTCATGCAGTTTCGGGGGAGTAACGATGAAGATGAATAGGAACGCAAGAATAACACTGATAATGACAACCGCAGTCTGTTTAGCTATCTTAGCTACCGCTGCGATTATCAACACTATTCATGGGAATGAAAACCAAGCCCTTGTTATTCAATGCATAATCTTTGCGGTTTATAACATTGCACTGAACTTTGCGTTGAACAACATCCGCATAGTGAAACAAAATGCAGCAAGAAAATTGGTGCTTATCGGTAAATGGAGTATGCCCCTCGCAAGTGTCGTGTGCCTTATCCTGCAAGCTGACTCTTTTCTTCCTGTTCAGATTAACACGGAGACTTTTACCTGCTTTTTTGTAGGGATCATTTTGATTATTGTCGGCAACTACTTTCCCAAAAATCATATTAACTACTTTGTTGGATTAAAGTTTCCATGGCTCTTTAAGGACGAAGAAGGATGGTACAAAACCCATAAACTTGGCAGTTATACGTGGATAATTGCCGGACTGGTACTGCTTGTTCATCCTCTACATCATATTACAAAAGTAACCACTCCGCTGGTCATCATATTGGCGGTTGCTGTTCCGTTGGTATACTCGTTGGCTCTGTACATTCAAAGACAAAAAAGGGTATAAGGAGGTAATGAACCATGAAATCTACGACAAAACACATCATCCTAAGCACACTTTTGTGCATACTTACGCTTGCGGTGTTCCTCGGCTTTTATTCTAAACTTCCGCAATCAGTCCCCGTTCATTTCGATAGCGCCGGAAACCCTAATTCATTTTGGCCCCGAAATGCGCTTGTACTTGGCGGCCCGGCTGCTTTCAGCGTGATTAACCTGATCGTGGCTTTTCGGCTAAAGGCTCAGGAAGGAAAATCCTTTTTGTACTACATTACGCCTGTGCTTGCCTTTGTTATCACAGGTATGCTTATCTACATGGGGATGAAATGAAAATTGAATGCGGAGTGGTTATTTTTTTGATTTTCATTTCGATTGTTTTCTAAATGATAGCAGGTGGTTTTTATGCTTGAAATCAAAAACTTTTCAAAGAAATATGGGGATAAAGAGGCTGTCAGCCATTTGAGCTTTGTCGTGAATGATGGCGACATCATGGGGTTTGTCGGAAAAAACGGGGCAGGAAAGACTACTACACTAAAAGCGTGTATGGGGATTATCACGATTACCGAGGGAGATATTCTTTTGGACGGCATCTCGGTTGTCAAAGAGCCAATAGTTTGTAAAAGAAAGATGGCGTATGTTCCAGATACCCCGCGATTAGAGGAATATATGACAGGGATGCAATATCTTAATTTCGTTTGCGACATATATCAGATTTCGGCAAAAGAGAGAAAGCAAAACATAGAGCGGCTAATTCATGCCTTTCAAATGGAGCCGCATATTTCTGGCTTGATTTCATCGTATTCACATGGCATGAAGCAAAAAGTGGCTTTAATTGCGGCCTTTTCTCACAATCCCAAACTACTCGTCTTGGATGAGCCTTTCGTTGGATTAGACCCGGAAGCCTTTATTGCTCTGAAAGAGCAAATGAAAATGCTCTGCCGGAAAGGAAGCTCTATACTGTTTTCAAGTCATATTCTCGATGTAGTTGAAAAACTGTGCAATATAATCTCTATCATAAAGGATGGAAGGCTTTTATACTCCGGTACAACCGAAGAACTTATCGGCGTTGAGGGATTGGAAGAAGCATTTATGGAGTTGAATAGTAATGAAAGTTTTGATCCGTCTATTGAAAAATGACTTTACTCGGATATTCAGAATAAATCAAATGCGCTACGGTAACCCTTCGCAGCGCAGCAAGGCTATTTCTTTGTACATTTTAATTTTTGCTGTTGTGATTGGGATAATCATTTACTGGATGAACTCTTTGCACACAGTTTTTTCCTACGCATGGACAATTGAAGAAGTAATTGCTTACTTTTTCGGGCCAATGTTGAAAGTCAGTGTTGTCCTCAATCTTTTCATAGGTATTTTTTGGGGCAGCGGACTTCTTTTATCTGACAAAAATGTTGAAGCAAAGCTCGCGTTGCCAATTCCAATGCTATACATTTCACTTTCTAAACTCTCTATTCTCTATATTCTCCAACTGTTTCTTAACAGCTTCTTGCTGTTCCCGATGGTGCATTTGTACCGTATAGCAGCGGAAACCTCACCTTTGTATTATTTTGCAATGGCTGTTGTCGTTTTGCTCTTACCAGTCATTCCTAGCCTTTTAGGGACGATTATAGGTACAGGCATCTACTACATTATGCACAAGCCCTCCATTCTGCTGGCCCGATTGAAAACAGTTGCGGCTGTGATTATTCTATTTACGTATTTGACGTATATCTTTTTACATTTTTCCGCTGCCCCAGAAGATTCAACGACCACGCTGTTTTCCCTGTTCTCAGGGGAAGGGCCACTCGATAAAGCAATACAATCCATTGTGAGCTTACAAGGTTTTGCTTTTGTATTGTATCTTTCGGGAGTTTTGCTTTTAGGGTACTTAATGGCTTGTCTTATTGGCCGCATATTTCGGCATTGGTACTGTGATCTCTCGCACGATACAAAATCCGTCTCTCTGCAAGGCGCTTATTCTTTTGCACAAAAAGGCATAATCGGTGCCCTGATTGCACGGGAACGGCATCGGTATTTTTCAATTCCTGTCTATGTCATCAATACCGCTCTCGGCTATATGATGGCGGCAATTTTTGTTATTTTTGCCGTTGTAATAAAGGAAGATGTCGCTGCACAGATTTATCAATTTGGCGGACTATTTCAAATCCCTTATTCATCCGGTGAAATGCTGTATGTCTATGCTCTCGCAATTATGGTATCTCTCTCCTGCACGACATTCCCAAGCATTTCTATTGAAGGGAAAAACATGGAGCTTATAAAATCCATGCCTATAAGTATTTTTGAATTTATCAAGGCAAAGCTCTTGTTTCATCTTTCGCTGTCTATTCCAATAACACTCGTCCTCAATACGGCTTTAGCATTTGGCTTACACCTTCAATGGGCAGCTATCCTTTCTGGATACTTGCTACCACTTGTTTTTTCCGCGTTTATCGGGGTGGCAGGGTGTATTGCGAACTTACTATTTCCCAGTTTTGATTGGGAAAACGCTACATATATTGTTAAGCGCAGTATACCTGCAATTCTAAATGCACTGATGAGCATGGCTTTGTCTTGCGGTGGATTTTATATTCTTATAAAGCATTTTCCCAAACATCTTTTCATCGGGAATGCCGTTATTATCCTTATTGTAGTGGGTTTAACAGCAGCAGCTATTCTTTGGCTAAAAGAAAAGGGTGAGATTCTTTATCGTAAGTTGTGAGAAATGATAGTCGTATCATCCATTACTGGCTTATACTAAGGAGCCCTGATTATGAGTATTCACACGAAAGAAGAATCGGGAAAGCCGCATGACGGCGGGTAGTGCAGGTGTGGCCTTACTATAACCTTTTCTTTGACGGCGGCTTTTCCGGGAAAGCCGCCGTTTATGCTTGCACTACAACTTGATAGCTGACAAATAAGCGGCGGCAACAGGAGGATTGCCGCTATGTCAAACTTCCATCTTTACCCGGATCATATCTGCATACGCAAAAAAATCCTGTATGCTCCTTGGGCGTTTCATGCCCTTGCTGATGAATTATACGATGTAGAAATTACATACATTGCCATGCTTCGGCGCTCGGTTGAACTATGTTTAGCCGGGCGTCTTTTGCATTTTTCTCAAAAAATTTTTCAAAAAAGGAGGGTTAAGCGAGCACGCGATAGGTCGGAAACGGTTGTACTGACGGAAAGGGAAAAAACCACTTATTCCCCCACGGAAAGGGGGTGATAACGATGGCGAATATCCCCCGTCAGAGCGTGCCGTACCGCTTCGACGCCTTTTGTAAGAAAGTGCTGCGGAATGAAGCCGTGGACTATCTGCTTCAAATGAGACAGCAGTACCAACGGGAAATGTCGTTCAGTGATCTTTCGTATTCAGAGCTACAAAGTCTCTGTTACACGGAGGAATACCCCAGCGACAGCTTCACCTTTACGGCGCACGGTTGCGAGCTGCGGATTGACAATGAGCAAGTCGCGGAGGTCTTTGTGGAGCTGTCCCCGACAGAACAAAGCATCCTGATCCTGCGTTTCGTTATGGATATGACGGATAAGGAAGTCGGGGCTGTTTTGGGAATGTCCCGCTGCGCGGTGCAACGGCGCAGGACAAAGACGCTGGACAAGATGCGCGACAAGCTGAAAACGCTTCTGCCGAAAGGAGGTTAGCACGATGAATCAGGACAATAACCGTTCTTGTAATTATGAGCTGCTTCCTCTTGCGGTGATCGAGGCCGCCCATGCCGGTGATCCGTCCGCTATGGATCGGGTGCTGCGGCATTACGACAGGTACATCAAAAAGCTCTGCACCCGCAAGCTCTATGATGACTGCGGACAAGAACACTACTGCGTGGACGAGTACATGAAGCGTCATTTGGAAATCAAGCTCATAACCGCCATTGTCAACATGAAATTGGATTGACTATATCAGCTCCGGGCTGAAAGCGGCTTACCCCTTTCCCTGCGTTCTCCCGGAAATGACGAATGAACCTTGATAAAGAAAGCGGCGCAAGATAACGGCGGCGCAGTATAGGGCAAATCGGATACGTTCCTTTTGCGCCGAGCCATACGGCGGGTGCGCCATGACCCCTATTCAGGGCGAGCGATCAACACCGCGCCGCAAAACAAGCGTAGCGGCTTTGTGGGCGACGACAACGCAAAATACATAATGATACTCCCTTACAGCCACAGTCCGAGCGTTCAAAGCGTCGCAGGCAATGGGTAGGGCTGCATGAGAATCATGCAGGGGTGAAACTCCCGTGAGGTTGTGCTAACAACCGTCCGATTAAAGCCCCATTTATAAATCAAGACCTTTTAGCCATTACCACGAAAGGGGGTTATCTCATTGGCAAAAAAGGAAACGACAAGCCCCGCTATCCCCGTATTCCCTATGTTAAAGACCGTTGAGCAAATGAGCAAGATTAGCGGCATTGGGGAAAACAAATTGCGCGAGCTTATGGATAGCGGCGAGCTTGAATATATACAGAATGGTAACCGCCGTTTAATTGCCGACGCTGCTATTTGGGATTGGTACCACAGGGCAAAGCGAAAGGCAAATCCCTCGGCACGACAGGGAGGTTAAGCTATGGCGGTATCAACAAGACAGGTTAAGAATAAACGCGACAGCAACGGCGTACTGACCGGGCGACCCGGCACAGTTTACGACGTAAATATAAAGTACACCGCCCCGGACGGGAAAAAGAAATCCTATGCAAAAAAGGGCTTTGCCACCAGAAGGGAAGCGATACAGCACGAAGCCGAAGTAAAAACGAAGCTCCAAAATCCAGGGCAAATCGCTTCTATCACTTCACAGAGAAAGCAAACCGTTGCAAGCTACCTTAACGATTGGGTGGAGGGTTACGCAAGAGTGAACTTGCGCCCCTCTACCTATGACGGGTACAAAAGGACGATTGCGAACTATATCAATCCCTATATCGGCGGCGTTGCCCTCAATCAGCTTACCCCCGCTATGGTAGACAAAATGTTTCAGCAGATTATCGACAAGGGATTGAAACCGTCCACCGCAGCCGGGGCAAAACGTGTTTTAAGCGTGGCGTTGAGCCATGCCCGAAAATACCGCTACATTGAAACCAACGCCGCAAAGGACACGCTTACGAAGTTTGGAAAGAGCGACAAGACGCCCGACCCCTACACGCCGGAACAGGTAAAAGACCTTATGCAGCGCGTGGAGGGTACAATTTGGGAAATGCCCGTTATTTTAGGCGGGCTTTACGGTATGCGCCGTTCTGAAATCTTGGGCCTGCGTTGGCGCAATGTAGACTTGGAAAACAACACCTTTGACGTTTCCGAACAGCTACCCTTTAAGGTGCCGCCGAAAACAAAAGTCATTGAGGAAATGGCACCACCGAAATCCAACGGGCGAACGCTGCCTATCACAGAGCTTGCCCGCCCGTTTTTCCTCAAACAATTTGCCATGCAGGAAGCACAGCGCGAACAGGCAGAAAAGGACGGGAAACCTTACTATGACAACGACCTTGTTGTAGCGAAGCCGGACGGTGCGCCTATTTCCGCGTCGTGGGTATCTTCACAGTTTGGCAAGCTGCTTGAAGATTTGAAACTGCCGCATATCCGCTTTCACGATTTACGCCATACAGCGGCTACGAATATGCACCAACTGACAGGCGACTTCTACACCGTAGGCGAAGTGCTGGGACACACGCTTGCGGGTATCGGCGTATCGCTTGGGCTGTCTATGAACTTTGAAGCCGTTACCGCCCGTTATGTGGACGTGCGGCTTGAACGCAAAAAAGAAGTCCTGGACGCTTATCATGGAGCTGTCAAACAGGTTGACCCGGCAAAGGCAAAGGAAGCCGAGCCGAAAAAAGCAAGGAACGCGGAAAAGAAAAAGAGCAACGAAATTGAACTTTAACCGCCTTATCTCTTTACTGCTTCTTATAGCCTTTTATAGCCCCGCGTGGGATTTGGGCACCATTTGGGCACCATTTACCGCAAAAGCACCACCGACACAGGCGATAAAAGAAACGCCGAGAACGCGCAAAAGCGTAGTGTTTATGCGGGTTTCCGGCGTTTTCCAATCCCTCAACCGACCTGAAATCATCTTGTGCAAGAGAGAATTATTCTACTATTTTTTATTATTTATTCTCCCACAAACAGCTCAAACGCCAGCTCCGCCTGTGCGTGCAGCAGTGCCAGCCCGCCGATCACCGGCAGTCCTCTGTCCTGCGCCGCCGCCAGCAGCGCCGTTTCGCGGGGCTGATACACCAAATCATAGACCCAGCCGTGACAGTTCTCCAGAAAGCGGAAGTCCGCAAACTCCTCCTGTCCCGTCATGCCCAGCGGCGTGGCGTTCACCAGCAGGTCGCAGTCCGCCGCCAGCAGCGGCAGCTCCCGCCATAGCCGGGTCTCCATGTTCCAGCCCGCCGTTTTCTCCGGGTGGCGGCAGCAGATCGTCAGCGCCGCGCCGGAGCGCCGCAGCGCCCGGCTCACCGCCGAGGCCGCACCGCCGCTGCCCAGCACCAGCACCCGTTTTCCGGATGCTGTAAAGGGAAGTGACCTGACAAATCCCTCGCCGTCGGTGTTGTAGCCTACGGCGCGGCCTTGCCGCACCACCACGGTGTTCACCGCACCCATGGCGGCTGCGTCGCCCTCCACCGCGTCCAGCAGCGGCAGAATGGCCTGCTTGTGGGGCATGGTCACGTTGAAGCCGTCCCACGCACCCTGCCGGGCTTCCGCCACGAAGGCTTCCAGTTCCCCCTCCCGCACGGTCACGGTGGTATAAATGCCCTCCAATCCCCGCTGCCGCAGCAGCGCCGTGTGGATGGCCGGGGAACGGCTGTGAGCCACGGGATCGCCAATCACACAAAGTCTGTACATGTGATCTCCTTTACACATTCTGCCGCTCCATGGCTTCCAGCGTGTCGATGGCCCGCAGGTAGCCGGGGAAGCCCTGCCCGGCGATGACCTTGACGCAGGCGGGCGCTGTGACCGACGTGTGCCGCCACGGCTCACGGGCGGAGATATCGCTGATGTGCACCTCCACCGCTGGAACGCGGATGGAGCGCAGCGCGTCGTGGATGGCGTAGCTGTAGTGGGCGTAAGCGCCGGGGTTGATGACGATGCCGCCGGTGCCGTCGGCGTCCGCCAGCTGAATGGCGTCGATCAGTGCACCCTCGTGGTTGGACTGCACGAAACGGGCCTGATGACCCCGCTCTTTGGCGTAGTCCGCGATCATGCCGCACAGGTCGGCGTAGGTGCTGTGGCCGTAAATGTCCGGCTCACGCTGCCCCAGCAGGTTCAGGTTGGGGCCGTTGAGGATCAAAAGCTTCATGCGTTCCTCCAGATCTCGGCGGCCTGCGCCGCCAGCTGCTCTGCCGTGCCGCTGCCGATGGCGGCGTCGGCACAGTCCAGATACCAGTCCCGGCGCCGCCGGGCCAGCTGCTCCAATGTGTATTGCTTCAATAAGGGCCGCTCACGGTTGCCCACGCACCCGGCGATCTGGCAGATATCCCGATCCAGAAGCACCACCACGCCGCTCTCCCTGAGCAGCCGCCGGTTTTCCGCAGATTCCACCACACCGCCGCCGGTGGCGATGACCCGCGTATCCTCCCTGAGCAGCGCCGCGAGGATGCGACTCTCTACGGCGCGAAAGCCGCTTTCGCCCTGCTGGGCAAAAATAGCGGGGATGCGCAGTCCCGTCTCCACCTCGATCAGCGTGTCGCAGTCGGAAAAGGGCAGCCCCAGCCGTTCCGCCGCCAGACGGCCCACGGTGGTCTTGCCGCTGCCGGGCAGACCGATCAGGATCAGGTGCTTCATTCCTGTTCCACCTGGCGGGTCTGGGCCATGATGGCCCGGAACACCGCCTCCACGGCGGTGCGGTACTCCGGGGCCATGTCGCCCCGGCTCCGCAGCACCTCGGCTTCCCGTGTCTCGTCCCGGATGGCCGTTCCTGCGGCGGCCTTTAATGCGCCAATCTTGCTGCCGATTTGCAGCCGCTTTGCCAGCAGCGCCACGATCTCGCCGTCTATTTTGTCGATTGCGCCGCGATAGCCCGCCAGATCCTCCGTCGGCTCCTCCTGCCACAGCTGGCAGATGGCCAGCGCGGCGGCAGCCTCCACAATGGGAGCGGCCCGCAGCGCGATGCAGCTGTCGTGCCGTCCCGCGGCGGACAGGGTGACGTTTTCCATCCGCTCCATGTCCACCGTGTCCTGCGGTTTGCATATGGTGGGCGTGGGCTTGAAGGTCACGGTGAATTCCACCGGCATGCCGTTGGTGATGCCACCGTTGACGCCGCCGTTGTGGTTGCTGGTCGTCCACACGGTCTTGCCGTCGGTGCGCAGGGGATCGTTGGCCTGGCTGCCCCGCAGGGCGGCGAGATTCTCGCCCGCGCCGAATCCGATGGCCTTCACGGCAGGGATAGCGAACACGTGGCGGGCGATCTCACCCTCCACCGTGTCGGGCCAGTCCGGGCCGCCCAGCCCCGCCGTAAGCCCGGTGACGGTGCAGGCCACCTGTCCGCCCACGCTGTCACCCTGTTCCTTCGCCTCGGCGGCACGGCGGCGCAGGTTTTCCTCGTCCACCACGTGGGCCGTCACGGTGACGCCCTGACTGGCCAGCACCGTTTTGGCGATGCTGCCTGCCGCCACCAGCGGCGCGGTGAGCCGTCCGGAGAAGTGCCCGCCGCCCCGATAGTCCTGAAAGCCCTTGGCCTTGATCCGGGCGGTGTAGTCCGCGTGGCCGGGCCGGGCCACCGACCGCAGCGCCTCGTAGTCCTGCGGCCGGGCGTCCCGGTTGGGCAGCGCCATCACCAGCGGCATGCCGGTGGTGCGGCCCTGAAACACGCCGGAGAGGAACTGTACCTCGTCCGGCTCCTGCCGTGCCGTGGCCAGTGCGCCGCTGGGGCGGCGGCGCAGCAGGTCGCGCTCCATTTGCAGCTCGTCTATGGGGACGCCGGCCGGGACATGCCGCAGCAGCACCCCCACCACAGGGCCGTGTGACTCCCCGAACAACGTATAGTCCAACATGGGCTTATCCTCAACTTTCCATCAATTCTTCCGTTTTTCCGCCCAGCATGGCGTAGTCGCGCCAGAAATCCTCATAGGATTTTGCCACGCAGTCTCCGCCCCGCAGCACCACCGGTTCCCGGCAGAACAGGGCGGCGCAGCCGCACAGCATGGCGATGCGGTGATCGTCAAAGGCATCCAGCGTCACGCCGCCGTGCAGGAGCCTGCCGCCAACGACGGTCAGGCCGTCCGGCAGCTCCTCCACCGCTACACCCAGCGCCGCCAGCACGGCGGCCACCGTGTGGAGCCGGTCGCTCTCCTTGCGGCGCAGGAACGCGCCGCCGGTGAACCGGGTAGTCTGGGGCTGCATGGCCGCCAGCAGCGCCAGCGCAGGCAGCAGATCCGGCGTTTGGGACACGTCCACCGTTTCCGGCAGCTCCTGTAAATAGCCGGTAATGGCCCGGTCGGGCTGGCTGCTGTGCAGCGGCAGATTCGTCACAGTCACGCCGCCGCCCTGCAGCGCGTTCGCTGCCAGCCACCAGCCGCCCGCCGACCAGTCGCCCTCCACCGGGGACTCATCGGGCTGAAAGACCTGCGGCGCGGGAATGCGCCAGCCTGTTTCCGTGGTCAGCACGGTCACGCCGTGCCGCCGCAGGGCGTCCAGCGTCATGTCCACATAGGCGCGGGATACCAGCGGCGTGGTCAGCACAAGCTCTGACGGCTCCGCCAGCAGCGGCAGTGCCATCAGCAGGCCGCTGACGGTCTGGGAAGTCTCGTCTCCCCGCAGGGCATAGCGCCCCGGCGTCAGCGGCTCGGTGATGCGGTAGCCTGCGTTCTCCCGCGCTACGGGATAGGGCGCGGACAGGGGCCGCTCCAATAGCCGGGGTGTTCCGGTAAGATGCAGTCCGGTGCGTCCCAGCGCCATCGCCAGCGGCAGCAGAAACCGCAACGTCGCGCCGGACGCGCCGCAGTCGATGGCGTCGCCGCCCTGCCGCAAGACCCGCAGCCCGGACAGTGTGGCGCTCACATCCGCTCCGGACAGCTCCTGCGGCAGCGGCTGTCCCGCCAGAAAGCGGCAGATCAACTCCCGGTGCCATGCGCTTTTGCTGGGCGGCGCGGCCACCGTGCCCGTCAGGCGGGCGGGATACAGCCGCCGGGTCATGCCAGACCCTCCTGCAGCGCCGCCAGCGGCACGTCCTCCACGTAGGCGTCGCCGATCGCCCGCAGCAAAACAGCGTGAAGGGTATCTCCTTCACATTTCTTGTCCCGCGCCAGATAGCGGGACACCGTTTCTGTATTAAACGGCATCGTACAGGGCAACTCCCAGCGCTCCAGCAACGCCAGCAGCCGGTCGTAGGCCGCCTGTACCCCGTCGCCCCGGCGGAGCTGCCACCGCAGCATGGCCGCCATCCCGGCGGCCACCGCCTCGCCGTGGGTGCAGGCGGCGTAGCCGCCTGCTGCCTCGTAGGCGTGACCGAAGGTGTGGCCGAAGTTCAGCAGCCGCCGCGCCCCGGTGTCCCGCTCGTCGGCGGCCACCAGCGCCGCCTTGATTGTCAGGCACCGGGCGATGATGGCCGTCCAGTCCGGCGTGTCGGTTTCAAGCGCGTCCAGCAGCCCGGCGTCCTGAATAAACCCGTATTTGATGACCTCCGCCATGCCGCACCGCAGCTCACGCCGGGGCAGCGTAGTCAGACAGTCCGGATCGGCGATTACCAGCCGGGGCTGATAGAACGCGCCCAGCAGGTTCTTGCCCTCCGGCAGATCCACCGCCGTTTTACCGCCCACGGCGCTGTCCACCTGAGAGAGCAGCGTGGTGGGCAGCTGCGCCAGCGCCATGCCCCGCTGATAGCAGGCGGCGACAAAGCCCGCCATGTCGCCGGTGACGCCGCCGCCCAGCGCCAGCAGTCCGTCGCTTCGGGTAAAGCCCTCCTGCGCCAGCTGGCGGCACAGGGAGAGCCACGTCTCCGGGGTCTTGTGCGCCTCTCCCGCCGGGAAGGTCAGCAGCTGGCCGGAAAGTCCCGCGCTCCGCAGGCTGTCCAGCACCGCGCCGCCGTACAGCGCCGCCACCGTTTCATCCGTCGTGACGGCCCAGCGGTCAATGCCCAGCGGCGCCAGCAGTGCTCCGGTCTGCCGCAGCGCGCCGGGCTGGATATGAACGGGATAGCCGCCTTGCGGCAGCGGGACGGTCACGGTCATGAGAAGTTTCCTCCGAATGGTCATTTTTCCCATTTTACCCTACATTGCCCCCGTTGTAAAGTGGCGGAACAGCACGGTTTGCCCTTCCTGACGGAAAGCTGTCTGCGGCGGGATGGAGAAATGGATGCAAAATTTGGAAAAAAAGACGGATACTATGCACCCGGCATATTGTTTTTTTGGTGAGAATCGTGTATAAATAATATAATATCCACACGCGCCGCATTGGCGCAGTTCCATAACTTGGACGAAAGGGAGAGAGCATACCATGAAAAAATGGATCAGTTTATTGATGGCCCTGCTGATGGCGCTGAGCCTGCTGCCCGCCACGGCCGTGGCGGCTGAACCGTCCGAGCCGGTTCAGCAGGAGGTACTCCAGTCGGAGGAACCGGTTCAGGAGGAGGTTTCTCAAAAAGAGGAGGAGCAGCTGCCGGAGTTGATGCTGGCGGAGCCGGAGACGGAGGAGAATGCTCCCACTGTGCTCAGCGCGTCTGACGATCTGGATACCCGGCTGAGCAATGCGGGCTTTACCGCTCCGCAGATGGGCTCCATGAACGGCGATCACAAGGATTTCTATTTGTGCACACCTTGGCAGGACAACGACTGTGTTTCCTTCGACTATGATAACAGCGGCAGTGTGGGCAAGCTGACCGTAACACTGAAGCCGGCCACGCTGGAACAGTGGAAAGCGCTCTATAAGGCAGAACAGAGCGATGGTTTCGGTTTCAATGACAGCTTGGATGTCAATATTCGTTCTGACGCACCGTCCGGTACGGTACGGGGCGCGGGTGCGCTGATCTGGGAAGCGGGCTGCACGAACGTGGTGCAGGACTTCCTGGACGGCAATCTCGGCAGCTATATGGAGCTCTATGGAGTTTCGAGCGGGTATGACAGCTTCGGCAGATACTTCCCGCTGATATCGGTGGAAAAGCGGAACGGTAAGGTGATCTTGTCCGCTGAGAGCGGCGAAACCTACTACCGCTATCTGATGGTATGGGATAACGACAATGATGACAGCAGCCGGCTGGCTCAGCATAACCTGTTTGTCACCGTTAAGGTGGAAAGCAATATTCACTACGAGTGGGACGTGAATACCACCATGGAAGACGCGCTGCGGAACGCCGGATACAGAGTGCCTACGCAAAAGCTCTTTGACGTGGAGATGCCCGACGGTCTTGTGGAGGGTGTGGACTATACATACAGCTACGATGCTTCCACCGGCCACGTGAGTATCAGGTTGCTGAAGAGCGACGGATGGATGAAAGCGTTTGAAACGTGCTATGACAACAATGGTTATTTCGGCATAACGACCTGCTTCAACAAGCCGTCAGCAAGCGCCGTTAAGGTCAAGTTCTACGTGACGGATGACGATGACAGTGTTGTCCAGATGTATGCCAACAATGATTTGTCAGAATTCTCCTGGTACAGCGGCACGAATCTGCGGCCCGGCAGCACGCGGACGATCATCAATACCTACGCGGACAGCAGCGGCGATATGCAGCTGTCTGCGAAAGCGGGAACCTATTGGGTACGCTGTATCGCCGTGTGGGGCGACAAGAACGGGAATATCCTGCGTAACCTCAACAGTCAGCATAAGTACATGTACACCGTCAGTATTGAGGTTCCCGAGGATTTCAGCTATGGATGGAATACCCGCCCCATTGAAGAACGGCTGGCAGAGGCAGGCTTTGTCGTGCCTCAGCAGGATAAGCTGGACAAGCACATTCCCGGCGCCCTCAATCTGAAAATGCCCACAGGACTGAAGGAGAACACCGATTATACCTGCAAATACGATGAAAAGACCGGCGAAGTGAACATCACCATCAAGAAGGGTAATAAGGCGGATTGGAAAGCGGCCTATCTGGATTCCGTTCTAAGCGGGGGCATGGATCGCATCATCATGAATGTCCTGTTCGGTTCCGAGTGTGGCGCGGTGCAGGGCGTCAGTTGGGTCGGTGATGAGGCCAATCTGGGGATGCTGTTGTGGGATGGTATCTGGGACGATGACGAGTATGCGTTTACTTCCCGCGGCGATTTCAGCATGTGCGGCAACGGGTGCGCAATAGCCGACGTGAAGGGTAACGGTAACGGCACCGTCACCATCAGCGGAAAGAAGGGCACGACAGAGTTCTATCAGGCGGCCATGTGGAAGGACAACGCGGGGAATGTGCTGTCCAAATATCTGGTCAAGGTCAAGATCACCGTTGCCGCCGCTTTCAGTCACACCGCTGTGGTGACACCTGTGATGGATGGCCTGAACGCGGCAGATACAACACGCTTTACACTGGCCCTTGAGGAACCCGATGCGCTGTTGACTGCTATCCCCGCAAAGGGAAAGATCACGCTGGTTCCCAAGGACGGCGCTGCTCTGGTCAACGAATGGGGTTATGTCGGCGGCTTCTGGGTGCAGGCTCCGGCGGGCTATACGCTGCAGTCCTGCTATCTGGACTATGGCCCGGGGCAGAACGCCGATTTACATGATTTTGAAATCAACAGCAACAGCTACTGGATCCCCGTGGACTTCTATAACCCGACCGTTGATTCCGACACCTTGGTCAAACTTGCCTGGAAAAATAACAATGCCAATGCGGCGGATCGGATCGAATCGTTTGACGTGTGCATCGACAGTAACTGGGGCAAGCTGTCCAGCTCCGGCGGTTCACCCAACGCGCTGGACGTGGCGGCCATCTATGAATGCCTGACGCAGGATAAAACGCCTGCCTGCGGCGATAAAGCGGCCTGCGACGTGAATCTGGACGGCAATGTGGATATCTACGACCTGCAATACCTCTACGAGTGCGTGGCGCAGAATCAATAACGGCGATTTGCCCTACGGCGGCGGTTCACACCTGCCGAATGTACTTTCCATACACCTTGGCGCCGCTGCCGCAGGGCTTTTGCAAATAAAAAACACTGGGGAAAGCTTTCGGCTTTCTCCAGTGTTTTTTCATATCGTTCAGCACAGCGTGTCGGCGTCCTCGGCGTACAGCTTGTCGTTGATCTCCCCCAGCGTCATGTTGTGGCTCAGCCCGAAGATCACGATGGCGTCCCGCCGGTCGCGGGAGTACAGCGGCGCAAGCCGGGCGTGGCGCAGCAGTTCCTGTGCCTCATCCACCGAAGCGCCAAGGCCGAAGCACAGGCACAGCAGCCGGTTGCGGGAGGGTGTGCGCCGTCCGGAAAATACCTGGTGGAGATACACCTCGCTGATGCCCGACTGGCGGGCCAGCGCCGTTTTGGAGATCTCCCGCCGCTGGAACAGCGCCTGCAGCCGCTCCTGCAGCGCGTAGCCCTGAAAGCTGCTGTCGTTGTCCGCCAGCACCCGATCCAGATCGTTTCCGGTCATCAATTCCTGCTGTAACTGGTCTGTGTTTTTGCGTTCCATTTTTCCTTGCCGCCTTTACATTGTTGTTCATTTCCTTTATACTACATATTGTAACAAAAATTTTCCTAAAAACAATATGCGCGCTGCATAGGGTAGGGGGGTTTTTTATGTATGACCAGCTTTTGCGCGCGGTAGATCAATATTTTGACGAAGTAAAAGTATTGCGGCGGAGCGCCCGCGGCGTCATCACGCTGCTGCGCCACCGGAAAACGGGAAAGCGCTACGTGTTCCGCCAGTTTATGGGCAGCGCCGACGTGTACCGCCGCCTGCTGACGGTGGAGTGTCCCCATCTGCCCCGCATCGAGGAGGCGGTGGACAGCGATGGCCGCGTGGCGGTGCTGGAGGAGTATGTACAGGGCGACACGCTGCTGTTTCTGCTGGAGGGCGGCCTGCTGGACTGGACCGAAGCCAAAAAGGTCACGCAGGATGTGTGCGCGGCGCTGTGGGTGCTGCACTCGCTGGGCGCGGTGCACCGGGATGTGAAGGACAGCAACGTGATCCTGCGTGGCAGCGACGCGGTGCTGATCGACTTTGACGCCTCGCGCATCGTCAAGCCGGAGCTGGCCGCCGACACGGTGGTGCTGGGCACCACCGGCTACGCCGCGCCGGAGCAGTTCGGTCTGTCCCAGACCGATGGCCGGGCGGATATCTACTCCCTCGGCGTGCTGCTGAACGTGATGCTGACGGGGCAGCACCCCTCCCGGAAGCTGGCATCCGGCAAGGCGGGACACATCGTCCAGCGCTGCACCATGATGAACCCCGACCAGCGCTATCAGACTGTTTGGGAGCTTCGTGACGCCCTATGAGTGAGAAAACCACAAGAACCTGCCTTCGCTGCGGCGCGGCGCTTCCGGAGGAAGCGGCCTTTTGCCCCTGCTGCACCGTCTCGCAGATCCACCGGCGCACGATCTCCGTGACGCCGCCCACCACGCGGCGGAACCAGTGGTGGATCGGCGCGTTGGCGGCGCTGGCGGCATTGGCGCTGCCTGTGGGTGCGGTACTGTGGAGCAGCACCGCACGGGTCGAGACGCTCCCGGAGGATACGACCCCGCTGACCGCTTACCACGAGAGCGAAGACGGGGCGGAGCCCCGCTATGGGGAGCTGTGCCAGACCTATTACGAGGGGGAGGACGGGCAGCTGTACCACGTGTTCGCCGCCTTCAGCCCCGGCATTGACGGCGGCAGCACCATGCGGGGCTATTGCTCCGGCCTGCTGGAGCCGGGCTGCACCGATACCGGGCCGCTGACGCTGTTTGTGGAAGAGGTGGGCTCCGGACGAAACGGCAGAGACAGCTTTTCCGCCTTGCTGGAGGACTGGAGCGTGACCGTTACAGCGCCTGACGGCGGCGAACGCTGCACCCTGCGCGATCCCACATTTGACTATATTTCCACCACCGATGCCATGCTGTATCAGGAAATGACGGGGACAAGCGCCTGCGCGGATAACGAGATCGTCTGGACGCTGCGGATGAAAAACGGCGATGTGGTGACGGTGAAGCAGGGCGTGACCTTCGGCGCCAAAACGGTGGTGGAGTACCACTGGGAGGATACCCCCATGAACACGGCGGCGGAGCTGCAAGCGCTGCTGGACGACATTACCGCCGCAGCGAAAGCGGAGGAGGCGGTGTATCTCTATCTGCCCGCCGTTACCTATGACGCGCCGGTGTCTGTGGACAGTCCCATGACGCTGGTGGGCCATCAGGAGGGCACCACGTTTTCCACCACACTGACAGCAAACGCCACGGAGCAAGACGACTGGACGGAGCCTATGGTGAAGCTGCGGTCGCTGACCTTTTCCGGAGCGGGCGGCACCGGCGTGAACGCCTGCGGCCCGGTGTATTTGCGGGGCTGCCGCTTTACCGGCTGGGACGTGGCGGCGCAGGCTTTGGACGGCGGCTGGATCTTCTGTCAGGAAGATGTCCGCTTCGACCGAAATGCCGTGGCCATGCGGCTGAACAGCAATTTCAGTATCTCCTGCGGTGCTAACATTAACAACACGTCCTTTACCCGCAACGGCGTGGCCCTGCAATTGGAGCGGATCCCCGGCGAGCGGATGGGCCTGATACTGGACTACTGCACCTTCTACGGCAACGGGACCGACATTGAAAACCCCGAAAACTATACGGTGGAGCTTCTGTCCACCACCAGCATGAAATAACCACATATGAAATAACACATTGGTGCGGATATGACAATATCCGCACCAATGTGTTATACTATTCCCATCAATTCTGATCGTTGGGAGGATGGCAAAATGATTTACCGTGACTTCAAGGGAACGAAGCTTTCCCTGCTGGGCTTTGGCACCATGCGTCTGCCGGTGCTGGAAAACGGCCAGATCGACGCGGCGCTGACGCAGAAAATGGTCGATTACGCCATGGCGCATGGGGTGAATTATTATGACACCGCGTGGCCCTACATGCAGAATCGTTCGGAGACCGTGGTGGGACAGTGCCTGAAAAAGCACCCCCGTGACAGCTTTTATCTGGCCACCAAGTTCCCTGGCCACATGGTGGCGGAGACCTATGACCCCGCCGATATTTTCGAGCAGCAGCTGCAAAAATGTCAGGTGGAGTATTTCGACTTCTACCTGCTGCACAACGTATATGAAAACTCCGTCCACGTGTACGACGATCCCCGCTGGGGCATCGTGGATTACTTTGTCGAGCAGAAGAAGCAGGGCCGCATCAAGCATCTGGGCTTTTCCAGCCACGCCGACCTGCCCTGCCTGACGGATTTCCTGAACCGCTATGGCGACGAGATGGAGTTCTGCCAGCTGCAATTCAACTATCTGGACTGGACGCTGCAGCACGGCAAGGAAAAGTACGAGCTGCTGCGGCAGCGTAATATCCCCCTGTGGGTCATGGAGCCTGTGCGGGGCGGCAAGCTGGTAACGCTGGAGCCGGACGAGGAGCAGCGGCTCCACGCCATTCGGCCCGACGACAGCATCGCCTCCTTCGGCTTCCGCTGGTTACAGGGCTTCGACAACATCGCCATGGTGCTGTCCGGCATGTCCAACATGGCCCAGATGGCCGACAATATCAAGACCTTCGATCATCTGAATCCCCTGTCCGACGCCGAGCGGGATATTCTGATGGACGCCGCCGAGCGCATGAAGAATGCCATCCCCTGCACCGCCTGCCGCTACTGCTGCGACGGCTGCCCCCAGGGATTGGATATCCCCGACCTGCTGCATAAGTATAACCAGCTGCGGGTGGGCAGCGGCTCCTCCGTGAAGATGCAGCTGGACGCCCTGCCCCAGGACAAATGGCCCGCCGCCTGTATCGCTTGCGGCGCCTGTGCCGCCGTCTGTCCCCAGAAGATCGCCATTCCCGATGAACTGGCGGCCTTCGCGGCGGAGCTGGACAAGCTGCCCAGCTGGGCCGAGGTCTGCAAGGCCCGTGCCGAAGCGGAGCGTCAGGAAAAGGCCTCTCGCGGCCGCTGAATAGAATGAAGTAAAGCGGGGCCCCGGCTTTCTGCCGGGGCCTCGCTTTGCTTCTGTCTGTCTCCTTGCCGAAAAACGGACGTGCAGGAGTGTTCCCCTGCCGCTGCCTGACGCATACAATGAAGCGGAGATTTGCGAGTATCGATCGACAAGGGGGAGCTATCCATGAATTACCACAACGGAGCGAACAGAGGAAATAACTGCTATCAGGCGGACACCTGCGGATCCTATGTGACCATTCAGGGGCCTGCAGGCTCGATAGGGCCGGAGGGGCCGCGGGGTGAACAGGGCCCGTGGCTGTCCCGGCCCACAGGGAGAACAGGGAATACAAGGCCCACAGGGGGAAAAAGGCGACACCGGCGAAAAAGGCGAACAGGGCATCCAGGACCCCAAGGGTGACACCGGCGAGCAGGGCCCGCAGGGAGAAAAAGACGATACCGGTGAGAGGGGCGAACAGGGGGTGCAGGGCCCTAAAGGGGAGGACGGCGAAACACCCGTTGTCACCGTGGCGGAGGATACGCCCCTCAGCTATAAGCTGCATTTCCAGACCGCCCAGCAGGAGCTGACCACGCCCAATCTTTTCGCACCTGTTCTGACGTACCACGTCGATCTCTCCGTGGTCAACAGCACGCTGGCCATACCGCTGAAGGATCTGGTGCTGACGTACCAGTGTACCTCCGCCAGCGCCCTGCGCATCAGCATCGCACCCAAGGATACCGCCGTCCCGGTGGTGGTTGATGTCCGCCGCACCTCCATCTATAACGGCAGTACCATCGAGACCCAGACCCTTAACGGCAGTACGATCTCCGCCCGCACGGTGCTGGACGAGATCGTCTACAGCAATTCTCAGGAGACCCACAGCATGAAGCTCAGCCAGCAGGATCCCGCCACCAAGCTCTGGTCGCTGTGCGAGGTAAGCTCCTTTATCTCCGCTGCCGGCGCCCGAACATCCATCCGCATCCAGTGGAGCGAATACGACGTAAGCTACGAGGCGCCCGTCACATAAGAAAAGGCCGCACCCACCAACGATGGGTGCGGCCCCAGCCTGTCGATAAACCCATTCTGTCATTCCGAGGAGCGAAGCGACGTGGGAACCCGTAATCTTTTAGCTGAAAATCCACGAAAAAAGTGCAGGAATTATGCGTTTTGGAAACGGATTGCGAGCCAGTCTGCGGACTGGCTCGCAATGACAGGCTTTTTCGACAGCCTGAGGCCGTACCCACCGCCGGTGGGTGCGGCCTATTCCGCATTCCGCTATTTTTCAGCTGCTCCACGACCTTGGCGAAGGCCTTCTTCGTCCCGATATCGTAATCGCTCCTCCCTTACTTCTGCGCCGTGACGCACAGCCAGCCCATTTTGTTGCTGTGGGTCTGGACATGGTGGAAGCCCGCCTGCTCCAGGGCGGCTTGCAGCTCCGTGTCACGGTAGACGGTCATGCCGTCGATGATCTCTGTCCATTTGCTGTATTTCTCCGGGTCGCCGCACTCGTTGCAGATGAGGAACGTGCCGCCGGGCTTCAGCACACGGTAGACCTCCCGGAAGCTGGCGGACAGGTCGGGCCAGAAGTAGACCGTCTCAAAGGCCGTGACCGCGTCGAACCACGAGGACGCGAAGATCATGTCCGCCACGCTGCCATTCAGCACGGTGCAGCGGCCCTGTTGAATGGCCTGTTGGTTGACCTTCCGGGCTTTTTCCACGCTGACGGGGGAGTAGTCAATGCCCTTGACGATGCCGTTGGGGCATTTTTTCAGCAGCCGCGTCAGGTTGGCTCCGCCGCCGCAGCCGCAGTCCAGCACCGCCGCGTTACCGGCAAGCTTCAGGAACCGGAAGCCCCAGCGGGCCATGGGACTGTGGCACAGGTTCATCATGGATACCATCACCCGGCCGCTAAACCCGGCGGGCTTGCGGGTGTTTTCAAAGAATGACATGTTCTCACTCCTTATTCTTGGTTAGCTTTGACTAACCTGAGGTGCTATAGAAAAGCTGCGTCTTGCAGCCTGTGGGATGGCCTTATTATAGCCGCATGCTCTTAGCCTGTCAAGCGGTTTGTTTCCGGGCGGCAGGGAGGGAAAAAGGGGGCCTTTCGGGGTGCGGAAAAGGGGGCATAAACCGGCCAATAAACCGGGTTATGCCCCCCATATTTCCCCTTATTCATGCGGCGTTATGCACCGAAGTACGTTTGGATGGTTTGCATCCGCTGGCTTTGGGCCACGTGGAAGGGGCAGCGGCTGTCACAATGGCCGCAGCCCACGCAGTCCCCGGCCCGCTTCTCCAGCGTCAGGTAGTGCTCCCGCGCCAGATTGTCCCCCTGCATAGCCAGATCGTAATACTTGTTGATAAGGGCGACGTCAAGTCCTGCGGGGCAGGGGTGGCAGTGCTTGCAGTAGACGCAGCGGCCCACCGCGCCAGCCGGAGCCAGCTCGCCCAGACAGGAGTAGTCCCGCTCCGCCGCAGGCGCGTCAAAGAAGGACAGCACCTCCCGCATTTCCCGCTGATTGCCGAAGCCCGGCAGAACGGCCATAACGCCGGGCTTGTCCAGCGCGTACTGGATGCACTGTTCCCGCGTCAGAGCGACGCCGAAGGGAGACTGAGCGGCGTCCAGCAGCTGGCCGCCACAGAAGGGCTTCATGACGGTGATGGCCACGCCCTCCCGCTGGCAGCGGCGGTACAGGTCGTACCGCTCGGTGTTCTCGCCGATGCCGTAATCGCCCTGTCCGTAGTCATAGGCGGGGTTGATGCTGAACATCACCACGTCCACAATGCCCCTATCCAGCACCTTGTTCACCAGCGCCGGGGTGTGGGAGGACAGGCCGATGTGGCGGATCACTCCCTGCTTTTTCAGCGCCAGCACATAGTCCAGCACGCCGTTTGCCTGATAGGCGGCAAGGTCGTTCTCCTCGTCCAGACAGTGGATGAAGCCCACGTCGATATAGTCCGTCCGCAGCTGCTCCAGCTGCCACGCCACGGATCGTTTCACCTCGGCCAGCTCCGTCGTCCAGCCATACTCGCCGGAGGTGTAGTCCGCGCCGAAGTGGATTTGCAGATACACCTTGTCCCGGATGCCCTCCAGCGCCTTGCCGTAGGCGGCAAAGATGGCGGCGTGGCCGCCCGCCATGTCAAAGTAGTTGACGCCGCTGTCGACGGCGGCCCGGACAGTGGCGATGATCTCTTTTCCCGGCTGTGCGCCGATGACGGAGGAACCCATACCGATGACGCTTACTTTTTCCCCGCCGTGGGGCAGAACGCGATATTCCATGGAAAACCCTCCTTCTCCTGTTGGCGCTTACTTTACCTCGTGGGGCTTATAGACTCGCCGCTCCAAGGCGAAAATGCGGTCGCTGAACTCGCCTACCGACAGGTCGTTCAGCACCTCCCGGTAGATCTCCATGCGGCTGTCGATCATGTCGATGCAGGACAGCAGCTCCGCCTCGGCAAACAGCGGGCGCACGGCGGCGCCGAACTCCGGCTCGCCGTGGTGGGACAGGATCATGTGCTGCACCAGCATGGACTTGTCATTGGGAATGCCCAGCTCCTTTGCCGTGTCGGCCACCTCCTGGGCGCCCATCACCAGATGGCCCAGCAGCTGTCCGCCGGTGGAGTAGTTGGTCACGAGCCCCAGCTCGGAGAACGCGAACTCCTTCGACTTGGCGAAATCGTGCAGCAGCGTGCCCGTCAGCAGCAGGTCGCGGTCGATGACGGCGCGGTACTGGCCGGCCAGAAAGTCCGCCATGGTCAGCATGTCCACCGTGTGCATCAGCAAACCCCGGAGGAAGCCGTGGTGGACGCTTTTGGCGGCGGGGATCTGCTGAAAGTCCGCCAGATGCCGCCGCAGCAGCTCCCGGCACAGGCGCTGGTAGTCTGCGTCTTTCATGCTGTCCAGCAGGTCGTAGACCTTTTGCAGATAGGCGTCGGCATCGATGGGCGCCACAGGAACCAGCGCACTCAGCTCCACCGGATCGCCCTCCGTGCGAAGGCGCAGGCGGTCAATGACGATCTGCGGCGTACCCCGATACTCCGACACCGTGCCCCGCAGCTTGATGATCCGACCCTCGTCCGCCACGCCGATGGGGCCGGTATAGTCCCACACCTTGGCGTCAATGACGCCGGAAGCGTCGGCAAGCGACGCGCTCAGAAACGGCTTGCCTGCCGCCGTGGTCTTGGGGTAAGCGCCCTTCAGGATGTAAAAGCCCTCCACGATGTCGCCGCTGCGCATGTCGGCGATTCTTTTGTTGTATTCCATATGTCCGTTATCCTTTCCGGTGAGGTTATTCTCGATTGCGGCGGTCAACCCCGCTCCTTGTGAGATGCCTGACGCATGCTGAGGCTGATGCGCTTTTTCTTTTCGTCTACCTCCAGCACCACCACTTTTACGATATCGCCCACGGACACCACCTCGGAGGGGTGGCGGATGAACTTGTCCGCCACCTGCGAGATGTGCACCAGTCCGTCCTGATGGACGCCGATATCCACGAACACGCCGAAGTCGATGACGTTCCGCACCGTGCCGGTCAGTTCCATGCCGGGCTTCAGATCCTTCATCTCCAGCACGTCGGTGCGCAGAATGGGCTTGGGCAGCTCGTCACGAACGTCCCTTCCCGGCTTCAGCAGCTCGGCTACGATGTCCCGCAATGTGGGAACGCCTACGCCCACAGCCTCGGCGGCCTTTTCCTCGCCGCAGACCTTCAGGCGCTGGGGCAGGTCGGCGATGCGCTCGGCCTTCACGTCCGCCAGCGTATAGCCCGTCAGCTCCAGCAACGCCCTGGCGGCGTCATAGCTCTCCGGGTGGACGGCGGTGTTGTCCAGCACGCTCTTGCTCTCCGGCACACGGAGGAAGCCCGCGCACTGCTGGAACGCCTTGGGGCCCAGCTTGGGGACTTTCTTGATCTGGGCGCGGGAGGTGAACACGCCGTTCTCCTCCCGGTAGGTGACGACGTTTTTCGCCGTGGTGCCGTTCAGCCCCGCTACCCGCTGCAAAAGGGAGGGGGACGCCGTGTTGATATCCACGCCCACGGCGTTGACGCAGTCCTCCACCACGCCGTTGAGGGCTTCATCCAGCTGCTTGGCGGGCATGTCGTGCTGGTACTGGCCCACGCCGATGGCCTTGGGGTCGATCTTCACCAGCTCCGCCAGCGGATCCTGCAAGCGCCGGGCGATGGACACGGCGCTGCGGAGGTTCACGTCGTACTGGGGGAACTCCTCGGCGGCCAGCTTGCTGGCGGAGTAGACGGAAGCGCCTGCCTCGGACACGATCATATAGCTGACGTGGGCGCCGGTCTCGTTTACCTGATGGATCAGCTCCACCGCCATCTGCTCCGTTTCCCGGCTGGCGGTGCCGTTGCCGATGGCGATGTGCTCCACGCCGTGTTTGCGGATCAGCTTGGCCAGGGCGGCGATGGCTTCCTTTTTCTGCCGCTCGCCGTAGGTGGGATAGACCACGGCGGTATCCAGCACCTTGCCGGTGCCGTCCACCACCGCCACCTTGCAGCCCATGCGGTAGCCGGGGTCAAGGCCCATGGTCACCTTGCCCTTTACCGGCGGCTGCATCAGCAGGGGTTTCAGGTTCAGGGCGAACTGACCGATGGCGCCCTCGTTGGCGCTGTCCGTCAGCGTGGAGCGGGCCTCGCGCTCCAGCGAGGGGTAGATGAGCCGGTCGTAGGCGTCCTCACAGGCGGCCTTGATGAACTCCATGGCGGAGGAGCCGGGCTTCACCACGGCGCGGCGCATCAGCGGCAGCGCCGCGTCACGGTCCAGCAGCACGGTAACGGAGAGGAAGCCCTCCTTTTCGCCCCGGTTCACGGCCAGTATCTGGTGGCCGGCCAGCTTGGAAAGGGGCTGGTCAAAGTCGTAGTACAGGCGGTACACGCTGTCCTCCTCCGTGGCGGCCAGGCTGCGGAGACGGCCCTGCCGCGTCAGCAGGCCCCGCAGGGTCTTGCGGATATCCGCGTCGTCCGACAGCGTTTCGGCGATAATGTCGTTGGCACCTTGCAATGCGTCGGCCACTGTCTCCACGCCCTTTTCCGGGTCGATGAAGGCCTGCGCGGCGTCCTCTGGGCGGGGACAGTCCCGCTCCTGCGCCAGCAGCAGGGCGGCCAGCGGCTCCAGTCCCTTTTCCCGTGCGGCGGTGGCGCGGGTGCGGCGTTTCTGCTTGTAGGGACGGTAGAGATCCTCCACCTCCGCCAGCGTTTTGGCGCTGTCGATGGCGGCGGACAGGTCCTCCGTCAGCTTGCCCTGCTCCTCGATGGCCTTTTTCACCGTCTCGCGGCGTTCCTCTAAGTTCCGCAGGTACTGGAGCCGCTCCTCCAGCGTCCGCAGGGCGGTGTCGTCCATGGCTCCGTGCAGCTCCTTGCGGTAGCGGGCGATGAAGGGGATGGTGTTGCCCTCGTCCAGCAGGCGGACAACGTTTTCCACGTGCTGGGGGTTTTTGTCAAGCTCTTGGGCAAGGGTTTGAATGATATCCATATAACAATTCCTTTCGTGAGAAGGACGCGGGGCGTCCGGTGAGATGTCAAAGCCGGTGTATGTTACCACAGCTGCCGGAAAAATGCCGGCGCGGCGGTCAGAACAGATCCAGCATGTTGTCCAGATAGATTTCCTCCCGTACCTTCAGCTGGTGTTCCGGTTTGGTCATGTAGTAGAGCAGAAACTCTAAAATCAGCGCGGTGCCGAGGCCCCGGCCCTCGATCTTGAAGTGGGAGAATCCCATGGGCAGATAGCGGCTCCGGATATCCTCCACGCCGATGAAGCCGGGGTTTTCCATGGCCTTGGAGAAGCGGTAGCCTTCGGAAGCGTCCGGCGCGGCGCAGCGGTGCTCCGGGCCGGGCTCGCCCAGATTCTTCCGGCTGACCGCTTCGTAGCAGGCTTTCCTGTCCCGGCAGCCGAAGAAACAGCACTCGTTGCAGAGAAATTCCACCTTGTCCTTCAGCGGCTGGGGCAGGGCGTTCAGCTGGGCAAAGGCCTTGTTCAGCCGGAAATCCGGCACCACATAGCGGAAATCCTCCCGCTCCACCTCCCGGCGGAAGTCCCAAAAGTCCGTCAGAACCTTGGTGGTGGAGGAGACGAGATAGAGCGGGGGATAGGTGCGCTTCAGGTAGTCCAGCAGCAGCTCCGCGTGGACGATGACGCCGTTGGGAACGCCGCCGCTCTCCGCCAGCAGACGGCACAGGGCGTTGCATCTTTCATCCGCCAGATGCTCCGGTCGCAGCCGGGAATTGCTGAAGGTCAGGCGAGCGGAGACGCCGTACTCCCGCGTCAGGGCCAGTACCTCCCGGGGGGCGTGGCTACCGCTTCCGATACGGCCGCCGCCCCAGAGACAGTCCTCCGGCGCGCCGTACAGAGAGCCGATATCGCACCAGTCGTAGAAATATTCCCGGTGGGCGCGGTACAGGGGGAGAAACACCCGGTACAGCTCGTAGCACTCGAACAGGCCGGGGAGATGATAGTATGCGGTCTTGTGGTTCATATGGGAAACAACTCCTCTTTCTATCAGTATAGCACCCGGCAGGGCGGCAAATCAAGCATGATGTGGGGGTGATGACTTGCGGGGTATCGAAAGATAATTTTCCGCTGCTGCAAAAAGAGTATTGTGTTTACGCGGGACAGGTGGTACAACAGGGATAGAACGGTTAGCGAGAGCTAACAACATGAGCTTCAGAATCTTGCAAAGAGATCACGATAAAGGAGACTTTCACCATGAAAATTTTAGTATACGGCGCGGGGGTGCTGGGCTGCAATCTGGCGCGGAATCTGTTCCGGGCCGGAAAGAATGTTACGCTGCTGGCGCGGGGAAAATGGGCGGAGGAGATACGAAAGAACGGCCTGCGGATCAAGGACAAGTTTTAACCCCGCGTGTCGCTCAGCCGTATCCCGGTGACGACGGAGCTGAAGCCGGAAGCACCCTACGACGTGATCTTTGTGGTCATGCGCTACACCCAACTTGACACGATCATGGATACGTTGCGGGCAAGCAGGACGAAAAATATCATCTTTGTGGGCAACAATGTGCGGGCAGAAGCCACCGCCGCCGCACTGCCGGAGAAAAACGTGCTGTTCGCCTTTGCGTCCTCGGCGGGCCATCGAGAGAGCGATCGGGTGGCATCCGTCGACCTGAAAAAATCACCATCGGGCCGCTTTCCGGTGCACCCTCCAACGAGGGGCTGATCGGGGAGATCTTCAGCGGCACGAAGTACAAGGTGGCCTACGAGCCCAATATGGGGGACTATCTGCTGTGCCACGCGGCGTTCGTGCTGCCGGCGGCCTTTGCCTGCTATAAGACCGACGGCGACCTGAAGAAGCTCAAGGGCAACACCGCCTGAGCTGTGCCGGACGGCGGACGGCACACGGGGTGGAAACTGGTTGACAGTCCGGACAGGGGAGAGCGAGCGGTATAGGGAACAGGGCGGTTCGGGCTGTTTTTGGGGCGATTTGTGTCACATTGCCCACGGCGGGAGAAAAAGGTGCTATGCTGGTGTCAAGATAGGTCGGCGGGAATGAGCCTGCCGCCGCAATGAAGTGAGAAGGAGGCACACGGCATGAAGAAACGGATCACCAGTGTGCTGCTGGCGCTGCTGATGGCGCTGGCCCTGCTGCCTGCGACGGCGTGGGCGGAGGACACAACATGGAGCACAGATATCAAGCTTGACGGCGATATGGTTTTGACAGGAACGGTGACCATCAGCGGAGCGGTAACGCTCTCCGGCAATGGCACGATCACCCGCGGCAGCGGCTGCGCGGACGCGATGATCCTTGTGCCCAGCGGCGCAAAGCTGACCATTGAGGGCTCCGTTACGCTGGACGGCACACCCTCCAGCGGCACGGCATCGAACGCGGCAGCCATTCAGGTGGATGAGGGCGGCACGGTCATTATGAACGGCGGCACCATCTGCAACAACGTCAACAATGGCAATGGCGGCGGCGTCAACAATGCAGGTACATTTGAACTGAAGGGCGGTACGATCTGCAACAACCAGGCAGTAGGCGGCAGCGGCTTGGGCACTGGCGGCGGTATCCGCAACACGGAAACAGGTACGCTGACGATCAACGGCGGCAGGATCTGCGGCAACTACGCGGTGAATGGCGGCTGCGGCGTATTCAATTACAGCGGACATTTGATCATGACCGGCGGCGTCATCACCGGCAACTATGGCGGTCAGCGCGGCGGCGGTATTTCCCACAGAGCCGATGGCAAGGGCCTTTTTGAGATCAGCGGCGATCCTGTGATCGTCGGCAATTACAGGGGCGGTGAAAAGAACTCCGACGGGAGCATCACCGGCGGTACGACCGATAATGTGGGCCTGACCACCAGCGGCAAAGCCAAGAACTTCATCACGATCGTCGGCCCCATGAAGACTGGTGCGGAGGTTTGGGTGAACATCGTGACCAAGCTGGACACGCAGACGGAGATCGACGCCGAAAACAACGTCCACACCTACCTGCATGCAGGCTCCTACAGGGTAACAGCCGATGACGTTGCCCACTTCAACATTGATGACGGCGGCGAAAAGTTCTTCAAGCTGACCGAAAATAACGGCGCGCAGAAGATCATCATCGCCCTGCCTGAGGCGGGCACGACGCAGTATACGGTGACGGTCAATCTGGGCAAAAACATGACCAGCCAGAGCGGCGTCGGTACGACCCTGACCAGAACCGTGGATGCCAATAAGGCCATGGAGCCGATCCTCTGCGAGGCGGCCGAGGGGTACTATTTCCCTGAGACTTATACGGTGGCGGAGACCTCCGGTATTTCCGTAACGAGAAATGCCAACGGCCATCAGATCATGGTATCGGGTACGCCTACGGCGAATGTGACCATCACACTGCCTGACGCGGTGGCCGATCCCGATTATAAGCAGGACGATAACAAACCGGTCAATCCCAAGCCGGGACATACCACCTCCGGCGGCAGCACCGTTACCGGCAGCACTGTCACCTCCGCCAAGACCTTTGACGCAGGTGTGGCCGCCTATGGCGTGACCGCGCTGCTGTCCCTATCCGGCATGGCATGGCTGGGCAGAAAGCGCGAGGACTAAAGAGCGTACATTTCACATGCTCCACCCATGGGGAGAGTGGGTACCATAATGTCAAGGCCATCCCTTACCGGGATGGCCTTGACGTATTTAGAAGGGGCAGCGGGCCAGCGTCTTTCTGACGCTGGCCCGCTGCCGTGAAAGGGGAGAGGTACACCCTCACCGGCAGCGCACCAGAATACGGTGCTTGCTGTCGGCGGTGCAGGTGAAAAGTGTCAGAGGATAGTCGGAGGACAGGGCGTCGCCCTGATCGCCGGGCACCGTCTCCACCGCTGAGACGGTGAAGCTGTGGGAGAGCCCCGCTGCGTCGGTGAACAGCACGGCGGTGCCGGGCTGGATGCTCCACAGGGGACGGAAATGGGTGCGGTAGCTGTGGCCCATGATGACCAGATCGCCGGTGGTCAGGCTGCCGGAATAGCGGCAGGGCGCGGCGTCCAGCAGCGCTTCGTCCCACGTGGCCAGCACCGGCAGAGAGATATCCAGCGCCGGAATGTGCACCGCGCCCAGCAGCTCGTAGCCCTCCGGGGTGGTGATGGTGACCTCCTCCGTTATGGCGGGCGGCGCGGGATCGGCTTCCAGCTCTTGCAGGAGGGCGGCGGAGGTCTCGCCGGCCAAACGGTCGCGGTCGTCGTAGGCCCAGTAGAGGGCCACGGCGGCGAAAAGCATCACAAAGCCCGCCGCCAGCAGCAGAATGCCCCGTGTTCGCTTATTCATCGTGTTCCCTCCGGCTGCGCAGAATATCCGCCGTGCCCCAGATCACCAGCAGACAGCCGCCCACAAGCAGAAGCAGCAGCGGCAGCGGGTCGGCGCCGGTCTGGGGCAGGGCGCCGTCCGGGGTGGGGGAGGGCGTCGGCATGGGATCGGCGGGCGGCTCCGCCTTGGGACGGGACACGATATCATAGGTGGTGCTGCCGTTGACGGTGAGGGGGACGCGCACCAGAAAGACGGGAAACGTCATGGCCTGTCCCGGCGGACAGAGCACCAGATAGACGCCCTCGGTCAGACCGGTGAAGTAGGCGCTGCCCCGCTGATCGGTGGCGGTCTCCGTGCCGGTCAGCTGCCGGGCGCTGGCCAGCTTTGCCAGCGTGACGGCGTTTTGGGGGCTGTCCCGCTGGGAGAGCAGGGAGTCGGGGGTGATGTCGGCGGCGGAGAACTCCGGCGTCAGCGTGCCGTCCGGCTCGCCCACCCGGTAGAGCCGTATCAGAATATCCGGGACGGCCGCGCCGTCCCCGTCGCTGAGCAGGACGGTCAGAGAGCCGGTTTTTCCGGCGGCCGCTGCCGCCACGGCGCAGTACAGCGCCAGCATCACCGCCGCCGCGAAAGCGCAGAGACGCCGCAGGGTTTTATTCATCCGCGCTTTCTCCTTTCTTTTTGCGTTTCTGTTTATCCAGCGTCAAAACCAGAAAGACAACCACCGCCAGTGCCAGCGGCACCGCCAGAATGACGTATTTCATGTCCAGCGAGCGCACCTCGTTGATCAGGGGGAGGGCGGCGGAGCCGTGCGCTCCGGCGGCGACCCGCACGCCCCGTACCAGCAGGCGATGGGAGTTGATGCCGTAGGGGGTGCAGGTGATGAGGGTGACGTAGTCCTTGCCCTCCTCAATGCCCAGCAGCTGGAAGTCACCCGGCTCCACGATGGTCACGCGGTCAACGCGGTATTCCAGCGTATCACCCAGCACGTGAAGGTAAAAGGCGTCGCCGTACTCCAGATGATCCAGATTGGTCAGCAGCTCGGAGGAGGGCAGGCCCCGGTGGCCTGACAGCACGCAGTGGGTGCTGCTGCCGCCCACAGGCAGGCTGCTCCACTCCAGATGGCCCACGGCCTTTTGCAGCGTGGAAGTCTCGGTGCCGTGGCAGATGGGCAGGGTGACGCCAATGGAGGGAACCTCCAGATAGGCCATGACGTCGCTGCCGCCCGCCAGCAGCGTGGTGGGATAGAGGGTCTGCTGGGCGTCCGTCAGCCCGTAGGGACTGGGGCGATCCAGCAGCGAGACGTTATACTCCTCCGCCTGCTGGCGCAGGCGCTGATAGTCCTCCTGCCGCAGTGCGGCCACCTCGTTGTCGTAGGTGAGGATGGACTGGGCCTGACGGACGGAGTTCAGATAGTTGCTGACGGAGGGGTACAGCAGCAGGGACAGTCCCGCCAGAAGCATCAGGATGAGACCGGCGGTAAACAGCCGGTCTTTTTTTGATTTTTTCATACGGGGCTCTCCTTGCGGCTGTACCGCGGGGAGGGAAACGCCCTCCCCGCGATACGGATGGATGGGTTACGCCTGCTTGCGGCGCTTGACGATCAGCAGCGCCACGGCAGACACGGCCAGCAGCGCGCCGGCGATGTAGAAGATGGTGGTGCCGATGCCGCCGGTCTCAGGCAGCTCGGAGCCCTGGGTGTTGATAACGATGGCCTTCTCGGTGAACAGGCCGATCAGACGGTTGCCCTGTTCCTCGCTGAGCTCCTTGTTGATGGTGATCTCCGTATCAGAGCCCTTGACAAAGCCGTTGGGTGCTTCGGTTTCTACCAGCGTGTAGATGCCGGACTTGAGACCGCGGACGATAACGGCGGTGGTGGTATTTTCCGTGGTGATGACGGTGGCCTGCTCCACGGCGTCGACCCAGCTGTCAAACGCCCAGGTGTGGCCGCTGCCGTTGAGCTTGGCATACTGGCCGTCTAAGTTCTTCACCACGAACTTGGCGCCTGCCAGAATGTTGTTGTGGTTATCCCGCTTCTCAAACGTGATGTGGCCGCTGAACACATCGGCGGTATCGGATATGCTCTTGTCCTCGCCATAGGAAAGGGTAGCGGTGTTGGTGTAGGCGTCCATGGTGGTCGTATTGGGCTGAAGCGTGGCCTGATAGCTGACGACGAGGACGTCGTTATCCTTCAGGGCTGCGCGGGCAGCGGGGGTCAGTGTCAGGGTGAAGCCGGTGGCGGTGGCAGCGGTGAGGGTGTAGTCGGTATTGATGGCGAGAGCAGCGCCGTTCTTGCTGATGGTGACGGAGTTGGTGTCCAGCGTGATCTGCGCGGGGAGGGCGTCGGTGATGGTATAGGTATCCGTACCGGCGGCGGCAGTGACGGTGATGGTGTAATTCAGCACCTGATTGAAGTCAGCGGAGGTAGCCTGAAGTTCGTCCACCTTCTTATCAATAGTGGGAGCCTTGGTGTTCTTCTCGTTGACCTCCACGGCGTTGGCGCTCATTACCGTAAAGGTGGTGTATCTGGTAACGGCGTCGCCCTGACGGTCAGACACCATGACATAGAAGCCGTACTGGAGATTCTCAATGAGCTTTTCGCCGCTGGCGTCGGAGCTTGCGGTGGCGTCAGGGGCGATGGAGTTGGCCGCGGCAGCCTCGACCACTTTTTTAGCCAGCTCCTGAGCATTTTCTGCGGAGTTGAAGTTCTTGATGGTGACGGCGGAGCCGACATCGGTGCCGACAAATTCGCCGAAGCCCAGACCAAAGTTTCTGACGGCGGCGTTCCACTTTGCGTTGGTGATGAAGGCGGCCTTGTTGTCGCCGCTGATACCGCTGATGTCAAAGATGCGGTACAGCTTGTAGGTGACGCCGGCCACGGCGTTGGTGATCTTCACCGAGCCCTTGTCGCTCATGGCGGTGGCGGCCATGGCGGTGGTCACGGTGCCCAGCAGCATGACGGCGGCCAGCAGCATGACCAGAGTTTGCTTGATTTTTCTCATGTTTTTTTGTCCTTTCTCTTTTTATGTTGCTATATTTGCGAAACATGTTTGGCGGGAGCGCGGCGGCTACCCGTTTGACCCCTCCCCTCGTCTCCGGCGGGAGAGTATGGCAGCGCAGAGGGCGGACAGCGCAAGGGCTGCGCCCGCCGCGTAATACCCGTTGAGGCCGCTGCCGCCGGTGTCCGGCAGACTGTCGGCCGCGCGGTTCACGACGCTGATATGGAAGGCTGTGGCGGCGGCGGACACGTAGCCGTGGGACTCCACGGTGACGCGGCCATCCTCGCCCAGCGTCAGGTAGGCCGGGGTATCGTAGGGGATGTAGCCCTCCGGGGCTTGCAGCTCCGTCAGGCGGTAGCGGGTGTTGTGGCGGAGGTTATCAAAGCGCAGCGAGCCGTCTGTGCCGGTGACGGCGGTCTTGGACACCGCACCGGAGAGGGGCACACCATCATCGTCCACCGGGATCAGGGAGAAGATGGCTCCGGCCAGCCGCTGGCGGCCGGTCATGTCCCATTTGTCCAGATACAGCATGGGGCGCTTGGGGGTGTTCTCCGCCGTCAGCACCAGACCGTCAGCGGTGGTCTGGCTGCGGTAGGTGACGATCCAGTTGGGGAAGCTGTAGTCGGACTTGCAGTTCTCGCTGCCCACCCGCAGCTCGCGGATCGTCCATGTGACGGGCGCGCCGTTGGCGTAGACCGGCAGGTCGTACCAGGTGTACACCCAGCCGTCTACAGCGGTCAGGGTGACGGTGGCGCTCTGGCCGCTGCTTTGCAGAATGGCGGCGGCGGTGTTGGCGCTGCCGTTGGCCAGCAGCTGCATGACCACGTCCTCCCGCTCGCTGTCGGCGCAGTTCCAGCGCTTCACCGCCGTGACGCGGGTGGGCGCGGAGCTGTTGCGGATCACCAGCAGGCCGCTGTCATAGCGGGCGTAAGCGCCGCTGTCGGCGCTGTTGGTAATGCCGATGGCGCTGTCGGGCACACCGTCGCCGTCGGTATCCTGGGTATAGCCGATGGTCACGTCGCCCACCGCGCCGTAGCCCTCCGGCGCGGTGACCTCCCGCACGGTGATGTCGCCCATGTCATAGGCGAAGCCGCTGGTGGACAGGTTGGTGTAGCCATCGCAGACCAGCGTGTCCACCGCGCCGCTGCCGTGACTGTCAAAGATGTAAAGGCCGGTCTCCGCGTCGTAATCGAAGGTCATGAGGGTGTCGCCCTGATACAGCTGGAAGCGTGCGCCGGACAGCGCCTGTCCGGTGGCGGCGTCCTCCTTTTTCAGCATCAGAGAGTTGCCCCGGAAGTAGATGTTGTTGAATTCCGCCCGCAGCCACTCGGGGTCCTCCAGATCAGTGGCGTGGGTAACGCCTCTGATCTCCACGGTGCCGCCGATGCCGGAAGCGGACTGGTTGGAGGCGGAGGAGTCCACCACCACCCACTCGGCGTAATCCGCCGATTCCGCCACCTGCGGGGGATACTCGGTGATGACCCACGCCTCGTCATACTCCACATCCCGGAATTCCCACAGGAGGGTGTTGTCGTTTCCGTCGCCGTCGTCAATGGGGGTGAGCCAGCCGGTGATCTGCGAAGCGGACAGGCCCAGCCGGTCGAGAATGGCGGCGCGCTCGTCGTCGGTGGGGTCGGTGATGGTCATGATGTAGCGCGTGTCCTGGGCTTCGTTGACGGCGTGAATGAAGAAGCCGTCCCGCGCCTGATGAATCAGCGTTTCGTTGCCGGAGAAGGTTTTGGTGGTGTGGACGCGGCCCTCCTTGCGCACCAGCACGCCGTCCACGTGCCAGTCGTAGACGTTGCCGCCGTCGCTGCAAGCCTTGAAGGCGTACCAGCGGATGGCGTAGCCGTATTCGTTCAGGTCGTTGACATCGACGGTGACGAACTCACCCGCCTCGTTGGGGACGCTCAGCTGGCCGCCGTCCTGTACGTAGGCCTTCAGCTGCTGGAAAATGTCGTTGTCGTGGGGCAGCTCCGCCAGCCACGGGGCGGTATCGCTGCCAAACATGGCGCGGATAAGGCGGTCGTTGGCCAGATAGGTGGTGTCGGCCGTCATCTCGACGGCGTATTTTTCGTTCAGCGCGTCCACATAGCCGGAGGACGCGCCGCTGCCGATCTCACTGTCGATACCGCCTACATAGGTGGTGAAGATCACCGGCGTGTAGTACTCCGATCCGGTCTCGCCGCTGCTGTGGGCGGAGTTCAGCTTCACGAAGAAGTTGACGCTTTGCAGCATGTGGTACTTCCACAGACCCGTCAGGGAGGTCACGCCGTCGTTGTCGGCGTCGTAGAGCTTCAGCTCGTCCCATGTCAGCTGGGCGTCGGGCAGGATGATCTCGCCGGTCTCCGTCTGCCACCCGGCGAAGTAGACGCTGCCGTAGCGGTTGGTGACGTTGGTGAAGGCGCAGGTGACGGTGCGGCCGGACACCCGGCTGACCATATGAGAGCCGTCAGCGGCCACCGTGTAGCTGCTTGCGCCCACGATGTTGGGAATGGTGGCGGGCGCGTTCAGCCCGGAGGGGGTGGCCCAGTTGACGGTGTAGGTCACGGTCAGGGGAGGGCCGGAGGTCTGGATAAAGGTAGCGTCGCCGTTGATGGTGACGGCGCTGCCGCCGGTATAGGCGGTGCCCGCCTCGTCGCTCCAGTAGCCGCCGGGCAGGGTCAGCTGGTCGCCCTGCAGCACCTGCTGTGTGGAGGCGCTGCCGTCCAGATGGCGGAAGGTGACGGTGACGTATTTCACCGCGTGGAAGGTCATGGAGCCGGTCAGGGTCATCTGCGTGCCGGGTTTCCGCACCGTGCCGTCATCGCCCCGCCAGCCCTCCCAGCCGTCGGGAACGTCCCGCAGGGTGTAGGCTGTGTTAGGGCGCAGGTTCTCGTCGCGGGCGTATTCCATGCCGTCCACGTAGTAGATCACGGTGCAGGCGTCGGGTCTTGCGTATACCGTGGTGGGACGCGTGATGGTGACTGTGGTGACGGTATTGCCGTCGCCATCCTCCCAGTGATAGCCGTTCAGAGTGGGCAGCGTATAGCCAAGGCCGGATTCCACGTAGTAGAAGCTGCTGCCGCCGACGGCGGCGGAGTAGTCCAGCGTCAGGGTATAGAAATCAATGGGGGTGTAGGTATTGCCGGAACGGGAGGTGAGCAGCGCGTAGCGTGCGCTGCTGCCATTGCCGAAGGTGAGATTGCTGCCGGAGGCTCCGGCGGTGCTGGAAAAGCTCGTTGTGCTGCCGGTGGTGTTGTAGCGCAGGTAGTAGCTGCTTTGCAGATTACCGGTGGTCAGTGACGCCTCCACCACGGCGGTATAGGCGCTGACCGCGTTGGTTTTTGAGAGCTGGCGGATATTTCGGCTGGTGGTCAGGGTCTTGCTGCCGATGCAGGTGATATTCCCGTCCAGCCGGATGTAGAAGTTGATGGCGTTGGAGGCGGTGCTGGGCGTGTCGTTGACGGCCAGCAGTCCCACGCCGCCGATCCACGGGTAATCCGCTTCGGCGTTGTCCTCCTGCGTGGTCTGCACCCGGAGATCCTTGTTCAGCACCAGAATGCCGCGCACGTTGCCGGAGCGCAGCAGGCTTTCCAGGCTTCTGTCGCGGGTGGAGGCGATCTGCGTCAGCAGTTGATTGATGTCGTTGTCCGCCAGCAGCAGGGGATAGCAGCTGTCGGAGTGGGTGTGGGCCTTCTGGCGGCAGACCAGCACATCGTTGATGTAGCAGGACTCCGTGTGAAGATGCTCGGTCATGCCGCAGCGGGGCTGCTGCTCCAGCGCCAGCGCCTCGGTCACAAAGCCGAGGGCCCGAAAAACGGACAGCAACAGCAGCACGCCCAGCGCGACAAAAAGCCATATTCTCCTGTTTCCTGTCTTGTCGGTTTTGTGCACGTGTGACTGCTCCATTTCTTCTGCGGTGGTTGGCTGTGGGTCAGTTGACAAAGAGGACTTTGCCCAGGATCCGGTCTGTGGGGATAACGTCGATCTCTGTCAGGCGGCTGTCCATAGAGACGGCCCGTGCGTCGCCCATGACAAAGACATTGCCGGGCTGCACGTAGTAGGGGAACTCCAGATCGCACTGGCCGATGGACTTCTCCGTGAGATAGGGCTCGTCCAGCGGCTGCTCGTCAATGAGGACGCTGCCGTCCTTTTCCACTGTGATCTGGCTGCCGCCGGTGCAGATCACCCGCCGCACCAGAAGCTTATTATTATAGTAGAAGGCGATCACATCTCCGGCGGAGACCTTGCCGGTGCGGCGGATCACCAGCGTCTGCCCGTTGTGCAGGGACGGCTCCATGCTGTCGCCGTAGTAGCGGGCGATGTGGAGCACATAGGTGAACACATTCAGCAGCAGAATGGCGACGCCCAGCAAAATAGCGATGACCAATCCGATGGTCGCGCCGCGGCTGCGTTTCGGGCTCTGGACTCGATGGGGCATGGAGACTCCTTTCTGGTTAGCAGGATACAACTGCTTTTATCCGGATAAAAGCTCAGTCTGTCAAAAAACTATGCAAACGCCCCTGTTTCTGCTATAATAGAGGAAACGGGGGTGTTTTCATGGAAGGC
>ENA-UONT01000493-UONT01000493.1-human-gut-metagenome-genome-assembly--contig:-CS20-NODE-493-length-46599-cov-13.146678_pt1 | contig 46599 bp, 41 predicted proteins | sample MGYA00242459_ERZ724006 | MGnify/ENA metagenome assembly ERZ724006 | reverse complement strand
TAGGTATTATAATTTTATTTATCGCGTATTCATGTGCTTGGCTGTTTTTCATTTTATTGTGTGTGTGGATCTTTGCTGTAAAGAAGCTCCGGCCAGGGGAAAACATACACGCCGGGTTCCGTGTCAGCGGTGATCTCAAGGCTGTGCCGGGAGAGCATCCGGATGTCGGCCGAGCGGAACAGCTCAAGAAAACGGTCGACCCCGCAGACCTGCTGGAGCCCCTGCGCGCCGCGGCGGTAGTGCATGGGGACGATGATCCTGGGCTTCACGGCGTCGGTAATGCGCTTGGCCTGCGCAGCGTCAATGGTGTAATACCCGCCGACGGGGATGAGCAGCACATCGATGCTGCCAAGCTCCTCAAGCTGCGCGCCCGACAGCTCATGGCCAAGATCGCCGAGGTGCGCGAGGCTTATGCCATCGGAGGAGATAACGGAAATGAGGTTCCTGCCGCGCAGCTCTCCGTGCTTGCCGTCGTGAAAGGTCTCAATCTGGCGCAGCTTCATTTCGGGCTTGTGCCCGGAAAGGATGATCCGCTCCGGTGCGCAATGGTCGCTGTGCCCGTGGCTGCATATCACCGCGTCGGCCTTCAGCTCCGGCAGCTCAAGCCCAGGAACGGAGCCGGGGGCATAGGGGTCGAAGACCACCGTCCCGTTCTCGCAGATGACCTTAAAGCATGAGTGCCCGTACCATATCAGCTTCATTTAACACGCTCCTTTCAAAAATTATAACGGTGTTGGTGTTACAATTATAATATGAAAGAGGAGCGCGAGTCAACGCCAAATTCGCGTCGGATCAGAGTCGAGGCCCCTGAAAACTGTCGTCACGGTTCGAGAGGTTCTTCAGGCTGAAGTTCAGGAACGTCACAGGCTGCTTCCATGTAAGATTAGTCTTGCGCGCGATAAGCTCCTTGAGGTCGTTCACGCTGCCGCCGGAGACGGTGTTCTTCTGCACCATGAAGGCTGCGCGGTTCTGGAGGAACATATACAGATAATCGCGGTCCTCCGCGAGACGGGAAAAGGAGGTGTAGCTGACAGGCTCGGTATCGGGATTGAAGCTGAACTTGGTGGGGCCGAAGCTGTAATTAAAGACAGGAAGCTGCCCGCCGAGCTGCTTTATCACAGCGTCCGCGCGGGACTTTGCCACAGTGTTTCTGCCGGTCAGCATGAAGCAGCCGATCATGATGCACACGAGCGAAATACTCGTGGAAACCTGGGCCACCACGCCGAAAACGATCAAGGCGGCGGAGATCACAAGCAGGACAATTTTTTTGCCGAACTCAAAGGTATTGTACTGCGTGATGCACATAAGCTCCACGGATTCTTTGCTGTGCGCCATTTTTGCGGTGATGTTGGTCATTGGAGAACCTCCCCTCGTTTGACCGATTATAACATTATTCACGTCTCACGGCAAGTAAAACCGGCAGAGCTTTTGCCCTGCCGGTTTTGAATGAACGCTTTATATCAGACGATGCCCTGTGCCATCATCGCGTCCGCGACCTTGAGGAAGCCCGCGACGTTCGCGCCGACCATGAGATCGCCGGGCTTGCCGCACTCGACGGAGGCGTCATAGCAGGCCTTGTATATCTCCTGCATGATGCCGTGCAGCTTCTCATCCACCTCGTCAAAGCTCCATGACATGCGGATGGAGTTCTGGCTCATTTCGAGCCCGGAGGTGGCGACGCCGCCGGCGTTCGAGGCCTTACCGGGGGAATAGAGCAGGCCGTTTGCCTTGACGATCTCTATCGCCTCGGGGGTCAGCGGCATGTTCGCACCCTCAAAAACGGCGATGCAGCCGTTATCGACGAGCTTCTGCGCGCCCTCAGCGTCCATCTCGTTCTGAGATGCGCAGGGGTGAGCAATGTCGCACTTGACGCTCCAGATATTCTTGCAGCCCTCGTGGTACTCGGAGCCGGGGACCTCCTGAGCGTAAACGCTGATGCGCGCGCGGCGCTTCTGCTTGATATCAAAGAGCTTTTCAAGATCGATGCCCTTGGGGTCATAGATATAGCCCTGAGAGTCGCTCATCGCGACGACCTTGCCGCCGAGCTGGGTGCACTTCTCAGCCGCGTACTGCGCAACGTTGCCGGAGCCGGAGACGATGACGGTCTTGCCCTCATAGCTGTCGTTTCTCAGGTGCTTGAGAGCCTCGGCGGAGAAGTAGCACAGGCCGTAGCCGGTGGCCTGAGTGCGCGCAAGAGAGCCGCCGTAGCTGAGCCCCTTGCCGGTGAGCACACCGCCGTCAAAACGGTCGACAATGCGCTTGTACTGGCCGAAGAGGTAGCCGATCTCGCGCGCGCCGACGCCGATGTCACCGGCGGGAGTGTCGGTAAACTGGCCGATGTGGCGGTACAGCTCGGTCATAAAGCTCTGGCAGAAGCGCATGACCTCAGCGTCGGACTTGCCTTTAGGGTCGAAATCGGAGCCGCCCTTGCCGCCGCCCATGGGGAGCGTGGTCAGGGAGTTTTTCAGAACCTGCTCAAAGCCGAGAAATTTTATAACGGAGAGATTGACGGAGGGATGGAAGCGCAGACCGCCCTTGTAGGGGCCTATAGCGGAATTGTACTGCACTCTGAAGCCGCGGTTGACGCGGGTCACGCCCTGATCGTCCACCCAGGGGACGCGGAACTCAACAACGCGCTCAGGCTCGACAAAGCGCTCGATAAGCCCGGCCTTTTCCCATTCGGGGTGCTTGTCGATAACAAGCTCGAGAGACTCGAAAACCTCGCGCACAGCCTGCAGAAACTCCGGCTCATGTGCGTCGCGGCGCTCGACGTCTGCATATACTCTCTTTAAGTATTCATTGCTAAACATATTGCACCTCCAATAATTGGTGAGACAATTATAAAACATGATCCGCCATCTTGCAACGAAAAAAAAAGCTGGCAAAGCAAAAATCACCTCCGCCAGTTTCGGGCAGAGGTGATCGCGATAAAACTTATCTGTTTTCCAGACTGCTGAGGAACATGGTGTTCTCGGCGTCGGACGGGATGAGGAAGCCGGTGCGCGGGGAGACGGAGAATGCCTCGACCGCGGGGCCGTCCATCAGGCAGGAGCGCTTGAACTGCTGCGAGAAGTAACGCTTGCAGTAGCTGGTGATCCAGCGCAGCAGCTCTTCGTCGCTGAACTCGTCGCCGTAAGCGGCCTTGGCGAGCTTGAGCGTCTTTGCCGGGGAGAAGCCGCAGATCATCATCTTGTGGGTGAAGAAGTCCTGCAGGCTGTAGGAGCCGACGGCGTCCTCGCTCTTCTGCTCGATGAGGTCGTCATGTATCGGCAGCAGCTCCGGGGTGACGGGGCAGTCAAGCACGTCATAGAGCGCGGCCTTGAGAACCTTGTCCTCGGTCCTGCCGGCAATGTAGCTGACGTTTGCGCGCACCTGGGTCTTGGTCAGGCCAAGGTTCACATCGTACATGCTGGTATGGTCGCCGTTATAGGTGCACCAGCCGTCGACAAACTCGCTGAGATCCTCGGTGCCGACGTCAAGGCCGTTGACCTTATTGGCGATGTCCATGAGCACCTGCGTGCGCTCGCGCGCCTGCGCGTTCTCAAAGGCGATGGAGTAATCATCATGCGCGTGGCCGATATCGTCAAAGTGCTGGTAGACGGACTTGCCGATATCGATAACGCGGACCTCCGCGCCGATCTGCTCGGCGACGACGATGGCGTTGGACTTGGTGCGGGAAGAGGTGCCGAAGCAGGGCAGAGTGCAGGCGATGACGTTCGTGCTCGGAAGCCCCATTTTCTTCACGGCCATGGCGCTGACCATGACGGCAAGAGTGGAGTCCACACCGCCGGAGATGCCAACTACGCAGTGGTCAAGCCCTGCGTACTCCATGCGCTTTACAAGGCCGGAGACCTGGATATCAAGCATACGCTCGCAGTAGGTGGGCAGATCCTCTGCCTTTTCGGGCAGGTGCGGGTGCTTCTGGTAAGTGCGGGTGAGGGTGGTGTCCTCAAGCTCGCCGCCCCACGGGCAGACGTAGTGCGGATAATCGCACACGTCGAAGCCGCCCTTTGCACGGCGGAGGTTTATCATGTGCTCAATGTCTATCTCACTGACGGCAAGGCTGTTTTCCTTCTCGTCGGAGGCGAGGATGACGCCGTTTTCGGCGACCATGCACAGACCGGAATAGACATTCTCGGTAGTGCTCTCGCCCTTGCCGGGCGCGGCCATGACGATGCCGCAGCGCAGCTTCTTCGATTCATAGCGCAGGTTCAGCTCCGCTTCATCGGTGGAGGTGACGGTCTCGGGGAAGGAGGCCATCTGCGCGATGACGGTAGCACCGGAGAGCGCATGGCGCAGTGCGGGGGATGTGACGGCGTCCATGTCCGCACCGAGCTCCACCGCGACCTTCAGGTCGGGCATGGAAGCGTGCTCAAACAGCACATCGGAGGACAGGAAGCTGTCATACTCGCCGACGGTAACGTCGAGCGCTTCATCGTCGTCATAGCTCTGGAAGTGGGAGCCATCGACATTCTCTCTGGGAACAAGACCCATCAGCTCACCGTCACATATTGCGGCGGCGCAGCTGTAGATGCGGGAGCCGGCGGCGTAGGGCAGGCCGACGAAGACGAGCATATCCGTGCCGGCGGTCGCGGCGATGACCTTTGCGAGTGCGGCCTTTGCCCCATCGAGGATAACGCGGTGGGCGATGAGGTCAAAGCAGGAGCAGCCGGTGAGGGTAAGCTCCGGGAAAACGAGGATCTTGACACCCTTGGCCTTGGCATCCGCGATACACTCAATAACGCGCTGGGCATTATACTCCGCGTCCGCGACCTTGATGACAGGGGACGCGGCGGCGGTCTTAATGAAACCGTACTTCATTTATATATTCACCTGATTTCAGAATTTGATACGCTCAGAGATATACGCCTTGACCTCACTGATGGGGATACGCACCTGCTCCATGCTGTCGCGCTCACGGACGGTGACGCAGTGGTCGGCCTCGTCGGTCTCGGTGCCGACGGTATTGAAGTCAAAGGTGATGCAGAACGGGGTACCGATCTCATCCTCGCGGCGGTAGCGCTTGCCGATGGAGCCGGTCTCGTCATAGTCGCACATGAAATCACGGCTCAGCTCATTGTAAAGCTCCATTGCGGGGCCTGTGAGGATCTCCTTCTTGCTCAGCGGCAGGATCGCGCACTTGAACGGAGCGAGAGCGGGATGCAGATGCAGCACGGTGCGGATATCATCATTGCCCTTCTTATCCTGACCGACGACCTGCTCATCATAAGCGTCGCACAGGACGGAGAGCACGGTGCGCTCGACGCCGAGGGACGGTTCGATAACATAGGGGATATAGTGCTCGTTCTTCTCCTGATCGTAATAGGTCAGATCCTGACCGGAGACGGTCTGGTGCTGGGTCAGGTCATAGTCGGTACGGTCTGCAACGCCCCAGAGCTCGCCCCAGCCGAAGGGGAAGAGGAACTCAAAGTCGGTAGTGGCCTTGGAGTAGAAGCAGAGCTCCTCGGGGTCATGGTCGCGCAGACGGAGGTTCTCATCCTTCAGGCCGATGGAGAGCAGGAAGTTATGGCAGAAGCTGCGCCAATAGTCGAACCACTCAAGGTCGGTGCCCGGCTGGCAGAAGAACTCAAGCTCCATCTGCTCGAACTCACGCACGCGGAAGATGAAGTTGCCCGGGGTGATCTCGTTGCGGAAGCTCTTGCCAATCTGGCCGATGCCGAAGGGGAGCTTGCGGCGGGTGGTGCGCTGGACGTTCACGAAGTTTGTGAAGATGCCCTGCGCGGTCTCGGGACGGAGGTAGACGGTGTTCTTCGCGTCCTCGGTGACGCCCTGGAAGGTCTTGAACATCAGGTTGAACTGACGGATATCGGTGAAGTTATGCTTGCCGCAGGTGGGGCAGGGAATGTTGTGCTCCTCGACGAAGTCCTTCATCTCGCTCTGGGAGAAAGCGTCGATGGGCTTGGGCAGCTCGAAGGCGGTCTCGCTGCACCAATCCTCAATGAGCTTGTCCGCACGGAAGCGCTCGTGGCACTCGCGGCAGTCCATCAGCGGATCGGAGAAGCCGCTCAGGTGGCCGGAGGCGACCCAAGTCTGCGGGTTCATCAGGATAGCGGCGTCAAGGCCGACGTTATACGGGTTCTCCTGCACGAACTTCTTCCACCAGGCGCGCTTGATGTTGTTCTTCAGCTCGACGCCGAGCGGGCCGTAGTCCCAAGTGTTGGCGAGGCCGCCGTAGATCTCGGAGCCGGCGAAGATGAAGCCTCTGTTCTTGCACAGAGCCACGATCCTGTCCATGGTTTTTTCGGTATTTTTCATGTTTCTTCCTTTCCTGCGGCTGGCTGCCGCAGAGATAAAATTTTGTCTTCCGACAACACTATAATATACCAGAATTATTGGCATATATCAACAAAAACTAAGCCAGGAAGAGTGTTAATTCTTAAATAAAGTTTAGAATTCAGGCGGGAAGAATTTATTGCTGTCGGTTCCATTGTCAGGAAAAAGGGTGTATAATACCATCAGATAACAAATTAGACAGGACACGGAAAGATGAAAGAGAACGATACGCGGGATAGGACCCGCCGGAGACTTAAAGTAATACTGCTGGTGCTGCTGGCGTACATCGTAGCCATTGCGGCGCTGGCTGTATTAATAGACGCGCGCCACGTGCGCTTTTACGTGACGGGGTCGGAGAACATGACGCAGGAGTACGGCGAGGTGTACGAGGATCCGGGCGTGTATGCCGTGACCTACGGCAAGCTTTTCGGCGAGGGGACGCAGCGCCTGCACGTCGCAGTTGAGGGCAGTGTAGATACTACGAAGCTCGGCAGCTGCACGCTGAAATACTGGACGCGCTGGATGTTCACGGACTATGTGACAGAGCGGAACGTCACTGTTATAGACACGACGCCCCCGGTCATAGAGCTCAAGCACATAGAGGGCTATGAGGCGAGCTGGATGAACGGCTACGAAGAGGAGGGCTACACCGCGTTTGACAGCTGCGACGGCGACCTCACCTCAAAGGTCGTGCGCACAGAGGATAAGGACAAGGTGACCTATACCGTCACGGATGCGTCCGGAAACACTGCGACAGCCGTGCGCGAGATCGAGTACGCAAAGACCGAGCCGCGCATCATCCTGAACGGCGACGAGAACATGGTGTTCACCGCGCGCACGGATTTCACCGACCCAGGCTATACGGCGACGGATGGGCTGGGGAACGACTTGACTTCCCTTGTGCAGGTGGACAGCGACGTCGTGCCATATATCGCGGGGGACTATCAGATAGTCTACAGCCTCACAAGCGAGACGGGCGAGTCCGTCAGCGTGACGCGCAGCGTCACGGTCATCCCGGCGAATAGGCCGGACGTTGTGAACCCCGACGGCAAGACAATCTACCTCACATTTGACGACGGGCCGGGGCCTTATACCTCAAAGCTTCTGGACGTGCTGGCTGCGTATAACGTGAAGGCGACATTCTTCGTCACGGCGGCGAATCCAAAGTACTATGACATGATCGCCCGCGAAGTGAACGAGGGGCACTCCGTCGGCGTACACAGCTATTCTCACAACTATAAGACCATCTATTCCAGCGAGGAAGCCTTCTTCAATGACTTCAACGCCATGGAGGAGATCATATACGAGCAGACCGGCAGCTACACGCAGCTGTGCCGCTTTCCCGGCGGCAGCTCCAACACGGTCAGCAATTTCAATCCGGGTATAATGTCCCGCCTGACGGAAGCGCTTACTGACATGGGTTACAAGTATTTTGACTGGAATGTATCCTCGGGCGACGCGGGAGAGACGACGAAGACGGACGTCGTTATCTCCAACATCGAGTCCGGCTGCCGCGGCATGAAAGCGTCCGTCGTCCTCCAGCACGATATAAAGGACTTCAGCGTGAACGCGGTGGAGTCGGTAATAATCTGGGGATTGCAGAATGGCTATACATTCCGCGCCCTCGATATGAGCAGCCCCGACGCGCACCATGGGGTGAACAATTAACGGGAAAATATAGCAATCCCCCGGAAGCTCAGCATTGATGCGGAGCTTCCGGGGGAGTTTTATTTTCCATATATATGCTGCTTTGCCGCGGCGAGGATGTTGCGCATCAGCATCGCGCGCGTCATCGGGCCGACGCCGCCGGGTACGGGGGTGATATATGCCGCGCGCTTGACGGCCTCGTCAAACACAACGTCCCCGGTGAACTTGCCGGTCTCGGCATCGCGGTTCATCGCCACGTCTATGACTGCCGCGCCGGGCTTTATCATGTCCCCGGTAATAAGCCCCCTATGCCCTGCCGCGACGACGAGGATATCCGCCTGCCGCGTGAACTCCGCAAGCTTCGGCGTGCGGCTGTGGCAGGAGATCACCGTGCCGTTCGCGCGCAGGAGCATCATGGCCATGGGCTTTCCGACTATGTTGCTGCGACCGACCACCGTGCAGACCCTGCCCTCGACCGGTATCTCATAGGCGCGCAGCATCTCCATTATCCCCGCCGGGGTGCAGGGCAGCAGCACGGGCTTTCCCGCGGAGAGACGCCCGACATTCACCGGATGGAACGCGTCCACGTCCTTCTCCGGGGAGATCGCCTCGATGATCGCGTCCTCGTCGATGTGCTCCGGCAGCGGCAGCTGCACAAGTATGCCGTCTATCTCCGCATCGCGGTTCAGTGCGGAGATAAGCTCAAGCAGTGTTTCCTGCGTGACGGTATCGTCAAATTTATATTCGCGGCTCATAAAGCCGCACTGCTCACAGTCGCGCTCCTTACCGGAGACGTATATGCGCGAAGCGGGATCATCCCCGACGAGCACGACCGCAAGCCCGGCTTTGCGCGGGAGCGCTGCCGCCTCGCGCGCAGTTTCCTCGCGCACCCTCTGCGCAAGCGCCTTGCCGTCTATCAGCATTGCCGCGCCTCCAAAATCATGGGACGCCCTGCGCACTGAAGCTTGCCGCCCTTGACCTCAACGGAAGCGCCGGAGATAAGATCGGGATAGGTGCCGTCCGGGAGATCGACGCTCACCTCGGCGCTCAAAGAGCGGAGACTGAACACGCCGATGAAGCGCTTATCGCTGCCGCCGCGCTCAAGCACGGCGATGTTGTTTTTATCGTCCCCGGCGGCAAGGAAGTAATCCACGCAGCCGAAGCGCTCGCGCTTTATTTCATACAGCCGGTGCATGAGCTTACTAAGGTCGCGGCCTGTGCCGCGGCTGACGGTGTCCTTTTCAAACAGGCTCGGCAGGTGGATGTTTTCAAATTCCTGCCCGGCGTAGATAAGCGTCGTGCCTTTGAGAAAGTAGAGGAAAGCGGTGTAATTGATAAGGTCGCACTCGCGCGGAACGAAGGAGCGGATGCGCGGCTGGTCGTGGTTCTCAAGGCAGCGCAGCTTGTTGTAGTTCGCGGGGTAGATGGCCTCCTGAAAGTTCAGCATATCGAGATAGTGCGTGAGGGCGATCTCACCGCGCAGGTACTTGTCGAAGCACTCGCGCGTGTCGTAATCGTACTCGATATCGAAAGCGGAATACTCATCATAATCAAGCGCAGAGTATATGCCAAGCCTGCGGGCTCGGCAGCCGTAGCTCTGGTGCACCGTCTCGGCGAGCCATATGCAGTCGGGGTTGACGCGGCTGACTTCCTCGCGCGCCTTCTGCCAGAACTCCACCGGCACGAAGGACGCGACATCGCAGCGGAAGCCATCGACCAGGCTTGCCCACATTTTGAGCGAGGCTATCTGATAATCCCACAGCGCGCGGTTATTATAGTCAAGGTCGATGACGTCAGACCAGTCGCCGATCTTATTGCCGGGCTTACCGTCCGGGCCATGGTAGAAGAACTCCGGGTGCTCGGAATACAGGACGGAGTCGGGCGAGGTATGGTTATAGACGACGTCTATCATGCACTTCATGCCGCGTGCGTGTATCGCAGAGACGAGCTCCATGAAGTCCGCCATGCTGCCGTACTCGGAGTTTACATCGCGGTAATCGCGGTTCGCGTAGGGGCAGCCGAGGCTGCCTTTCCTGCCCTTGAGGCCGATGGGGTGGATCGGCATGAACCATATAATATCCGTGCCGAGGGACTTGATACGGTCAAGGTCGGGTATCACGGCGCGGAACGTGCCCTCCGGGGTGTGGTTTCTGACGTATACGGAATAGATCACCTGATTCTGGAGCTTACGGTCGGTATTGACGGCCATGATTCTGCCTCCTTCTATGGCTTTGTTGAGCGGATATATGTATTTACCCACCGGTCAATGGTATTACAAAAAGAGAAATATTTCAATACAGTCGGGATAGATCGCGATGATTTTTCTTACAGCTTCACGTTCGGATTTGTGTACTGGCCATGCTTCTTCGTGTTCCTGCCATACTGTATGGCAAACTTGGGGCAGCGGTGCAGACAGCCGAGGCACATCACGCATTTGTCCTTGAACCAGACGGGCTTGCTTGCCTGCATTTCGATGGCCTGCACAGGGCATTTCTTCGCGCACAGTCCGCAGCCTATGCAGCTGTCCTCCACGTGAAAATACGCCGTCCGCCGTGCGCTCTTGTCATAGATCGGCTGGGATATCGTCTCCGCAAGGAAAGCCGGGACGCGCGGTGACATATGCCTGTTGGCGCGTCGCTCACTGATCCGGCAGATCACGCTGTCGATCTGCGCCTCCGTGGTTTTGGTAAATACCGCCGCCTTTTCCGGCGTGGAGAGATCGAAGACCGGAGTCCACGTATCGGGCATGCGAACGGAGTAAAAGGCGTCGATAGTTCGACCATGAATAGCCTGACCTGCCGCATACCCGGAAGCTCCCGGCGTTGTGCCATAGGTCGAGATGAAGTAAAGATAGTCCGTATTGAAAGCTGCCTTTTCAAGGAACTCCTTCACTATGCTCGGCAAGCCCCAGAAATATGTCGGTGAAACGATGCCGATAGAGTCGTCGGAGAAAGAATACTCGCCCTGCCGGATGCAGTCCACGATGGAGATGGCTTCCTGTCCTGTCGCTGACGCGATCCGCGACGAAACATATTTGCAGTTCCCGGTTGCAGAAAAATACAGGATCATCGGGCACCTCCGTAATTTTATACTTATTATTATATATTATACCACAACCGCGTGCGGAGATAAAGACGGGAGTCTTGAGAAATCAAAGCCGCACAGATAAAAAAGGACCCGCTCTCCGATAAAGATACTCGAAAACCGGGTCTGTTCAGTTTGTGTTATTTTTGTCCGTAATAGGCGTTTGATCCATGCTTGCGCAGGTAGTGCTTGTCAAGGAGATGCTGCTGCATTCTATTTGCGCCCGGATTGAGCAGCATTGTATGCAAATCCATAAAAGCGAATCGTAAAGTCTGCTGTAAACGTCCTCCGCTCGGAAGGATATAAGGTGGGCTTCATCCGCCCGATAAAGGTGAACCCCTTTCCTGACGAACCATACGGCAAGCTTGACTATTCTCGCATCAGGGCTGTTCTCTGCGCAGAGATGTCCATACCAGCGCAGTTTGCCATAGATGTAAAGAATGCAATACGTGGCCGTGCTGAAGTTGACACTGTTTTATCCTCCGGAGGGACAGTTCTTGACCGCGACTGCGTGATAGAAAAATCAAAAACTCTTTTGAAAAATCGCACGGAAGGGGGTAAAAATAATGAATGAGAAAATAATTTACAAACGCCCTCGCGGCAATAGGCTTGGCCGAAACTATGTCTGCTGCAAATCGGGGGGGGGGGAGAACTTTACAGTTATTTTCATAAATAACGGCACATACGGTATGACCGGCGGGCAGATGGCGCCCACTACACTTGTCGGCGAAAAAACCACTACCACACCATATGGCAGAAATCCCGTGCAGCATGGGTATCCGCTGCATATGTGCGAACTGCTCAGCCAGCTTAACGCTCCGGCCTACATTGCGCGTGTCACATGTGCCGATCCGGCCAACGCATTGAAAGCAAAGGCTGCCGTTAAAAAGGCTTTTGAATATCAACTCAATGGAAAAGGCTTTTCTTTTGTGGAATTCCTATCAAACTGTCCTACAAACTGGGCAATGACTCCGGCGGAAGCTCTTGAGCACATAAAGAATGTTACGTCTTCCGAGTTCCCGCTGGGCGAGTTCAGAGCAAAGTAAGGAGCAGGGTTTATGGAAAAATCTTTGATAATTGCCGGTTTTGGCGGACAGGGCGTTATGGTGATAGGTCAACTCTTGGCCTATACTGCATTCGAAACGACCGATAAGAAAGTGACATATTTCCCTTCGTACGGCGCAGAGCAGCGCGGCGGTACTGCCAATTGCTTTGTAGTAATATCTGATCAGGACATCGGTGCACCAAAGGTCAATATGGCGGATTATCTTGTTGTCCTTAACCAGCCGTCCATGGAGCGGTTTTCAGAATCGGTAAAGAACGGAGGAGCACTATTTGTCAACAGCTCAATAGTAACAGATATACCGCAATATCGCGATATTGACATAGTTCCGGTGGAGGCTGGGAACATTGCCGCGGAGCTTGGCACACCAAAGGTAATGAATCTGGTCATGACCGGCGCGGTCATCGGTTACTCTGATCTCTTGCCCGCAGATAATGTACTGCAAACGGCGTTCAGAAAACTCGGCGCAAAACGCCCGGAACTGAATCCGTTGAACGAGGCTGCTTTTAAACGAGGTCTTGAGATCGGAAAACTTGCAAAAAGCCGCAGAATGCAAGCATTGTTTTGAGAAACTGCCACAGGAAGCCCCCCGCGCAGGGGCGTGAGTAGAAATCTGCGGTTGGGCGGACTATGTAAGCACACTAATTGTAATAATGGTGCGGGACGGACATCACGGTATATTAGAGCGTAGGGAGACCGTTCCGCATGAAAAAAGCGCCCATCTTCGTGTTGAAAATTGGCTTAGAACCTAATGAAAACCCACGCGCCGTACCTGCATCAAGGTACGGCGCGTGGGTTATGAATATCTGTTACAGGCTCTTGAGAATTTCGTGCAGCTCATGAACGTCGGCAAGGACATAGTCCGGCTTGCGCTCGGCCTCGTCGACCATCTTCTGATCCGTCTCGCCTGAGAGGACGAGCACGGAGACGGAGCCTGCGTTCTGCGCAACGGCAATGTCGGTATACAGTCTGTCACCGACGGCGCATATCTTCTCATTGGGGATGCCGGTCATGGCGGAAATAACGTCTATCATGTTGCGGTTGGGCTTGCCGATGTAGTTCGGCTTCACGCCGCTGGAGGCGGTGAGCAGGGCGCAGATACTGCCGCAGTCGGGCAGGACTTCGCCGCGCGGCATGGGGCAGACCCAATCGGGATTGGCGGCGATGAAGTGCGCGCCGCGGCGCAGGAAGTGGACGGCCTTGTCAAGCTTTTCATACACAAGCTCGGTATCAAAGCCCTGCACCACAACGTCGACGTCCTCGGCCTCGGTGTGCCCAAGCTCGTCATTCACGAGGTCAATGCCGTAGCTGACAAGCTCGCGGTAAAAGGCCTTCGTACCGGCGAGGTACACCTTGGCACCGGGGTGGCGCTGGTTGAGGTACATGCCCGTTGCCATGCCGGAGGTAAACACGTTCTCGCGCTCGCACGGGAAGCCGAGGCGGCGCAGACGCGTGATGTAATCCTCACCGGCACGGGAGGAATTGTTTGTGAGGTATATGTATTTTTTGCCGAGGCGGGGGAGATCCTCCATCAGCTCAACGGCGCCTTCATAAACATTGTCGCCCAGATAAAGTGTACCGTCCATGTCGAAAAGGAACAGCTCAGTATTTTTCAGCTTGTCGTAATTCATTCGATCCTCCGATTTTCAATAAGTTTTGCCCGAAATTGGTACAATTATTATATCATAGATTTCCCGAACGTCCAGCAGAATAATTGAGGATGCGTGTATAGACATAAGACACAAAGCGTCGCAATGTAAAAAACCGGCGTCCGGTTTATGACTTGAACCGGACGCCGGTATACTCATTTCTTTTTCACGGGCATAGGAAGCTCGGCGATAAGCGTTGCGGCGATCATGAGTCCGCAGCCGAGAAGCTCACGCCCGGTCATGAGCTGGCCGAGCAGCAGCGTGCCGAACACCGCGCCGAAGAAGGCCTCAAGGCTCAGCAGCAGAGAGACGACCGCGGGGTTGCCGCCCTTCTGGGCGAGGATCTGGAAGGTGTAGCCAAGGCAGCTTGAGAAAACGGAAATATAAAGCAGCGGCCAGATGCACGAGCGCACCGCCGATACGCTTATCTCCTCGAACGGCAGCGCGACAAGCGCCGACAGCACAGAGACAACGAGGAACATTCCGCAGCTGAGCACGAGCCCGTCGACCCTGAAGCTGAACCTGTCGACCGAGAGGATCTGAATAGTGAACAGGAAAGCGCACATCAGGAGGATAAGGTCGGTGGAGGATATGGAGAAGCCATCGGTGATGCAGAGAAAATACATGCCGGTGACGGCGACGGCGACGGCGATCCAGTGGCGGGACGGCAGAGAGTGCTTAAAGAACATCTGACCTATCGGGACAAGCACGATATACAGCGCCGTAACAAAGCCGGCCTTACCGGCGGACGCACCCATATTGATCGCGAGCTGCTGAAGATTTGCGGCGGCGAAGAGCGCCGCGCCACAGATAAGACTGCCAACGATTATATCGCGTCGGGAGCCGACCTCGGTCCTCCTGCGCAGCAGGCAGACGATAAGCAGAACCAAAAAGGCGATGATAGAACGCAGAGCCGTTATCGTGAACGGCCCGAGATACTGCGCGCACATGCTCTGAGCGGAGAAAGCGGCTCCCCAGATTATCGCAGCGAGCAGCGCGTACAGTGACTGACGGCGGTTGTTCTTCATGGCAGACTCCTTTCACGACTGAATAAAAAACATTACGAGTATAAATCCTGTTAAGAATTAAGTCAATAGACATTTCCAAAAACTCCTTGACAATGCAGGGACGGTATGTTAACATAGCCTAACGTTAAAAGGGAGTAGTTGCAAAGGCATGGTCAACAATCTCCTGGGAGTTCTCCCGGTGGTCATGCGCCTGTAAAGATAGGTAATGAGACTTTTAGCACATCACATTTGCTGATCGTGCGGAAGTCTTATTTTTTTGCACGTCAGATGGAGGGAGATCACTATGGGTATCGATTTTACCGGAGGGAACCTTTTCTTTGTTCTGCTGCTGTTTGCAGCGGGGCTTCTGTGCATCATCAAGGGCGGAGACTTCTTTGTCGACGCTGCGACGTGGATAGCTGAAGCGTCGCGCATCCCGAAGTTCATCATCGGCGCAACGGTCGTGAGCTTTGCAACGACTATGCCGGAAATGATGGTGTCGGTGTTCGCTGCCTATGAGGGCAATGCGGATATCGCCGTCGGCAACGCTGTCGGCTCCGTCACGGCCAACACCGGACTTATCATGTGCCTGTCGCTCGTGTGTCTCGAGTGCATGATGCCGCGCCGCCAGTACGCGGTCAAGGCTTGTCTGCTGCTCGGCTCGGTCGCGGTGCTGTGCGCCTTCACGCGGGACGGCCAGCTCTCAATCATCGAGAGCGTTGTGATCCTGCTGTTTTTCGCAGGCTTCATGGCGGACAGCCTCATTTCCGCAAAGCGCGAGCACGGCGCGGAAAGCAATGAGATAGTGCAGGTCGACACCAGCGGGAAGAACATACTCATAAACATCGGCAAGTTCCTGCTTGGCGCGGCGGCGATCGTACTCGGTGCGCAGCTTCTTATTGATAACGGCACGGCGCTGGCACAGCTGCTGCATGTTCCCGATTCCATCATCGGCGCGACGATGATCGCTATCGGCACCTCTCTGCCGGAGCTTGTGACGACCATCACCGCCATCAGGAAAAAGCAGTCCGACCTCTCCGTCGGCAACATCATCGGCGCAAACCTGATGGACATCACGCTCATCATGCCGCTGTGCGCGCTGCTTCTCGGCAAGCCCCTGACGGTCGAGAATCAGGGTATGCTGCTGGATATCCCGGCCTGCCTTATCGTCTCCGCGGGTGCGCTCGTCCCGGCGCTTATCTGCGGGCGCTTCAAGCGCTGGATAGGCTTCTTCATCGGCGGGCTTTACATAGTCTACCTCGTAATAATGTTTGCCTGCTTCGGCGTATAAAGATAATAAAAAACTCCTGCCTGCGGATTCACCCGCAAGCAGGAATTTTTTAGTTGTATGCTTTTAGACTCTGAGAGCGCGTATCGCATTGAGCACGGCCAGAACCATAACGCCGACGTCGGCGAAGATCGCGGCCCACATGTTCGCGATACCGAGCGCGCCAAGCAGCAGGCACGCAAACTTGATGACGAGCGCGAACACGATGTTCTCATGCACGATGCGGATGCACTTGCGGGATATCTTTATGCCCTTGGCGATCTTCATCGGGTCGTCGTCCATGAGGACAATGTCGGCAGCTTCAATGGCGGCGTCGGAGCCCATCGCGCCCATCGCGATGCCGATATCAGCGCGGGAGAGCACAGGCGCGTCGTTGATGCCGTCGCCGACGAAGGCGAGCTTGCCGCGGCCTTCGAGCTTGGAGAGCAGCATTTCGACCTTGTCGACCTTGCCGCCGGGCAGCAGCTCGCTGTAGACCTCGTCGACTCCGAGATTCTTTGCCGTGTACTGCGCGACCCTGTCAGCGTCGCCGGTGAGCATGACGGTCTTGGTGACACCGGCGCGCTTGAGCGCGGCGATGGCATCCTTTGCGTCGGGCTTCTCAACATCTGAGATAAGAATGTGTCCGGAGTACTTGCCGTCAATGGCAATATGTATAACCGTGCCGACGCTGCGGCAGGGGATGGCCTCAATGCCCAGCTGTGCCATGAGCTTGTCATTGCCCGCCGCGACGCTCACGCCGTCGACCTTGGCGATGACACCCTTGCCGGAGACCTCCTGGATATCCGTCACGCGGTCACGGTCTATCTCCTTGCCGTAGGCGCGGCGCAGGCTCTGGCTTATCGGATGGGAGGAAGCGCACTCGGCAAGTGCCGCATACTCTATGAGCTTCTCATCCTCAATGGCACTGTGGTGGATGCCGCTGACCTCGAACACGCCCTGAGTGAGTGTGCCGGTCTTGTCGAACACCATCGTCTTTACCTGAGACATAGTCTCAAGGTAGTTCGAACCTTTTATGAGAATGCCCTCGTGGCTCGCTCCGCCGATGCCGGCAAAGAAGCTGAGCGGGATGCTGATGACCAGAGCGCAGGGGCAGCTGATGACAAGGAAGGTGAGCGCGCGGTAGATCCATGTGCTCCACTCGCCGCCCATGCCCATGATGAGGCGAATGACCGGCGGCAGCACCGCGAGTGCCAGAGCGCTGTAGCAGACGACCGGGGTATAGACGCGGGCAAAGCGGGAGATGAAGCTCTCCGCGCGGGACTTGCGCGCACCGGAGCTTTCGACAAGCTCAAGGATCTTGGAGACGGTGGATTCGCCGAAGGCCTTGCTCGTCCTTATCTTGAGGACGCCCGTCATGTTGATGCAGCCGCTTATGATCTCATCGCCGACGGCGACGTCGCGCGGCAGGCTCTCGCCCGTCAGGGCGCTGGTGTTGAGGCTGGAGGTGCCTTCAATGACGGTACCGTCAATAGGAACCTTCTCACCGGGTTGGACGACGATGACGCTGCCGATCTCGACCTCGTCCGGATCGACGCGCTCAAGCTGGCCGTCCTTTTCGATATTCGCGTAGTCGGGGCGGATGTCCATCAGGGCGCTGATGTTGCGGCGGCTCTTGCCGACAGCGTAGCTCTGGAACAGCTCGCCTATCTGGTAGAACAGCATGACCGCGACGGCCTCGCTAAGATCGGCGCTGCGCTCATACACGGCCAGCGCGATGGCACCGACAGTAGCGACGGCCATGAGGAAGTTTTCATCAAAGACCTGCTTGTTGAGAATGCCCTTGAAAGCTTTGCGGAGAATGTCATAGCCGATGACTATATATGCCGCGAGATACAGTACCACGCTGAGCCATGCCGGGAGACTGACAAGCTTGATGAAAATCAGCAGCACCGCGGCAATGATAATGCGGATCAGATTCTTTTTCTGCTTTCTGTTCATGGTGCCTCTCCTTTTGGATGATGTCTTATAGCACACCCCGCTCGTAAACGAGCGGGGCGATGATTTTTACATGAAGATCTCGCAGTCGGGCTCGACCTTGCGGCAGGCCTTGAGAACGTCCTTCATGACCTTTTCGGGCTCCGTACCCTCTTCAAACTCGACGAACATCTTCAGTGCCATGAAGTTGACGCTTGCGTCCTTGACACCGGCGGTCTCTTTTGCGGCCTTCTCCATGAGGTTTGCGCAGTTTGCGCAGTCAACATCGATCTTGTAGCTCTTTTTCATTTTTATAAGTTCCTTTCCAAGATTAATGATTAAGTGCTTGTTTAATCTTTATGGCTGAAGTATAATATGTGCGCGGGGGAAAGTCAATGCCTCGGAGACGGCCTCTGCCAAAAGGGAAAATATGTTTTCCAAAAGGAAAATGGAAAGGAAAACGCGGGCATTGCGCCGCGTGAAATGCACCATGGACGAGAAGCTTCTGCCCCATGATCACGGAAATCCGAGAAAGGCTGCTTTCCTGAAAAAGCAGCTTGTGCGCGAGCGTGATTTTGACGCTGTGGCCGATGTGTTCCGTCTGCTTGACGACAGCAGCCGCCTGAGAATATTCTGGCTGCTGTGCCACTGCGAGGAGTGCGTGGCGAATATTTCGGCGCTGGTGGATATGTCGAGCCCCGCGGTGTCGCACCATCTGCGGCAGCTGCGCGAGGCCGGGCTTATCACCAGCCGACGCGACGGACGCGAGGTTTATTATAAAGCGGCCGATACGATCGAGGCGCAGCTGCTGCATAAGGTGACAGAGCGCGTCATGGAGATATCCTGCCCGCGCGGCGGCGAGGGCGAGGCTGCGGGACAGAGCGTCGAGGGATTCTCGGTAGAGCAGGTGGAGACGGCGCGGCGCATGCACGATGAGCTGCTTGCCCACCCGGAGGAGCGCATCACCATTGAGGAGCTTGCGCACAAATACCTTATGAACCCGACGACGCTTAAGGACGTTTTCAAGGCGGTGTACGGGGAGTCGATAGCCTCGCACATGAAGGAGCACCGCATGGAAAAGGCGGCGGAGCTGCTGCGCGAGACGGAGCTGAGCATCGCCGCTGTGGCCGAGGCCGTGGGCTATGACAGCGCGGGTAAGTTCTCCTCGGCCTTCCGGGAGCGCTACCACCTGCTGCCCTCGGAGTACAGAAAGGCACAGAAATAGAAATATAACAGGGAGTGGCATAAATGGCTGAGACGATACATCTGGCGTCAGCGCGTGAGCTTGATATAGAAAAGACCTTTGAGTGCGGGCAGTGCTTCCGCTGGAACGCGGACGAGAGCGGCGTGTACCGCGGCATAGCATTCGGATATCCCGCGCGGGTCTGGACGGAAAACGGGGAAGTGTACCTATGCTCGGATGCACCTGAGAAAATGTGGCGCGAATACTTTGACCTTGACCGGGACTATGCCGGGATAAGCGCAGGGTTTCACGGCGGGGAATATCTTGACAGCTGCATAGCCTACGGGCAGGGGATAAGGATACTGCGGCAGGAGCCGTGGGAGGCGCTGTGCTCGTTCATTATCTCCCAGTGCAATAACATCAGCCGCATAAAGGGCATCGTCGAGCGGCTGTGTGAAAGCTTCGGCGAGCCCGTTGAGTTTGAGGGCGCGGTGTACTATGCATTTCCATCGGCGCAGAGGATAGCCGCGCTCGAACCGGGGGCGCTGGACGTGCTGCGCTGCGGGTACCGCGCGTCGTATATCATGTCCGCGGCGCAGGCCGTCGCGGACGGAAGCCTCGACCTTGAGGCACTGATAAGCTGCGACTGCGTCAGCGCACGTGCGCGGCTCATGCGCGAGCAGGGGATAGGGCCTAAGGTCGCAAACTGCGTCGTGCTCTTCGGACTGTACCACCTCGAAGCGTTCCCGATAGACGTGTGGATAAAGCGCGCGCTCAAGGAGAACTTCCCCAAGGGCTTTGACCCCACGACGCTCGGGGAATACGCTGGGCTTGCTCAGCAGTACATATTCTACTACGCCCGCAGCCACGGGAAATAATCTTCTTGACTTTACTGCGGAATCTGGTAAAATGGCAAAAAATAAGAAAAGGGGTAATATCATATGGGTCTTCAGGATTTGTACAGCAGCCGTTTCGTCGGTGAGGGGCTCACGTTTGATGACGTGCTTCTCGTTCCCGCCGAGAGTGACATTCTGCCTGCCGATGTTGAGCTTGGAACATGGCTCACCAATAAGATCAGGCTCAACGTGCCCGTGATGAGCGCCGCCATGGATACCGTTACCGAGTACCGCATGGCGATCGCGGTCGCGAGAGAGGGCGGCATCGGCGTTATCCATAAGAACATGAGCATTGAGCATCAGGCCGAGCAGGTCGATCTGGTCAAGCGTTCCGAAAACGGCGTTATTACAAATCCTTTCTACCTCAGCTCCGGCGATACCCTCGGCGACGCGGACGCACTCATGGCGAAGTTCCGCATCTCCGGTGTGCCCATTGTTGACGAGACCGGCAAGCTCATCGGCATCATCACGAACCGCGACATGAAGTTCGAGACCGATATGAGCCGCCGCATCGACGAGGTCATGACCAAGACCGGGCTTGTCACCGGCCTTGTCGGCACGACGCTTGACGAAGCCAAGGCCATCCTCCAGAAGAACCGTATAGAGAAGCTTCCCATAGTCGATAAGGACTACAAGCTGCGCGGCCTTATCACGATAAAGGACATTGAAAAGGTGCTCAAGTACCCGAACTCCGCAAAGGACGCATCTGGCCGTCTGCTCTGCGCCGCCGCCATCGGCGTCACGAATGACGTGCTCGACCGCACCGGCGCGCTTATCGACGCGGGCGTCGATGTGCTCGTGCTCGACTCTGCCCATGGCCACTCGGCCAACATCATGCGTACGGTCGAAAAGGTCAAGGCCAAGTACCCCGATGCTCAGCTCGTCGCGGGCAACGTCGCCACCGCCGAGGCGACCGAAGCGCTCATCAAGGCGGGCGCGGACTGCGTCAAGGTCGGCATCGGCGCGGGCTCTATCTGCACCACGCGCATCGTCGCCGGTATCGGCATGCCGCAGGTCAGCGCTGTTCTCCAGTGCGCCGAGATGGGCGACAAGTACGGCATCCCTGTCGTGTCCGACGGCGGCATCAAGTACTCCGGTGATATCGTCAAGGCGCTTGCCGCCGGTGCAAAGACCGTTATGCTCGGCTCCATGCTCGCCGGCTGCGAGGAAGCGCCCGGCGACACCGAGGTGTTCCAGGGCAGGCAGTTCAAGGTCTACCGCGGCATGGGCAGCATGGGCGCGATGGCCTGCGGCAGCCGCGACCGTTACTTCCAGCAGAACAACAAGAAGCTCGTTCCCGAAGGCGTCGAGGGGCGCGTACCCTTCCGCGGCCCCGTGTCCGAGACCATCTATCAGATGATGGGCGGCCTGCGCTCCGGTATGGGCTATGTCGGTGCGCACAATATCGAGCAGCTGCGTACCCAGTCGAAGTTCGTGCGCATCACGAGCGCCGGTCTCAAGGAGAGCCACCCGCACGATATCTACATCACCAAGGAAGCCCCGAACTACACGATGAATCCCTGACGACTCAATATAAAGAAACGACCCGCCGCTCAGTCAATAAACGACTGAGCGGCGGGTCAATTATCCTTTTCGTTCGGTAAGATTCATATAGTGCAGGTACAGCATGCCGAAGGGATTTTTATAATCCTCGTGCCACGGCTTGTTTTTCCCGCAGAAGTGCAGGACGGCAGTGTTGTGCATGACCCAGTACAGGTCATGCCTGCCGGTGCTCCGGATAAGGTACTTGGAGTAATTGCGCACGTCATAGTTCCAGATAACGTCGTCAACGGGCACGGTCTGATCGCCGTAGAGGATGTTGAACACGTCCTGATCCGGGAGTATCAGCTCCTTTTCGTGCTCATTGACGCAGCGGAAAACATCCTCCGCAGTGACGAGCTTACGCGCGGCATTCAGGTCGATGAGCATGACGCCGGAGTTAAAGTATTCATGCTCAGTGTCGAGCCGCACCTGATTGATCTCATTCGCCATTTCGGTAAGCCCCGTGTGCGCCGCAGCGGCAAAGGTCTTTCCACACAGGTTCAGCTCCCACAGCGGGCGCAGGGGATTGATAATGAGCATATCCGGGTCGAGGTACAGCACCCTTTCCACCTCCTGCGGCAGGATGAGCGGGGATAGGAGGCGGTAGTACATCTCCTTGGGGTAGCGCTTGCTGGTCGGGGCATTTTCAAAGAGCGCCGTGTCAACGGTGATGGGGCGCAGCTTCGCGCCGAAGAGGGAGCAGAAACCCGCGAGCTCCTCCAGCTTATCGCCGGGGATGGCGCTGTGGAGCAGATATACCGTCACGTCCGTCTCATTCGGGTTGCTGGCAAAGAAAGAGCAGAGCATGACCTTGCAGGGCGGCAGATAGTTTTCATCAAGGGTAAGCAGTAAATTCATTGTGATCTCCTCATTCGTCTTTCTTCATCAGCTTTGAAGAGCCTATGTAGAGCGGGATCGCCGCAAGCTGCGCGATGACCGAAACGGCGATCATCGCCGGGATGCTGACATCGTACAGCACGCCCATGAGCCAGCTGCCGAGGAACCAGAACGCGCCGAAGGAGCACTCGAACACTCCGTAGCCGGTCGCGCGGCTGGCCTTCGGCACCATGCTCGTGACCGCGGCCTTGAGTATTGACTCCTGTGCGCCCATGCCAACGCCCCAGAGCGCGACGCCGATGAGCAGCATCGGCACGGAATCGAACGCGAACACGAACACCGCAAACGGCGCAGAGATGACCGTCGACCATACGAGCGCCTTTACGCCGTTCTTGTCGTACATCATCCCGAAGAACAGCGCGGCCACCGCGTCGACAAGCATTGCGCCCGCGTAGAGAAGCGGCAGGCTGCCGGTCGAGACGAGCGCGCTCGTCTCGCTCAGACCGGGGGCGAGGTGCGAGTATGTGCGCGACACGTGCATGATAATTATCGAGTAGTCAATGAAGCCGAAAGCAAAGAGGCTGATACCCGCAATATAGAGGATGAACTCCTTTTTCATCTTGAAGGGAATGTATTCCTTGGGTTCCGGTTCAAAATGCTCGGGGTTCGGGAACTTGCAGCGCGTGACGATGAGGAGGATGAGCGTTATCGCGCCGGGGATGGCAAGCACCGCAAAGCAGGTGGAGTGAATTTCAAAGGTTGTGCCCTCGGTCTTGAAGAGCATCACGAGGTACAGCAGCACCGGGCCGATGAACGCGCCGATTTGGTCGAGCACCTCCTGAATGCCGAAGCTCTTGCCGACGCCCTCCTGAGATGCGGCAAAGGACATGATGGTATCTTTCGCGGGCTTCTTTATCGCCTTGCCCATGCGCTGGATGACCAGCAGCACGCAGGCCGCGATCCAGCCGTGCTCGCCGACGAGGGCGAGAGCGGGGACGGCGATGATATCCAGCACGTAGCCGGCTATGGTCATCGGCCAATGCTGCTTGGATTTGTCCGTAAGCTTGCCGAATACATAGCGCATCGAGTAGCCTACAAGCTCGCCGAGACCGGAGATGAAGCCTATCGTCGCCGCAGACGCGCCGAGCAGGGACAGGTATGCGCCGCGTATGCTCGATGCGCCCTCATGCGTCATGTCCGAAAACAGGCTGACAATGCCGAAGAGAATTATGAACAGCATCGCCTGAGAGAACTTTTTCTTTCCTTTGTTTTCCAAGAGGATCGCTGCCTTTCACAATTGCCGGGACTTAAAACCCGGATTTGCCCGCCGCTTATGAAGCGGCGCTGACTGATTGCAAAATTTATTATAATACCGCATTTGCCGCCGATGTCAAGAAAATCCCATTTACAACGGTGAAAATATGGGATATGATAAATGAAAACTAATGCACACATGGAGCTGGATATGAAGGATTTTTTTGCTATATACGATACACTGCTTGCCGGGATAGACACGGAAGAGACCGTTGCCGCCGCGATATCCGGCGGGGGCTGGAGCGCCGCTGAAACGGAGACGGCCTTCGGCATCGCGATGACCGTGGAGGAAGATACCGCCCCGAGAATGCTTCAGGGAGACATGACCGGTATTCCGCTCAGGGAGCTTGCACAGGCATCAAAGAGCTGGAATCTGCGCGAGGCGTCCTTCGGCATGGCGGCAGTGAACGCGTATTATAACACCCCGGAGAGGCTGGAGAGCCTCGGCGCTTACGAGCCGGTCGAAAACTACTGCACGGCGGGGCTTGACCTGCGCGGGCAGACGATAGGCGTGGTGGGGCACCTCAAGCTGACGCCCGGGATACGCAGCAGCGCCGCGCAGATATGGACGCTTGAGCGCGACCCGAAGCCCGGCGACTATCCGGATTCCGCCTGCGATGAGCTGCTGCCGAGCTGCGATACGGTCATAATCACGGCGAGCACGCTTGTGAACAAGACGCTCCCGCATCTGCTGGAGCTGTGCCGGGATGCCTATACGATACTTGTGGGGCCGAGCTGCCCCATGTGTCCGGAGCTTTTGGAGCACGGCATTGATCGCCTTGCAGGGCTCGTTGTCACCGACAGAGCGGGCATGACGGCGCAGATAAATTCAGCCCGGCGCGCAACGCCCTATCCGATGGGGAAGCCGTTTCTATTGAAAAAAGACTGATAAGCAATGACTGCCGAAAAAAGGCAGTCATTGCTTTTTAACGGTTTGTCAATGACAGCGTCAGCGAGCACACGCACAGCGCGAGCACTGCCGCCGCGCCGATGATGAACCAGACTATGCTGAAGTCGGCGAACGTCATTGCGGGCTGCGGCACCTTGAGCGTCGTGGGGCCGACGACGATAGCGTAGAGCGAGCCGACCATCATGCCGATCACCATGTACATCACCGCACCCATGTCGCGCTCCATCAGTCTTTTGAGAATGTGCGGCGAGACGGCGAGCCCTGCCGCGATGTTGTTCTTCATTGTAAATTACCTCCGATATAAGTAATAACACCGTCCCTCTCTTGGGACGGTGTTATTATCGCGCACGCGCTTAAAACACGCATAAAGCAAGATTAAACCAAACTTAAACTGCGTCGCGGTACTGCCCAGCGCATATCTGCTGCACATCAAGCGTGCGCGTGTGGTCGATATGCGTCCACTCGGGCGTGACAAAGAGCGAGTGGATAACGATCGGCACATAGCTGAGCATGAACAGGGGAAAGGTGAACACATAGAATATCTTCTTTGCCGGTTCACAGTGGATGCTTTTCCACTCTGTCGCGGTCGTTATCGCGCCGATTATAAACAGCGTGAGATAGAGGTTCACAAGCGTTTGCAGTGCGGAGACGCCGAGCACGCCCCATTCATGATAGTACAGAACGTTGACGAGTGCAGCACCGAGGTTCACGACGATGCTCAGCCCTGTCAGCACGGCGGCGGGCATGATGCTCATCGCCATATCGTAGCAGGAGAAGCTGCCGCTGAAAATGCCGGAGATGAGCGCGCGTCCGTATTTCTTGAACACCTGCAGGTACCCGCGCGACCAGCGCAGGCGCTGCGCCCAGGACTGACGGAAGCTGATGGGCTGTTCGTCGTATGCAATGGCGTCCGGACAGTAGCCGACCTTCATGCCGCGCGTGACGTTATCGATCGTGAACTCTATATCCTCCGTCAGCAGGTGGAACGGCCATCCGCCGCCCTGCGCGTCAAGCACGGCCTGTGAGAACAGAAAGCCTGTCCCGGATACGCCGCAGCTTGAGCCGAGGCGTGCGCGTGCACTGTTGAGATAGCGCGACTCGCGCAGGAACCACAGCGCGTAGCCCGCGGAGATCCAGTTGTCGCCGTAGTTCTTGGAGCTGCGGTAGCAGGTGACGATGTCATGCCCGGCGGAGAAAGTTTCGTTCATGTGCAGGATGAAGTCCCGGTCAAGGACGTTGTCCGCATCGAGAACTATGTAGCCGTCAAAGCGGCCGTGCCCTCGCAGCTTTATCTCCCTGAGCAGAAAGTCCAGCGCATAGCCCTTGCCGCGCCGCGTCATGTCATAGCGCTCATATACCTCCGCACCGTGGCTGCGCGCGGCTTCGGCAGTTGCATCCGTGCAGTTGTCCGCCGCGACGAATATCTTCACGAGCCTGCCGGGATAGCTCTGCGCCTTTATGCTGTCGATAAGCTTGCCGATGACGGCCTCCTCGTTGCGCGCTGCGATCAGCACAGCGAAGCGGTGCATGGGCGCGTGGAGCGTTTCCTTTTTCCTCGGCAGCCACGCGATGGGTATGTATACGAACTGATACACGTAGCACGCGAAGAACAGGCACATGATTATAAAGTTTATCATTTCAACTGTATGCACAGTAAAGCACCTCGTTTCTTATCTATGGCGACAGCATACCAGCGGCTCGGGCAAAATGCCATTAAGGACGGCTGAACTTTCTTTAAGCCTTTATTAAGGCTGGTATTACGCTTTTTCCGGCTTGTCGCGCACGATGCAGAAAGCCATGACGGCAAAGATGTTGAAGAAAATTCCGAGTATCGGCCAGAGGGACTTGTTCATCTTCTCGTTCACGGCGCTCTTGTAGAGCCACGCGATGACGGCCAGCAGGATAAACAGCACGATAATGCGCTTGAATGTCTTTGGGTAGTTGAGCTTCATAACATGTTCTTTCATTCCGGTATCCTCCAAAAATATTGAAAATAAAATCTGCTCCCTCATTGGGCATGCACCCATTATGAGAGAGCAGATTAAATTTCAGATAACGGAATATTAAATAAACATTAAACCCGCGGTGCGTCACAGTTCGTTTATCGTCTCGGTTATCGCCATGCTGCGTATGCGCTTTGCCGGGGCATGGATCGACACCGCGCAGGAGAAAACGACGAGCAGAAGCACCGCGGCGAGAGCGGTAAAGGGAATGCTCCACGCGCCGCCGAAATGGGTGATAACTATCCTGACGTAGATAAGATAGTGGAGCAGCAGCCCGAAGAAGATACCGACAATCGCACCGCTGACGGCGTAGGTCATCGCCTCGGCGGCTATCATTTTCGTGACCTGCCGGCTCTCCATACCGACAGCGCGCATGGCTCCGTACTGCTTCATCCTTGCCGACACGCCCATTGAGACGCTGTTCATAATGTTCAGTATCGTTATCAATGAAATGATGGCGAGAAAACCGTATGCCGCGATCCTGAACACCCAATATGAGCCTTGGACCGTATCATCCTCCGCTCTGCGGTCCATAATTACGTACCCGTCTGACAGCGCATAAATTCTGTTTACCGCCGCTTCGGATGCGTCTTTTTCCAGCATGACGCCGATCATGGCGTAGCCCTGCTCGCCCGTCAGGCGCGTGTAGGTCTCATCCGAGCATACTATGACCGGCGAGCCGCTGATGCTGCCGACGCCCTCGGACAGGACGCACCCGACTTCCAGTACCTCGTCCCCGATTTTTACCGTGTCCCCAACGTCAAGACTTGTATGGTCGCTGTATACCGCCATTACGTACCGGGAATTACCGTACACCTTTGATATGTCTCCGCTTATGACGGAGCGTTTGAAGCTGTCCAGCAGGGTGTCCCCGTGGGAAAACAGGTCAACGGTTGCTGCATGTCCGTTGATCTCAGCGGGATATTCGATGCTGTGCATCATGCCGAAAACGGACTCCACCCCCGGTATTCCGGAAATCTCCCGCGATATGCTGCTGGGTATGGAGTTTGAGTCGTCCTGACTCGTTATCGCGATGTCCGGGGTGAAGTCTCTCACGGATGGGAGCAGCTTGTGGACGATGTCAAGACAGGCAGAAAAGGTCAGGAACAGCATGATCGTCAGCGCAAAGGAGCCTGTCATAAGGATCAGGTTTTTCTTTGACTGTATCGCGTGGTGGACGCCGAGAGAGGTTTCAATTTTGAAAAGCTTTGTGTTTGCCGCGCGGACGAAATTTGGAGCGGCATCTGTATTGCCGGATACCGCTGCGGCGGGGGAGACCCTTGCCGCCTGCTCCGCCGGTGCCTGCGCCGCAATGAACACGGTGATGACGCCGATGGACGCCCCGCAGAGTATGCCGCTTATGCTCACCGAGAACAGCGGCATATCCGCCCATTCGCCCTTTACGAAAAATCTCAATATCAGGCATGATATCCAGCATATCACCGTCCCTAACGCGCAGCCGATGGGGATAGCCGTCTTGCACCAGTTCAGCGCCTCAAGCCGCACGAAGCGGATTATCTGCCGCTTGCTTGCGCCGATGCAGCGCAGCATGCCGAAAAACTTCGTGCGCTGCGCGACGTTGCTGTTCATGCAGCCTGAGATCATAAAGACGCCTGCGATCAGGATAATGACAAAACAGAATATTGCCAGAGGATAAAGGGCGTTTACGCTCTCGTTGCTGCTCGCGCCCAGAAGGCTCAGGACAGCCGTGTTTTCAACGACGTTCTCAGTTGTGAGGGAGTACCGCGCCTTTATATCGGCTATGGCCTTTTTAAGCCCGCGCTCGCTTTGAAAGCGAATATAAAACCGGGACGCGGGTTCTGCGCCGTTTAACTCACGCACTTCATCAAATGCGTCTCTGCGCATATAGACGCAGACCCCGTCGATGATGTCGTTGAATTCCCCGTCGTCCTCAAAAAATCCGGATACCGTATAGCTCAGATCGCCCGCGGGCGTGCTCAGAACAATGCTGCCGCCGAGCTGCACGCCGAGCAGTTCCTTTGCGTCGGCGCTGACGGCGACTTCTTTTTCGGTCTGCGGGAACGAGCCCTCCAGCGGGTAGTCCATGATATCCGCGGTGTAGGCCTCCTCAACGCCGTAGAGCACGGCGGTTTTCCCACTGATGTAATAGCCGCTGTCTGCGTCCGCATTGACCGCGTCAAACCATGAGGAATACTTTACATCGGAGCCGTCTATGATCTGCTCCGCTTTATCCTCGGTCATGTTCTGAAGCGCGATGTGCCAGTCGCCGTGCTTGCTGCGCATGGCCGTGGTCTGCCCGTCCGTCCACATCTCAAGCAGGGAAAAGATAGAAGTCACGAGAAACACCGCAAGGATGATGCATATACGTGTCATGCGGCTCTGGCGCTTGTGAACGCGCGCGGAGATGGGCACAAGGCTGAGATAGCTCATCATTCCCGGCACCTCCCGAAATCGGTGAGTCGTCCGTCCGACACCTGAAGTACCCGGTCGGCCGTCTGCGCGATGCTGCGGCTGTGGGTTATCATAATGATGGTCTGCTCGTACTTTTTCGATGCGTTCTTCAGCAGAGCGATGACCTCGCTGCTGTTCTGCGAATCGAGGTTGCCGGTCGGCTCGTCGGCGAGGATCAGGGAGGGGCGCGTGAAGAGCGCGCGCCCGATGGCCACGCGCTGCTGCTGCCCGCCGGAGAGCTGGCTCGGCAGATGATGGCGGCGCTCCCGCAGGTTCAGCACTGTCAGCAGCTCCTCAAGGTAGGCCTTGTCCGGTTTCTGGTAATCGAGCAGCACGGGGAAGATTATGTTCTGCTCGACCGTCAGTTCCGGGATCAGGTTGAAGGCCTGGAAGATAAAGCCGATGTTCCGCCGGCGGAAGATGGTCAGCTTCTTGTCGTCCATGGCGAAAACGTCCCTGCCGTCTATCAGCACCTTACCGGAAGTGGGCGTGTCCAGCGCGCCGATCATGTTGAGGAGCGTACTTTTGCCCGAGCCGGATTCGCCGACTATCGCGACGTATTCGCCCTTGGGTACGGAAAAGCTCACGTCTTTCAGGGCTCTGACCGCGGTCTCCCCGCTGCCGTAGGTCTTACAAATATTTTTGACTTCTAATAGATCCATAGTGCAAACACCTCTTTCTGTTGGACGGACCATATTCTTCCGGCCTGTGCATGAAAGAATAGCACCGTAATATTACAGCGAGCCTACAGTGATCCTACAATTTTGTAGGATTCAGAAAGTTCACGGTAAACACCGTGCCGCGGCCAAGCTCACTGTCGACTTCGATAGTCCCATTATGCGCTTCGATTATCGCCTTTGCCAGCGGCAGGCCGAGTCCGACGCCCTGCGTGTCCTTGGAGAAGCGGCTGCGGTAGAAGCGCTTGAAGATATGGTGCAGATCCTCGGGGTGGATGCCGCAGCCGTTGTCTGCGACCTTGAGCTGCACGGCGGAGGGCAGGGCGCGCCACTCGATGCGTACAGTGCCGCCCTTATCCGTGTGGTCGAGCGCGTTTTTCACAAGGTTGCCGATGGCTTCAATGATCCAATCACGGTCACAGAAAAGGGAAGTGTCCTCCGCACCGGCGAGAGTGAGCGCCTTCTCCTCCTGCTTTGCGCGGTACGCGAAGTGCAGCGCGATATCCTGCATCATGTCAGCGACGTTTTCCGTGTCCTTTTCAAAGGCGATGGAGCCCGCGTCGAGCCGTGTTATCTTGAGCAGGTTCTGCACGAGAGTTTCGATGCGGTCAAGCTCCTGCTCGGACAGTTCGGCAAACTCTTTCACAGCTTTTGCGTCAATGTCTTCGTCCTGCAATAGCCCGTTATATATGTTCAGCGCCGCGAGCGGCGTTTTGAGTTGGTGGGAGATATCGGATATCGTGTTTTTCAGGAACTCCTTTTCGCGCAGCTCGTTGTCCGCGTGGGCGTTCAGCACGGCCGCCATAGAGTTGACGGAATGGAACAGGCGGTACAGCTCGCCCTCGCTGTCGCACTCGATGCGGGCGCTGCGGTCGCCTTCGAGGTAGGCGTTTATCTGCGATACCGCCTGCTCCATTGAGCGGTTCTGACGCTTAAAATATCCAAGGCAGAGCAGCCACACCGCGCCGCCCGCGAGCAGGAACAGCAGCGGCAGCCACAGTGAAAAGCTCCGGCAGGCGAGCCACATGAAGCCCACGGTCAGCAGAAGCAGGGCGCACAGAACGAGCGTGAGCGCGAGGAAGAGATCGCGTATATCCTTATTCGCAAGTATCTTCATGCCGCACCTCAGCTGATGACGCTCCACTTGTAGCCCATGCCGCGGACCGTCAGGAGCATCTGCGGAGCGCCCGGGTCGTCCTCTATTTTCATGCGCAGCCGTCGGATGTAGACCGTGAGGGTGCTGCTGTCGATATAGTTCCCGTCGCAGTCCCAGAGCTTGTCCAATATCTGCCCCTTGGTCAGCACTGTGTTCGGGTTGTGCATAAACAGGCACAGAAGCTTATATTCCGCGGCGGTCAGCTCAAGCGCCTCGCCGTTCTTGAAAGCCTGACTCTGGAGCAGAAGCACTCTGATGCCGTTGGAGCACAGCTCCGTGTCCGCCGCGCCGAAAGCGCCTGCCCGGCGCAGCAGGGCATTGATGCGGGAGATGAGCACGCCGAGCTTGAACGGCTTTGTGATATAGTCGTCCCCGCCGATGTCGAGACCCATGATGATGCTCGTCTCCTCGTCAGACGCGGTGAGGAAGATGATCGGTACCTTTGATGTGCGCCGCACCCTTTGGCAGAACTCAAAGCCCGAGCCATCCGGCAGGGACACGTCCAGCACCAAAAGGTCGTATTTCCCGTCTGCCCACAGCGCGTCCGCTTCCCTGAGCGTTCTGGCGTTGTCCGCTTCAAAGCCCTGTTTTCTGAAAGCAAAGGAGAGCCCGGTTATAAGGCTCAGGTCGTCCTCTAAAAGTAAGATCCTGCTCATGCTCATACCTCGCGCAAATAGTTTACGTGTCCATTATATACATCCCCCGCGGCTATGGCAAGCGGCGGGGGAGTCATATACCCGCAGGAAACGGCAAAAGGCGCTGCGCGATACGCCGCGCAGCGCCTTGAAATGTACTGTAATGTCTTATGTTTTATCTTTTCTTCTTGCCGAAGATGCTCTTGCCGGATTCGCCGTCAAGGTCGCCCATTGACGCGGCGAACTGACGCAGCAGCTCTTTCTGCGAGGAAGTCAGGTTCTTCGGCGTCCTGATATTCACCGTGACGAACTGGTCGCCGCGGCCGTTGCCGCGGACATACGGAATGCCCTTGCCGCGTATACGGAAAGTCGTGCCGCTCTGCGTGCCCTCGGGTATGGTCAGCTTCACCCTGCCGTCAAGCGTCGGGACCTCAATCTCCGCACCGAGTGTCGCCTGAGCAAAGTTGATGTCCTGCTCGAGCAGGACGGACGTGCCGTCACGCTCGAAGCGCTCATGCTGGCGGATCAGTACCGTGACGATGAGGTCGCCTGCGGGGCCGCCGTTAGAGCCTGCGTTGCCCGCGCCGCTGACGGAAAAAGCCTGACCGTCGTCGATACCAGCAGGGATATTGACCGTCAGCTTATGCTGGCGGCGTATCTTACCCATACCGCGGCAGGTCTTGCACGGCTGGTGGATGATCTTGCCGGTGCCGCGGCACTTCTGGCACGGACCCATGGACTGCACCGCGCCGAACGGTGTGCGCTGCGTGGTCTTGACTGTGCCGCTGCCCTTGCAGTCGGGACATATCTCCGGCGTGGTACCGGGCGCGCAGCCCGTGCCCTTGCAGTCGGGGCACTGCTCGATGCGCGGAACGGTGACTTCCTTCTTGCAGCCGAAAGCCGCTTCCTCAAAGCTCACGGTCACGGAGGTCTCTATGCTTTCGCCGCGCCTCGGCGCGTTCGGATTGCTGCGCGTGCTCCCGCCGCCGAAGCCGAAGCCGCTGAACATGTCGCCGAATATATCGCCCAGATCGCCGAAGCCGCCGAAACCGCCGAAGCCTGCGCCGCCCGCACCGCCGAAACCGGCGTTCGGGTCAAAGGCCGCATGACCGAACTGATCGTACTTCTTGCGCTTCTCTGGGTCGGAGAGAACTTCATATGCCTCATTGCCCTCCTTGAAGCGCTCCTCACAGGCCTTGTCGCCGGGGTGAAGATCAGGGTGGTTCTCCTTGGTGAGCTTCCTGTATGCTTTTTTTATCTCATCGGCCGAGGCGTCCTTGCTGATGCCCAGCACCTCGTAATAGTCTCTTTTATCAGCCATTTTGTCTTCGCAGCCTCAGCGCCGCTGCGCGCCTTGGGCTGCCCACACCTCCTATGCGACCCCAAAAACATCGGACTGCATGGAGTCTTTTTATTCGATACGCGCGTAGCTTAATACGCACTCTTGAGGCGGAGTGCTGCACCCCGCCTCAAGAGGTTATTTCTGCTTGGGAATTACTTCTTGTCGTCATCCACGACGGTGTAGTCAGCGTCGTAGTAGTCCTGGCCGCCCTGTGCGCCTGCACCGGGGTTCGCGCCGCCGGCCTGATTGGGATCAAAGCCTGCGCCCTGTGCGCCGCCCGCTGCCTGATACAGCTTCTCGGAGACCTTGTAGAAGGCCTGGGTCAGCTCCTCGGTCGCGGCCTTGATGGCTGCGGTGTCGGTGCCGGTGAGTGCCTGCTTGAGTGCGGAGAGCTTGGTCTCGACTTCGCTCTTGTCGGCTGCGTCGAGCTTGTCACCCATCTCATTGAGGGTCTTTTCGGTCTGGTAGACCATCTGGTCGCCCTGATTGCGTACATCGACCTCTTCCTTGCGCTTTGCATCCTCAGCAGCGTACATTTCGGCTTCCTTGACTGCCTTGTCAATGTCCTCCTTGGACATGTTGGAGGAAGCGGTGATGGTGATGTGCTGCTCCTTGCCGGTGCCGAGATCCTTTGCGGAGACGTTGACGATGCCGTTTGCGTCTATATCAAAGGTGACTTCAATCTGAGGAACGCCGCGGCGTGCCGGGGCGATGCCGTCCAGATGGAAGCGGCCGAGGCTCTTGTTGTAAGCGGCCATCTCGCGCTCGCCCTGCAGGACGTTGACCTCAACGGAGGTCTGGTTGTCTGCCGCGGTGGAGAAGACCTGGCTCTTTCTGGTGGGGATGGAGGTGTTGCGCTCGATGAGCTTGGTGAACACGCCGCCGAGGGTCTCAATGCCGAGGGACAGAGGAGTGACGTCGACGAGGACGATGCCCTCAACGTCGCCGGTCAGAACGCCGCCTTGGATAGCTGCGCCGATAGCAACGCACTCATCGGGGTTGATACCCTTGAAGCCTTCCTTGCCGATAAGGGACTTGACCATGTCCTGAACTGCGGGGATACGGCTGGAGCCGCCGACGAGCAGGACCTTGGTGATGTCGCTGGGCTTGAGGCCTGCATCGGACAGAGCCTGCTTCACAGGGCCGCTGGTCTTTTCAACGAGGTGGTGGGTCAACTCATTGAACTTTGCACGGGTCAGAGTAACATCGAGGTGCTTCGGGCCGGTGGCGTCTGCGGTGATGTAAGGCAGATTGATGTTCGAGGTGGTCACGCTCGAGAGCTCGACCTTTGCCTTCTCGGCTGCCTCACGCAGTCTCTGCATTGCGACCTTGTCTGCGCTCAGGTCGATGCCCTCGGTCTTCTTGAACTCGGAGACGAGGTAATCGGTGATGCAGGCGTCGAAGTCATCGCCGCCGAGGCGGTTGTTGCCGGCGGTCGCGAGAACGTCGATAACGCCGTCGCCGATCTCGAGCACGGAGACATCGAAGGTGCCGCCGCCGAGGTCGTAGACCATGATCTTCTGATCGGCCTTTTCCTTATCCAGACCGTAGGCCAGAGCGGCTGCGGTCGGCTCGTTGATTATACGCTTGACATCGAGACCCGCGATCTTGCCGGCGTCCTTGGTTGCCTGACGCTGAGCGTCGGTGAAGTATGCGGGGACGGTGATAACGGCCTCGGTGACGGGGCTGCCGATGTATGCTTCGGCGTCTGCCTTCAGCTTCTGCAGGATCATTGCGGAGATCTCCTGCGGGGTGTAGGACTTATTGTCGATATTGACCTTGTAGTTGGAGCCCATCTCACGCTTGATGGAGGAGATGGTGCGGTCGGGGTTGGTGATGGCCTGACGCTTTGCGACCTGGCCTACCATACGCTCGCCGGTCTTTGCGAATGCAACGACGGACGGAGTGGTACGTGCGCCTTCGGCGTTTGCGATGACGACGGCTTCGCCGCCCTCCATAACTGCTACGCAGCTGTTAGTTGTGCCCAAATCTATTCCTATGATCTTACCCATTGTGAATTCCTCCTGATATATGTGGATTTGTTTTTTACTGAGAATTATATACTAAAACCGCAGTGCGGTAATAGCTGAATTAATTGTGCAGCCGGGGATACTTAGTTCGCAACTTTGACCATTGCAAATCTGATTACTTTATCGCCCATCATAAAGCCCTTCTGGAACACCTCGACGATCTCGTTCTCGCCCTTTTCCTCGTCCTCAACGTGCATAACGGCGTTGTGGAAAGCGGGGTCGAACTTCTTGCCGAGACACTCTATCTCGGTCACACCGAGCTTTTCCATCGTGACGTTGAACTGATTCATTATCATCTCAACGCCGCGCCGGTAAGCCTCGTCCTCCGTGGACTGCGCCAGTGCGCGGACAAGATTGTCATACACCGGCAGGAACTTCTTGAGCGTTTCGGCCTTGACATCGCCGTACAGACTGTCCTTTTCCTTCTGGCTGCGCTTGCGGAAGTTATCATACTCGGCGCAGATGCGCAGGTACTTGTCGTTGAGCGTGTCCATCTCGGCCTTGAGGTCGGGCTTCTTTTCTTCTTTCTTTTCCTTGCCTTTTTTCTCCTCGGGCTTCTTCTCTTCGGCCTTTTCAGCTTCCGGCTTCTTGCCGTCGGCTTCCTTGGCTTCTATTTCGGGCTCCTCGGTCTTGACCTCTTCCTTTATTTCATCGGCGGCAGGAGCCGGCTGCTTCTTTTCTTCTTTCTTATCCTTGCTCATTGTGGTCATCCCCCTTGATTATCAGTTTGTTGTGCATGCCCTCTGGCGGCGTCTCACCGCTGCCGAGCCTGCGCGAGAGCCCCGCGGCAAGTATACTGAGCTTCGCGGCGACCGCGGAATAATCCATCCTCGTCGGCCCGACTACGCCGATCAGCCCGCGGGTGTTGTCACCCGCGTCATAGCTTGCGATGACGACGCTTGAATCCTTCAGCTCCTCGGCCACGTTCTCCGGGCCTATGAGCACCTTGATGCCCACATCGTCTCTAAACTCCTCAGGCGGGAGGATGTATCCGCCGCCGGAGAGATAGCCCATGAGCTTGTGCGCCTTGTCCGGGTCACGGTACTCCGGCTGATTGAGCAGCCTGTTTTCGCCCGTCACGTAAGCGGAGGGAGCATGTGCCCCGCTGAGGACTTCTATCGCGAAAGCGGAGATAACGGAGGTCAAACCAATCGTATCGTCCGCCGCGCGCTCGGTGGTGTTTATCAGAAGCGAGGTGATCTGATCCTCGGTGATATCGGTAAAGTTGGAGTTGAACAGCGCCGAGAGCCGCTGCACGAGCCGCTGATCCACCGAAAGCGGAAGATGCACGAGCTTACTTTTGACGGAATTGTCGCTGAGCATCAGGACGATAATAAAGGTGTTTGCGTCAACATAAATGAGGTCGACGCGCTTTATCGTCACGGCGGCGCGCGTTGTGAGCGCGAGCGCCGGGTAATCGGTGAGCTGCGAGGCGAGGCGGCTTATATCGCCGATCGTATCGTCAAGCTGCTGCAGGCGCTGATTCATGCGGCGGTTTATATCCTCCGTCTCTTCAGTGCTGAGCTTCTGCCGCTGCATAAGCTCGTTCACGTACATCCTGTACCCTTTAGGTGTCGGGACACGGCCGGCCGAGGTGTGCGGCTGCTCGAGATAGCCGAGGCTCACAAGCTCGGCAAGCTCGTTTCTTATCGTGGCGGAGGAGCAGCCGAGCCTGGCAGTCTGCGCAATGGTCTTGCTGCCGACAGGCTCTGCCGTCTGGATATACTCATCGACGACTGCCGCAAGTATTTTCTTTTTTCTCTCACTGATTGCCATTTTATACCTGCCGAACCTTTTTAGCACTCACTGCATCTGACTGTTGGCACTCTTACCTTTCGAGTGCTAATATACCATCGCCGCGCCTCTTTGTCAATAGTTTCGTCGGCCTTCTTATATATAATTCACAGAAAATACAAGAAGTTTTTGCACAAATATGAACAGCTCCTCAGGCAAAAGCCTGAGGAGCTTAAAATCAAAATCTGTTTAGTTTTATGCCTTCTCGCCGGGCTCCGCATCTGCGTGCTTCACGGGCTGGAGCGTTGCGGGGTCGATGTAATCGACGTCCATATAGTCCTCCGTCTCATACGGCAGGTCGCTGCGCTTGAGCTTCCTGTCAATGAGGTTATTGATGAGCGTATAGATAACGACGAACACCGGCACACCGAGGAGCATTCCCCAGAAGCCGAACAGCCCCGCGCCGAGGATGATGGAGAACATGACCCAGAAGCCGTTGATGCCGATGGAGCTGCCGAGCACTTTCGGGCCGATGATGTTGCCGTCGACCTGCTGGAGCACAATGATGAAAATAACGAATATCAGGCACTTGAACGGATCGACCAGCAGCACCAGCAGCGCACTCGGCACAGCGCCGATGAACGGACCGAAGAACGGGATGACGTTCGTCACGCCGACGATGACGCTTATCAGCAGCGCATATGGCATGCGCAGCAGGACGCAGCCGATGTAGCAGATAAGGCCTATGATCGCCGAGTCGAGGAGCTTGCCGTTTATGAAGCCCATGAAGGTCTTGTCGGTGAAGTCAAGCCCGTCGAATATCTTCTTCACGGTATCAACGGAGAAAAGAGTGTACATGACGCGCTTGGCATTTGCCTTGAAGGTCTCCTTGCTGCCGAGCATGTATACCGAGACGATGATGCCGATAACGAGGTTATATATCGCCATCACGACGTAGTACACGCCCGCGCCGACATTGGTGATAAGGTTGCCGAGACCGGGGAGCACGGTGTTCTTGAGCCAGTTGGCAAGGAACTCGTTCATATCGCCCAGCGCCTGGACGGCGTACTCTTCAATTTCCGGGTAGTCCTCAAGCAGCTTCGTCAGCCACTGAGTGCCGTTGTCTATGTAGGTCGGGCTGTTCACGACGATCGTTTCAATGCTGCTGTACAGCTGCGGGATGATGAGGTAGATCAATGCCGCTATGACCGCCAGCATTATGATCTCCGAGAAGAGGATCGACATCCCGCGCGCGAAGCCGTGCCCGTCGGAGCGCTTGTTCCTTCTATAGAGCTTGGACGCGAGCGGGCGGAACACCTTATTTTCAAGCGTACGCACGAGCGGCCCGAGCAGATAGCTTATCACAAGACCCCAGATAAAAGGACTGAGGATCTTGACGAGCGCGCTTATCGCACTGCCGACGGCGCCGATATAGTTGAGCGCCATATAAAACAGTATCGCCGCGGCAACAACGCAGAACGCTGTTATACCCCAATAGAGATACTTTTTATCCCATCTGAACGGTCGTCTCATATACGGCTTTCCTCCAATGCCAGCTTCTTTTGTATAACTTATTGTACTCTGCGGCGTTTGTTGCCGTCAATATGTGATTTGTAAATTTTTGATGCGCGGATGCGGAGACTCGGAAATAAAGCAATGCTAATTTTATGTAAACTGAATTTGGCGACGCGGTAACATTTTATTCATTTCTTTGTGTTGAAAACCCTGTTGAAAGTGTTAAAAACTCTCCTTGCCATCAGCATTCGGCGCTATACGCCGGTATTGCATATTTTGTCGTATCCGCTCGAAATTCCCATAATTTTGTAAACCGAAACATAGATACTCTTTGCCGCACATAGCTTTAAACAAGCAACTCAGCCCGCCCCGGCAAAAATCTTTACGACTTTTTTATTGCGGCCTGCGCCGCATGGAGGAACGCTATGAAACGTCTGCTGCCGCTCGTCATTCTCATCTCGATGATATTCACGCTTGCTTCTCCGCCTGTTTTCGCGCTCGGGGCCGAGGGGCGCGCCCAGCCGGAGATCAACGCCCCCGCGGCGATCCTGATGGAGAAGGAGACGGGGACTGTCCTCTATGAGAAAAACGCGCATGAGCCGGGATTTCCAGCGAGCATCACGAAGATCATGACGATGCTGCTCATTGTGGAGGATATCGAGGCCGGCAGGCTCAGGCTTGATGACACGGTCATCGCAAGCGAACGCGCGGCATCCTTCGGCGGCAGCTGCGTGTACCTCGAAGCAGGGGAGCAGATGAGCGTCAGCGATATGCTCAAATGCATCGCGGTCGTCTCGGCAAACGACTGCGCGGTCGCTATGGCGGAGCACATAAGCGGCAGCGAGGAAAAGTTTGTCGAGCGCATGAACAAGCGCGCGAAGGAGCTTGGGCTTGAGAACACGCACTTCTCCAATTGCAGCGGACTGTTTGATGACGGCGCGCACTTCACCACTGCCTACGATGTCGCGCTCATGTCCCGCGAGCTTATAAAGCACGATCTTATCAAGGACTACACGACTATATGGATGGACAGCATCCGCGGCGGGGAGTTCGAGCTGAGCAACACAAATAAGCTCGCCTACTGGTACCCCGGCTGCACGGGACTCAAGACCGGCTATACCTCGACCTCGCGCTACTGCTTGTCCGCGACAGCCGAGCGCAACGGCGTGGAGTATATCGCAGTCGTCATGCACTGCGAGACGAGCGACTCACGCAACAAGGACGCGGAGGCGCTGCTCGACTACGCCTTTTCAAGCTTTCGCCTGTGCCCGCTCAATGACGGCGTGCTGCTGCCGGATGTCCATGTCGAGCTTGGCCGTGCCGAAAACGTCAAGGCCGAGTATACGGGCGACAGCGTTGCCGTTATCCCCAAGGGCGGCGAACCGGAATATAAATTGGAACTGCGCCGCAGTGTGCCGGCTCCGGTGCGTAAAGGCGACCGGCTCGGAACGCTGACAGTCAGCGCCGACGGCCGCACCGTCGCGGAGGTGCCGGTGTGTGCCGCGGAGGATGTGCCGCGCCTCGGCTTCTTCGGGTTCTTTGCCCGCCTCGCTGCGGGAATGTTCGCGATATAAAATTATTCCCTCCAAAATTTTTGGAGGGAATAATTTTATAATTCAGTGACCGGTATGCTTATCTCGGTGACGAACTTCTCTCTGTCGCTCGTGATGCCGTAGTCGATCATTGTTATCTCGCGCGAGAACCCGGACGGCTTCATACCGTGCGCACGGATATGCTCCATGAGCCGTCGGTACTGCTCAGCCGCCTCCGTGTGGCTGCCGCGGAAACGCACCGATACGCACTGCGTCTCAGGCAGGAGAACGGTTTTGCCGTCGAACCTGTCCTCATCGTCGAGGATGAGGAACACTCCGTCGTACTGCTCGAAGCTCCCCGCCTCAAGATTTTCCGCAGATATCCCGACGCCGACCTTGCCGAGGAACAGCACCGTCTCCGCCTGAGACTGCTCAAGCTCGCGGATCGGCATCTCCATGTCGAGAGAGCTGCTGATCTTCAGCGCCGCGTCCATCCACACTATGCGCATCGCAGGAGCGGCAGCGTATTTTATCACGTCAAGCTCCGAGTCCTGCGCGTCGCGGATGCGGCGCAGGTTGTTGTCTATCCGCCGCTCGATGCGCTGGAGCTCGAGCCGCTTCCTTTCAATCTCAGCCTTCTGCTGGCGCAGCTTTTCTTCCATCCTGTCAATGTCGCGGTTTTTCAGAAAGTCCGATATCTCCGGCAGCGGCATGTCCAGCTCGCGCAGATAGCGTATGGTGTTGAGCACCTCAAACTGGCGCACGCTGTAATACCTGTAGCCCGTGTCGGGGTCGACGCGCTCCGGCGTCAGCAGGCCGAGGCTCTCATAATACCTCAGGCTGCTGATGCTGATGTGGAACAGCTTTGCCATATCCCCGATCTGGAACAGCTTCGGCATTTCCATCCTGTCACACCCCTGCCGCTTCGGCTTTCCCGCAGCGGCTTATGACCGCGAATGCGATCACGCATATGATGACCGACACGAGCGAGCCCGCCGCCGTCGCAAGCCCCATCGGCAAAAGTGTCGCAGGGAAGAGCTTGGAGGTGAAATACACGCCCGGAACGCGCACGAGCGCGACGGCGATGATGTTGTGCATGAACGACAGCCCGGACTTCCCGCAGGCGCAGAAATATCCGCTGAAGCTGAAGTGTATCCCGGCGAAGATGCAGTCGAAAATATATCCGCGCAGGTACTGCCCGCCTGCCGCAATGACTGCGGCGTCCGGTGTGAACAGCCCGACGATGCTCTCGGCGATGAATTGGATAAGTATCGTGACTATCACGCCGAAGCCCGCGGCGATCATCACGGCGTAGCGCAGCGTAGCCACCGCGCGTTCGGGCTTGTTCGCGCCGATGTTCTGCGCACCGAGCGCCGAGACGGTCGAGAGCATGGACGAGGGCACAAGGAACACGAAGCTAATGAACTTCTCGACTATGCCGACCGCCGCCGCGTCGGTGAGCCCGCGGCGATTGGCGATGATAGTTATAATAATGAAAGCGACCTGAATAAGCCCGTCCTGAACGGCGATGGGAACACCGATGGACAGCAGCTGCCCCATCATGTCGCGGTTGGGCTTAAGATTCTCACGGCGCAGCGCGATGCCGGTCTTCTGCCGCAGCACCATGACGAGTGACACCGCAACGCTTATCGCCTGCGCAAGCGTTGTGCCGAGCGCCGCGCCCGCAGGCCCCATCTTGAGTGCGCCCATGAACAGGTAGTCCAGCGCTATGTTTGCCGCGCAGGCAACAGCGATGAAGTACATCGGGCTTTTTGAATCGCCCATGCCGCGGAAAACGGAGCTGATGATATTATAAGCCGTGATGAGCGGAATGCCGATGAAGCAGATAGTGAGGTACGCGACCGTCCCCTCAACTGCTTCGGCGGGCGTGGATATGACCGCGACGATCTGCCGTACTAAGATAAGCAGCACGACCGTCAGTACGATGGAGAGCGTCATAAAAAGCGTCGCCGTGTTGCCGATGGCCAGTGCCGCGCGCTTCCTGTCGCGCGCGCCGACGGCCTGACCGATGCTGACCGTCGAGCCCATCGCAAGGCCGACTATCATTACCGTCAGCATATGCATGACCTGAGAGCCGACCGAAACTGCCGTCGTGCTCGCCACGCCCTCAAACTGGCCGATGATGAACAGGTCGGCAAGCCCGTACAGCGTCTGCAAGAAGTAAGACAGCAGATAGGGCAGTGAGAATATGACAATGTTTTTGAATACGCTTCCGCTTGTAAGGTTTCTTTCCATTTGCGTTTCCCTCCGGATTTCTGACTACTGCATTATAATGAACTCTACAGCAATTGTAAAGTCAAGAGAAAATTTTATAATGCCGGTGAATAATAAAAGAACGCTTCCTGACTGAAAGCGTTCTTTATAATATGATAATGTTTATTTGAGAACTCCGGAGGGAGTGTCGAGGGAATAGCTGCGGAGGAGTTTCCCGTCCGGATCGAAGGACTCCACAAGCCCGCCTTTCCGGAGTGCAGAGTAATCTGGAGGGATCTCTTTGCCGTCCGCGTCGCTGGCCATGAAGCCGCTGCCGATGCCGGGGGAGCCGGTCGTGTTGAGGACGGCGTCATCCTCACCGGCGATCTCGAGCCAGCCGCCGGCGGATTTTTCAATGCCCGGAACGCGGCCGGACATGAGCGTGTTCTGCGTCGCTTCCGCAGACTTCTGGGTTATCACGGGAGCCGGGTCTACGGCGGTTTTGCCGTTCTGCACGACGGTCTGCCCGGAAGCAGTGCTGTCGATGCTTATGCTGCCGAGGGAAAGATCATAGCTGTCGGCATACGCCGCAGGGGAAGCAAGCAGGATAACTGCCGCAGCACAGAGTGCCGAGAAACACAGCTTCAGTTTCATGTTATTACCCTCTTATTCTTCAGCGTCTGTCTCGCCGGTCTCATCCGCGTCCCTGAGATCCTCCGGGAGGAACTGCATGAGGTCGTCCTTCGTCGGCGCGTCCAGCGCGGCGACGCGGTTTGACTGGCGCACGACCGTGTCTTCAAACACGTTGCGCACATCGCGTCCGTTGCCGAAGTTCTCGCCGCGGTTCTCGTACAGCTCTTCAAACATCGCCTTTGCCTCGGCTTCGGCCTCCTCTGTGAGGGCGTAGCCGTTCTTTTTGCACTGCCCCTTGAAAATGTACAGGAGCTGCTCACCGTTATAGTCGGGGAAGTAGAAGTATTTATTGAAGCGCGACTGGAGACCGGGGTTGGAGTTAATGAACTTCTCCATAGGCCCGTCATAGCCCGCGACGACGACGATAAGCTCATCGCGGTGATCCTCCATCGCTTTGAGTATCGTCTCTATCGCCTCGCGTCCGAAGTCGTTCTCACCGCCGGAAGCGAGGGAGTAGGCTTCATCAATAAACAGCACACCGCCGAGTGCGGATTTAATTACCTCCTGCGTCTTGAGCGAGGTCTGCCCGACGTAGCCTGCGACGAGCCCGGAGCGGTCGACCTCGATGAGCTGCCCCTTTTCCAGCACGCCTATCGCCGCGTACAGCCCGCTTATGATGCGCGCGACCGTGGTCTTGCCCGTGCCGGGGTTGCCCATGAACACCATGTGCAGGCTCATCGGCGGGATCGGCAGCCCGTTTTCCCTGCGCAGCCTGCGTACCTTTACAAGGTTCATCAGGTTCTTGATGTCCTTCTTCACATCGTCAAGCCCGACGAGGGAGTCGAGCTGCGCCATGAGCTCGTCAAAGTCCGGCTTCTTCTCCTCGGCGTCAGGCTTTTCAGCGTCGCCTTCTTTGAGCTTTTCGCCGCCCGCAGTCTGCTCCTGAAGGCGATGCTTTTCCTGAAAGCCCGGCTCGGAGCTTGTGACATAGTCAAGGGGATTGAGCGCCTCGCGGCTCTTGCGCACACCGCTCGTGTCGCATATCGCGGTGAGCTTGTCGGTACACTCGGTTATGTAGGCGGCCTCGTCGTAGCTGACATCGTCGTCCACGGCGGCAAGGTAGAGCAGGATATTCGTGAGCATGCGGATAAAGGTGCGGGAAGCCTCGGTGCCGCGCTTGGCATCGGTCTCGGCGAGGTTCCAATAGAACACCGGCGGGAGAAATACCTCGCTTTCACACACGGAGCTTGTCAGTGACCAGAGCATCCATTTCGGCTGCGGCTGATTGCGGGAATATATCTGGTTTGCAATGTCGACATGGCGCTGGGTGATCCCGCCGCCGCGGCTCCACAGCCCAAGGGCGCAGCGGGTCATAAACTCGTCCAGCTCCTTTGCCATGGCGATGCCGCCGACGCGGTAGAATGCGTCAGTATTGGCGGAGTATATCTTATGAAAATCCTCGGGGGAGCGGTTCCACGTAGTAGGCATGACAAAATCTCCTTAAATCCACGTTCTGATATATGGTATTATACCTTCACAAAGTCGGGGACACAAGTAAAAAGTTCATTATAAGCTGAGGTAAGACTGATAAAATAATGAGAAAACTGAGAAGAAACGGCGGAGCTGTTGACAGAAATTCTTAAAAGCTATACAATTTATGCGTACTTGCAAAGGACATTTGTTGTGCGTTGTGTACATAATGCCCGAGCTGCAAACCGGGAAATCTCTCTCAGCCCATGCGGGCGGGGAGATCAAAATAAATCTAACGGAGGAAAACACATGAAAAAGTATCTGGCACTGCTGCTTGCACTCGTGATGGTTCTGTCCCTGTGCGCATGCGGCAACAGCGCTCCGGCCGCGACTGAGGCCCCTGCCGCTGAACCCGCAGCCGAACCCGCGGCTGACGATCTCGTCTCTCTGGCTCAGGCCGAGGGCGAACTGGTCGTTTACGGCTCCTGCGAGGAAGAGTACCTCGCCGCCGCCTGCGAGAATTTCGAGAAGCTCTACGGCATAAAGACCACCTATCAGCGTCTGTCCACCGGTGAGGTGCAGGCAAAGATCGAGGAAGAGAACGGCAACCCGTCCGCTGACGTCTGGTTCGGCGGCACGACCGACCCGTACAACGTTGTCGCCGGCGAGGGCCTGCTTGAGGCCTACGAGGCGGAGAACGCTTCCCACCTGCTCAGCGATATGTACCGCGACAAGGACGGTTACTGGTACGGCATTTACAAGGGCATCCTCGGCTTCATGGTCAACACCGATGAGCTCGAGCGCATGAACCTTGAGGCTCCTCAGGATTGGCAGGATCTGCTCAAGGACGAGTACAAGGGTCTTATCTGGCTGTCTAACTACAACACCGCCGGTACCGCAAAGCTCGTCATCAACACCATGATCCAGAAGTACGGCCACGATGAAGGCATCCAGTACCTCGTAGACCTCGACAAGAACATCCAGGTTTACACCAAGTCCGGCTCCGGCCCGTCCAAGAATGTCGGCACCGGTGAGTGCGTCATCGGCATCGGCTTCCTGCATGACGGCATCACCCAGATCGTTGACAACGGCTATGGCAATGTCGAGCTCATCATCCCCAGCTCCGGCACCTCCTTTGAAATCGGCGCTACCGCTATCTTCAAGGGCTGCGCTCACCCCAATGCTGCAAAGCTCTGGATCGAGTACGCTCTGTCTCCCGACTGCGTGAACCTCGCCAAGGACAACGGCTCCTACCAGTTCCTCGTCATTGACAATGCCGAGCAGCCCACTCAGGCAGCAGACTTCGGCCTTGATCCCAACAATGTCATGGACTACGACTTCGAGGATGCAAAGCAGAACATCGGCACTTACATTGAGGAAGTCATGAACGCTATCGCCGCTGCCGGCGCTGACACCGGTGCGGATCGTTTCAAGACTGAGTAATCAATAAATATCCGCAAGGAAGGCGGCACTGCCGCCTTCCTTTTTTAGAATCTGATCAAGAATCCGATATCCTTTCAAAGAGAGGAGAATACATATGGCAAGAAGCCAGGGCGCGGCGCTGGATCGGAAGAAGCTCATGGCCGACCCGATCATGGTCACGACCATCGTCGTGCTGATAACATTTCTGACTTTGTTTATTCTCTACCCGCTGGCGATACTGCTGGTGGATAGCTTCGTGAGCGATAATGGGCTCACCTTTGATATCTTCAAGCGTATCTTCAATATGCCGACCTTCACCAAGGCGATAACTAACACGCTGAAGGTGGGCTTCCTCGTCGGCATACTCTCTGCGCTCATAGGTCTGCTGTTTGCGTATGTCGAGGTCTATGTGCGCATGAACAAATTCGTCGGCGGCCTGTTCAAGGTCGTGTCGATGCTGCCGGTCGTGTCGCCGCCGTTCGTGCTGTCGCTGTCGATGATAATGCTCTTCGGCAAGGCGGGCGTCATCACGCGCTTCCTGCTCGGCATTTACGACAACAGCGTCTACGGCTACTGGGGCATCGTCATCGTCCAGACGCTGACCTTCTTCCCGGTCTGCTACATGATGCTCAAGGGACTGCTCAAGAACATCGACCCCTCGCTTGAGGAGGCCGCGCGCGACATGGGCGCGGGGCGCATGAAGGTGTTTACGAGCGTGACGCTGCCGCTGATGCTCCCCGGCCTCGGCAACGCTTTCCTTGTGACCTTTATCGAGTCCATCGCGGATTTTGCTAACCCCATGATAATCGGCGGCTCGTATGACACGCTGGCAACGACGATCTATCTTCAGATCACCGGCGCCTACGACAAGGCCGGCGCTGCGGCGATGGCGGTCGTGCTTCTGTGCATAACACTGCTGATGTTCGCCGTGCAGAAGTATTACCTCGAAGCCAAGACCGCCGCGACGCTGACCGGCAAGGCCTCGCGCGGCAGGATGCTCATCGAGGACAAGAGCGTGCGCGTGCCGCTGACGGTGCTCTGCGCGCTTGCTGCGGGTTTCGTTATCCTGATGTATATCTGCGTGCCGATAGGCTCCTTCTTCCCGACCTGGGGCTATAAGTTCTTCCCGCTCACGGGCAAGTGGTTCAAGCTCGTCTTCACGCGCTACCACG
>ENA-UONT01000488-UONT01000488.1-human-gut-metagenome-genome-assembly--contig:-CS20-NODE-488-length-47092-cov-13.344835_pt1 | contig 47092 bp, 48 predicted proteins | sample MGYA00242459_ERZ724006 | MGnify/ENA metagenome assembly ERZ724006 | reverse complement strand
AAGGGCCGTAGCGCAGCAGCCGCCAGCCGTCAATGGTCAAGATGAACGCTTCGCGCCATTGACTGCCGCCGCCCGCCGCGCTTTTTGGCAGACAAGGCGGGCAAGCACAGCTTGTGCCTGCCCGCCTGTATGGATTTTTAGATTTCGCTTACGGCTTGATGAGAATGGCGCTCACATCTGCCATGTTTTAGCCGAGGGTGAACGTGACGGCCTTGCCGTCATGGGTGAGGCGGAAGACGCCGTTCGCGGTGAGCTTTGAAATGATGGTAGAGAGCTTTACGGCGGTCTTTGCGCCGTTGGTGACAAAAATAATCTTTTCTATGCCCTGCGCCCTGAGGGCGGTCATGCCGCTCAGGCTGCTCGTAAGCACGGCGAGGTCCTCGTCAACGGTGACGGTCAGCACGCCGCCCTTTTGCTCGGCCGTGTAGGCAATGTCCCTGCCGTCCTTATCGGTCACGCGGTAGAGGGGAGGAGCTATTAACCGGCTTCCCTCATCCGGCATGGTGTGGGTCTCCCCGCACTGGTCATACCGCACGCACTTTGCCGTCTTGGTGCCGTCGTGCGCATAGGTCGCATCGTTGTTGGAAACATAGTCCTCAAAGAGATGCCCGAGCTTGCTGTCCGTGTCCGTTACCGTGTCTGTTGCCATACAGCCGCCCGCGCCGTAGCGCACGCACCTTGCCGTCTTTGTTCCGTCCTGCTCGCAGGTGGCATCGTTGTTGGAAACATAGTCCTCAACCTCAAAGAAATGCCCGAGCTTGCTGCCCGTGTCCGTTACCGTGTCCGTTTCCGTGCAGCCGCCTGTGCCGTAGCGCACGCACCTTATCGTCTTGGTGCCGTCCTGTCCGCAGGTGGCGTTGTTGTCGGAAACATACTCCTGCCCATCAAAGCTATGGTTCAGAGCAGGGATTTCCTCGTTTTTTGTGTGAGAAGAATGCCTTGTGCAGGTGTAAGTCTTAACTCCCTTTTCCGTGCAGGTGGCAGGCTTTGTCACCCTGCCGCTGTCCCACGCATGGTCTCCGGTTGGGTTTGTGACCGTTTTGCTGGGAGTTCCCGTCATGACACTGCCGGGCGCGTAATATTCGATTTTCCCGCTGGGGTTCAGCGCGCAAATATCCGGCTCGACCTCTGTGCCGTTCACCGGACCGTTTTGGTCACGTACGCCGCCATTGCCGATACCGGCTCCCTGCCCGTCATCGCCTGTCTTGCCGCCCCGCACCTTCAGCTTCGCATCGCCGGAAACCGTGACGTCTCCGCTGCCGCGTGCATCAAGGCCGCCGCCAATGCCTGCGCCGCACCTGCCTCCGGCGGCACTGACCTCGCCGCCGGAGATCGTGATGTCATTTCCATCCCGATGCATTCCGCCGCCGATACCCGCAGCGAACGTGCCGCCGGTGGCAGTGACCTTGCCGCCAGAGATGGAGATGTTATTGCCATTGCCCCAACCTCCGCCGCCGATACCGGCACCGTAGTTGCCGCTATTTGCGGTGACTTCGCCGCCGGTGACAGTGATGTCGCTGCCGTTACCGTAAGCACCGCCACCGATGCCAGCACCATAATTCCCGCCCCGCGCCGTGACCTTGCCGCCGGTGATGGTGATGTCGCTGCCAGCGCCGCTGCTTCCTCCGCCGATGCCTGCGCCGTCCTGACCGCCCTTGGCGTTCAGGGAGCCGTCTTTATCCTTGTCCTGAATGGTCAGATTACCGTCGTTGTTCTTTTCCAGGCCGGCATGAGAGTGACCGCTCTTAAGCGCGTTGCTTCCGTTCAGCTCGATGTTCACATTGCCCTCGCCGGTGGTGGAAACGGCGGCCTTGCCCGCACTGCTCACGTCGATGTTCACACCGGAGAGGGTGACGTTTGCGGTCTGATCCTTCTCCGCGTTGATGGTGACGTTGTTTTCCGTGGAGCTTCCCGTAATGACGGGGGCGCTGTCCGGAACATCGACCTGCGACCCCTGGGTGACCGTCTGCCCGCCGCTTCCGGCGTTTACGGTGATGTCGCCCTTGCTGATGTCCCACTCCGCCGCCAGCGCCGACACGGGCAGGCTGGCGAGAAGCAGCAGCGCAAGGAGCGTTGATACGATTTTCCTTTTCTTCATGTGTAAAAGCCTCCTTTGTTGTTCTGATTGATCGCCTCGATTCCTTTTTGATGTGAATCCTTATACACAGCTATTTTACCAGACAATGCTGAAATTTTCAATAACTTGTTCGGACAAGGACCTGCTTTTGACGCGCCGCCAGGGGGAGCGCAGAAGGAAGTAGCAAGCAGGGCAAAGCGGTACCCACTTTGCTGCTTGCCAACCTGCGAACCCTGCCGGCTTCACACTTGGCAAGCAAGGTGGCTTGGAGCCACTTTTCGCTTGTTGGGGAAATTTGTCCCCAAGCCCCTTTGAACGATTTTTGCAAAATCGGCTGCGCTCCTGCGGAGCTTTCTTCGCCTGCGGCGCGTCAGGGAATCGCGGCGTTATGTGAATATATCATTGACACGCTCTCTGTTTCTGGGTATACTTGAAACAGAAAAGGAGGTGACACAGCCTTGGAAATCATCGGTGAACGGCTCAGGGGCTTGCGCGAAAGCGTCAGGCTCTCGCAGGCAAAGCTGGCAAAGGAATTTGACGTTTCCCAATCCGCCCTTGCCCGGTATGAGATCGACGATTCCACGCCCTCCCCGGAGGTTTTTCTGAAATACGCCGACTACTTTGACGTGTCGCTGGACTACATTTTCGGCAGGACGGACGACCCACACGGCATGATCTATAACAACTGCGTGAAGCTCGGCCTGAACAATCCCGAAATGGCGCGGTTCGTGGAAATGTGCTTCGACCCCGGCTCGGCTATGAACGAACGATTGAAGGCAACGCTTGTGCAGATGCTCTCGGAGGTGGAGACGAAATGAAAGCCGTGATCTACGCCCGCTATTCCTCGGACAGCCAGCGGGAAGAATCCATCGAAGGTCAGCTACGCGAGTGTGCCGCCTTTGCCGAGAAGAACGGTATCACGGTATTGCGGCATTACATCGACCGCGCGTATTCTGCAAAGACCGACAACCGCCCGGAGTTCCAAAACATGATAAAGGACAGCGGCAAGCGGCTGTTTGACATAGTGATCGTCTGGAAGCTGGACAGGTTCGCACGAAACCGCTATGACAGCGCCCGGTACAAGGCCACGCTTAAAAAGAACGGCGTGAAGGTGGTATCCGCCACCGAGATTATTTCAGAGGGCGCGGAGGGCATCATTCTCGAATCCGTCCTTGAGGGCTATGCGGAATACTACTCCGCCGACCTTTCGGAAAAGGTCGTTCGCGGCATGACGGACAACGCCCTCAAGTGCAAATTCAACGGCGGCACGATGCCCATAGGTTATGTGATCGACGCGGAACAGCACTTCCGGATCGACCCGCTGACCGCGCCGTTCGTGCTGGAAGCCTTCAAGCGATATGACGGCGGAGAAACCATTTCCTCCATTATGAATTGGCTGAACGAGCAGGGGCTTACCAACACGCGGGGGCAGAAAATGACCTTCAACAGCGTGGGGCATATACTCCACAACCGGCGCTATATCGGGGAGTTCCGATACCGCGATGTGATCGTGCCGGACGGCATCCCCGCCATCGTACCGCAAGACCTCTTTGACCGGGTGCAGGAGAAGCTGGCGAAGAACAAAAAGGCCCCGGCGCGTCACAAGGCCGAGGACGATTATCTGCTGACAACCAAGCTGTTCTGCGGCTACTGCGGCGCGTATCTCTGCGGCGAGAGCGGCACAAGCCGCACGGGAAAGGTGCATCACTACTACAAGTGTGTGTCGGTCAAAAAGAAGCGCACCGAGTGCCACAAGAAGCCTGTCAGGAAGAAATGGATCGAGGATTTGGTGGTCGGTGAAACCATGAAAATGGTCATGGACGACAAAGCGATAGAAGCCATCGTATCCATGCTGATGGACTTGCAGGACAGGGACAATGTGAACGTGCCGCTGTATGAGCAACAGCTCCATGAAGCGGATACCGCCATCAGCAATCTGCTCAACGCCATTCAGCAGGGCATCCTGACGCGCTCCACAAAGGAGCGGCTGGAGGAGCTGGAAAACCGCCGCGACGAGCTTGAGAACAGGCTTGCCTGCGAAAAGCTGGCGAAGCCCAAGGTCAGCGCGGAGTTTATGACCTTCTGGCTCCACCGCTTCCGCAAGCTGGACGTGCGGCAACAGAGCCACCGCAAGATGCTCATCGACACCTTCATCAATGCGATTTTCCTGTACGATGATAAAATGGTGATCACCTTCAACTACAAGGAGGGCACGAAAACCATCACCTTCGCGGAATTGCAGGAAGCTATCAGCAACAAAAACGGTTCGGATTTGGATTGTCTTGCTGCACCAAAAAGGAAATGACCGTCTATGACGGTCATTTCCTTTTTGCATATAGGGTGGGACTTGAACCCGCACGCAGCGAGGACGTATACTCCCGCTTTTCCTGTTGCATTTACCTCCGACTCATGTTATACTTTTGGTGCACATACCAAAGAGGAAAGAAATATTTTATCTCAAGGAGGGTATGATGAAAAAGAAATTCTGGATCGCGATCCTTACCGCTGTGCTGCTGCTGAATATTCTGCCGGTGATGACGCCGTCGGCCGCGGCGGACGATACGTCATCGTTGGAGACTTATGCACTGTGCAAAAAATGCAATACGAGAGGATATTTCCCGGTCATTGGGTTCATTCCCACACCTATCAGCAGCACTCCTGACCCAAAGTGGCATTGGGGAATTTTTAGATGTACGAATTGCGGTAATGAAGGTTCGTGCACGGGCGGTGAAGATGAATTTAGACACATTGGCGGAACCGAAACGCCCACCTGCACAACTGGCAAAACCTGCGAGAAATGCGGCGGTGAATACGGCATACTCGGCCACGACTGGGGAGAGTGGCAGTCCAACGGCGATAATAAGACGCATACCCGCACCTGCAAGCGCGATGGCTGCGGCGCGGTCGAAACGGAAAACTGCGGCGGAGGCAATGGGACCTGCGTCACGCTGGGCACGTGCACCTCTTGCGGCGGGCAGTACTATGGCGGGCATGCTTTTCCAGCACGCTGGAAGTGGGATTCTGACACTGAAGTAGGCAGGGATGCCGAAAGCCACTGGGTTTGGTGCCTTAACTGCACTGAAGCGGAAGCATACATGGATTCTCATTCGTTCGTGCAGGGCAATATGTACCTGAAGTCCCCGGCTACCTGCGTCTCCAAGCCGGTGTACTATGTGAACTGCGGCACCTGCCGCTACAAGGGAACGGATACATATGAATACCAGTGGGGCAATGTTGACCCGAAGAACCACACCGGTGTCACGGAGGTGCGCGGCGCGGTGGAGGCTACCTGCACGCAGGACGGTTACACCGGGGATATCTGCTGCAAGGACTGCGGTGCGGTGCTGACCCCCGGCAAGGCGATCCCTGCCGCGGGACACGTCGGCGGTACAGAGGTGCGCGGCAAGAAGGACGCCGACTGCACGCATGACGGCTATACCGGTGATACATACTGCAAGGTCTGTGACGCGAAGATCGCAACCGGTAAGGTGATCCCTGCCGCGGGACATACCGGCGGCACGGCGACGTGCTGCTGGCCGGCGACGTGTGAGGTCTGCAATCAGGGGTACGGCGGCATGGACGCGGGGAACCATCTCACGGGCTGCAAGCCGGAATGGATCGTCACCGGGACGACGCATGAGCAGAAATACTCCTACTGCGGCAGGATCGCCGCGCAGAAAGACGCGCACACTTTCGGGGATTGGACGGTCACGCAGGAAGCCGCGGCAGGCAAGGAAGGCAAGCAGGAGCGTGTCTGCACGGTCTGCGCCTATACCGAGATGAAAGTGATACCCGCCAAGCCCATAGAGGCGAGCCCCACCCCCACCCCTGTCGCCACGCCTGAACCCACTGCCGAGCCTGCGGAGCAGCCCTCTGAGAGCGGCAGTGCATGGTGGTGGATCATCATTCTTGCTGTGATCGCAGGCACCGGCACCGGTATTGCCGTCTGGCGGAAAAAGAAAGATAAAGAATAACATATCCTAATCAATAAAAAAAGCCGATGACTCCCGCGAGTCATCGGCTTTTCTATATTATTTGATACCTCATTTTATCTGCTCGAAGCCGCCTTCGTCGGACTGAGGTTCCTGAATCTCGCTGCGCTTTACTTTTTTGCGGAGGTTCTTGAACAGGATCCAGTTATACAGAATGAGCATCAGCGCCGCGGAGAGCATAATGATGTGCATCCCCATATAGCGCTCGTCGGCAAGGGACATGATGCACATTGCCGCGCCCATCATTATCGCAAGCATGCACTTGCGCCAGTTCGGGGCGAAGAAAGCGTAGCCCGCGATGCGGAAGAACGCCAGCAGCGCGACGATGATCGTCGCCATCTCTATCACGTATGACCATACGACGCTGTTGTACGAGTTCTGCTTGTAGCAGAGAATGAGCCACGCGGAAAAGAGCAGGATCGGCATCATCATGCACAGGCGGACGAACCTGACGTTTGCAAACTCATCATAATTAGCTGAACCGAGGACGAACGGGAACGCAAGCCCGGACAGAAAGCCCAGCAGGCATATTATGCGGATAAAGTCCGCGTCGACGTCCGTCTCCGAGGTCATAAGCAGGACGACGGAGCCGAGGCACATCAGCAGTCCTATCGCCCAGCGTGCAACGGCGAAGAGCTTGCCGGGGTTAAACAGCGCGTCGCAGAAGTCACGCGGTACATAGCACTTGTCATCCTGGATCTTGTTTATGAACCGGGTGAACATCCACGCCGCGGCGAGGAGCATCAGCGGTACAAGAAAATTAAAGACGCTCGGTTCCGACAGCCCGTTTTCGTCGAAGGCGAGCTGATCCTGAAGCCAGCGCAGGAACACGCCGAACGCACCGGCACCGGCAACATAGCAGGTTATTTCCAAAGATTTTTTCTGCATATTCAATGTCTCGTTTCAATAACATTAGATTAAGCGGACAGGCCGCTGGGCTATGCCCGCCTGCGGAGAAATCAATATATTATATATTTTTTTCCATATTCAGTCAAGATGAAACGAGGGAATACGACGTGAAGAGGGTGCTGCTTGCGGCTTATGCCGCTTTTTTCCTGACCTTTGCAATGACCTTCATCCAGTGCAGAACGATCGCTGCGCCGGAGAAAAATGAGTATATGCATCCCGCAAACGAACCTGCGGCCACCGCCGGGGTATGGACTTTCACACCCGAGCCGATCACGACCCCTGAACTTGCCGCGGCTCTGGCTCCGTACCCTGCGCCGGAGACCGTCACGGTAAAGAACGGCGATGAGGTGCAGGAGATGGATATGCAGAGCTACCTTGTCGGTGTCGTCGCGGCGGAGATGCCCGCATCATTTGAGCCGGAAGCACTGAAGGCACAGAGCGTCGCGGCGCGCAGCTATGCTCTCTACTGCGCCGCGACCGGCCGCCACGGCGATACTGCGCAGGTCTGCACGGACTTTGCCTGCTGTCAGGCGTGGAGCAGTGAGGATACGCTGCGCCGGAACTGGGGAGACAGCTATGATGAAAAGCTCGAAAAGATAAAGTCCGCCGTCGAAGCCACAGCGGGGGAGTACCTGTGCTATGACGGCGCGCCGGTGTTTGCGGCGTTCCACTCCTCATCCGCCGGAGCGACTGAGGACTGCGGCGCGATATGGAGCGCGCGCCCGTATCTAATAAGTGTGGACAGCCCCGAGACGGCGGAGGAGGTACCGAACTACATAAGCAGCGTTGAGCTGAGTGCACTGGATTTCCGGGACACCGTGCTATATGCCCGCCCGGACGCGGACTTCACCGGTGACGAGAGCGGGTGGATCGGCGAGATCACGCGCGACGGCAGCGGCAGGGTGGCTTCTGCCGTCCTCGGCGGGGAGAAGCTCAGCGGCACGGAGCTGCGCAGCCTGTTCTCCCTGCGCTCGACGGCATTCACTTTGGAGTACACCGGCAGCAGCTTTCTCTTCACCGTCACGGGCTTCGGCCACGGTGTCGGCATGAGCCAGTACGGCGCGAACGCCATGGCGAAAAGCGGCGCGGATTACCGTGAGATACTCGCACACTATTATCCCGGTACACAGCTGGTAAAATGATCTTGCAGACTGCCTTTCCCGGCAGTCTGCAAAATTATACGCATATAACTTTGTAGAACTTGCCCAATTTAATTCCCAGTAAACTTATGGTATATTAAACTTGTAGGAATTAGAACATACTGTATGCAGTATGTTTTCCGCAGAGGAGGGGTCATTCTTGAATGTGACGTCAAAAGGGCGCTATGCCCTGCGTATTATGGTAGACCTTGCAAGGCGCACCGATGAGGGCTATGTCTCCCTCAAGACGATCGCCGACAGAACGGATTCTTCCATGAAGTATATGGAAGCCATTGTCGGCAGTCTCAAGAAGGCCGAGCTTATAGACAGTACGCGCGGCAAGGAGGGCGGCTACAAACTCGCTCGGAAGCCGGAGGAGTACAGCGTCGGGGAGATACTGCGCTGCGTTGAGGATAACCTCGCGCCCGTGTCCTGCATCAAGGCCGGCAGCGTCGAGTGTGACCGCGCGGGCGAGTGCATCACTGTTCCAATGTGGATGGAGCTTGACGAGATCATCAATGCCTACCTTGACGGGATAACGCTCCAGGATCTGCTCACCGGAGATAAATGGAGAAAAGATAAAAAGTAAATCGATAATAAGTAAATCGAAAGGATAGAAAGACATGTTCGTATACGCCGATAACGCCGCAACCACCTGCGTCAGCAAGACCGCGCTTGACGCAATGATGCCGTACCTGACCGAGTATTACGGCAACCCCTCGAGTCTTTACGCTTTCGCCCAGAAAGTGACGGAGGATGTCGCCAAGGCCAGACAGACCGTGGCCGACTGCCTCGGCGCGAAAAGCCCGCGCGAGATAATCTTTACCTCCGGCGGCAGCGAGGCCGATAATCAGGCCATCTTCTCCGCCGCCCGCCTCGGCGCACGCAAGGGCAAGAAGCACCTGATCTCCACCAGGTTTGAGCATCATGCCGTGCTGCACAGCCTTGCCCGGCTCGAAAAGGAAGGCTTTGAGGTCACGCTGCTCGATGTGCATGAGGACGGTGTCGTCCGCCTTGATGAGCTTGCCGCGGCTATCCGCGAGGATACCTGCCTTGTCACCATCATGTTCGCAAATAACGAGATAGGCACTGTCCAGCCCGTGAAGGAGATCGGCGCGCTCTGCCGTGAGCGCGGCGTTCCCTTCCACTGCGACGCTGTTCAGGCCGCGGGGCATATGCCGATAAACGTCGAGGAGATGAACATAGATATGCTCTCCATCTCCGGGCACAAGTTCCATGCCCCCAAGGGCGTCGGCGCGCTGTATGTGCGGAAGAACATCCCCATCCTCAACCTCATCGAGGGCGGCGCTCAGGAGCGCGGCAAGCGCGCCGGTACCGAGAACGTCGCGGGCATCGCCGCAATGGCGGCGGCACTCAAGGAGTCCTGCGATAATATGGAAGAGAACTCCGCAAAAATGTGCGCGATGCGCGATAAGCTCTTTGCCGAACTCGGCAAGATCCCGCACAGCAAAATAAACGGCAGCATTGAGCACCATGTCCCCGGCACGGTCAATATGTGCTTCGAGGGCATCGAGGGCGAGTCTCTGCTGCTCATGCTCGACGCCAACGGCATCTGCGCTTCCTCCGGCAGCGCCTGCACCTCCGGCTCGCTCGACCCGAGCCATGTTCTGCTCGCGCTCGGCCTGCCGCATGAGGTCGCCCACGGCTCCCTGCGCCTGTCGATAGGCGAGTACAACACCATGGAGCAGATCGACCATATCATCGAGGTCGTCCCTAAAGTCGTCGAGTACCTGCGCAATATGTCCCCCGTGTGGGACGAGCTTGAAAAAGGCGAGCGCAAGCATCTTATATAAACTTTGATTTGACATTCATTACACAGATACTGGAGGATTATAAATATGGCACTTTACAGCGATAAGGTCATGGACCATTTTCAGAACCCGCGCAACGTCGGCAAGATGGATGACGCCGACGGCATCGGCGAGGTCGGCAACGCCAAGTGCGGCGACATTATGCGTATGTATATCAAGGTGGAGGACGGCGTGATAACCGACTGCAAGTTCAACACCTTCGGCTGCGGCAGCGCCATCGCCACCAGCTCCATGGCGACCGAGCTTATAAAGGGCAAGCCCGTTGAGGAAGCGCTGGAGCTTTCCAACCAGGCTGTCGTCGAGGCGCTCGACGGTCTGCCCCCTCAGAAGATCCACTGCTCTGTCCTTGCCGAGGAAGCGGTTCGCGCCGCCGTCAAGGATTACTATGACAAGAACGGCATCGCCTACGATCCCGAGAAGTTCCAGATCCACGACTGCGAGCACTGCCACGACTGAGTTATTGTACCGAATAATAAAAAAATTCCCCGGCTGCTCTGACTGAGCGGCCGGGAAATTTTATGAGCTGCGTTAACCGAGCTTCTTAGTCTTTTCGTAGGCTGCGTCGACGGCGTCGATGCAGGCGCTTCTGAAGCCGTGCGCTTCGAGCGCAGCGACGCCCGCGATGGTGCTTCCGCCGGGGCTGCATACCTCGTCCTTCAAAAGCTCCGGGTGCTTGCCGGACTGCAGCACCATCTCGGCGCTGCCGAGCAGCATCTGCGCGGCGTAGCGTATCGCCTTTGCGCGCGGCAGACCGCACTTGACGCCGCCGTCCGCGAGCGCCTCGATGAACATATACGCATAGGCCGGGCCGCAGCCGGACACCGCGCTGGCCGCGTCTATGAGCTTTTCATCGATGCGGTCGACAACGCCGGAGTGCTCCATCATTTCTTCAAACTCTGCCAACTCCTGCGCGGTCACGTTCGCGTTCGCGCACACTAACAGCACGCCCTGTCCGACGGCGCAGGCCGTGTTAGGCATGATGCGGATTATCTTCTTGCCCGCGCCGAGGAGCTGCCCGAGCGTATCAAGGCTCACGCCCGCGATCATCGACACGAACACAGTGTCCGCTTCATGCAGCGGCTTTTCGAGACTCTGCACAACAGAGCGCAGCATCTGCGGCTTGACGCCTAAAAAGACATAGCGGCTGTTTGCTGTTATTTCCTCCGCGTGTGCGGCGGCGCAGCCGAGCTTTGCCGCCTTTGCGGCGGTACTCTCCTCACTGCTGCATGCTACGGCGACCTTATCTCCGCCGGCCTTCTTCATTGCTGCGAGCGCGAGCGCGCCGCCCATGTTGCCCGCACCGATAAACCCGGCTTCGTATTTCTTCATTTCAGCATCTCCTATTAACTATATAAAATAAGAATGCGCGTTGGAATATGCAGGGGAATATGCAGGTATGGTACCATCATACGCGCCGAAAAACAATAGCTGTAAATAAAAAAATCTCCCGCACCGCTTCGCGCGGTGCGGGAGAAATATGTGTGTGAGTTATGGGAGGGAGGGGATCAGTGCTTACTTGATCTCCAGACGGCGGCTTGCGGGAACCTCGGAAGCCTTCTTCGGCATCGTCAGCGTCAGGACGCCGTCGGTGTAGGAAGCCTCGATACCGTCGATGTTGATGCCGGAGACGTCAAAGCTGCGGCTGTAGGAACCGTAGTAACGCTCGCGCTTTACGAAGTTGTTCTTCTCGTCCTTCTTATCCTCGTCGACCTTTCTCTCGGCGCTGATGGTCAGGCAATCGTTTTCGACGTCTATCTTGATATCCTCTTTCTTGAAGCCGGGCAGCTCAGCCTCGAGCTTGTAGGCATCGCCGGTGTCGGTAACATCGGTGCGGAAGGAAGCGACAGAAGGCACGTCTCTGAAGAAGCTGCGCTCCATATCGTCAAAGGCGCGGAACGGATCGAAAGCGGAAACGGAATGATTACGGCGATCAAAAGGAATAAGTTCAAACATAATATATATACCTCCAAAATTTATTTACTGATTTGATTCTTGGATGAAACTTCATTTCTTTTGTTTCATCGTGTATATAAGATACCGCACAATTATTAACAAATATAGCGAAAGATATGAATAAAAAGTTAACGTTAGCGCTCCAACAAAATGAGTGCTAACGTTAATATCTGCACTGTTTACTTTTTTATTCCTCAGTCGATGTCAGCCGATATATACCCTCGCGACGCGTGTGGAGAGTCCGGAGGTTATGCCGCAGCCTTCGAGTGCATCGGTCAGCAGCGCCTGAGACTGGGAGGAGATATATCCGCCGCGACCGTCATAGCCGAATATCGTCACCTCGTCGCCGGGGACGCAGTCAATGCCCGTGACGTCGACAAGGCACTGATCCATAAAAACCGCGATCACATGCGCCATCTTGCCGCATATCAGCACCGGTGCGTTCACCTCGGCAAAGCGGAGGGCGAGCCCGTCACCGTAGCCGATGCCTACGGTCGCGACGCGCGTGTCCTTATCGAGCGTCAGCCCTTCGCCGTAGCCGAGACGATCCCCGGCGCGGCGCTCATGCACGGCGGCGACGTAGCTGCGCCATGACGCAAGCTCTTTTATCGTCCCGAGCGGCTCGTCCGGAGCGTCCATATACAGGCGGCGGCCTATGCGCACCGCGTCCATGTCAAACTTCGGGTAGCGCTCGGAGGCGGCAGAGCAGGAAATGTGCTTAAACGGTATCTGCACCCCGGCGCTCTCAAGCTGGGCGATACCCTCAAGAAAGCGCGCGTATTCCTCCTCGTCGCGCTCAAGGCTCTCAGGCGCGGAGAAGTGGGAGAACACACCGTCAACGACTATATCATCGCCCGCTGCGCGCAGCTCCGCGACAAAAGCGCCGAGTTCCTCTCCGGGGACAAAGCCGATGCGGTGCAGTCCCGTATCTACTTTAATATGAATATGCGCGGCCTTACCGACGGCGCGCGCCGCTGCCTGAAGCTCCGTAACAAAGCCGGGGCGGCCGCAGGCGAGCGAGAGCCCGGCCTCGACGGCGGCCTCAAGCTGGAAGGGGAGCGCGGAGTTCATCACAAGGATGCCCTTGCTTATGCCGCCGCGGCGCAGCTCAAGCCCCTCGGACACATGGGACACGGAAAAGCAGCGCACGCAGTCCAGCGGTTCGAGCACACGGGCGACCGGCACAAGGCCGAGACCGTAAGCGTCGTCCTTGAGCACGGGGATTATCCCCGCGCCGGGCGTAAGCGTGGAAGCGATGCTTGCCATGTTCTCGCGCAGTATCTGCATGTCCACTTCAATATACGAGTTATTCATAGGAATATTCATTTTTGACCGTTCTTTCTCTGAGTCTGAATTTATCTGGCGGAGCGTGAAGCTCGGTTGCCTATTATATCGCAGTATGCCCAACACTGCAAGACGTAATTCACGACCTTTGTTTTATTTACTTGAAATATAGGCTTTTATGAAAGCTGATCCATATCCGTGCTATGCCGCGTCAAAATGTGCTGCTCGGTAACATGCATAAAAACAAAGTATAATTTTTGTTAACTTGAGCAAAATCACCAGTTGACAATATTCGCGTATAGATGTATACTCTGTGCAACTCAAATGAATATATATTTATTTTTGAGCGTTACATGAGAAATTTTAATGAGGAGATAAGAAAAATGAAAAAGATCACTGCACTGCTTCTGGTTCTTGCAATGGCAGCCGCTCTGTGCGCCTGCGGCTCCAGCTCCAGTACTCCCGCCGCCGATACCCTCGTCATGGGCACCTCCGCTGACTATCCTCCGTATGAGTTCCAGTATCTCGATGCCGACGGCAACATGGCCTACGGCGGTATCGATGTCTCTGTCGCACAGTACGTTGCCGACTACACTGGCAAGGAACTGAAGGTCGAGAACATGGGCTTTGATTACCTGCTTGCAAGCCTGCAGAAGGGCGAGTTCGATATAGTCATCGCCGCTATGGAAGCTTCCGAGGAGCGTCTGAACGCTGCCGACTTCTCAGATCCCTACTACACCGACTACCCCGCAATGATCCTCATCAAGGCTGACAAGGCCGATGAGTACACCTCTCTTGATTCTTTCTCCGGCAAGTCTGTTGCCGCTCAGACCGCTACCACCAAGGAAGACATCGTCAAAGACGATATGCCGGGTGCAAACCTCGTCTCCCTCCAGGTCGTTACCGATGCTGTCAACCAGCTCGTCAACGATAAGGTCGACGCTGTTGTCCTCGACGGCTCCGTCGCAATGCAGTATGCCGAGTCCAACCCCGATCTCGTCATTGCTGACATCGAACTCGGCGAAGCTCTTCCCTACTGCATCGCAGTTGCAAAGGGCGACCCCAAGGGCCTGCTCCCCGGCATCAACGAGGCGATCGCTGACATGCTGAAGAACAACAAGGTCGATGAGTTCATAGCCGCGGCTGATGAGCTGTCCGATCTTGCAATCGTAGAAGAATAATAAAGCCGTCTGAAATAAATCACTGACAATACGGAGCAAAGCCGTAAAAAGGCTTTGCTCCGTTGTTTAGTGTGCTTTTTCTTATATCCGTTTCATATTCGTCAAAAACCTGACTGTGTCGGTTGACATTACGGCATAAAACGTGGTACGATAATAAACCCTGTGGTAAATATATAATTTTGAAGGGAAACATCATTCATGTGGTGGAGCAACCTATTTAAGGACATGAGTCCCGCCAGCTTCTTTAACTTCTCATTCCTGCCGAAGTACGGAGTTTTCTTTGTGCAGGGCGTAGAGTATACGCTGCTGCTCGCTATCGTCTCCGTCAGTCTTGCGGTCATTCCCGCAATGCTGCTGGCGCTGATGCGTCTGAGCAGGAACAAAGTCGTTAAGACCATTTCGGGCGCGTACATAGCCGTGTTCCGTTCTACCCCGATGCTCGTGCAGCTGTCTATCATATACTTCGGTCTGTTCGGCGTCATATCGATCCCGCGCGTCACGATACTCGGCTTTGTCGATCTCAGCCGTTTTATCCCCGGTGTCGTCGCGCTCGCGCTCAACAGCTCCGCCTACGTCGCGGAGATATTCAGGGCGGGCATCCTCGCCGTGGACGCGGGGCAGATGGAAGCCGCGCGCTCCCTCGGCCTTTCCAAGTGGCAGGGAATGAAGCTTGTCGTGCTGCCTCAGGCGATAAAGAACGTCCTCCCCGCGCTTGCAAACGAGGTCGTCACGATGGTGAAGGAGAGCTCGATCTGCTCCATGCTCGGCATGGCGGAGCTTATGTTCGGCGCAAAGGCTGTTGCCTCCACAACGTATATATCACTCGCGCCCTATACACTTGCGGCGCTTATATACTTCTGCATAAACTATCCCGCTTCCAAGGCTATCGAAGCGGTAGAGAGGAGGATGCGCCGTGGCGACAGGCAGTGAGCTCATCCGCGTAGAGCATATCAAAAAGGAATACGTCGGCGGAACGGTCAAGGCTCTTAATGATTGCAGTCTCAGCGTTGCGCGCGGCGAGGTCGTCGCGATAATCGGCCCTTCCGGATCGGGCAAGTCGACGCTGCTGCGCTGCCTGAACCTGCTGGAGACTCCGACCTCCGGCAAGGTTATCTTTGACGGCGTGGATATTACCGACACCAAGGTCAATCTCGACCTGCACCGCCGTAAGATGGGCATGGTCTTCCAGCACTTTAACCTCTTCCCGAACATGACCGTCAAGAAGAACATCACCCTCGCGCCCGTCACGCTGAAGCTAAAGACTCAGGCCGAGGCCGACAAGCTTGCGATGGAGCTTCTTGAACGCATCGACCTTTCCGACAAGGCCGATACCTATCCCGCCATGCTCTCCGGCGGCCAGAAGCAGCGTATTGCGATAGTCCGCGCGCTCGCGATGGAGCCCGAGGTCATGCTATTTGACGAGCCTACCTCCGCGCTCGACCCTGAGATGGTCGGTGAGGTGCTCGACCTGATGCGCCAGCTCGCGCATAACGGCATGACGATGGTCGTCGTGACGCACGAGATGGGCTTTGCCCGTGAGGTCGCAGACCGCGTGATCTTCATGGACAGCGGCGCTATCGTTGAGGAGAACATCCCGGCGGAGCTGTTTGACCACCCGCAGGAGCCGCGCACTCAGGCGTTCCTTTCCAAGGTGCTTTGAATAATGAAAAACTGCGAGCCGCAATTTGCGGCTCGCATAAATTATATTCTGATCCGTCCCGAAGGGACACAATATCCGCCGCCATGGGCGGCGATTTAATTGTTTTTCCAGTGCCTGAGCCCGGGGACGACCGCTTCCATGTGCGCGCGTACCTGCTCGGGCGGCCATGCCTCGCTTGCCATGTGCTCAACGCAGAAATCGATAAGCTGCTCAGGGCTTGAATATTTAAACTCGCCGCCCGTGTAGCACCACTTGCAGTATTCCTCGTTGAGCTCGCCGTCAGGCTCGGCGCTTATCGTCGAATCGTCAAGCGGCATTCCGCAGCACTGGCAGACAAGCTGCTGCGGCGAGCCTAAAAGCGTGTTGATCGAAACCCTAAAGAGCTTCGACAAGAGCTTCAGCGTCTCCGTATTCGGTACGGTCTCGCCGTTTTCCCAGCGGGAAACGGCCTGCCGGGTGACGAAAAGCTTCTCCGCAAGCTCATCCTGAGAAAGCCCCGCCTTAGTGCGCAGTTCGCGTATAACATCCTTGGTCTCCATTTTGCCCCTCCATAGTCGGAATAAATTATTATTTCATTTATTCCGATTATATCAGGAACGCTCCCAAGGTCAAGCAACGCGCAGTTGCGTGGGGATTTATACGACCAGATTTATAAGCATCCCACTCACCGCGCCGAGGATGAACAGCAGCGCGATGACCGTCAGGTTCTCGCGGCGGTCCTTATTCGTGCGCAGCAGTACCAGCAGGCCGATACCGGCGTTTGACAGCAGCCCCGCGAACAGCCCGCCGAGCCCGATGATACCGGAAAGATACGCCTCAGTGATGACAACGGAGACGGAGCAGTTCGGGATAAGCCCGAAGAGCGCGAGCAGCAGCTCACCGACAACAGGTGTTGCGAACACCGTCGCGCCCAGCCGCTCGATACCGACAAGCTCCAATATTATATTGAGCGCGAAGGTGACGGCTATAAGCATAACGGCGATCTTCACCGTGTGCTTGAGCGCCGAGAGCCACACGCTGCCCTCTTCCTCATCGCACTCGCAGTGCTCACGCTCGCAGAAGCTGTGGATGTTCTTGTCCCGCGCGAAGAGCCGACTGCCGAAGGCGTCGACAAGGTAGCCCAGAACGATGCCCATCGCGGCCTTTGCCGCGACTATCGCGGCGATCTGCCCGATGTCCGTCGCGCCCTTGCCGTCGGCAAGCGAGGAGAGCATGACCGGCAGCATTTCATCCGAGGTGGCAAAAAATACCGCGAGCATCGTCCCCACGCTTATAGAGCCTGTGGAAAACAGCGTCGCCGCCGCACCGGATATGCCGCACTGCGGTATCGCGCCGAGGAGCCCCCCGAGCGCAGGCCCTGCCTTGCGGGAGTATGAGTGCAGTATGCCCTCGTCAAGGCGCTTGCTGTTTTCGAGCATTTCCATAAGCAGATATGCGAGGAAGAGAATGGGTATGCTTAGCGCGCCGTCCTTCAATGCGTCAAGCGCGCAGTCGAGTATAAGTTCAGTCAATTCAAAAGTCTCCTGTTTTCAGAAAATCAGTTATAGTATAGTACCCGCTGCAGTCACGTTTGTCAAGACTCGGCGACTTTTTTGCCGGCTTCTATTGAATTAGAATAAGTATTCTGGTATTATTAATTATTAAAAAATATTTGAGAAGAGTAAAATAGATGAAGAAAAAGGACTGGACAATTCCATTTACCAGACCGGCCGTTCCGCATGAGCTTTTATCAGCGGGCTTCACGCCGCTGCTGTCGATGGTGCTGGCGCTGAGGGGGATCAGAACCGCCGCCGAAGCACAGACGCTTATCTCCGGCGGAGAGGAGCTGCTGTGCGACCCCATGCTGATGCTGGACATGGACAAGGCGCGCGAGCGCATCCTGCGCGCGATAAGGGACGGGGAGACCGTCGCGGTCTATGGCGACTATGACGTGGACGGCATCACCTCCACCTGCCTTGTCACGGACTATCTGCGCCGCAAGGGGATCAAGTGTGTGCCCTATATCCCCGACCGGAACGAGGAGGGCTACGGGCTCAACTGCGCCGCGCTCGACACGCTCAAGGCGCAGGGCGTAAGCCTTGTCATAACGGTCGACTGCGGCATAACCGCCGTCGAGGAGGCTGAGCACGCCGCGCAGATCGGCGTTGACATGGTCATCACCGACCACCATGAGTGCCGCCCGGACGCACTGCCCGAGGTCACGGCGCTTGTCGACTGCAAGCGCGACGGGGACACATATCCGAATAAGAATCTTGCCGGCGTCGGCGTCGCGCTCAAGCTCGTCTGTGCCTGCGAGGGTGAAAGCTCAAAAATGCTCGAAATGTACGGCGACCTTGCCGCGATCGGCACCGTGGCGGATGTTATGCCCCTCACGGGGGAGAACCGCTTCCTCGTGCACTACGGGCTTTCCCGCATCGCGAAGGCTCCGCGCCCCGGCATTGCCGCGATGTTCCGCGAATCCGGCACGGACGCCCGCCACCTGACGGCCTCGACCATAGGCTTTTCTCTTGCCCCGCGCCTCAACGCTGCGGGCAGGCTCGGTCAGGCGAGCGTTGCCGCCCGGCTCCTCATGAGCCAGGACGAAAACGAAGCTGCGGCTCTCGCAAAGGAGCTGTGCGAGCTCAACCGCCAGAGACAGAGCATCGAGACGCAAATCTGGCAGGAGGCAAACGATATCATCAAGGACTCCGACCCGCAGGAGCCGATAGTTCTCGCAAGTGACCGCTGGCACCAAGGTGTTATCGGCATTGCCGCGTCAAGGCTTGCCGAACAGTATTCACTCCCGGCAATCATAATATGCCTGAACGGCGAAAACGGCAAAGGCTCCTGCCGCAGCTACGGCGGCTTCAACCTCTTTGAAGCGCTCTCGGCCTGCTCCGAGAACTTGACCGGCTTCGGCGGTCATGCGCTCGCCGCGGGGCTGAACATCCGCCGCGACAGGCTCGACAGGTTCCGCGAGGCGCTCGCGGCGTACTACTGCCGTCACCGCCCCGCGCCGCTGCCGGAGGTCTGCTGCGACCTGCTCATAACCGATCCTTCGCTTCTCAGCGTGGAGAACGTCCGCTCGCTCGATATGCTTGAGCCCTACGGCAACGCAAACCCGAAGCCCATCATGTGCATCTGCGGGGCGACGCTCGAATCGGCCTCCGAGGTCGGCGGCGGAAAGCACCTGCGTATGCGCGTGCGCCTCGGTGCTTCGCACTTCGAGTGCATCTTCTTTTCGCACACTGCCCGTCAGCTCGGCATTTCCGAGGGAGACGCGGTCGACCTCGCATTCACGCCGCAGATAAACGAGTTTCGCGGCAATGTTAGCGTGCAGCTCGTTACCGCCGCCGTGCGTCGGCACGACCCGACCGCGCTCTGCTCGGCGATACTCGCCGGGGACGAGAGCGTCAACTGGGCGGCGGCAGCCTACTGCCCCGGCCGCGCGGACTTCGTGCGTGTGTGGCGCGCCATGGACAAGGACTTTGCCGTCGGCAAAAACGTTGCCGACGTTATCCGCCAGTGCATAGGGGGCATGCCGCCCGAAAAGTTCTGCCTGTGCCTTATGGTGCTCAGGGAGACGGGGCTTCTCAGGAGCGAGGACGGCAGCATATATTCCTCCCGCTGCGCCAGTATCTCCGGCAAGGCCGACCTTGAAAGCACTCACCTTATCCGCGCGCTGCGCGCACTTGCGTAGAGGTTATTTATATGGAAAAGGAAAAGATGAAAAACGCGCCGGTAGACGGTGTCCATACTCCGGTAACGGATAATGCCGCCGCGGCGGCTGTCGATCCGGACAAGCTGTTTGAGGAGCTTGAGGAGAAGATAAAGAGCAGCGGCCACCCTATGGATCTCGGCCGCATCAAGGCCGCCTATGAGATGGCGCGCGTCGCCCATTCCGGGCAGAAGCGGCGCGACGGCTCGCCTTATGTCACGCACTGCATCGCCGCGGCGGATATCTCCGTCGACATGGGTCTGAATGAGGACTCCATCATCGCCGCGCTCCTGCACGACGTTATAGAGGACACGAACCTCACCCATGAGGACATTGCCCGCCAGTTCGGCTCCGCCGTCGCGGACATCGTCGAGGGCGTCACAAAGCTCAGCCGCGTGCAGTACACCAGCAAAGAGGACGAGCAGATGGAGAACCTGCGCAAGATGCTCATGGCCATGGCCAAGGACATCCGCGTCATCCTCATCAAGATCGCCGACCGCCTGCACAATATGCGCACCATGGCCTACCAGACTGCCGAGAAGCAGCGCGCCAAGTCCCTTGAGACGATGGAGATCTACGCGCCCATTGCGCACCGTCTCGGTATGCAGCGCGCCAAGTGGGAGCTGGAGGATCTGTCGCTCCAGTACCTCGACCCCGAGGGCTACAAGGAAATAACCGATGCGCTGAATGCGAAGATGGACGAGTTGGAAGCCTTCATGGACAGCGTCAAGAGCAAGATACAGGCACGGCTCGACTCTGAGGGTGTGGAGGCTACGATCTTCTCCCGCATCAAGCACGTCTACAGCATCTACCGAAAGATGTATTCCCAGCACCTTGATATAAACGGCATCTTCGACCTCTGCGCTTTCCGCGTCATCGTCGATACCATACCCGACTGCTATAACGTCCTCGGTATCATCCATGATATGTTCAAGCCCGTGCCGGGGCGCTTCAAGGACTATATATCCACGCCGAAGCCCAACATGTACCAGAGTGTGCACACTACGGTCATCGGCTCCGAGGGCATCCCGTTCGAGGTGCAGATACGCACCTGGGACATGCACCATACCGCCGAATACGGCATCGCCGCGCACTGGAAATATAAGATGGGCGAGGGCGCAAACGCCGTCGTGCGCGCGGGGGATGAGGACAAGTTCGCATGGATACGCAGGCTCCTTGAGAGCCAGCAGGAGTCCGATGCGCAGGACTTCTTCCATAACATGAAGATCGACCTCTTTGCCGACGAGGTCTTCGTGTTCTCCCCGAAAGGCGATGTTATAAATCTCCCCGCCGGGGCAACGCCTATCGACTTTGCCTACAGCATCCATTCCGACATCGGCAACAACATGGTCGGTGCAAAGGTCAACGGCCGCATCGTCACTTATGATTATGTGCTCCAGAACGGCGATATCGTCGAGATACGCACCTCCAAATCCGCGCCCGGCCCCAGCCGTGACTGGCTCAATATCGCTAAGTCCGGCTCCGCACGCACCAAGATTAAGCAGTGGTACAAGAAGGAGCGCCGCGAGGAGAATGTCATCCGCGGCCGCGAAATGCTCTCCGAGGAGCTGCGGCACAACAGCCTTACGCTTGACGACGTGCTCGATGAGAGTGTCATCACCCCGATCCTCAAGCGCCTGTCCTTCAGCACGGTGGACGATCTTTATGCCGCCATCGGCTACGGCGGCGTTACCGCCACGAGGGTCGCAAACCGCCTGCGCGACGAGGTGCGCAATGTCAAGCCCGACCGTAAGACCGCGCTCGAAAAGGTCTCCGAGGCCGCCGAGCGGCGCGAGCAGCAGGCAAAGAAAGAGGGGAAGGCCGTCCACGGAATCCTTGTCGCGGGGCTGAGCAACTGCCTTGTGAAGTTTTCCCGCTGCTGCACGCCTGTGCCGGGGGACGATATCATCGGCTTCATCACCCGCGGTCAGGGCGTGTCCATCCACCGGCGCGACTGCGCCAACTGCCGCCGCCTGCTCTCGCAGCCCGGCAACGAGGGGCGCTGCGTCGAGGTCGAGTGGGCAGGCAAGGTGGACGACAGCTATCAGACCACCATTGTCATCACGGCGAAGGATCGCTCCGGCATCGTGCTGGATATTGCCGCGGTGCTGAACGTGCTCAACGCCAAGGTGCGTACGCTCTCCGCGCGCGATAACGGTGCGGGCACCGCCGTCACCTCCGTGACGTTGGAGGTCAAGGACGCGGCAGAGCTTAAATATGTTATGAACAGGCTCTCCTCAATACAGGGCGTCATATCAGTTGCAAGAAACGGAGATTAATATATGAGAGCAGTTGTTACAAGAGTCACTTCCGCCTCCGTCGAGATAGACGGGGCGGTGCACGGAAAGATCGGTAAGGGCTTCCTTGTGCTCCTCGGTGTGCATCAGGACGATACCGAGGCCGAGGCGCTGAAGATCGCCGATAAGATATGTGGCCTGCGCGTGTTTGACGATGCCGACGGCAAAATGAACCTTGCCCCGGCGGACGCGGGCGCGGCGGAGCTGCTGATAGTCAGCCAGTTCACGCTGTTTGCCGACTGCAAGTCCCGCCGTCCCGGCTTCTCAAAGGCCGCGCGGCCTGATAAGGCGATCCCGCTTTATGAGCTTGTCATCAGCCAGTGCCGCGAGCGCGGCTTCAAGGTAGAGACGGGCGTCTTCGCCGCCTATATGCAGGTCGCATCCGTGAACGACGGACCTATAACTATTATAATAGACACAAAGGAGCTTTGAGCCATGCTTATAAAAACCATACCTGTAGGCCAGCTTGAGGAAAACTGCTACGTCGTCACGAACGAAGCGACGCTTGAGAGCGTCGTCATCGACCCCGGCGACGAGGCGAACACCATCCTTGACTACCTCGAATCCAATAAGCTCAAGTGCGTTGCCATCATGCTCACGCATGGGCACTTTGACCATGTCGGTGCGGTCGATGCCGTAGCCGAGGAGACGGGCGCAACTGTGTACATGAACGAACTCGACGATGCCAAGCGCCACCAGAACAATCATTCGAGCTACACCCTGCGCGACGGCGGCATATACTACTCTGACGGCGACGTTATTGACGCTGCCGGCCTGAGCTTTCATATCATCGCCACCCCCGGCCACACCCCCGGCGGCGTGACCATTCAGGTCGAGGACTGCCTCTTCACCGGGGATACGCTCTTCAAGGGAAGCTGCGGCAGGACCGATCTTGACGGCGGCGATATCGATCAGGAGCTTGCCTCCCTGCGCAGAATATGCTCCCTCCCCGGGGACTATGAGGTCTATCCCGGCCACATGGACAGCACCACGCTTGAGCGCGAGCGCATGTTCAATTACTACTGCCGCAGCGCCATGCAGGGCTGATACAAAGGAAAGATACGGAGAAAATATGACCGAGCAAGCATACAAGAACATTTACAGAATTTACGTCCCCCTTACCGGCAACCCGCTCAAATCGCTCAACAGCTATCTGATAAAGGCCGAGGGCACTGGAAAGAACCTGCTTATCGACACCGGTTTCAACTGCGAAGAGTGCCTTGAAGCACTGCTGGCAGGCATGGCGGAGCTGGGGGCGACTGCGGAGAACACGGATGTTTTCCTCTCCCATATGCATTCCGACCACTGCGGCAATGCCGCCGCGCTCCAGAAGCTCGGCATGAAATTACTGATGACCGAGCCGGACTACCGTTTTATGAACCGGCTGGACTGGCAGCCGCGCGGCCTGTGGTACGCCGCCGAGGGAATGCCCGCTGAGGTCTGGAAGGACAGCCTGAACAAGAACCCCGCGGCGCAGTACGTTTCGGGACCCTTTGATATCGTCCCCCTCAATGACAGGGACACGCTGGAGTACGGCGGCTATACCCTGCGCTGCATCGTCACCCCCGGCCATACGCCGGGGCATATGTGCCTGTATATCCCGGAGGAGAAGCTTCTCTTCTCGGGCGACCATGTGCTCTTTGACATCACGCCAAATATATGCGCTGTCGCCCCGGGCGGCGATATGCTCGGCGAATATCTTTCGAGCCTTGAAAAGATACGTAAGCTCGATATCGCCGTCACACTCCCGGCGCACCGCGGTACGGGCAATGTCGATGTTTACAGCAGGATCGACGCGCTCGAAGCGCACCACCAGAAGCGCCTTGAGGAGGTGCTCGACATCGTGCGCCGCAGCGACGGCATCAACGCCTATACCCTCACCGGCCTCATGCGCTGGAACATCCGCGCCAAGCGCTGGGAGGATTTCCCCGCCGGGCAGAAATGGTTTGCCATGGGTGAGGCGCTCGCGCATATATACAGGCTCTGCGTTCTGGGCAAGGTGCGCCGCGAGCTGCTTGATGACGGCCATGTGGTGTATCACGCCGTGTAACTGTGACTGTGTAAATCTGTGAAAATTGTCTATTGAATTTCTGGACTGCTTGGTGCATAATCTTTCAAGATTGGACTTAAATATATAAACGATCAGGAGGCTACGCCATGAAGCGTTCTACAAAGATCGCGCTCATCACGAGCGGCGGCGATTGTCAGGGGCTGAATGCGGCGATCCGAGGCGTCGGAAAATCGCTGTTCCAGCGCATGGACAATGTCGAGATATACGGCATGTATGACGGCTACCGCGGGCTCATCGAGGGCGACTATAAATATATGGAGCCGCAGGATCTCTCCGGCATCCTCACCGAGGGCGGCACTATTCTCGGCACCTCTCGCCAGAACTACGTCCCTGGCAAGGACATTGTGGATGATAAGGGCAACAGCGTTATCCCCTCAATGCTCCAGACCTATAACCGCCTCAATCTTGACTGCCTTGTCATCATGGGCGGCAACGGCACACAGAAGAGCGCAAAGCTCATCGCCGATGCCGGCATGAACGTCATCACCCTGCCCAAGACCATCGATAACGATATCTGGGGCACGGACACTACCTTCGGCTTCCAGAGTGCCGTTGATATTGCGACGAACGTCATCGACTATATCCACTCCACCGCAAGCTCTCACAGCCGTATTTTTGTCGTGGAGCTTATGGGACGCGACGCCGGCTGGCTCACGCTCAACGCCGGTATCGGCAGCGGTGCCGATGTTATACTTATCCCTGAGATACCTTACGACCTCAATAAGGTCGCTGAGCTTATCGAGGAGCGCAACCGTCAGGGCAAGCGCTATTCCATCATTGCCTGCGCCGAAGGCGCGGTCTCGGTGGACGATATCAAGCTTGACGAGGAGGCCAGCCGCCGCAAGCGCGAGAACAGCAGGCACTCCACCGTCTCCTATGAGATCGCCGACCGGCTTGAAAAGCTCACCGGCAAGGAAGCGCGCGTCACTGTGCCCGGGCACTATCAGCGCGGCGGCCCTCCCTGCCCGTATGACAGAGTACTTGCAACACAGTTCGGCGTTGCCGCGGCAGACCTTATCATCAACAAGCAGTATGGCCGTATGGTCGCCGTGCAGGGCGGGCAGATCGTGTCCATCCCTCTGGAGGACGCGGCCAGCAAGACCAAGTTCCTGCCGGTTGATCATCCGATGATCCAGGTCGCCCGCAAGATGGGCATCAGCCTTGGCGACTGATACATAACAACAAATATTATCCGGGTGCAGACTGTTGTAAACTGACAGCTGCACCCGGTATTTTTTATGTCTCTTTTCATTTTTATGTGAATCAAATTATGAAAAACAAAATATGTAAATGATATTAAGTAAACAATAATATGTAACTTCAGGTACGACTGCATGCAGCCGTCCCGGAAGCTTTTTATTTGTTCTTGTCCTTTGACCTGAATATGAGGGATACCAGCAGCCCGAAGAACACCGCGGCACCAAGCCCCGCAGATGCGGCGGTGAAGCCGCCGGTCAGTACGCCGAGGACTTCGTCCTCGGCGACGGCCTTTTTTACGCCCTTTGCGATGGCGTTTCCGAATCCCGTGAGCGGGACGTTCGCACCCGCGCCCGCCCAATCGGCCAGCGGCTGATATATCCCGAGCGCGCCGAGTATCACACCCGCGACGACGTAGCTTGTCAGTATCCGCGCCGGGGTCAGCTTCGTGTAGTCAATGAGCAGCTGCCCGATGACACACAGCAGCCCGCCGACTGCAAAGGCCTTGAGGTATTGCAGCAGCACATCCATTTATCGCTCCTCCGTTTCAAACGCGGCCGCGTGGCATATCCCCGGGATGCTGCACCCCTGCTGGCAGGTCACCGGGGACATGAGCGCCCCCGTCGCCGCAAAGAGCACGCGCTTCCATACTCCGCGCTCCATCGCCGGCAGAATATGCCCGCCGAGCACCGAGGCGCTGCATCCGCAGCCCGAGCCGCCCGCGTGCACATCCTGCGTCTTGAGGTCATAGATCAGTACGCCGCAGTCCATGTAGCGCATGCCGAGCTCAATGCCGTCGCGCCGAAAAAGCTCCTGAAGAATGTCATGCCCGATAGCGCCGAGGTCGCCTGTGAAGATCGCGTCGTAGTAATCGAGTGTGCGTCCGGTGTCCTTAAAGTGCGCGCTCAGCGTGTCATAAGCCGCGGGAGCCATCGCAGCGCCCATGTTGTTCGCGTCGGTTATCCCCGCGTCGACTATCCTGCCCGGCGTCACGCGGCTTATGCGCGGGCCGTGTCCGCCTTTTGAGAGCATCACACAGCCGGAGCCCGTGACAGTCCATTGGCTCGTCGGTGTGCGCTGCCCGCCGTATTCGAGCGGGAAACGGTACTGCCGCTCTGCCGTGCAGAAGTGCGAGCCGGTGAGCGCGGCGGCGGTCCTGAAGCCGCCACCGTCTATCAGCAGCGCCGCGAGGCACAGCGCCTCCGCCATCGTTGAGCATGCCCCGTATAGCCCGAGATAGGGCAGACCGCTGTCCTTGAGCGCGAAGGAGGAGCTGACGCATTGGTTGAGCAGATCCCCGCCGAGGACGCACTCAGGTTCGAACGCCGCGCCGCCCGCTTTGCCGCGGCATATGCCGAAGCACTGGCGCAGCATGCTCGTCTCGGCCTTCTCCCAGCTGTCTTCGGCAAAGTACGAATCCTGCGACACGTAGTCAAAGCAGTCCTTGAGCGGTCCCTCGCCCTCTTTCTTTCCTGCCACCGCGGCCGATGCCGCGACGCGCACGTCTTCCGTCAGCTCTATCGTCCTGCTGCCGATCCTTTTCGCCATGCTCCTCCGCCCTTTCAAAAGCATTTAATGGTGGTATTATTTCCGGAACGGAGCAAAAAATGTAAAAATAAAACTGCTGCCCCTGTTTTTCAAAGGGACAGCAGCTATAGTGCTTGCCGTTATTCAAAATCAAGCTCGGTCACACCGAAGTATTTTTCCGCAAAGTCCACGCGCTCGACCCGGAACTCCTTCCCGCGCAGGTACTCGAGCGCGCCTGCGTCCGTCGGGAACTCGAAGCGCAGCCTGTAGGAATAGAGCGCCTGACCGTTTTCGCCGAAGTCCTTGTTGAAGCGCTCGCGCCCGTACTTCCCGTCGCCGAGCAGCGGCCAGCCCGCGTGCGCCATCTGCGCGCGTATCTGGTGCGTGCGCCCCGTCAGCAGCCTGCACTCAACGAGTGACAGCTGCCCTTTGCGGCCCAGCACCCGGTACTCCGTCACCGCGGTCTTGCAGCCGGGCTCAGGCTTATCTTTTATAAATACCTGGTTCTTCTTCGCGTCCTTGAACAGATAGTTCTCAAGCCGCCCGGAAGCGGGGCGCGGCCTGCCGGATACGGCGCAGAGATAGAACTTCTCGATCTCCCTGTCGCGTATTTTCTCGTTTAGGATGCGCAGCGCCTCGGCGTTTTTCGCCGCGATGACGATGCCGCCGGTGTTGCGGTCGATGCGGTTGCAGAGCGCCGGGGCAAAGGAGTTTTCCTCCTTGGGCTTCCATTCGCCCTTTTGCGCCATGTACGCTTGAACATTCGCGATGAGCGTGTTATAATCCCAAATACCGGCGCTGTGGCACAGCACGCCCGGCTTCTTGTCCAGCAGCAGGATGTTCTCATCCTCGTAGACGATCGTCAGCCGCGGGGTGCCGACCTTGAGGTAGGAGTTCTCCTCGCGCGGCTTTTCAAAGAACTCGTCGTTTATATATAATTGAAGTACATCTCCCGCCGCAAGGCGTGTGTCGCGCTTTGCGCCCTTGCCGTTGAGTTTTATGCGCTTGAGGCGGATGTATTTTTGCAGCAGCGATTCGGGCAGCAGCGGCACGGCTTTGCCTATAAACCGGTCGAGACGCTGCCCGGAGTCGTTGTTTTTGACTGTCAGCTCTTTCATGCTGTGCAAAAACCCCTTTATTCCAGTGATTTTCTGAATTATACTATATAAAATTAGTGTTGACAAGTCTTGACAAGTAATCTATAATACTAAGGCGTCTGTGCGAGGTGCGTGTATGTTTCTTAACCTGAGAGAGATAATCGAGATTCCCGGCGGCTCGGTTCCGTTCGAGTGCGAATTGGAGACAGAGGGGCTGGATTTCCCGCAGATAAAGGAATATAAAACAAAGCCCCATGCGGAAGGCCGGGTCTACAATGAGGCCGGAGTGCTCCGGCTGGAGGGGGAGCTGACTGCGGAGATGATCTGCATCTGCGACCGCTGCGGCTGTGAGTTCGAAAGCGTTAAAGTGACCCCGCTTGACGCCGTCATCGTGGAGGAGAACACCGGTGACGACCCCGAGCTTTTCACGCTGGAGGGCGACGGGATAGACCTCAGCGAAGTTCTCGAAACCTGCTTCATTCTGGATATGGAGACGAAGTTCCTCTGCAGGGAGGACTGCAAAGGTCTCTGTCCCACATGCGGCAAAAATCTCAACCTCGGCCCCTGCGGGTGCCGGAAACAAATTGATCCAAGATTTGCTGTGCTTGAGCAGCTTTTGGATAAATAACGCAGAACCTAAAATTAGAGCTGCTCAAAACAGCCGTCAACAGGAGGTGTCAACATGGCAGTCCCGAAAGGAAAAGTATCAAGACAGAGACGTGATAAGAGACGTTCTTCCGTTTGGAAGCTCACCGCTCCCAATGTGATAAAGTGCCCCAACTGCGGCGCTTTCTGCATGCCTCATCGTGCTTGCAAGGCCTGCGGTCAGTATAATGGCCGTACCGTCATCGCTGTTGAGGAGAGCAAGTAAAGGATGCTTGAGGAGGAGAGGCGTCAGGCCGCTCCTCCTCAATCCATATTCTGCCATATTTTAAGGGGGTCACGCTCATGGAGGACAATTATATAAAATCCGTCGATGAGGGAAGCCCGCTGTACGGCAAAGTGGAGTCGGGAGATACTGTCATTGCCATCAACGGCAACCAGATCCTCGACGTGCTCGATTACAAGTTCTTCGCGTATGACAAGTCGCTGAAGGTCCGCCTGAAAAGACCGGACGGCAGCGAGTATGAGCTGGATGTGAAGAAGAGCGAGGGCGGCGACCTCGGCCTCAATTTTGAGAGCTACCTTATGGATAAGCCGCGCTCCTGCTCGAACGCCTGCGTGTTCTGCTTCATTGACCAGCTCCCGCGCGGTATGCGCAAAACCATGTATTTCAAGGACGACGACGCGCGCCTGAGCTTCCTCCTCGGCAACTATATCACGCTCACGAACCTCTCCCCGCGCGAGGTGGAGCGCATCATCGCCCTGCACATAAGCCCCATAAACGTATCCGTCCAGACGACGAATCCCGAGCTGCGCTGCAAGATGCTGCGCAATAAAAGAGCCGGGGAGAGCATCGACGTTATGCGCCGCTTCGCAAAAGCGGGCATCGTTATGAACTGCCAGATCGTCTGCTGCCCCGGCCTCAATGACGGGGAGGAGCTTCTGCGCTCCATGCAGGATCTTGAGCAGATGCACCCTGCGGTGCACAGCGTCTCCATCGTCCCCGTCGGGCTCACAAAGTTCCGCGAAAAGCTCTATCCGCTCACGCCGTTTACGCCTGAGCACGCTGCCGAGACTATCGACCTTGTTGAGAGCTTCGGCGATAAATGCGTTCACCGCCACGGTACGCGTATCTTCTTCTGCGGCGATGAGATGTATATCAAGGCCGGGCGCGAGCTTCCGGATGAGGACTTTTATGAGGAATATACCCAGCTTGAAAACGGCGTCGGCATGATCCGCCTGCTGGAAACGGAGTTCCGCTCCGCTCTGAAGCTTTCGGATGAGCCGGACTATACCGGCTTCTCCATTGCCACGGGAACCTCCGTCGCGCCGTATTTTGAAAAATTTATTGCCATGGCGCGTGAGAAATACCCCGGCATCAAGGGGCGCGTCTATGCCATTGAAAATGACTTTTTCGGTCACAGCATCAATGTCACCGGTCTTATAACCGGCGGCGACCTTATCCGTCAGCTCAAGGATAAGCCCTTGGGTGAGCGCCTGTTCATTTCGCAGAATATGCTGCGCCGTCAGGAGATGGATTTTCTTGACGATGTGCTGCTTGAGGACGCGGTGGAAGCGCTCGGCGTACCCATCTATCCTATTGAGAGCGACGGCTTCGCCCTCTGGGACGCGATAAGCGGCGTTCTGCCCGAGGTGAAGCTCCCCGTGCGTGAGGAGTCGCACGAAGCGTTTTACAAGTATAATCAGAACTGAGATTTATATTGATAGTTATTAGGAGGAAACTGAATGTCAAGACCTCTTGTTGCAATAGTAGGCCGGCCGAATGTCGGCAAGTCGATGCTCTTCAACCGCCTTGTCGGGCGCAGGCTCAGCATCGTTGAGGACACCCCCGGCGTCACGCGCGACAGGCTCTATGCCGAATGTGAGTGGTGCGGCCGCAAGTTCGATATGGTCGATACCGGCGGCATCGAGCCGACCACCGACAGCGAGATCCTGCTCTATATGCGCGAGCAGGCGCAGATCGCCATAAACTCCGCCACCGTTATCGTCCTCGTCACCGATATCCGCACCGGCGTCACCGCCGCGGATAAGGACGTTGCCAATATGCTCCTGCGCTCCCGCAAGCCCGTTGTGCTCGCCGTGAACAAGGCAGACTCCACCGGTGCGGAGGACCCCGCCATATATGAGTTCTATTCCCTCGGCCTCGGCGATCCTATCGCCGTCTCCGCCGTGCACGGCCACGGCACAGGCGACCTGCTTGACGAGTGCCTGAAGTATTTCCCTCCCGCCGAAGAGGAGGACGAGGAGGACGACTGCATCAAGGTCGCCGTCATCGGCAAGCCGAACGTCGGCAAATCCTCGCTCATCAACCGCATCCTCGGTGAAAAGCGCCTGATCGTCAGCGACATTGCCGGCACCACGCGCGACGCGGTCGATACCATGTTTGAAAACGAGCAGGGGAGATATATGTTCATCGACACCGCCGGCATCCGCCGCAAGTCGAAGGTCGATGAGAAGATAGAGAAGTTCTCCGTCATGCGCTCCCAGCTCGCGGTCGAACGCGCGGATGTGTGCATCATCATGATCGACGCACGCGACGGCGTCACCGAGCAGGACACCAAGATCGCGGGGCTTGCGCACGAATCCGGCAAGGCCTGCATCGTCGCGGTCAACAAGTGGGACCTCGTCGATAAGGAGACCGGCACCATGGAGAAGATGCGCAAGGACATCATGCGTGATCTGAGCTTCATGAGCTATGCGCCCATCATCTTTATTTCCGCCGCCACCGGCCAGCGCACCGAAAAGCTCTTTGAGCTCATTAACTTCGTCAATGACCAGAGCAATATGCGCATCTCCACCGGCATGCTCAATAACGTTCTTGCCGACGCTCAGGCGCGTGTGCAGCCGCCCACGGATAAGGGCCGCCGCCTGAAGATATACTACATGACCCAGACCGGCATCAAGCCGCCTAACTTCGTCATCTTCTGCAACAGCCGCGAGCTGTTCCATTTCTCCTACCAGCGCTATATCGAAAACCAGCTCAGGACTGTTTTCGGCCTTGAGGGCACACCCATCCGTATCGTTATCCGCCAGAAGGGGGATAAGGAATGACGGTATATATCCTCCTGCTGATCCCGACGGCGTTCTTTGCCTATATGTTCGGCGGGCTTGACACGATGGTGCTTGCGTCGAACTTCGTGTTCCGGCGCGGCCTGTGGAAGCTTGGCCGCGGCAATGTGTGGCTTTCAAACTTCCGCCGCATCTACGGCGTCGGCGGCTTTGTGAAGCTCCTGCTCGTTGAGCTTGTGAAGGATCTGATCCCCATTTTCATCGGGGGCATCCTTCTCGGCATCAAGGGTCACGCCGATGCGGGGCGCGCGTTTGCGGGCTTCTGCCTGACTCTTGGCAGGCTCTATCCCATTTACTATGACTTCAAGGGCAGCCATGCGAGTATATGCCTGATAGTCTCGGCCTTCGCTGCGGATATATCTCTGGGAGCCGCCGTGCTGATCGTCACCGCCATCGCGACGCTCACGACGAAGTATCTCTCCCTCGGCGCTGTCATAGGTGCGCTTTCGTATATCGTCCTCGGCATCCTGATCGTCGATGACTCGCTCATCCTGCGCCTTGCCATCTTCACGTCGGCACTCGTCATCTTCAAGCACCTCCCGGCGCTTGCCCGCGTGCTGAACCGCACCGAGCCGAAGCTCGACTTCAGCAACGACATCACCTATAAGCTCGACGAATGAAAAATCGCCGCCCTGATGGGCGGCGATTTCGGCTCGTTTTAGAATTTTGTGACTCTCGGGGGCTTGGTGAAGGAGTACACCGTCGCTGTCGCGTTGCGCAGGTACCATACCTCGCTGTTGCCGTCGTCGGGGGAGTACATGCTCTTGAGCTCGGGGTAAGCGTTGAGCATGCTCACGCGCGCCTCGCGGTCGTCGTCCTCAACGGCGGACGCCTCGACGCGCAGCCACTCGCCGCCGTCGAGCATCGCGCAGATCTCCAGCTTCGGGTTCTTGTGCAGCTGGCGCGATACAGCCTTGGACTTGCCCGTCTGGATGTAGAGCTTGCCGTTATAGATATGCGCCGTGCCGAAGGGGCGGACTCTGGGCTGACCGTCCTCGCAGGTGGCGATGAAATATGTGCCTGCCTTCTTGAGCATTTCGCAAACCTCGTTCATGAAAATCTTCCTTTCTTTGGCTTCAATATTTGCTGATATACCGTTGCTTCCTTGACTTTTACGTGCTGGTATTGTACATTTATACGGTATGAGCGAAAATCACTCTCAGACTTACTTTCACCCTTATTTATCAATGTTAAACTTTTGAGGAGAATTTGTCAATGAGTTTTGTTGAACTGCTGCTTGTCGCCGTCGGCCTGAGCATGGATGCATTCGCCGTGTCCGTCTGCAAGGGGCTGAGCGTGAAGAAGCTCGGTGTAAAGCACGCGCTTATTGCCGGCGCGTACTTCGGCGGCTTCCAGTTTCTCATGCCCGTCATCGGCTGGTTTCTCGGCTCGCGCTTTGAGCATATCATCACAAGCTTTGACCATTGGATCGCCTTCGGCCTGCTCGCGATAATCGGCGTGAACATGATCCAGGAATCCTTCTCCAAGGCGGAGGAACTCAATGACGATTTTGGCGTCAAGACCATGCTTATGATGGCCATTGCCACGAGTATCGACGCTCTTGCCGTCGGCGTGACCTTCGCCTGCCTTGAAGTTAGCATCCTGCCCTCGTCCGCCCTCATCGGCGTCACGACCTTCTGCCTGTCCGCCCTCGGCATTTATATCGGCCATATCTTCGGTCTGCGCTTCAAGGCGTGGGCGGAACGCGCGGGCGGTGCTATCCTGATCCTCATCGGCGTCAAGATCCTGCTTGAGCATCTTGGCATCATTTCGTTCTGATACATAAGAGGAGTGACCTTAGTTGATGCTTGAAACAAGGGAAAGAACGGGGCTCGTAGTCATGCTGGCGCTGCTGCTGGTCTGTGCGTCGCTGCTGCTCACGGTGCTCGGTATGCCTGAGCTTTTTGTCGCGGCTCCCGAACCGGAGCCTGAGCCGATAGAGCTTGCGGCGACTCCGGAGCCTACCCCGGAGCCTACCCCGACTCCCGAGCCCACCCCGCAGCTGCGGGAGCGCACGGAGCTGCTCACGCTCGTCAACCCCTGGCACGAGCTGCCCGAGGATTGGGAGACGGAGCTTCAGCTCGTCAATGATGACGGGGAGGGGCAGTATATAGACGTGCGCTGCGCCGACGCTCTCCTGCAGATGATTGCCGACTGCGCCGAGGCCGGGAACGACCCTTACATATGCTCCGGTTACCGCACCATGGAAAAGCAGCAGTACCTCTTCAATAACAAGATCGCGCACCTTGTCGCCGCCGGGACGGACCCGGAGGACGCCCCCACGATCGCGGCGCAGTCCGTCGCCATCCCCGGCACGAGCGAGCATCAGCTCGGCCTTGCCGCGGATATCATCGACCTCAACTATCCCTACCTTGACGAGGGACAGGAGGAGACCTCAACGCAGAAATGGCTCATGGAAAACTCATGGAAGTACGGCTTCATCCTGCGCTATCCGAACGGCAGCAGCGATATTACCGGCATCATCTACGAACCGTGGCACTACCGCTATGTCGGCCTTGACGCCGCCAAGGAGATATACGACCTTGGCGTGACGCTCGAGGAATACCTTGATATGTTCTATGAACCGATAGATTGAGCAGTGTTTGGTTGAAAAATGCTGCACTGTGTGGTACTATACATTCTATATTAATATGCTGTTCTCCTGAAAGGGCTTTACGGAATGAAAGTTGCTGCCGCCGAACGAAAAAAAGAAAACAAATATAATATCCTGTCAGGGGCGCTCATCGCCTTTGCGCTGTGCTTTACGCTCTTTATCTATGCCCCGTATGAGCTGTATGTGACAAACCAGCTTGAGTTCTGGTTCACGGCAGGGCAGATGCTCCCGTATGTGTTGGGGCTGTTTGCCGCAGCCTTTCTCGCCATACTTCTGGTGCTGTATATTGCCCGCAGGATAAACGAGAAGCTTTATAACCTTGTAAGCGCGGCCTGCCTTGTCGCGCTTATCTGCAGCTGGGTGCAGGGCAGCTTCCTCGTGTGGGATCTGCCGCCCATGGACGGCAAGCCTGTTGATTGGGGCAGCTTTCCCGTTGACCGTATCTGCTCCATAGCTCTGTGGGTCATCGTTATTGCCGCGGCGCTGGTGCTCGTGAAGAAGCTCGGCGGCAGCCGGCTTGTGAAGTTCGGCTCCTATGCCTCGCTTGCCATCGCCTTTATCCTTGCCGTCACGCTCGGCACAGTCTTCCTGACCACCGAGCTTTCGGATAAAAGCCGCGCGCTCATCGCGACGGATGAAGATATGTTCACCTATTCCGAGGACGAGAATCTTCTGATACTCGTCCTTGACGCCGTGGACTCCACTGCCTTTGAGCAGTCCATGGCACGCGACGCGCATTACAGCGAGATATTCAATGACTTCACCTATTTCAGAAACACGGTCGGCGGCTATCCTTACTCGCAGCTGTCGATACCGCTGATCCTGACGGGGCAGTGGTACGAAGCGCAGGAGTCCTTTGCCGACTATGAGCGCGCAGCATATGCGTCCTCTCCGCTTCTGGAGCGCCTCGATCAGGAGGGCTACCGGAAGGGACTGTACCTGTATGACAGCTATTCCCTTGCGGCGATCTCACCTGACAGCTTTGAGAATCTGACTCAGGATCAGCCAGTGCCCGATTCCGCGCTGTATATGTGCAAGCTTATGATAAAAATGACCATCATCAAGCATGCGCCGTGGGATCTCAAGTACCTTGGCTACGATCTCCCCGGCAGGCTCAATGAGTCTGTAAAGTACGGCGGCGATGGTGACCTCAGCTACTTCAACTGGTCAGACCTCGCTTTTTACAATACGCTCAAAAACGATTCTCCTATCACCTCCGGCGGCGAAAAGCGCTTCAAGTATATCCACCTTGAGGGCGCGCATGAGCCGCATGTCTATGATAAGGACTTCAACGTCCTTGAATCAAGCCCGTACCGGGATGTCATAGAAGCCAACTTCACAATGCTGGATCTGTTCCTGAGCCAGATGAAGGAGGCCGGAGTGTATGACAACACTGCCATAGTCATCATGGCAGACCATGGCAGCCATAACGATACTGATCTGCGCACCATCAATCAGAACCCGATCCTTCTCATCAAGGGACGCGGCGAGCAGCATGATGAGCTGACCGTGAGCTATGCCCCGGTGTCCTATGACGATCTTCAGCAGGCGTATCAGCGGCTGCTGGACGGCGAAGGCTCGGACGGCGTCTTCGATTGGCATGAGGGCGATGCGCGTGCCCGCCGCTTCCTCTGGTACGAAATGGCGGATAACTCTCTGCTCACGGAATATGAGCAGACCGGCAGCGCCGAGGATATGACGACGCTCAAGCCTACCGGCACTGTTTATGAGCGCAAATAAAGGATCGCGGGGATACGGATATAATGGAATGGTTGGAAAAAGCATTTGAATGGGCGCTGCGGCTGTGCTATGACCTCTGCGGCAATTACGGCCTGGCGATAATTCTTTTCACCGTGCTCAGCAAGGTGATCCTTCTGCCGATATCCGTCTGGGTGCAGAAGAACTCCATAAAGATGGTGAAGATGCAGCCGGAGATAAATATGCTCAAGGCACAGCATTTCGGTGATCCCGATGCCATTGCCGAGGGACAGTCGGCAATATTCAAGCGCGAGGGCTACAGCCCGTTTGCGTCTATCATCCCCTTGGTCATACAGCTCGTTATCCTCATGGGGCTCATCGCCGCTATACGCTCCGGCATGAATGACAGCGCCATAGATATGCGCTTTCTCGGCGTGGATCTCAGCCTTGTCCCGAGCGAGGAGAAAGGCTGGCTGATCCTCTCGCCGATCCTCGCCGGCGTGTCCGCATGGCTCATGTGCGCCGCGCAGAACGCCGCGAATGTGCTTCAGGCGGAGCAGAGCAGCTGGAATAAATACGGCATGCTTGCCCTGTCCGTGGCGCTGTCGCTGTATCTCGGCTGGTTTGTCCCGGTCGGCGTCGCCGTTTACTGGATCGTCAGCAACCTCCTTGCGATCGTCATGCTCTATGCCCTGAACGCCTGGATAAACCCGAAGGACTATGTCGACTATGAGGCGCTTGAGAAGAGCAAGCAGGAGCTTGCCGCGCTCGAGAGCCTCGGCGGAAAAAAGGACAAGGCAGCTGCACGGCGCGAGCGCGCGGACTATAAGCGCTTTTTCTCGGTAGCAAACAAGCACCTTGTGTTCTATTCTGAGAATACGGGCTTCTATAAGTATTATAAAACAACGATAGAGTATATCCTCAGCAATACGAATATCACCGTCCACTATATCACGAGCGATCCGAACGATATCGTGTTCGAGCTTGCAAAGGAGCAGCCGAAGCTCAAGCCGTACTATATCGGCGAAAAGAAGCTCATCACGCTCATGATGAAGATGGACGCTGACGTGGTCGTCATGACTATGCCCGATCTTGAGAATTTCCACATCAAGCGCAGCTATGTCAGGAAGGACATAGAATATATCTACGTTCAGCACGGTGTGGGCAGTACGAACTCGCTTCTGCGCAAGGGCGCACAGGATCATTATGACACCGTGTTCTGCACCGGCCCCTCACAGGAGCGTGAGATACGCCAGATGGAGGAGCTTGACAATACGCCGAGGAAGAACCTCGTCGAGGTCGGCTACCCTCTGCTGGATGAGATGCTCGAAGCCTATGAGAGCAAGGCCGTAAAGGTGAACGAGACCAAGCAGATACTCATCGCTCCCTCATGGCAGAAGGACAATATCGTCGATAGCTGCCTTGAGAAGCTGCTCGATTCGCTCGGCGGCCGCGGCTTCAATGTCGTGGTCAGACCGCACCCGCAGCATGTGCGCCATAAGAAAGCATATATGGAGCAGCTCAAGGCCCGCTATGCCGGGCGTGACGATATTGAGATCCAGACTGATTTCTCGTCAAACTCCACCGTCTTTGATTCAGACCTGCTCATCACCGACTGGTCGGATATTTCCTGGGAATTTGCGTTCACCACGAAAAAGCCTGTGCTGTTCATTAACACGCCAATGAAAGTTATGAACCCCGACTGGCAGAAGATCGCCGAGGTGCCGCTGAACATCGCCCTGCGCGATGTGATAGGCCGCTCGCTTGAAGTGGACGAAATAGATAAAGCCGGGGATACCGTTCTGGAAATGCTTGGTCAGCAGGAGCAGTACAGAGAGCAGATAGACCGCGCCATGCATGAATATGTGTATAACATAGGCAGCAGCACGCGCATCGGCGCAAAATATATTATCGGCGCAATACAGAAAAAAGCACAGCAGAGAAAGGAAAATAAATAAGATGAAGAAGTTTGCAAAAATTTCCGGCGTTGTCCTCACCGCGTTTACCGCCATGCTGATGTTCGGCGCGAACGGCGAAGCATATATTGACCCCTCGGTAATGACCTATGTGATCCAGGCTGTCGCGGGTATCGTCGTTGCAGTCGGCGCGGTCGTTGGTATCTACTGGAGAAAGGCCAAGAAAAAGGTCAACGAAGCTCTCGGCGTTGATGAGAATAAGAACAAAGAAGTGGAGTCCGACGATATAGTCGTCGAGAACGACGGAGAAGAGCAGAAATAAACCGCTGCGTCTCTTCCTTTCAGCAGACGGCAATGAGAAAAAACGCTTCCTACATTCTGGTGCTGGCGGCAGTTGTGCTGCTGGCTATGCTCGTCTCCATATTCAAGTGGCAGCTTTTGCTGATACATGGGGACTCTATGGCTCCCACGTACCGCAGCTTCAGCCTTGTGCTGCTGGATAAGCAGCCCGGCGCGTACAGCCGTGGGGACGTTGTACTCTACCGGTGCGAGAGCCTTGGCCGCGGCATAGTCAAGCGCATTGCTGCCGTACCGGGGGACAGGCTGCGCGCGGAGGACGGTACCCTGCTCATAAATGATGAGTCGGCAGCGCCGCTGCCGGAGGAGGGAGTGCGCCCGGAATACCTCACCGGCGGGGAGTTTACCGTGCCGGAGGGCAGCTTTTTCCTGCTGGGGGATAATCTTGAACACAGCATTGACAGCCGCTATGCCGAAATAGGGCTTGCGGAGGAGCGCGGAATGGTCGGGAAAGTTCTGACCTGAGCGGCCGCCGCGCGATTCCCATAAAGCTGCCGGGGGTGCAGAATGACATCATCAATTCCACAACTTATAGAGTCGTGCGGTTTTTGCCGTGCCGGTGAGGTCGAAGGGCTACAGAAGATGAAGACCGGCATGACTAACCGCTCATACTCTTTTTTTGCCCGCGGCGGCCAGTATATAATCCGCGTCCCCGGCGAGGGAACGGAGCAGATGATAAACCGCGCGCAGGAGCACGCGGTATACAATGTTATCGCCCCGCTTGGGATAAGTGAGGAGGTACACTATTTTGACCCCATGTCCGGGATCAAAATTTCTTCATATCTGAAAGGTACGCACACCTGCCATTCCGATGATTGGGAAGAGGTGGCGCTGTGCATGAGCGCACTCAGGAGCTTTCACGGAAGAAAGCTCCGTGTTGAGCACAGCTTCGACCTGTGGGAGCGGATAGATTTTTATGAGAGCCTGTGGAACGGTGAAAAATCACTGTACGTAGATTACCGGCAGACAAAGGAAACTGTCCTGTCTCTGCGCAGGTTCATTGATGCGCAGCCGAAAACGCTCCAGCTGTGCCATATCGATTCGATACCGGATAATTTCCTGTTCTCGGAGTCGCCGTGCGGCGGGAAAACAATAAAGCTTATCGACTGGGAGTATTCCGGAACGCAGGACCCGCACCTTGATATTGCAATGTTCATCGTCTACGCCATGTATGACCGCGCGCAGGCTGACAGGCTTATCGATCTGTATTTCACCGAGGGCTGCGATGAAGCCGTCCGGCTCAAGATATATTGCTATATCGCCGTCAGCGGGCTCCTTTGGAGCAACTGGTGCGAATTCAAGCACCGCTGCGGGATAGACTTTGGAGAATATGCCCTGCGGCAGTATGACTATGCAAAGGAGTATTCTTCAATATTTTTCGATGAATACAGGAAAAAGTTCGGAGCGGCATATGTCTGAAGCAAAACATACAGTGGAGCGCGCGATAATAGTCGCGGCGGGTATCGGCAAGCGCCTTCAGCCCATGACGCTTACCACGCCGAAGCCGCTGGTTTCGGTAAACGGAGTGCGTATGATCGACACGATAGTCGAAGCGCTCCATGCAAACGGCATCTATGAGATATATGTCGTTGTAGGCTATCTGAAGGAACAGTTTTATGAATGGGCAAGAAGCTATGACGGCGTCAAGCTTATTGAAAACCCATGGTATAATGAATGCAACAATATCAGCTCTCTCTATTCGGCGCGTGAGCATCTGAAAAATGCCATAGTCCTTGACGGCGACCAGATTATCAGTGACCCCAGGATACTGCATCCTGATTTCACCCGCTCCGGATATAGCTGCGTGTGGACAGATGAGGAGACGCCGGAGTGGCTCCTTACGGTGGAGGACGGGACTGTCACCAGATGCAGCCGCACAGGCGGCCGCCGCGGATGGCAGCTCTACAGCGTCTCACGCTGGACGGAGGAGGACGGGCGGAGGCTCAGCGCCCAGCTTGAGCTTGAATTTATCTGCAATAAAAACCGCGATATTTACTGGGATGACGTTGCGCTCTTCTGCCACCCGGAGGATTACAGCCTGACTGTGTATCCTATCCGCCCGGGCGACCTGCGCGAGATAGACAGCTTTGCGGAGCTGTGTGAGCTTGACCCGACATATAAAACATTGTGAGGCATTCCGAATGAAAACAGACAGAAAAACGTTGGGCAGGGAGCTCGACTGGGTATCCATGATAGTTCCGCTGACCGTCGTGCTGATCATATGCGCGCTGTTTATGATATTTCCGGACAGGTCGAAGCTGGTTCTGAGCGTTGTCCGCGGCTTTCTGGGTGATGATTTCGGCCTGTATTATGCCCTGATGGGCACAGGCACTCTCGGCTGCACGCTGTATATCGCTTTCTCCAGATTCGGCAGAATAAAGCTTGGCGACTGTGAAAAGCCGCAGTACCGCTCCTTCCAGTGGGGAATGATGATATTCACCTCCACTATGGCCGCGGATATACTCTTTTACTCGCTCTGCGAGTGGGCGCTGTATGCGAACGAACCGCAGATAGAAATGATGGGCGGTATGCAGAAATGGGCGTCCACATATCCTTTGCTTCATTGGGGGCCTATCGCATGGGGCTTTTATATAGTTCTGGCTGTCGCTTTCGGCTTTATGATACATGTCCGCGGCCGCGATAAACAGAAGTTCTCTGAGGCCTGCCGCCCGCTGCTGGGCGACCGCGTTGAGCACGGCTGGGGGCGCGCGATCGACCTGATTGCAATTTTTGCTCTGCTTGCAGGTACGGCCACAACGTTTTCTCTGGCAACGCCGCTGCTTTCGCGCGCGATATGTCAGGTGTTCTCTCTGCGTCCCAGCACGGGGCTGACCATTGTGATCCTCCTGATGATCGCCGCGGTGTATACCATTACTGTCTGGTTCGGTATGAAAGGGATCGCAAAGCTCGCTGTCATATGCAGCTACTGCTTCTTTGCCCTGCTTGCCTATGTCCTGTTCGGCGGCGGCGAAGCGCGCTATATTCTTGAGACCGGCTTTTCGTCGATCGGCAACCTTGTCCAGAACTTTATCGGCCTGTCGACCTGGATGGATCCTCTGCGCGAGACGAGCTTTCCGCAGAACTGGACGATCTATTACTGGGCTTACTGGATGGTCTGGTGCGTCGCAACGCCGTTCTTTATCGGCGTCATAAGCAAGGGGCGCAGCATACGCAACACGATACTCGGCGGCTACGGATGGGGCATTGCCGGCACGTTCACTTCGTTTATCATTCTCGGCAATTACGGGCTTGCCCAGCAGCTGAAGCACGGGCTCGATATCACCGGCTTCATTGCTGACGGCGGCGACTATTCCGAAGCTATCATGCGGATATTTGATACCCTGCCGCTGACGGAGCTCGGACTCATCCTGCTTGCCGTCACAATGGTGGCGTTCTATTCCACCACCTTTGATGCCCTTACCCTTGTCGTGTCAAGCTACTCATATAAGCGGCTCAAGCCGGACGAGGAGCCTGATAAGCGCGTCCGCACGTTCTGGGCGGTAGTATTTATCCTGCTGCCGATCGCCCTCATATTCTCGGAGAACTCCATGAGCAGTCTTCAGTCGGTGTCCATCATCGCTGCGTTCCCGATAGGCATAATAATTATTCTTATTACCGCAAGCTTCTTTAAGGATGCTTCAGCCTATCTGCGTGAGAAAGGCTCAGACAAATAATTTGAATCAGTCAAGCAACAGAATAGGCAGGCTCCATGAATCGAAGCCTGCCTATCATTATATACTCAGGTCATATATTCAAATCCTCGTCCGTCACTTCACCTATGCAGACTATGTTCGTTGGCCCGGTCAGGTAAATGTCCCGCACCGTGCCGCCGTCCTGCGTGAGCGTGACATTGAGCACCCCGCCGGGGGATTGGAGCGTAACATCCCTGCCCGATACCTGCCCTGACAGCGTGAGTGCTGCAACAGAGGAGCCGCAGCCCGTCCCGCAGGCAAGCGTGAAGTCCTCGACTCCGCGCTCAAAGGTCTTTATCCTGAGTGTGTCGCGCCCTGTGAGCTCTACGAAATTGACGTTCGCGCCCTTGGGAAAAGCGGGGGAGGAGCGCAGCGCACGCCCGAGCTTCCGCAGTTCGTTTTCATCCATTTTGTCAAAGCCGTCGAGCCGCACCACCGCGTGCGGCAGACCTGGGCAGCCGAGCTCTATGTAGCAGCAGTCATATTCCGTCCCGTCCACCGTGACGATCCTGTGCAGGTCGATGACGGACGGGTCATTCAGCCGTATGCGGTAGCGCCGCCGGTCTATGCGCTCTCCTGTTACGAGCCCAGCCGTTGTCTCAACTCGCTGCGTCTCGCCCGCAAGGCCGTTTTCGTAGCCCCAGCGGCAGATGCACCGCGCTCCGTTTCCGCACATCTCGCCGAGGCTGCCGTCGGAATTGAAGAACAGCATCCCGTAGTCCCCGCCATTCTTCGCCGGTGTTACGGCCATCAGTCCATCTGCGCCTATCGAGGTGTGAAAGGCGCAAAGCTGCTTTGCCAGAACCCCGAGCCGCTCCTCAGGGATGTGTTCTTCTATGTTGTTGATGATAATGAAGTCGTTCCCGGCTCCGTGCATTTTCGTGAATCTCATGCCTGCCTCCGACGTATAGAATTTATACCGCTATTATATCCGCCCGCTTCAACTATTTCAATTGTTGAAATGAGAATACAGGTGTGGTAAAATATTAGCATGGATAATTGCTGTATTATTATGGAGGTCTGTTATGACTCTTGAGACCGTACCCGTCCTGAGCATCGCCGGCATGGCCGTTGCTATGCTCGTTTCTTTCGCGCTGCCTATAGCGCTGTTCATCTATTCAAAGAAGAAGCTGCACGCCAAGACCGCGCCGTTCTTCATCGGCTGCGGCGTTTTCGTCGTCATGGTCGTCCTGCTTGAGAGCCTTGCGCATAACCTCATCCTCGGCTCCACCGGGACTGCGATCACCGGCAGCCCGCTGCTCTATGCGCTCTACGGCGGCCTGATGGCGGCGCTCTTTGAGGAGACCGGGCGCTATGTCGCCATGCGCCGTTTCGTAAAGCCGCTGGACTTCGACAACGCTTTCATGTACGGCGTCGGCCACGGCGGTATCGAAGCAATGATCCTTATCGGCCTTGCTATGCTTAGCAACATCGTCAGCTCCGTCATGATAAATTCCGGCGCCATGGCGGCAAGTCTTGCTGCGCTGGATGCCGATACCGCCGCCAAGACCGCGGCGTCCCTCTCTGCGCTGTGGCAGACACCGAGCGCCTATTTCTTCCTCAGCGGCCTGGAGCGTGTCATTGCTATAACGCTGCACATCAGCCTTTCGCTGCTCGTGTTCCGCGCCGTGAAGTATGGGGAGAAGAAGTACCTCCTGCTTGCGTATTTCTTCCACTTCCTTGTTGACGCAGCGTCGGTGCTTATAAACGCCTATCTCCCCCTGTGGACGGTCGAGCTCGTCACCGCCGCCCTGACTGCCGGGACGGCATATCTTGCAAAGCGCGCCTGCAAAAATGAAGATAATCCAATAATGGAGGAAACATAATACTATGATGAGAAGGATTACAAATCTTATTCTATGCGCCATCCTTGTGCTGACGCTCTGCGCCTGCGGAGACGTGAGCCATGCTGCGACGCATGAGGTGGAGTCTGAGCTATATACTCAAAGTGACATCAACTCTGCGATAAACATTACGAAGCGCCAGTTCCGCCGAAGCTGGAACGGCTGCACCCTGACCGAGATATATTATGCCGGTGACGAGGTTTCCGAAAAGCATCAGGAGTGGGCGGACAGAAACGGACTTGATGAGGTCATCGTCCTTATCTCGTCCTTCAATGTTGACTCCTCCGGCGGCGACGTGTCACTGAACCCGGACAGCACCTATAAAAACTGGATGTGGATCCTCGGCAGGTCAAAAGGTGGTCAATGGCAGCCGCTTGACCACGGGTATTGAAAGTAAAAGCTGCCGCGCCCCAGCCGGGGATAATAGAATTTACTGCTGTGCTGAAATGAAAGGTTCTAAACTGAAAGTTGGGGTAGCTGGGTAAACTCGGGTACACCCAACTTTTAGCATATTGGAAAAAATAAAAGTAGAGCATAACCGGAAAAGCCTTTGAAATGAAGTTGACAGACACTACAAAAAAGAACCTTAAATGTTTTGGCAGATGTATTACTCATACAGTAGCACCTGCTGTTTCGGGAACGCAGAATGGATTTCTGAAATCTACTTCCAGAACTTTCGCTATATGGGAGAGCTCATCAATAGTTGGGTTCGCAGTACCGTGTTCAATTCGGCGCAGATATGAAACACTCATGTCGCATTCGAGCGCGAGATATTCCTGCGAGTAACCCCTATATGTCCGGATATCAACTATGGCTCTGCCAATCTCTTCATGAATAGACACAAAATACCACCTCGGCAAAACCATATGGGTTATCTTGTGACGTTACCAGACTATATAGAGGCGGTCGAAGAGCTCTTTCAGGCTGCGTGGGCTGATAGACGAGGCATATATGATGTTGCAGGGATTGCGTATGCTGAATCTAAGACTTCTGTCAATATGATCTGGCGTGTGGAATCGACTTGCTGGATAGAGTTGATGAGTCGAGCTTTAAACAGCTGATATTGAATCTGCGACATACAACTGCAAACAACTCACGCAAATATGATTTTATCTTTGCATCCAGAATGTGAGCTGTGTAGTCGGCCGGCCCGCCGCAGTGGCAGCTTCTCCGTACCTTGTTATAGCATATATACGTGTATGTTTCCTTTTCACGCGGATTCCATCCGCCCTGACATAATCGGTTGAATTACTGGTCAGGATTAGCCACCCTCCACAACGGCTATTCGGATCACATCTATGAGGATGAGAGGAGAGAGCACTGCCGCGAGTATCCACGCTATCGTTTATCCCTCCTGTTATAAAAAGCCACCTGCCGGAAAGCTCCGTGCAGATGGCTTTACAATTATGAAGTTATCAGGTTTTTAGAAGCCGTTCTTGGCCTGGAACTCAATCGATTCCCTGAGCGCTTTATTCACATCAAACGCGCCGCCTATGACCTCGGTCTGGGCGGTGTTATCCTCCACCTGCTCCATGCTGCTCATGCCGGAGAGCACGACCATCACGCCGTCGAGCGACGCGGCGAAACGGATGGCGTAGCTTGCGGGGGAGGCGGCAGCGTCATTAGCCTTCATTTCAACCATGACGTCGTCCGGGACATTGGCGAGCATGCCGCCCTTGACCGGCTCCATAACTATTACCTGCGCGCCGTGCTTGCGTATCACATCGTAGCACTTCTTCGCCTGCATGAACGGCTCTTCCCAGTCGTAATAATTCAGCGCAATCTGGACGGCCTCGACCTCCGGGTGCTCCGTCAGTATCTCGTCGAGATGCGCCGCGTCGTCATGGTATGAGAAGGCGATGTGCTTTATTTTGCCCTGCTCCTTCCACTGCTTCATGTGGTCGAAGAGGTGCGCGTCCTTGACCTCGGTTGCATATATCTCGCGGTTGAGGTTGTGCAGCAGATAGTAGTCGAAATACTCTACGCCGCATTTATCCAGCTGCTCCTGAAAGATGTTCTCTACCTGATCCTCGGCGGGGCGGATAAAGGTGGGGAATTTTGAAGCCAGAAGGAAGTCCCTTCTGTCATGGCGCTTAACGAGCGCCTCGCGGATAGCGGTTTCGGACGCACCGTTGTGGTAGACATACGACGTGTCAAAATAAGTGAAGCCGCGCTCAAGATAGAGATCCACCATCTGGCTGAGCGTGTTCAGATCAATGTTGTCGGGCTTGCCGTCTATGACCGGCAGACGCATAAGACCAAATCCAAGTTTCTTCATTGTGTTACGTCCTTTCTTATCAGATACGGAGCCATTATCGACCCCAGAAACAGATTACAAAATTCTTCTGTCCGTTTTGCATAGCAATATGCACCGCCTGACATATCCCAGCACAGCATCTCTCCGTACAGGATATCCGCCAGCGTGTACGCCAGAATACTGACCGGTGCGTCAGATGCCAACTCGCCGCGCTCAATACCGTCCTCCAGCAGCACAGTCAGCGAATGAATGTCAAAAGCAAGCTTGCTGCGGTCGTCCTCATTTTCTACGAGGTCGGGATCAACGGTGTTGCGCACCCACTCCTGACAGAGCTTCAGTCCGCTCTTTTCAATTCGATCCGTGAAACTTGTCATGAAGAAGGAAAGCCTCTCCATAAATGTGCCGGGGTACTCAAGAGCTTTGTCCAGAACCTCCTGATACATCTCGCGGCTCAGAGCAAAGACGATGTCCTCCTTGCGCTTGAAGTACGTATAGAACGTGCCGTTTGCAACGCCGCACTTTTTCGTGATCTCGGCAACGGAGACGTTTGCCAGTCCCTTTTCACAGATGATCTCTTTCGCTGCATGGAGCAGTTTTTTCTTTGTCTCCAATGCGGCGAGCTGCCGGTTAGTCATGGTCATCACCTCGCAGAGGAGATTATAACACATTCACTGAATTGCAGTCAATGAAATTCATTCAACTTACTGACCACAAAGATGCCATCGTCCACCCGCCGTGCCGAACGGCGCTTCCTTGTGCGACGGGGTATGGACTTCAAGCAGATACCGATCGTTGCCGCACTTGTAAAGACATACACCTCTCTGGGAATAGCGGATTCTTTCTTGCGCGCGGAGCTTTTCTTTGTCTTCCGTTTTCACAGACGCAGATTCCTGCTTCAGATGTTTTCCTACATTGTTGGTAAAATAAAAAGCGCCCATCTTCGTATTGGAAATGGACGCAGTGTGTACTTAATTTAATTGTTGTGGGAAGCGGGAGAGGTGTATCTGAACCATAGATAAAACAAGACCGTAAGGAGTTGGCCTTACGGTCTGTCGTTGGTGGAGATAAGCGGGATCGAACCGCTGACCTCTTGAATGCCATTCAAGCG